>Ga0256842_1000722_pt1 | contig 28696 bp, 21 predicted proteins | sample 4559240metaG_FD_185973 | JGI IMG/M metagenome (GOLD analysis project Ga0256842, IMG submission 185973) | Hydrothermal vent microbial communities from Guaymas Basin, Mexico - 4559-240 | ecosystem: Environmental > Aquatic > Marine > Hydrothermal vents | place: Mexico: Guaymas Basin | collected... | reverse complement strand
ACTGTTTTTTTACGACTCATCTTATACCCCTTTTTTCATTTCTTATCTAATTTTACTCTTTTTTAGATTAGAGTTATTTTTTAGTTGTTTGTTTTCCTTGGGGTATTATAATATATGTTATAATATAACAACAAAAGATTAGGAGTATTTTATTATGTTGATACTTGTTACAATATTATTACTTATAATAATAATTTCACGGATTACAGAAGAGGCTTTTAAAGTACCATCTACTTTATCTATTATTATTCAAGCATTTTTGGTCTCATTTATATTTCCTGAACTCTTTGAGATAAACCATCAAGAGTTTGATGAGATATTGTATTTGATGTTGCCTGTTATTTTATTGCCTGATATTTTAAATCTATCGGTTAAATCGCTTAAAAAATATGCTAAAGAGATATTTTATCTAGCATTTATTGCTGTTATTATATCAATTGCTATTGCTTCATCTCTTACACCTTTTTTACTGCCACAATATCAGTGGAGTTTTGGAGTTTTGATTGCACTATTTAGTATGCTTATGGCTACAGATGCTATTACAGTATCTTCTATAATGGGTAAATTTAAACTACCTCATCAGATTAAAATATATGCTGAATCTGAATCTCTTTTTAATGATGTTACAGCTTTGATAATATTTTATTTTATTGCTATTCCTCTTATTAATGGTGCTAATGTTACATTTATATCTATCAATATTACTCTACTTAAAGTTCTACTATTATCTATCTCTATTGGTGTGCTAGTAGCCTCTATTGGATATTTTGCTATTAAGATACTCAAAAATACATTTGACCAGTTTTTAATAATTTATCTTGTTGTAATAGTCTCCTTTTTATTAGCAGAACACTTTCATATCGCAGGGATTTTATCTATAGTATCATCTGTTTTGACTTTTAAGATGTTTGTTCAAAAAGAGTTAAAAACACCTGAAATATTATCTAATGGTATTGATACCTATGAGAATATAGAAAATAACCTATTAGAACTTATCAAAAGAGTACCTGCAATTACCAAAAAAGAGTTTAGAGAGTACAAAAAAGAGGCTTCATTTATTGGTATATTTGCTAATGCTATTGTATTTATTATTATAGCTAATGTTATTAATTTTGGAGATTTATATATATATTACAAAGAGATTTTAGTGATATTTCTTCTTACTACTATGGTGAGATATGGTAGTATATTTACAATGATTAAGAGTTTTAAACTACCCACAAGATGGATACAAACTCTTACTTTTGCAGGAAGCAAGGGAGCATTATCAATTATTATGAGTCACTCTCTACCTGATACATTTATCTACAAAGATATGTTTATAGCAATTATTATTGGAAATGTACTACTTACTACATTTATATATACAATACTTATGATAATTCATATTAACAAACACCAACAAGAGTACAAACAAGATATATTAAATCTAGGTGATGAACAAATTACACAAGATGAGTATCATAAATCAATAGTTGATATTATCAAAAAAGACCCAATCTCAAATGCCTATCATAAATCATTTATAGAAGATAAACTTGTTGATGAGATGGCAAGAAAGCAAAGATATAAAATTGATTTATCACTTCTAGCAATAAAAGTCCCACTAAATACAAATTATAAAACTATCAAAAAGATGGGAAGCATTGTATTAAAGATGACAAGAGTAAATGATTATTTTGGTAAAATATCTAATACAGAATATATAATAGTTACAGCAAATACATCTCTAAGTGGTGCTATAATTTTGGCAGAAAAACTACTTGGGAGTATTGAAAAAGAGTGTGAAATAGAGGTTTTTTGTGGTGTAACAGAGATAACAGATAGAGATACGATGGACTCACTATTTAATAAAATAGACGATGCCCTAGAACGAGCCTCTTCTAATAATGGTGAAAAAATAGAGATAGAGGTGTGATTTCAAATTAAGTTATTTCAAACTAAGTTTCGCCTCTGGTTGAAATCATAAAATAGGTTTAAACGAGCCTTGGGATAAATACAAATGAGATGGGTCATCTGTCTTTGGACATACCCACCCCAAAAATCGTTTAGCTAAAATCTATCATCACAATAATTTATATATTCACATTAAGTACATTTATTTTCATTTGCACTACTGTTATGTTTCATACCAATACTTCATAATTCTCTAAAATATTTTGATGAAAACTCTTTGGTATTCTATTCCAATCCATTACTTGTGTAAGCATAGGGATATTTGAATCTCTTAAAGCCTCTTTGAAACTTATCAATTCATCTATATCTATCTTTTGATTATCTAATGATATAACAACTAAATCCAAATCACTCATATCATGAGCCTCACCATTTACACGACTACCATAAGCCCATAATTTAATAGGTGTCTTAAATATTTTTTGGGTTATATTTAATATAAGTTTTCTATCTTTATCTCTTAGAAGCATCTAGTACCTCTATAAGTCTATCTACATCTTTTATAAATTGTTCTATCAAAACCAAAATCTCATCTGCTAAATTTACTCCATAATCATGAGCTGTTGAGTTTCTATTATCTCTATAAATCAACCATCTTTCAACCTCATCAATAGAGAGAAGCGAATGAAGTCCTGCTTCTCTAAATATATCTTTAAATAGCAACTTATCAACTGCTTTGTTACTATGAAAATATGCTCTTAATACCTTTTTTAGAAGTTTGCCAGATTGTTCTAAAATTATTTCAAACTCTTTGATAATAGCACTTCTATACATCTCATACATAAAATCATCTTGAGAATATTTTTTGATTTCAAGGTTTGCTTTTTGTAGGGCTTGATTACATTTTTTTATATATGTTGTATCTATCTGTTTCATTTTAATTTTCCTTTATTTCAAAAGCTTCTTGTATAATTTTCTCTATTTGCCAATAGATATTGATAAATATTTTGTTTCATAAGATATATTATAGCTTATTTCATATTATGTTATAATATGATGAATATAAAAGGAGAATAATAGATGCAAGATTCAAAAGAGTATTTAGATAAAAAGAGTTTCTTTGATAAGATGCTTACGATTTATGGTAGAAATGCCGTTGTAGAGGCGTTGGAAGATGGGAATATATCTATATACAAACTTCATTTAAGTAATAGTAATAAAGATGCAGAAGTCATATCAAAGATTAAAGAGTTGGCAAATAGTAGAGATATAGAGATAAAATATCACTCTAAAGAGTCGCTTTCACGAGTATCTAAAAATGCCAAACAAGACCAAGGTGTGGCATTAGATATTATGCTTCAATACTCTAATAATGAAAATGAATTTATGGAAAAAAATAGAAATTATAGATTAATAGCATTAGATAGAGTCCAAAACCCTCAAAATCTAGGTATGATAATCCGTTCTATCACAGCAGGAAATATAGATGGGTTAATCTTAGAAGATAAAAATTCAGCCAAAATATCACCATTAGTGATAAAAGCAAGTGCAGGGACACTATTTAAAATCCCAATTATCAAAACAAAAAGCCTATTTAAAACTCTTAAAGCTTTCAAAAGTAACCAAGCAGATATTTATACACTATCTACAAAAGCTAAAATAGATTATAGAGAACAAAAGTATGGTGATAAAACTATATTTATATTAGGTAATGAGAGTGATGGAATATCTAATGAGATAGAGAGCATATCAAATAAAAGTATCAAAATAGAGATGAATAGAGGGGTAGAGTCTCTAAATGTTGCAGTAACGGCATCTCTATTGGCATTTTTATAATATTAATCTTTGGGTTTCTTGATAAATTCAGCAGGAAATCCAACTGGAACTGGGGCATATAGCTTAGCAAATATTTCACTAGAAGTAGTAGTTTTACAAAGTTCATAAGGTACATAAATATATCTTGCCGATACCTGCTTATTCTCTTGACTCTTCTCTTCTAAATGCAATCTTATTCCTGTTGGCACACCCTTTTCAAACCGTTCAGGGATAAGTGTATCAATTACTAATACAATCACATCTACACTATCTTCTCTAGCCCTTATCTCCATACTATTACGAAGTAGTTCGTAACTCTCTTCTATATCTTCAACCCTATTTTCAATACTTTTAATTTTGCCATCATTATGTAATATCATAGCAAAAGGTCTAAAGTTTTGCTTAATCTCCAACTCTTTTTTGGCTCTAAATACAGCCTTTTCTAGTATCATTATAGCTCTATCATCATCACTCATTTTATCTCCTAGATTTTGGTGGGAGAATCCCATATGCATTAGCTACTTCTAAAGTGTGCCTATTATTTTAGTATTTTATCCTATTTTTTCTTATTTTATCATTTGCATATTGCTATATCTTTTATCACCTCATCTACACTAATATCTCTAATAGAGTAATCATTTTTATCTAATTTATAGTGATTGATTTTACTTTTTGATTTGATGGCTCTGTTTATTGGGGTGATATATATTCTATTTATTGGGGTAGGGCCAAATATTGTGATAGATGCTCTATTTAATCCCCATGCTATATGTGTTGGGCCTGTATCATTTCCTATTAGTAGGTTTGAGTGATATATTATCTCTTTTAGTTCATTTAGATTTATTTTGGGTAGTGCCTTGATATATGTAGATTGTTGTTGCATCCATAATGCTTTTTTATGCTCTTCTTGGCTTCCCCATGATATATAGGTTGTTATTTTTAATCTATTTGCAATCTCTACAAATTTCTCTTTGGGATAGTTTCTACTCTCCCAAGTTGAACCTATTACAAAGATATTATATCTACTTTTGAAATCTATTTTGGTAAACTCTTTTTTAAAAAATAGAAATCTACTCTTATCTATTATCTCTTGTGGGGTTACTTCTATATCTAATGCACCACAAATTACTTTGATATTTCTATCAATTGTATTGGCACTATAATCTATGCTAATATGTTTATGATAAAATTTTGATGCGATTTTTTCTCTAATAGAGTTTTGAGAGAAGCCTATAATTGTGCTATTTTTATTGGCTATTAATCTAGCACTTATGGCTGATTTGATAAGTCCTTGTGCATCTATTACAATATCATATTGGTTTTTGGAGTATCTTTTTAGCTTTTTAATCTCGCTAAATATCTTTTTTTTATCTTTTTTAATAGACTTTAAGTTTAATGGTAGTATATTTGCAATGTTACTATTATTTTCTAAAATAGTTTTGAAATTATCTTCTACAACCCAATCAATAGTTATATTTGGTACTCTTTTTTTTATAAACTCTAGTGCTACCATTGAATGAACTATATCACCCATAGCCGAAAGTTTAATAATTACAATTTTCAATTATTATCCTTAGTTTCAAATAAATTAGTTATAATCATAACAAACTTTCATTTAAAATAACACAAGGTAAATTATAATGCAAGATAAGACTCTTTTAAATTCCTTTATTTTTGTAGCAAAATATTATGGTAAAGATATTACACAACATAGTATTCTTTCACAGCTACCAAAGTTTGATGGTGATATACCTTATCAATATATAGGGAGGGTTTCACAAAAGTTACATTTTGATTCTAAGATTATAGAACAAAAGAGTATTAATATAGAGATGGAATTTTTACCTGTAATAGCTAAGCTTAAAAATAATCAATATTGTGTAGTTGTTGGTTATCAAGATGATAAAATCATCATACAAAATCTACATTTAGAGAATAGTTTGGAGTATGTTACAAGAGATAGATTTGGTGAAATATTTGATAATGAGATAATATTAATTAAACCCAATTTTAATTTTCATAAACATAGCAAAAACAACTCATATATTAGTAATCTAAATCCAAAAGATTGGTTTATAAAGTCTGTAATGTTAAATAAAGGATTGTATGCACAATTAATTCTTACAACTATTATGATAAATTTAATGGTTTTAGCACTTCCTATGTTTACTCTAAATGTTTATGATAGAGTTATTCCTAATAATGCTATAGAGACTCTTTGGGTTTTATCTATTACGGTGATTATTGCTTTGGTATTGGATTTTATACTCAAATTTTTGAGGGTATATTTTTTGAGTGATGCAGGTAAAAAGACTGATATATTAGTATCACTTAATATCTTTGACCATCTTATGAACTTAAAATTAGAGAAAAAACCAACTTCAACAGGTATATTTGTAAATACTCTACAATCATTTGAAAAAGTTAGAGAGTTTTTGACAAGTGCTACTATGGTAACTATAATAGATATGCCTTTTGCATTACTTTTTATGTTTATCATATTTTTAGTAGGTGGTGCTTTGGCTTATGTGCCTCTTATTACTGCTATTCTTATTATATTTATAGCCCTTATTACACAACAAAGACTAAAGCCAATCGTAGCAGATTCATTTACACAATCCAAAATCAAACATGGTAATCTAGTAGAGTCTGTTTATGGATTAGAGACTATCAAGTCATCAGGGGCTCATAATAGAATGTCATCTAGGTGGGAGGCTAGTATCAAAGATACTACAAATATTAATCATAGAATTAATGTAGAGTCTAAAATATCAAGTTCTTTAATAGCTACAGTGGTTCAGATGAGTTCTGTAGCTTTGGTTGGACTTGGGTCTTATATGGCGATTGTAGATAAGAGTATTACTATGGGTGTGATAATTGCTACAATGATTTTAAATGGTAGGGCGATGGCACCAATAGCTCAATTTGTAGGAATTTTATCCCAATTTAATATGACACTATCATCATATAAGGCACTTGATGACTTTATGAAGCTTGATGATGAGCGATATAGTAAGGCTCAATATGTCAAGCATGATGTAATTGATGGTAGTATTACATTTGATAATGTATCTTTTAGGTATCCTGAGGCTCAATTTGATAATTTACAAAATATAAATTTACATATCAAAGCTGGAGAGAAAGTAGCTATATTAGGTAAAGTTGGTTCTGGTAAATCAACTCTTATCAAATTAATATCCCATCTATACTCCCCTACACAAGGTTCACTTATGTTAGATGATACAGAGATGAGAAATATAGACCCTCATGATATTCACTCTTTTATATCTCTTATCCCACAAGATATTGTACTCTTTTCTGGGAATTTAAGAGATAATATATCTGTGGGTTATGAGAATATATCTGATAAAAAACTTTTAGAGATAGCTTCTCTTGTAGGACTTAATGGTATTATATCAAAGCATAAAAAAGGTCTTGATATGGTCATTGGAGAGAGAGGAGATGGATTATCAGGAGGAGAAAAGAAGAGTGTTACAATTGCAAGGGCATTGGCAAATGATACCAAAATACTCTTAGCAGATGAACCAACAGATTCAATAGATTCCCAAACTGAAAGTCGTATTATTAAAAATTTAAAAGAGACGATAAAAGATAAGACATTTGTAGTAGTTACTCATAAACCATCAGTATTACAATTAGTAGATAGGATTATTATAATGAAAAATGGTAAGATTATCAAAGATGGTCCTAAAAATGAGGTATTAAAATCTCTAAAAGGTAAAAAATGAAAAAAGAGGATTTAAAATATACAGATGACCTCCTATTTACAGTTAAATATGAAAAAAATTTTACACATAATTTACTTTTATATAGTATACTATTTGTATTGATAGCATTTATTGTATTGATAAATACCGCATATATTGATGAGAGGATTAAAGCACAAGGTAAAGTAATTACCCAATCATCTCTAGTAAATATTCAAGCTTTTGATGGTGGGATAATTGAAAAAATATTTGTATCTACTGGTGATATTGTCAAAAAAGGTGATAAACTTGTACAGTTAGACCCCACAAGAAATTTTTCAACAAATAGAGATACAATAGTACAACTAAAGAGCAAAAGAGCACAAGAGATTAGATTGCTAGAGGAGAAGTTTTATCAACAAGATAAAAATATCACTCTTATATTTCCCAAAGAGTTGGAGAGTTATGCATCTTTACAGATAGAGATTTTTAATAAAAGAGTATTAGAACTTAATACAAAACTTGAAATTATAAAAGAGAAAAAGATACAGAAATTATCAATGATAAAAGATTTAGAAAATAAAATAGCTCAACTTGAAAAATCAAAGAGTATAATAGAAAGAGAGCTTAAGATAAAAAAAGAGCTTCATAAAAGTCGTGTTATATCTATAGAACAAGTATATACACTACAAAGAGAGTATATTGATATAATATCTACTCTAAAATCATACAAAGAGAATATCATAGAGGCAAATAGCTATATTAAAGAGATGAATGGTAAAATCAATGAGACGCTTATTGGATTTAGATTAAAAGCACTAGGAGAACTTCAAGCCTTAGGTTTATCTATTGAACAACTTGATGCCAAAAATGTGGCTGATAAAGATAGACTTAAACGAACTGTTTTATACTCAATATCTAATGGTATTATCAAAGATTTATACTTTTCGCATAAAAATGAGGTTATTAAACCAGCAGAGATAATTATGGATATTTTACCACTTGATGATAAACTCTTAATTGAAGCAAAAGTCAATCCCAAAGATATAGCATTTATTGCAAAAGACCAAAAAGCAACTGTAAATATTACAGCTTATGATTTTTCTATATATGGTGGATTAGATGGTAGAGTAGTAGAGATTGGTGCTGATACTATTTTTGATAAAGTAAATAATCAACACTATTATATAATTAAAATTATCACAAATAAAAATCACCTAACCAAAGATGGCAGAAATTTACCAATTATGCCAGGAATGGTAGCTGAAGTAAATATTGTAACTGGTAAAAAATCTATATTTGATTTTATATTCAAACCAATTATAAAAACATATAAAAATGCTCTTCATGAGAGATAAGGAGATATAATTGTTTAAACAAATTCTATTAATAGTACTATTATCTATGGGATTAGATGCAAATAGTATATATAAGAGTGTCAAATATGCACTAGATAATAGTGATAAACTTAAATCTCAAAATATTGAGATAGAGATAAAAGATAAATATATATCACAAGCAAAAGCTAATAACTACCCAACAGTTGATTTAGCACTATATAAAAAACGAGAAAAAACAGAGTTTCAAGATAGAGAAGATAGTATTAATAGTAGTACAAACTATTCTATAACTCTAAAACAAAATCTATATAATGGTGGATATGATAAAAATACAATTGAGATGGCAAAAAGGGATAGAGAGATAGCTATGATAGAGTACCAAAAAGTAGCACAAGAGGTAATATATGGAGCAATTGAAGCACATATTAACCTAGTAGAAACCAAAAAAATATTGAATATATACAAAGATATGATTTCTAAATATAAATCACTCAAATATATAGCTACCCAAAAAGCAAAATATGGAAATGAAATAGATGGATTAGAGGTAGATGTCAAATTAGAAAATGCAATTTTAAGATATTTAGAACTACAAGATACTTATCAAAGACAAGAAGAGATATATAGAGAAAAAGTAGGTATATCACCAAATAGACTAAGTAGTAAAATCAAAATCAAAAAACACCTTATCAAAAATATATCAAAAATTAACTTCAATAAAATAAACAGAGAACTACTAAAAAATGCTATTGATATAGAAAAAAGCAGTTATGCCATAGCCCAATCAAATGCCAACTTTTTACCAACAGTTGATATTGAACTCAAAGCCTATAAATCAGAACCATTAGTACAAACAAGTGTAATTACAGACAATCAATATAGTGGAGAGATAAATGTAAGATATAATATATTTAATGGAGGCAAAGATAAAATAGCAAAAGAGATAAATAAGCTAAAAAGGCTAAAATTAGTAATAAACCACCAAGATATATTAAAATTAATAAAACAAAAATACCAAAAAAGCTTTATGCAGTTTAAATATGCCCAAAAATCAACATATAGAATTAATAGATATATCAAAAGCTCAAAAAGAAAATATAATAAATATAATAAATTATTTAAACTAAGCTCTCAAAAAAGTATATTAGATATGACAGGTGCAATAGCAGATATAGCCTCTGCTAAAGAGAGATTGGCAAAAAATATTACAAGTAAGGTGATGAGTTATATAAATATTTTATTGCTTCAATCTAAGCTTGTGCCAAAAGTATTGAGATAATTCAAAAAGGAACACAATTGAAAACAGACTATTTCTTATCACAACCACATCAACCATTTTTTTTATTGGCATTTATTAATGCTATTATTACGATGCTTATTTTTATGCTTAGCTTCAAAGGCATTTTAACTATTGAGATATTACCTAAAAGTTATCATGCTTATAGTATGATATTTATGCTTTTTACTCCTGCTTTTATAGCATTTTTATTTACTACTTTTCCTAGATTTTCTAGCACTCCTGCTATTAAGCAATCACTCTATATTGGTGTTTTTTGGCTATTTTTAGCTAGTTCATTTTTGATGATAATTGGGGTTTTTACATCTAGTGAAGTAGTGTTAGGTGCTATGGCAATTAATGTTTTAGCACATACAAAATCACTCAAAATTCTAAAAGATATTTATATATCCTCGCCAATAGAAGCCAAAGATGACCAATTTTGGATTTTGGTGGCTATGGTATTTGGTGTTATATCTCATATTCTTTTTATATCCTCTTTGTCAATGGAGATATTTCATACTATTGCTGTGGATATTGCTCTATATCTATATCTATTTTTGGTTACATTTACAGTAGCCCAAAGAATGGTACCATTTTTTTCAAATGCTTTTATTGATAAAAATCCTCTATTTTTTAAATTAATGGTGGGATTATTGGTGGCAAGAGTAGTCGTAGAAATTATCAAACCAAACTTATCATTTTTTATAGATTTTATACTGTTTGCATTGATAGGTAGAGAGTTATTTAGATGGAGATTACCATTTCCTAATCCCAATCCATTTATTTGGATTTTACATATAGGACTCTATTGGATACCAATAGCATTTTTATTTTCAGCAATATCAAACCTTACAACTTTAATTGATAATACAAACTTTTTATATTTAGATGTACATACTCTAGCATTAGGATTTATTTTTACAATGTTAATTGGATTTGGAACTCGTGTAACAATAGGACACTCAGGCAATCAAATGGTAGCTGATAATATTACAATAGCTCTATTTTATTGGACTCAAATTATAATTATTATGCGACTTTTTCTATCTTTAGCCACTGCAAAAGGGTTAAACTTTATGGTGGTATTTGATATATCTATTGGTGTATGGTTATTAATATTTATTGCATGGGGTATTAAATTTTTCCCTGTTTTAGTGATGGGTAAGAAGTTATAAAGTAATATAAAAACAAATAAGCGATATATTAATCTCTTTATAGTAAAATTAATTAATGAATTATTCAAAAAGGTATAGAATGAAAATAGATATAGTAAATAAAAATATAGATGAAGTTAATGCTTCATTAGAGATAATTTTTATAGTTAATAAAAAGAGTAAAAATATAAAAGATAAAAAACTACTAAAAAAAGTGGGATTTGATAAATCACAAGGTAGTACATATTTAGTAGCTTCAAAAGATAGATTATATGTAGGAGTAGATAAGCTTAATAGTTTCAATCTTAGAGTAGCATCTGCTAAAGCTATAAAATCTATCAAAAATACAAAATATTCTACTATTAAAGTAGCAATAGATAGAAAGTTTCGTGCTATGGTTGAGGGATTTATATTAGGTGCTTATAGCTTTGATAAATATAAAAGCAAAAAGAGTAGCCAAAATATTAAATCAATCACTGTTGTATCTAGTCAAGATATAGATATTGATAAAGCTTTTGAAGAGATTAAAAAAGCTCAAATAGTAGCTAAATCTACAAACTATACAAGAGATATGGTAAATACCCCACCAGAAGATTTTTATCCTGCTACAATGGAAGAGGAGGCTATTAAATTAGCATCTAAATATAATTTAGATTGTAGAGTATTAGATATAAAAGCACTTACAAAAGAGAAGATGAATACACTCTTAGCCGTAGCAAGAGCAAGTCGCCATAAGCCTAAAGTAATTCATCTATCTTATAAGCCCAAAAATCCCAAAAAGGTAATCTCTATTATAGGTAAAGGACTTACTTATGATAGTGGAGGACTTAGCCTAAAGCCATCTGATTTTATGGTATCTATGAAATCAGATAAGAGTGGTGGGTGTGCTGTTTTGGGTATTATTAGAAGTGTAGCAGAGATGAATTTAGATGTAGAGGTTCATGGATTTATTGGAGCGGTTGAGAATATGATAGGTGGAGATGCTTATAAACCTGATGATGTATTAGTGGCTAAAAATGGTAAAACTATTGAAGTACAAAATACAGATGCTGAGGGTAGATTGGTATTAGCTGATGTATTATGCTATGCCCAACAAGAGGTAGAGGCTGATTATATATTTGATATGGCTACACTTACAGGTGCTTCTGTTGTAGGAGTAGGGCAATATACTACAAGTGTAATGGGAAATAGCAATAAGGCAATAAATAGAGTCTTAGAAGTATCTAATAAAGTATCAGGAGAGTTAGCTACAAAATTAGATTTCAATCCATATCTAAAAGCTACTCTTAAAAGTAATATAGCAGATATTTGTAATATATCAAATACAAGATATGGTGGTGCTATAACAGCAGGACTATTTTTATCAGAGTTTATAGAGGATAAAAATAGAGATAAATGGGTACATTTAGATATAGCAGGACCAGCATTTGTATCATCTGAATGGGGAGAAAATCCAGTAGGTGCGAGTGGGGCAGGTGTGAGATTAATGAGTGCTATGTTAGAGAAAATCTCAAAGTAGAGATATGTCATTACAGGATTTAATAAAAAATTTATCTCTTGAAGATATAGATAAGATAAGAGAGTTAAAATTAGAAGAGTTAGATACCATTAAAAGTTACTCTTTTTCTAAAATAACTCTTGAAGAGCTTAAATCTCTTGTATCTATTAAGATAAATTTTGATAACTCAATATTTGATAGTTGGTTTAATAGTGATATTAAATTAGATAAAAATATAGAAGAGTTTTTGATTCAACTTCTAAAAGAGGAGAGTTTTTTACTTAGATATTATAATGAAGAGGATTTAAAATTACACTTTTTAAGTCAAATTTTTAATCATATTAAATTTACAGTTAGAGATAAAGATATTAGATTTTATTCAGAGGAGCAGTTGATATATAAAAATGATAGATTTATTCTCAAAGGTACTCCAGACTTTTTTATAGCCAAAGGTTTGAGAATGCCTGAAGTACCATATTTTTTTATTCAAGAATTTAAACGAACAAAAGGTACATCAGACCCCGAAGAGCAGTTATTAGCAGAATTGATATCAGCAGTGGAGTTAAATAACTCCACAACAATTAAAGGTGCTTATATTAAAGGTGCTATTTGGAATTTTATGATTTTAGAGAAGTTAGATGTAGATAGTTATCAATATTTTATAAGTGATAATTTTGATAGTTCTAAAATAGATGATTTAAAATCTATATATAAACATCTATTATATGTTAAAGAAGAGATTATGGAGAGTATAGATTGAAAATTTTACAAGCTGATTATATATATGTAGATGGCAAATATATAGAAAATAGTGCGATTGTATTTGATAAAAAGATAGAGTATATTGGTTCTATTGATGATATATTATCAAAATACCCTAATATTGAGATAGAAAAATTAGCACCAAATAGTGTGATTTTCCCAGGGTTTATCAATACTCATGTACATTTAGAGTTCTCATCTAATCAAACTACACTTGAATATGGCTCATTTGTAGGTTGGCTTAGAAGTGTGATGAGTAATAGAGAAGATATTATAAGTGATAGTGATAATAAGACTATGAGAGTAGCTATATATGATATGTTAGCTTCAGGAATTACTGCTTATGGTGCGATTAGTAGTTATGGGGGAGAGTTAGAAGAGTCTATTAAAGCCAAGCAAAAAGTGGTGTTTTTCAATGAATTAATAGGTTCTAACCCACAAACAGTAGATATGCTTTATAGCGATTTTTTGGAGAGATTAGAGCTTTCAAGTAACTACTCTAAAGAGAATATTAAACCTGCTATTGCTATTCACTCACCATATTCAGTCCACCTAATAGTAGTCAAAAGAGCAATAGCTTTGGCAAAAGAGAAGCAAATCCCTCTATCTGTCCATTTTTTGGAAAGTAGTAGCGAAAAAGAGTGGTTGGCTCAATCAACAGGAGAGTTTAGAGAGTTTTTTGAAGAGTTTTTAAACCAAACTAACTCTCTTACAACCAAAGATGATTTTTTGGATTTATTTAATGGATACTCTACTCATCTTACTCATGCTGTTGAGGTAGATGATGATGATATAGATAAAATATCACAAAATCATCATAGTATAGCCCATTGCCCCCGTTCTAATAGATATTTAGGTGGCAAACCACTACCACTTAAAAAGATAATAGATAAAGATATTAAGTTCTCAACGGCTACTGATGGAATGAGTTCAAATTACTCTCTTAATATCTTAGATGAGCTTAAATCAGCTTTGATGATACATCATAATATTAATATAAATATATTAGCAGATAAGCTAATAGAGTCAATTACAAAGAGTGCTAATGATATTTTGGGGTTAAATGGTGGAGTATTAGAAGAGGGTAGAGATAGTGATATAGTAGTGATGAGATTACCAAATGAACCAAAATCAATGGATAGAATATCTCTATGGACAATTCTTCACTGTAACGAAGCAGATAAAGTATATATAGATGGTAAAATTGTTTATCAAAAAATATAGAGTTTAGAAATGATAAAAGAACAACTATTTAATAAGCTAAAAACGAAAGGTATCTTTTGGTCTTACTCAAAAAACTTGACCTATGAAAAAGCAGGAGATAAACTATTTTTAGAGTATCTTTTAAAATATGGAGATTTTGATGATTTGATATTAGCTTTTAAACTATATAATCAAAATTATATCAAAACTATATGGGAAGATAAGCTCAAAGATGATAAACGATTTATTAAGTTAAATTTGATGTTAGCAAGAGTATTTTTTGGTATGAATGTAGAGAGTAGTTATTTTAAGGAGGTAAAAAGTGCTAGATTTGAAAAATTTAGAATGTTTGCTTCCTCAAACCAAATTAAAAGAAGGAATAAAATGAGTATTAACAAAGAGTTAGAAGTAAGAAGTGGAAATAAGTGTGAATTATGTGGTTCAAGTGATGAGTTAAGCGAATTTCAAGTAGCACCAAGAGATGATTTAATTGTAGTATGTAGTAAATGTAGAGAGCAGTTAGAAGATAGTGATAAAATTGATGAGTCTCACTGGCACTGTTTGAATGATAGTATGTGGAGTGAAGTAGATGGAGTTAAGGTTGTAGCTTATAGAGTCTTAAATGCTTTAAATAATCAAGATTTACTTGATATATTATATCTTGAAGATGATATATTAGAGTGGGCTAAAGATGGTATCAAAGATAGTAATGCTCAACCTGTAAGAGATGCTAATGGAAATCTATTAGAAGATGGTGATAGTGTAACTATTATCAAAGATTTGGTAGTAAAAGGTGCAGGATTTACAGCAAAACAGGGAACTACTGTCAAAAAAATTCAGATGGTGCAAGATGACCCAACACATATTCAAGGTAGAGTAAATGGGACAAAAATATTTATATTAACAAAATTCTTGAAAAAACTATAATATATTTGGATATAATAGCATCAAAAAAAGAGAACAGATGAAGCAAAATAGATGGTTATATCCACTAAATGTCCAAAATGATTTTACCTTTAATTCTTCTATTAGAGATTTTATAGTAGAAGAGATACCTTTATACGAATTTAGTGGAGAGGGTGAACATCTAATCCTTAAAATTCGTAAAAAAGATATGACAACTTGGGAGATGATAGATACAATATCATCTCATTTAGGGATTAAAAAACGAGAGATTGGATATGCAGGATTAAAAGATAAAAATGCTATGACAATTCAATATATATCCCTACTCAAAATTCATCAAGATAAATTAGAAAACTTCTCACATAACAAAATCAAAATATTAGATAAATTTATCCACTCAAACAAGATTAGAATAGGACATCTTAAAGGCAATAGATTTAGTATTAGACTCAAACGAGTATTTAAAGCCCAAAAAGATAAAATAGAATCAACTTTAGAGTGGATAGCATCTAATGGTGTGCCAAACTATTTTGGAAATCAAAGATTTGGAAATAGTAATGAAAACTATAAAGATGGTGAAAATATTCTATCAGGTAAGCTTAAAATTAGAGATAAGAAAAAAAGAGATTTTTTAATCAATGCTTATCAAAGCTATATGTTTAATAATTGGTTATCTAAACGAGTAGAGTTAAGTCTGTTATTAAATGAATTTAAAGAGAGTGAAGTAGAAGATATTATGAAATTAGAGCGAGGAAGCCTCAAAAATAGCAAAAATCAACCTCAATTTCTAAGAGTTTTGGAAGGGGATATTATGATGCATTACCCTTATGGACGACTATTTGAAGCAGAGGATTTAGAACTAGAAGCCAAAAGATTTCACGAGAGAGATATATCTATATCAGGACTCTTAGCAGGAACAAAAGCCAAAAAGAGTGAAAAAATAGCCAAAATATTTGAAGATGAATTTATCAAAGAGATAGATTTTGTAGGTGGGAGAAGATATTCATGGATATTTGTAGATGATATAGATGGTAAATATATAGATGATAAAGCACATTATGAGATTAGTTTTAGACTACCAAAAGGCTCTTATGCTACTAATGTATTAGATGTCCTTAGAGGTAGTCAAGAGAGTTAGATATAAAAGGAAAAAAATGAAAAATATAACAATATGGCACAACAGTAGATGTTCTAAATCAAGAGAAGCAATGAAAATATTAAATGATAAAAATATTGAACCAAAAGTTATCAAATATTTAGAAGATGATATAACTACTGAAAATATAAAAGAGGTTTTAAGCTTACTTAATATAAGACCAAGAGAGATGATGAGAATTAAAGAGGATATTTATAAAGAGCTAAATCTAAAAGATGAAAGTAGTGATGATAAGCTTATAGAGAGTATGGTAAAATATCCTAAATTAATAGAACGACCTATCATTATCAAAGGAGATAGAGCAGTAATTGCCCGACCTATGGAGAATTTAGAGACTCTTTTAGATAGTTAAATATTAAGTAAAAATGCTTAAAAGATTAGATAATATTAAATTTATTTTATCTTAATATTATAATATCTACAAAAAAAAGAGATAAAATCATTTAAAAGTTATTTTTGTTAATTAAGTTTAAATAAAAAATAGTATAATTACACTATTATAGGCAAATAAGGATTGGTGTAAAATGAAATTTGAAGATATTCAAGAAGAAGAAGTAGATTTTGGAGCGATGCTCGAAGAGTCGTTTAAGAAGCAGGAGTCTAGTAGTGATTTAGTAAATGGTGTAATAGTTGAGATTAGAGAAGATGACAATCAAGCAATTATTGATATTGGTAGAAAAAACGAAGCGTTTTTATCATTAGACCAATTAAGAGATAATGATGGTGTGCTTTTATTTAATGCTGGTGATGAGATAATGGTTATTATCACTGGATTTAGAGGTGAAAGACCTTCTATATCTTATGATATGGCCAAGAAAAAAGCAGCTTTAAATGAGTTTATTTCTGAGTATGATAGTGAACAAGAGTATATTATTGAAGGTACTATCACTAAGAAAAACAAAGGTGGATTTATAGTTGATTGTGATGGTTTAGAGTTCTTTATGCCAAGAACACTTTCATACCTAAGTCCAAAAAATGACTCTATGGGTAAAAAAGTAAAAGCTGTTATTGTAAAAGTAGATAAAGATAAAAACTCTGTAGTAATTTCAAGAAAAGAGCTAATTGAGAGAGATAAGAGCCAAAAACAAGATATTGTAAATGCTCTATTAGAAGCAAAAGACCCAGTGGTTGGAACAATCAAGAAAATTACTAGCTATGGTATGTTTGTAGATGTTGGTGGAATGGACGGATTGGTTCATTATTCTCAAATATCTCACAAAGGTCCTGTTAATCCATCAAAATATTTTGATGAGGGTGATGAAGTAAGTGTAATAGCACTTGATTATGATAAGAAAAAAAGACATCTTTCACTATCAATCAAAGATGCAAATCCAGATCCTTGGAAAACTATAGATGAAATTATTGGAGTAGGTGATACTGTAACTGCTACTGTAAGTAATATTGAGCCTTATGGTGTATTTGTAGATTTAGGTGAAGATTTAGAAGCATTCTTACATGTATCTGAAATCTCTTGGGATAAAAATGTTAAACATCCAAAAGATTATATTGAAGTAAATGAAGAGATTAATGTAGAAGTAATTGAAATTGATAAAAGTGGTAGAAGACTAAGAGTAAGTCTTAAAACACTACTTCCTAAACCAATGGATGCTTTTGTAAATAATTATAAAATTGGTGATGTTGTTACTGGTGTAGTATCATCTACAACTGATTTTGGAGCATTTGTAAAAATTGATGTAGTAGAGGGACTTTTACATAACCAAGAGTTATCATGGGATAGAAGTGTAAATGCTAAAAACTCTCTAAAAGCTGGAGATGAAGTAGAAGTAAAAATTATTAATATTGATAAAAATGCAGAGAAAATTTCTCTAAGTAAAAAAGTACTTGAGCCATCTCCTGTTGAGAACTTCGCTAAAGAGCATAAAGTTAATGATGTAGTTACAGGTAAAGTAAAAGATAAAAAAGACTTTGGTGTATTTATTGAATTAGGAAATAGAGTTGATGCTCTAATTAGAACAGAAGACCTATACCCACTAAAAATTGATGAAGTAGAAAAAGGTCAAGAGATTACAGCTATTATTTCATTCCTTGATGCAAAAAATGATAGAATTAGAGTATCTGTAAAAAAATTAGAGAAACATGAAGAGAGAGAAGCTATGAAGAAACTTAATCTTGACCAAGATGATAGTATGACTTTAGGCGATGCTCTTAAAAATAGATTTAATAAATAAGATTAACAAAGGGCAATATATGTCTAAAATGACTATTGTTGTATGTGATCATATTCACCAAAAGGGCTTGGACCTTTTGAGTGAAGATAGTAATATTATTATGATTAATGCAGCAGATGAACCAAAAGATAAACTGATTTGGGAAATAATCCAAAAAGCCGATGTAGCAATTACAAGAAGTTCTACTGATGTAGATGAGAAATTTTTAGCAAATGCTACTAATATCAAAGCTATTGTACGAGCTGGTGTGGGTGTAGATAATGTAGATATTGATGGGTGTAGTAAGAGAGGTATAGTTGTGATGAATGTACCAACTGCTAATACTATAGCTGCTGTTGAACTTACAATGACACATATGCTTTCATGTGTTAGAAGCTTCCCCTATGCTCATAATAATCTTAAACTTGATAGAGTTTGGAGAAGACAAGATTGGTATGGTACAGAACTAAAAGATAAAAAATTAGGTATTATTGGTTTTGGAAATATTGGTTCAAGAGTTGGAATTAGAGCAAAAGCATTTGATATGGATGTAATAGCTTACGACCCTTTTGTTCCATCATCAAAAGCTACCGACCTTGATATTAAATATACAAAAGATTTCAATGATATTTTAGATTGTGATATTATTACAATTCATACTCCAAAAACTGCTGAAACTATTGGTATGCTTAGTTTCAAAGAGATGGAAAAACTCAAAGATGGTGTAATTTTGATTAACTGTGCTAGAGGTGGATTATATGATGAAGAGGCTCTATTAGAAAATCTAAAAAATGGTAAAATCGGAATGGCAGGTATTGATGTATTTAATTACGAACCAGCAACTGACCACCCTTTATTAGATTTAGATAATGTAACTCTTACTCCACATCTTGGGGCTAATACAAAAGAGTCTCAACAAAATATAGCAATTCAAGCAGCAAAACAGGCTATTGAAGCAGTCAAAGGTATAGCATATCCAAATGCTCTAAACTTACCTATCAAAGAGAACGAGCTTCCTGATTTTGTAAGACCATTTTTAGAACTTACTCAAAAGATGGCTAATATGTCTGCTCAACTTACAAAATCTGAAATTAAATCTATTAAAATCACCACAAAAGGTGATATATCAGATTTTGTAGAGTCATTATCTACATTTGCAACAGTTGGAGTACTTAGTGAATCTCTAAGCGACCAAATCAACTATGTAAATGCTGAATTTGTAGCCAAAGAGAGAGGTATTGAGATTATTAGAGAGAGTAAGCCTAATAATAGTGGATTTAATAATAAAGTAGCTATTAAACTTACTACACAAGACTCTACAATTACTATTGCAGGTACTGTATTTGGTTCTAATATTCAAAGAGTAATTATGATAGATAATTATGCTTTAGATGTAGAGATTGAGGGTAAAATGATACTATTTAGAAATAATGATGAACCAGGTGTAATTGGTGAAGTTGGCTCAATTATAGCTAAACATAATGTAAATATATCAGACTTTAGATTAGGTCGTGATAATGGTGGTCAAGCCCTTGCAATTGTAAGAGTAGATGGAGTAGTATCTAATAGCCTATTAGATGAATTATCTTCATTAGATGCATGTATAAATCTATCTCACGCTAATATATAACAAAAATATTATATCTATAACTCCATTATTTCATATAATGGATTATAGATAAAGGAACTTTAAGTGTCTATCGCATTAGCAAGAAAATATCGTCCATCATCATTTGATGCCCTAATAGGACAAGATGCAATATCTCAAACTCTTTCACAAGCATTAGATGGAGATAGATTATCACATGCCTATCTATTTTCTGGACTTCGTGGAAGTGGTAAGACTTCAACTGCTAGAATATTTGCCAAAGCTCTACTATGTGAAGAGGGTGCATCTTCTCACCCATGTAATAGATGTAGTAGTTGTATAATGGCAAATGAAAATCGTCATATTGATATTATAGAGATGGATGCAGCATCAAATCGTGGTATTGATGATATAAAAGAGCTTATAGAGCATACCAAATATACCCCTAGTAGTGCTAGATATAAAGTTTTTATTATTGATGAAATTCATATGCTCACTCCACAAGCATTTAATGCACTTCTCAAAACACTAGAAGAGCCACCATCATTTGTCAAATTTATATTAGCCACTACCGACCCTCTCAAACTTCCTGCTACAATCCTATCAAGAACTCAACACTTTAGATTTAAAAAAATACCTCAAAAGCTTATTAGAGAGCATTTAGAGCATATTTTAAACTTAGAAAATGTAGAGTTTGAAGTAGAGGCATTAGAGATAATAGCAAGAAGTGGAGCAGGAAGCCTAAGAGACTCTTTGACACTACTAGACCAAGCTATTGTATATTCCAAAAACTTTGTAAATCTCTCTACCGTAGTTGGAATGCTAGGAATAATAGAACCATCAATTATTGAAAAACTTCTAAATGATATTTATAATAAAGATGTAGAAAAAATATTAGAGTTTATCAAAAATTCTCGTGATTTTGAATCACAAATGATAATAGATGAGATGACTCTATATCTCAAAGAGTTACTATTATCATCAGATAAAAAATTTACACCTATGATAATAGATAGATTTTTTCGCTCTATAAGTGAATCTAAAAAACTTTTTGATATTGGTGGAGATGGAGAGTTTATACTCTCACTTACACTATTTAAAATGATAGAGGCTATGAATATCAAAGATATTGATAGTATGATAAAATCATTAGAAAAAGAGCTTCATGGAGTAGTACCTATTGAGATAGAAGAAAAAGAGATAGAACAAGTAGTTAAACCTATAGAGAAAATAGAACCAATTATAAACAAACCTATAATAAATATAGGTGCTATTAATTTCAAAAAACTAATAGATAAAATCTTTGATAGAAACTTTGAATTAGGTAAATCATTTGAAGAGAATATATCTTTTAGAGAGTTTGAAAATAATCAATTAGTATGGGATAGTAGTGCTATAGGAGATGATAAAAAACTTCTTATTACCAATTGGGGAATTATCAAAACTTTTGTTCAAGATATATTTGGATTTGATACCAAAATCAAAAGCCACAGTAAACCCAAATCTCAAGAGATACTAGCATTAGAAAAAGAGCTAAAAAGTTCTTGTGTAGCACCAGATAGTACAGAGATAAGAGCCACACAAGAGATAGAAGTCTCAAATATCCTAGAAGAACCTATGATAAAAGATATTTTAGATAAGTTTGACCCATCTAAAGTACAGGTCAAGAGTAAAGTTTGATTATCACTTGAAGAAATAGATAAACTTAGAATAAATTTATAAGGGATTAATTATCCAAAAATCCCTATATCTTTGGTTTCAAAGTTCTTTAGATTTGGAAACAGTATATCCATTTGAGACTCATCTACTCCAAACCATTTAGTTATTGTAGCAAGGTATTGTTCTGTTGATATTGTAGGTATTATACGACCTTTGTTACTAATATCATCATCTCCTCCCAATGTCCAATCAGGTATCTCTCCTACTTTTATCTTATTTGTAGCACCACCCATCACAATAGCATTAGAACCCCATGCGTGGTCTGTACCATCTCCATTACTTCCCAAGCTTCTACCAAAATCTGACATTGTAAATGTAGTTACTTTTTGGCTCATATTCATACTATTAAGGGCTTTTTGGAATTTCCATAATCCAAGGCTAAGTTCTCTTAGGAGTTTAGGATGATTTTGATTTTGAGAGCTATGAGTATCAAATCCACCAAGTTGTACATAATATATTTGTCTCTGTTGAGATAGAGTATTACTACTTATATCTATCATTTTAGCCACAGCTTCTAACTGTTCTATCAAATCACCTTTAAGTTCTACATCTAATTGAGTTACATTTGTAGCTGGTATATTAAAAAGGCTATTTCCATAAGAGTCTTTTATTGTGCTAAAATCTTTGGCAAGACCCCAGTTTGTAGCCATTGTATCTGATAGGTTAAGAGACTCTTGAAGTTTGCTTTGGTGATGATTAAAGTAGCTATTAGTATCACTTAGATTAGATAATATTTTAAATATATCTCTTCTGCTTTTGTGATTTGTATTTGCTAATTCCATACTTTTATACTCTTGAGGTGATTTATGTAGTGATATAGCTTGTGTAGTATCTCCTATCATCATTCTTGATGTCCCTGCAAATGAGATATTAAGACCTAATGAATTTACACCTTTCCAACTATCACCCAATCTTCCTGCCCAACCTGTGGTATTGAGATTATCTGCAATACCTGTATATTGTACTCTTCTTTGATGATTATGAGCAAATAAAAATGGTGGTTCGTACTCTAAAGGTTTGGTAGTCAAGAGTGTTTTGGTAGATGGTTTGATTAAGTTACCCATATTTGTAACCATAGAAATATATTTGCTTTTAATCAAAAATGCCACTTCAGGCATCAATCCATTTACTCCCATACCACTACCATCTATTGGATAATATCCCTTTTTATAGGCACTACTAGAGCTATTATCTACATGATATGGATTATTACTTAATTTATAATCATCAATAAATCCCAAGTTTGGAATAGTAAGAGGATTATCATAAATTGCTAAATCGCTTCTACCTTTTGCATAATTATTATATCCACTCTTTGTATCATCTCCAATTGGCACAAACATATTAAAAGCATCATTTCCACCATATAAATATACACAAACCAATGCTTTATAATCACTAAAATTATTATCTGCATTTAAACTATTAAATAGTAAAGGTGATAGTGAAACTGACTTTATAAAATCTCTTCTTTTCATACTCTTACTCCTATTTTTGTATCGCAAAATAGCTTGATGTTGCGATTAGATATACTGCTTCAGAGATGATTAATCTCGCCTCTTCTTTATGATTATACTCCTCGCTTTGAGAACTTCTACTATAATTAATTCCTGTTAGATGTAAAACCAATTTTTCTTGAAATTCACCACTCATAGCCCCTGCTAAAAGTAGAGTATCTAAATGTGATACTAATGCTTTTATTGCTTTTTCTTTGTTTATATCTTTATCTATATCATAAAAATTATTATCAAGTTTACCATCTAGTGCTTCATCTATAATATCAAATTCATTTTGAAAATTTAACATTATATTATCTTGCCAATCTTTTCTATTTTTAGAGTACTCTTCAACACTAAGACCATTTTTTGTGATATTATAATATTCTGAGTTAATCAAAAGATAAAATTGATTAGCTTTAGATAATAGAGTCTGTTCATTAACTATCTTAAATTCAGGTGATACTTTTTGACTCTCCATAAATACTTTAGAATTTGGAGTATAGTCATCTTCATAAAAATTAAATACAGAGAATGCTCTAAGTGGTGCTTCCCCAAAATGTTCTAATACAATTTTGGTAAAAAATGTCCCCTCTTGATTGTATGTTTTAAGTGGTTTTACATTAAATGCTTTTAGAAATGAGCTATATGCTATAAGTGGTTCTCTTAGTTTCCCATCAAAGCTATTTGTATTTGTGATACTTTTATCTGTAAGTATTGCTTTGATTACAGCTTTTAAATCGCCTTTTACCCCACTACCATTATTATTAAATATTGTAGCTACTCTTGATACATAATCTGGAGATGGGTTAGAACTTGTAAGTCTCATAATAAGCTTTTTAGATATATAAGGTGCAACATTATCTTGATTAAAAAGAATTTCAATAGCTTTTTTTAGCTCCTCTTTGCCATCTAGTCCTGATGGAATGGTAGCACCTAGGATAGTTTTAGTTCCCTCTTCATGCTCTGATGGGCTAAATCTCATATCTCTTATAAAGTTTCCTACCTTTTTACTAGCTAATCCATACTTATCATCTCCACTACCCAAATCAAAACCTGTAAATACTTTAGCAAGTTCTTCTATATCTTTTTGAGAATATGTAGCTACTCTATCTCCATTGCTATTTAATTGATAAGTCCCATCAATATTTAATTTATATAATCCTACTGAAAATAGTTGAATAAGTTCTCTTGCAAAGTTCTCATCAGGAGTTATATTTCTCTCAATATTTGTTTTTTTATTACCTTGATGAGATAAAAATATCCCCATTGCAGGATGAATTGCAATTTTTTCTAAAATATCTCTATAATTTCCAAAAGCATTATTTCTCAAAATATCATAATATGATGCCAGTGATTCAGCTCTATTTCCTAAAGGTGGTTCAATATCTGATACTACTAATATTTGACTCAACGCAAATGCAACTCTTTGACGAAGTTGGTCATCACCATTGATTACATCATTCCACCATGCCCCATCTTGTGCTTTTCTTATAAATCTATCACCCTCACTATTAAATGAAGCTAAATTTTGAGTAGCATTAGCAAATTTAGTACTATCATAATTTTGGGCTATTTGAGCTGTACGATATAGATGAGAAGTACCAATACTCTTATTAAATTCTCTATCAATCCAAGTATCTATTCCCACTTCTCTAAGCTCTCTAATACTATCCACCGTAGCACCAAATGAGGCTTTTTGTAAAAAACTACTAGCCTCATTTGCACTAAGTGTATAACTTGTATTATCTTCTACTATACTCTTGTCATCATTAATGATAGTATTACTATTACTGCTTGAACTTCCACATGAGTTCATAAAGAGTATTAAACTAATATATAGTATAATATTTTTAAAATTCATATTCATCTCCTCTATAATAAATTAGGAATAAAAGTAAATTAAAACCAAACTTTAGGGTATCCCCTTATGGTTGCCCTTTGGAGGTTATCTATATTTTAATCCTTAGTTCAAAGTATATCAAATAAATATAAAAAGTAAATGAAATAACTTTAGGTTCTCCATAAGGTGTTATATCGGATGTGATGGCTTCAGCCTCACTAAAAGTTGAAAGTATAAGCAATAGTTTAAATCTAAGATATAATAATTCTTAAGTTATTGGTATAGAGTAAACTCATCTTATTTATTTTTCTTAATTAAGCTAATATTAATAAGGGGGGGGTAAAATGTATCCTAAATAAAACTTTAGGAGTAGTTATGTCTAAATGGTTGAGTAAGTGGCTTTTAATAGGCTTTGGTTTTGTCCTTTTTGTGGGATGTGGTGGGGGTGGTAGTGGATCTTCGTCTAATACTTCTGCTAAAGAAGAAATAGTTAAGTTAAATCCAAATACAGTTTTGATTGATTCTAATTTATCTACGGAGATTTCAGAAACAACTTTTGAAAATAATATTACAGAACTTAGAGTATCTGATAAGTTTGCTAATAGTATTAAAGAGGGAGAGGTTTTACATATCCCATCAGGAATGGATAAAAGATTTCCAATTGGTTTTTCTGGAAAAGTAGATAAGATTGAGAATAATAAAATTACCATTTCTCAAGCAGAGTTATCAGATGTTATTAGTGAATTAAAGATAGATAAAAAATCTTTTGCTCTTAATGATGAAAATTTTGTAGGTATTATTACGCCATCTTATGTTCAAGCAACTAATAAATCTAAAGATAATTTATCAAGAAGAGCTTTAAATAAAAATGAAAGAAGTTTTTTAGATGGTGGTATAATTTTAACATCTTTAAAACAAAAAAGAGATAGAAGAGGATTTCCAGGAGCTGATAATGAGTATAATGAATATAATCAAACAACTGTACATAAATTAGAGTTTGGTATTAAACTTTTGGGTGATAGTAATGATAATATCAAAAATAAACAAGAATTATCACTTAAATTAGAGGGGTCTTTAAGTAACTATGGTTATGGTTTTGGAGCAGATATTGATGAAAATAATTTAGAGTTTTCTGCTGGTGCTTGGGGTGATTTGACTGCTAATCTTAAATTAGAGGGCAAAGGAACATTTAGCGTAGGTAAATATAACAAGAAATGGGATGAAACAGAAAAAGCTACATTTGATAGTCTTGGGGTTGACTTAAAGCTAATGGGCTTGGGTGCTAATGATAAGATAGGTAAAATACCTCTTCTTGGACTTGTTTATACTCTATCTACTCCTACGGTTATTAGGGTCGTAAATGATATAGATAATCTTTCAAAAGCTGATAAGGGAGCTGCTGTAATCATTTGGGTATATATCAATTTCAAAGGTGAAGTAGAACTAAGTGGTGAAATGGGTGTGAAAACAGCAGTATCTTTTGAAGCAGGTGTAGATAAAGAGAATGGAGAGTTCCCAAAAATGTGGGATAAACAAGATATTGTAGAAAATATAGATGATGATACACCAGTATTAGAAGCACCATATCTACAAGGTGAATTAAAAATAAAAGGAACTGTTGGTCTATCTGTAGAATCAGATTTATTATTAGGAGGTCTTAGATTTATAAATGCAGGTGTGTTTATGGGTGCAGTATATGAACAATCGTTTCAAACTGGAATGTTAAATGTAAGTCGTACTTTAAAAGATTTTAAAAAAGATACAGAGTGGGAGTGGAAATATCCTACTGATGGTACTTTTTGTACAGAGGGTAATTTAGATGCAGGTGCTAAATTTAATGCTAAGTTTAACTTTGGTGTAGAGGGTACTGTTTGGGGTCTTGAAGCTAGTGTACAACGAAGTAAATCTTTAGAGTATCCAACAGCAGATGAGATTAAAAAACTCAAAGATGGTGAACGAAAATATGCATGGATGAGATTAGGAACTAATAAATACTGTTATAATCTTCCAAAACCTAGTGAATTAAACAATAATCATGTAGATTCTTACAGACAACCAATCACATCAGATGCACTAAAATTACTCTCAGATGAAAACTATAAATATGCATATTTATCAAATCGTGTTTATGCAGATAATCCAGAGGATGAAGGTAAAATAGAACATAATTGGAAGACTATAGAGCTTAGATTTGATAAAATAAAAGGTTTTAAGGCAGGACTCTATACCAATACTATTACAGGTGAAAATATTGTAGCTTATGGAGGAACAACAGCTAACTCTTATGAGAATAAAGTAGGTCAAGGATATGATGCCTTAGTTGATTTCTTGACAGATATATCACTTCTTGGAGTTATATCATTTGGACAACCATCAAGTGCATTGGATTTTTATAATAAGGCAGGTAGTGTTGATGGGATTACAGGACACTCACTAGGTGGTGGACTTGCTCAATATGCAGGATTATATAGTGGAGTCAAAACTGTAACTTTCAATTCTGCTCCATTACCATTTAATATGGTAGGTTCATTTACAAAATTTGCCGATAAAATAGTTGTTGAAGATGCTGGAATTGTTATGAAAAGTATTAAGTTTGATAATCAAGATATGATTACAAATATTATGACACCTTATGACCCAATATCAACTGTATCAACTGCTATAATGAGCCTAGATGAATCTAATGTAGGTTATTTAATGGGTGCTAGATTTATGCTTGGTATCTCACCAAATAATAAGCTTGATTTTTTACTTACAGGTGAAAAAATCTATATTCCTGTAGCAAATCAAGGAGGAGCTGTAAACTTTGCTAATCACTCAATGGATTTAATAGAGCAGACTTTTTTAGAAAATACCAATTATAATATGGAGTTTGATAGTAATATTTTAGGTGATAGTATCTCTATTGATAATCTAACACTCAAAGATAGAGATGGAAATACTGTATCAATTATAGAGATACCATCTACAAGTTGGGTTTTATATACTAAAGATGGAAAAACTAAAATAAAAGAGGGTAATTCTGATGATGCTTTAGAGAATATAGATAATGGTGTATATAAGCTTACTGTAAATGCTCAACTCAAAGATGGAAGAGTAGTCTCTAATAGTAACTATATTATAATGAATTATAAAGAGAATGACCTTAGTGTAACTATGCTAGAGG
>Ga0256842_1000721_pt1 | contig 28701 bp, 20 predicted proteins | sample 4559240metaG_FD_185973 | JGI IMG/M metagenome (GOLD analysis project Ga0256842, IMG submission 185973) | Hydrothermal vent microbial communities from Guaymas Basin, Mexico - 4559-240 | ecosystem: Environmental > Aquatic > Marine > Hydrothermal vents | place: Mexico: Guaymas Basin | collected... | reverse complement strand
GCTTATTGTACTAATACCCCTGGTAGTTTTAATTGTACTTGTAAAGATGGATATGAAGGAAATGGTATAACCTCATGTCTAGATATAGATGAATGTACAAATAATGATGATAATAATTGTAATGCTAATGCTACTTGTTATAATACTCCTGGTAGTTTTACTTGTGCTTGTAATGATGGTTATCATGGAGGAGCTGATGATGGTATTGAATGCTTGGAAGTATGTGGTGATGGTATTAATACTGAATCTGAAGAATGTGATGATGGTAATAATGATTCTGGAGATGGTTGTAGTGATACCTGTATTGTTGAATACTGCGGTGATGGAATTGTAAATAATAATGGTGAACAATGTGATGACGGTGATGAATCAGCTAACTGCAATGATGATTGTACTCCTGCTGTTTGCGGAGATAATAAAATTAATACTTCTGCAGGTGAAGAATGTGATGATGGAGGGGAAACTGCAAATTGTAATGTAAATTGTAGCATTTCAATATGTGGAGACGGTATTTTAAACAAATCTGCCGATGAGGTATGTGATGATGGAAATACTTCTTGGGGAGATGGTTGTAATGCCACCTGTAATGTTGAGACAGGGTGGAACTGTGATGAATCTTCTCCTACTGTTTGTGAGGATATAGATGAATGTGCCGAGGGTTTGGATAATTGTAATTCTACACAATATTGCATAAATAGGGAAGGTAGTTATGATTGTACTGCTTGTGGATGTGAAGTAAATAATACTGTAGAGCATTCTAATAGTTGTGAAGATGAAACAGGACAGTGTGATTGTTTACCTATGTATGAAGGAACTACTTGTAGTACGGTAAGGAAATTAAAAATTTATGTTACTAATAATATCTATCAAGGAAACTTAGGTGGAGTAAGTGGAGCTGATAATAAATGTAATAATGATGCAAATAAACCTAGTGATGGGCATTACTATAAAGCATTACTAGGGGCTGATAAATTTGTAATAGGTTCAGGTACTGTTACTATTAGAGGCTTAGATGAGGATTGGGTTTTAGAAAAGAATATGAATTATTATAGAGCTATATCTGAAGGGCCTAATAATACTTATAAGTTTATTAATACAACCGATTCTAACAAGGCTTTTGATTTTGATTTTGATAATAGTATTATTATTGCTGACAAGAGAGCTTGGACGGGGTTAGATGAGGGGTTTAATAATTATGTTTCTACAAAAACCTGTGATAAGTGGAATAGTTCCGATCATGATTCTAAGGGAAAAGTAGGTAAAACTAATGATAGAAATAGTAATTCTATACAAAAGGAAGATAAAAGATGTGATGAGTTTCGTAACCTTTACTGCGTAGAACAAGTGTGCCCTGAAGGAGAGGTTTATAATATTGATAATGCTTCTGATGAATATCATGGTGAGTGCGTTTCTGAATGATATTTTTATTTAATACCTATGATGAAAATAGGGCTTGTGTTGTAATGAATTGATCCTAATCAACTTTATTGTGTGGAACAAATTTGTCTTAAAGGTAGTTCATTTAGTTTTGAAGATGGTTTATGTCAATAATATTTTACAGATTTTAGCTGTAAAATTCGTGTAAAAGACTTAATCTAAGGCTTTGAAACGGCAAAAAAATTAAATTATGAAAACATTGCAATTAATGCAGGAAGCGCAATAAAAGTTCCTATTGCTGAACCTAGAGAAGATAATAATACAACTAATAACAACCTTGTTAAACGGTTTTTCCACCAACCTTTTACTTTCATTGCGTCATCTTGAACAGTTTGAAAATCCTTTACTTTAGGAGGAACAACTACTGCTTGAACGAATCCACTTACCATTCCTGCCCCAATTGTAGGATTAAGACTAGTAATAGGAGCTGCAATAAAAGAAGCTAATATTGTTAAAGGATGTCCCAGTGCAATTAATGCCCCTAATGCAGATAAAATACCATTTGCAAGTATCCAAAATAATATTGCGTGAGTTGGGATACCATTACCTCTTGTAAAGCCATAAATAAACATTGCTATTACTACTATTGGAATTATCCATGGAATAGATTTGGAGACCAAAGATGGTTTGGGAACAAAATTTATTTCATCTAGTTCTGATTGTTCTATTTTTCTTTCTGAAAAATATTTTAACATACCTGGAACATGCCCTGCTCCTACTGTTGCAACAGTGATATTACCCATTTTTTCTTGAATACTACCAGCTAAAAACATATCTCTTTCATCAATAATAGCTTTTTTAGCCATAGGCATTTCATTGCCCATTTCACTAATCATTTTTGTTAAGGCATCTTCACCTTTAAGTTTCTCTATGTCTTCAATAGAAACATCATCTCCTGAAGAAGAGCTAAATAGTAAGGACGCCATTAATTTCATTTTACCCCAAAATTTAGTTAATCTCCATGCTCTTTTTAGGGTGATTCCTATGTCTCTATCAACAAGAGCTAATTTTGCATTAATTTCATCAGCTACTTCAACGGCTGTTTTAAATTCTAGTCCTGGAGCAGACTTTGTTTTATCAGCAATCTTTTTTTGAAATAAAGACATTATAAATTTTCCAATAAAAAAGAAAATTTGCTTTTCTTTTATTATCTGAATAATATCTATGTCTTCAAATTTATCTTTTTTCATCATTGCTTCATATCTTTTTTCATCTAATTCAATAGCAACGGTATCTGGTTTGTACTTTAAAATAGTTTCTTTAACTTGTTTAACTGATTCTGGTGATACATGAGCCGTTCCAACTAAATAGATTTTTTTATTTTCTTCTTCGTATTCAATTAAATGTAAATTTTGCTCAATCTCTTCAATTTTAGGTTTATTGTACATAGTTTTCCTTTAATCCTCTCAAATCTCTAATAAAGATAGTCATTTTTTAATAAAATTCAAGTGTTTTATTTTCATACTCTTTAAAAAATATTAAAATAAAACAATTTTATTCTAAAAAATTGACATTATAAAATATTTACTCTATCTTTATTCATAAAGCGATATAGGAGTGTGTATGACAGAACAAAAGAATGTGGAAACTCTAGATACTCAATCTAAAATACTTGAAGAAATTAATTTTCTGAAAAAAGAGTTTCAATCAAAAATCAAATATGATGAGCAAAAAGAAAAAACTATCACAAAATTACATGATGAATTACAGCTTTATAAAAGAGATTTATACAAAAAACTTCTTCTTCCTATGATTAATGATATAATTCAATTTACAAATAGGGCTGAAAAGGATTTCGAATTTTTAAATGATGCTCCTGCAGAAAAATTGTTTGAAAGAATGTATGATTTTTTAGATGATTTGAGAGATGTTTTATATAGACAGGGAGTTGAGGCATATAAACTTGAGGGAGATGATTTTGACCCTAAAAAGCAAAAAATACTCAAAACAATTGAAACAAGTAAAAATGATTTAGATAAAAAAGTGGCAAAGCATAAAACCTATGGCTATGAATGGGAAGGAAAGATTATTAAACCTGAGGGAATTGATATTTATGTTTATAAGGAAATGAATGTAGATATCTCTCCTGAAATAAAGGAAGCTGGACAAGGGCTAGAAAATCATGTCCATACCGAAGAAGACCAAGGGCAGAAGGAGCTTGTCCGTATTGAAGAGGAGATAAAATGAGTGATTTAAAGAAAGTTTTTGGAATTGATTTAGGAACAACATATTCATGTATTTCATATGTTGATGAATTTGGAAAACCTGTTGTTTTACCAAACAGCGAAAACGACAGAGTAACACCTTCGGTTGTATTTTTTGATGGAGATGAAATTATTGTTGGTGAAGTAGCGAAGGAAAATTCTAAGATATATCCTGATGATGTTGTTAGTTTTGTAAAGCGTGCTATGGGAGATGAATATTATCTTTTTACACACAGAGAAAAGGAATATAAACCTGAAGAAATCTCTTCTTTAATATTAAGAAAACTAGTAAAGGATGCTTCTGATTATTTAGGAGAAGAGATAAAAGATGTTGTTATTACATGTCCTGCCTATTTTGGTATAAACGAAAGAGAAGCTACCCGTAATGCGGGAATTATTGCAGGGTTAAATGTTAAACAAATTATAAATGAGCCTACGGCCGCTGCAATTGATTACGGAATGGAGAAAGGTGAAGATAAAGTTGTTTTAGTATATGATTTAGGTGGTGGAACTTTTGATATTACTATGATAGATGTTTCTAACTCTGAGATAAAAGTTATTGGTACTGGTGGAGACCATAATTTAGGTGGAAAAGATTGGGATGATGCTATTATTAGATATTTAGTTACTAAATTTGCAGAAGAAACAGGTGTTGAAGAAGATATTTTAGAAGATCCCGATGTTGCTCAAGATTTAGCTCTTCAAGCTGAAAAAGCAAAGCAAATTCTTTCAACAAGAGAAAAGTCTCCTATTGTTGTTTCTTATGGGGGACATAGAGTAAAAGTTATTCTTACTAGAGACGAATTTGAACAAATTACTAATGATTTACTTGAAAGAACGGTTACTTTAACTTATGATATGCTTAATGAAGCAAAGAAAAAGGGCTATGAAAAATTTGATGAATTTTTATTAGTTGGTGGATCAAGCAGAATGCCACAAGTAATAAAAAGAATTAGTGCTGACTTTACAAATGTTGAACCTAAGCTTTTTGACCCAGATGAAGCTGTTGCAAAAGGGGCGGCATTATTTGGTTGGAAACTATCAATTGGTGAAGAATTGGTTGAAAAAGTTGCAGAACAAACAGGGCAAAAAGCTGAAGATATTGATGTTGAGCAAGTTGATGAAGCGGTAATTGAAGAAGCAAGTCAATCACTTGCTGATACTCTTGGATTAACTCTTGGAGCTGTTAAAAAAGCTAGTGTTAAAATTAAAAATGTTACTTCTAAAAGTTTTGGTATTGTTGCTTATAAAAATGATGTTGAGGTATTATATAATATTATTTTAAAAAATGATGAAGTTCCAAAGGAAATCAAACAAAGATTTGGAACAAAAGAAGCAAATCAGGAGAGTGTTGAAGTTAAAATTATGGAAAATGAATTAACTGACCAATTGGTTGAAGATATTTCATTATGTGCAGAGATTGGTGTAGCCGAATTAAAATTACCTGCAAATTTACCTTATGATTCACCTATTGAAGTTAGCTTTAGTTTAAATGAAGAAGGCCGATTAACAATCGAAGCTCTTGAAGTAACAGATAATAGAAAAATTGTTGTAACAATTGAAACTAGTTCTATTATGACTGAAGAGCAAGTTGTTGAAGCTAAAGAGAAGAGTAAAGGGTTAGTTGTAAGTTAGGTCTTTATTGATGGTGTTAAAAAATAAAAAAAAAATAAAAGCGTTAATCCTTCCTTTGTTTGTTGTAATTACATTTATAATATTGATTTTTTATATTGCTTTTAAAATAAATAGCTCTCTAAGTGGATAATTTTTGAATAAATTTGATTTAAATGCTATCTATTTGTTATACTTATTCTGTTCTTGGAGGTTAAAATGAAAATTATTCTTATCTTGTCTTTGTTATTATCGTCTACTCTTTTTGCAAAAGTTTACAAATATAAAGATCGTTATGGTCGTATTCATTATGTTGATGATATAAGTAAAGTTCCTAATAGTAAAGTAAATTCAGTAAAAACTTTAAATTCTAAGTTTTTAAAAACAGATTATAAAGTTATTGATAAATATAGAAGAATTATTTTAAAAAAAGGAGTTTTCTATAAACAATTAAAAGCTCAAAGAGATGCTCTATTATATTGGGGAAGTCTTATGGTGAATGCAGGTTTTGATGAATTTAAAATTGATTTATCAAGGATTAAAGCAATTAGGCTTATAAAAAAGAATGGAAAAAAGTTTAATAGAAGACAAAGAAGGAAAAAGGCTATTCTATTGGCTAATTTTTTTAAATCTTTTGAAAACTCATGGCCAAGAGTATATGAAGAAATAAATTTTAAAAGAACTGATAATAAATCTATTGATATTATGAGGAAGCACAGAAAATCAGTCAAAACAAATGCTGATAACCTTTCAATGAGAGTGAAACTTATTGAAGAATGGGCTTCAATAATAAAAAATAATAAAAATGCAGATTCTAAACTTATTGAAGAAAGAATTACTAATATTTCAGCAATGTATGATGTTCCTAAGCCAAATATTCCTTCATTATCAAAATATATTGATGAAACTATCAGAATATTTGAAAAGGAGTTTAGAAAATAGTAATGAAATATTTTGAAAAAAAAAAGATAGCTAAACTTTTAAAAAAAGCTTCCAAACAAGGTCTTAACTCTGCAATAATGACATATAACAAGGTATTGAAACTTAATCCTGATTTACCAGCTGTTTATAATTATATAGGTTTATGTTATTTTGAATTAACAGATTATAATAGTGCTGAAAAATATTTTAAACTTTCAGTTGAAAAGTTTAATGATGATTTTGAATCACAATATGAAGTTTATTATAATCTTGCTTTTACATATCAATCTAAACAAGATTTAGAAAAAGCAGAAAAATACTATAAAATGTCTATGAATTTAAATAAAGATTATAAATTTACTTATAAAAATTATGCTTATTTGTTATTTCAAAATAAAAAATATAAAGATTCATTAAATATGTTTGAAAAGTATAATTCATTTGGTGAAGAAGCTGAAGTGTACAATAACATAGGAATAATTTACGAAGAATTAGGTGATTTCAAAAAAGCAATAAAATCTTATGAAAAGTCGATTTTAATAGATGATAAATATGCTTTAGCATATAATAATTTAGGTGTTTTATATATAAATGAAAAAAAATATGATGAAGCAAGTAAGCTATTTGATAATGCTATTAAATATGATAGCTCTTTAGTTGATGCTTATAATAACTATGCCTCTATTTTAGTTATAGATAAAAAATATAATTCTGCTTTAGATTTATACAATAGAGCATTAAAAATTAATCCTAATCATTCAATAATTTTAATAAATTTAGCTAAATTATATTCATATCTTGGAGATTTAAACAATATTATTATTGCTTTAAAAAAAGTTGTAAAATTAGGCCTATCTGTAGATAAGTTAATTGAAATTGAAGAATTTAAGGATATTGAAAATTTGGAAGAATTATTAAGAGATAGTTTGTGAAATATATTTTTATAACTTTATTGATATTTTCAAATGTATTGTTAGCTGTAGAAGATTCGTCAATTGATAAAGTTAAATCTATTCTAAAAGACATTAAGCCCTACTACAATAATTTAATGTTGCCTCAAAATCTTGAATCTGTTCATAAAAAGGATATATTATTATATAAGGATATTTTAGAAAAATTTTTAAAAGATTATTTACAAAATCCAACAAATTATAGAATAAAATTCTTACTTGGATATTACTATTATAATGATAAAAACTACAAGAAATCGATTTATTATTTTGAAGATATCTTAGGTGTTTATTCTGAATTAAATGATTATATATTATTTTATTTAGGTGATTCATATCAAGTTTTAAAAAAAAATGAAAGAGCATATCAGGCTTACTCCTTAATAGACTCAAATTCTTTATTTTATAATAGAGCATTAATAAGAAAATTAAACATTTTATTTGATTTAAAAAGATTTAGTAACATTAAAGTGTTATTTAATAACAACAGAGAATTATTAGATAATAATAAATTAAATATGATTTATGTAAATACTTTAATTAAATTAAAAGAATATAAAAATGCAATTTTGCAATTAAAAAAGATGTGGTTTCGTTCATCGGGTAAAAAACTTAAAACTATTGAAAGTATTTTGAAAACTTATGTTAAAAAATATAAAATTGCTAGAATTTCAAGTTTAGAGTACTATAATAGATGTGAATATTTATTACAGAAGAATAAATATTCTGAGATAAAAAGGAGCTTTAAGTTTTCTTATACTTTAAAAAATAAATTAAAAATAAATACTGATATTTGTCTAATGAAGGCTTATTTGTTTACTTCTGATATTAAATCAAATTTAGAAGTTTATTTAGCACGGATAAATAAACTAAAAATTAAAAGAGATAAGTTATTTAAGTATAATGTTGAATTTCTAAAACTTAATTTATTATATGTAAAAAAAGATTTTATAAGTGCTAACACCAAGGCTAGATTTATATTTAAAAACTATCACAAATATCCAAACAATGAAGAAGTTTTTAGAATATTAATTGCTTCTTATGGAGAATTAAAAGATAATTTTAATTATTATAGGCAAATTGATTTATATTTAGAAAATTCTGATTATATGAAATATAGAGTTAAGTATTTAAATGAACTATGGAGATATTTTTATTTTGAAAAAAAAGACTATAAAAAAGTAATAAAATATTTAGAGATATATTTAAAATTAAAAAATAATGACTTGAGGTATGAGGCAAGAGCAAAATATTATAGAGCTAAGTCGTACTTAAAGCTAAAAGATTTAAAAAAGTCTACTTATTATTTTATTAAAATGATAATAGAAGACCCTTTTAGTTATTATTCTTATGCTGCATTAAATCATTTAAAAAAAGATAATAAAAAACTTTCTCAAGAGGTTATTTTATCGGCGATTTCTTCAGTTAAAAAATCAGCGGTAAAAATAGATTTAGATTATTTTTATAATAGTACGAAAATAATAAGAATCTTTGAATTATTGACATTAGGACTAGATAAATTAGCTAAAACAGAAATATTAAATTTTAGAAAAATTGCAAAAAATGAAACAGAATATTTTTCTATAGCATTATTTTTAGAAAATCTGACATTTTATAAGTCTTCTAGGTATGTAAAATTTAGAAATCTTAGAATGATGCCTTTTTTTCCTAGCAAAAAAAGCTTTCTTTCTTTTTGGAAGGGCTTTTATCCTAAAAAATTTAGAAAATATGTTGAGAAATACTCTAAAAAGTTTAATGTTGAACCTGCATTTTCATGGGCTATAATAAGAGAAGAATCTGCGTATAATCCAAGAGCTTTATCTTCATCTAATGCTTATGGCTTAATGCAGTTATTGTATCCAACAGCTGTAGAAACAGCAAATAGAATAGGGGTAACTTTGGTAAATCCAGAGTTATTATTTGAGCCTAAAAATAATATTCCACTAGGTGTTAAATATTTGTCTGTTTTGCTAGTAATGTTTAAACGAAATAAGTTTTATGCTGCTGCATCTTATAATGGTGGAGCAACAAATGTAAAAAAGTGGATTAAAGCTTATAATTATCATGAAGATATTTATGATTGGAGTGAAGAAATCCCTTTTGAAGAAACAAATAGATACATTTATAAAGTTTTATCTTCTTATCATACATATAGATTATTATATGAAAGAAATTATTTCAAAATAGGTAAAATAGATATATTCAAAGAGGTTTTTAAGTAATTTTGGCTTTTCATAACCACTATGTGTTTATTACAAGCACCGCTCAACCTGCTAGCACTTAAACTTTGTTTAGTACAAGCAGTTTTCACTCAAGAAAATTTAATTAATCTTTAATAAATTTAGGAATAAGCATTAAAATTATACCAATAACTATAATCGCAATAGTATTAGTTATTGCAAAAGTATAAACAGATAATGCTATTCCTACAGCAAATGGAACTCCTTTTTTTTGCTTTCTTCCATAAATAAAATAACCGATTCCAATTGAACTAAATAAAAGAGATAATAATAACTGTGTTGTATTCATTTCTAGGTTCATATTAAATAACTAAGCTCCATTTTTAATAAAAAGATAAAGTATATGGAGGTGTATTAATCGAAAAGTTTTGTTGAAAGATATTTTTCACCTCTATCTGGGAAAATAACTACAATTCTACCCTTATCTATTTTTTTAGCAATTTCAATAGCTGCATATAAGGCTGCACCACTACTCATACCAACAAACATTCCTTCTTGTCTAGCAATTTGTCTAGCTGTTTCTAATGCTACTTCTGATTCAACCATAACTCTTTCATCTATCATAGTTTCATCGTAAATAGATGGAACGAGGGCTTCTTCTAAGTTTTTTAAACCTTGAATATAATGACCTTTTACTGGGTGAGCTTCTACTGTTTTTATATTAGGATTGTTTTCTTTTAAGCCTTTACTTATGCCCATTAAAGTACCTGAAGTACCTAAAGATGAAACAAAATAGTCTATTCTCCCATTCATTTGTTTCCAAATTTCCTCTGCAGTAGTTTTATAATGTGTTATTTTATTATATTTATTAGAAAATTGGTCTGGATTAAAGTATTTATCTGGAAATTCTTTTACTAATTCTTTAACTTTTAAAATCGCTCCATCTGTTCCTTTTTCTCCATCTACAAGAGTTACTTTTGCTCCAAAAGCTTTAATCATTTTTCTTCTTTCTATACTAACTTTATCTGTCATTACTATTTCTAAATCATAGCCTTTTACTGTAGCAATCATAGCCAAGCCTATACCTGTATTACCAGAAGTAGCTTCTATTATTGTTTTACCTTTTACTAATTCTTTTGTTGCTTCTGCTTGTTCTATCATTTTTAGGGCAATTCTATCTTTAATACTTCCAGTAGGATTAGCTCCTTCAAATTTTGCATAAATAGAAACATTAGGATTAGGGTTTAAGTGGTTGATTCTTACAAGTGGGGTATCTCCTATTGCTTGTAAAATATTTTCGTATCTCATATTCTTCCTTAACAAAACTAAATCTTTTTATAAATCATAAATGAAATAAAGTCAAATTTAGAATATTTTTTATTAATATTTATTTAGTGAGAGCTAATTTATGTAAAGACCTACCTTGTTCTATTGCTTTAATTTCAAAACTGCTTTTATGCTCTTCTGCTGCAAAATCATTAAACTCACATTCTTTAAAATGTTTAAAATTAGCAAATTTTTCTTTGATTAGTTCATAATATTCTTCTACATCAGTTTTTATATTTAAAACGCCATTTGGTTTTAAAGCTCTATATAAATCAGCCATAAAGTAGTAATCAAATAATATATATTTTTTATGTTTTTTCTTCCACCAAGGATCAGGATAATAAATAAATATTTTATCAAATGTGTTTTCTTCTATAAATCTTGGAATCACATATTTTGCATCTACCGTTTTAACCATTAAATTTTTAACTAGCCATTTCTTTTTAAACTTTTCTAATCTATTAACAAACTTTCCTTTTATTTCAAAACCAATATGCTCTACGGTATCTTCTTTTAAAACTCTTTTCTTTAAAACAATTCCACTTCCAAAACCTATTTCTAAGTATAGTTTTTTATTATTATTCTTTGCATTATTAATATATTCTTTTAAATCATTGTAATTAGATACATCTCTAAAATGTAAATCCATTAATTTTCTCCTCTAAATAATTTCAAACTGGATAATTTTATATTATAATTATAAATCGCTCTAATTAAATCAACTTTAGATTTTTGATATGCTGCTAATGATTCAAGTAATGTTTTACTGCTTCCAATTCCTGCATAATAATCCATTGCATTGCCCGTAAACCACTGTTTGCTACTTTTAGATATTTTTCTTTTTACAGTTATTCTTTTTTGAAGTAATTTCGCTTCTGAGCTTATTTTGAAATCTTTTACTTGAGATAATTTTTTTAAAATATCAATTCTATTTTGATTTTGTAATAATTGTATTTTAGCTATTTTATAATTTGCTTTTAATACCATAAAATCTAAATTCCATCTTAAGCCTAGACCTGCTGCAGGAACATTTGAATGATATGGGTCATAACCAGAGTGTTCATCTGCAACTGTAGATGTTTTGATACTCCAAGAAGCCCAAAAGAATAGATCTGGTGCAAAATAGTTGGTCTGTAAATCTAAATTTAATTTAGATAATTCTATAATACTCATAAGCATTTTGTATTCAAACATTGTTTTAAAATCCCAGTTTTCATTAAAAGAATTTACTTTTAATTTTTTATCTTTGATTGTAAAGTTTTTATCTATCCCAAGCATATTAATTAAAGCAAATCTAACTTGTTCTTTTAAGGCCTTTAATTCATTTTCACCATCGATTAGCTTTTGTTCATAAATTTTTAGTTTGAAATAATCATTTTCATTATAATCATCACTATCTTCCTCATCTAGTTTTTTTAATCGCTTTATTGCCTTATTCAATTGTTTTTTGCCATATTTAGTAATTTTTTCAAGTTCATGTATCATTATTAGAGCCTGATATGCCTTAATTAGGTCAAATTTGATTTTTTGTTTTAGTTTTTTAATTTTTTTTATTTCAAGTTCCGTTCTTTTTTTCGCCATTTTCATTCCAGTTGACCATTTCCCAAATGTGTAAATTGGTTGAACAAAACTAACTTTGCTATCTAAGCCAAGACCCCATTCGCTAAAATCCATATCATCCATAGAACCACTAGGAGTATCTGTATCAACTCTACCCATAGGTACAATACCTAAAGTATATGATAATTTAGGATAAAAAGCTGCTTCAACTTTTGATAATTGAGCTTTTAAAACTCTATACGAGTATTGAAAGTCTGATAATCTTGGGTCTTTTTTTATAGCTATTTTATATAAATCATCAAAAGAGTAGTCTTTGGCACTCATATTTATAGAAAATATTAATAATAAAGTAAAGAATAGAGTAATCTTCATAAAAACCTCATACAACTATTCTTTTATATCATATTTCTTATTTTTATTCAATTAGCCTGAAAATGGAGCAGAAATTCTCTAAATAACAAAAATAAGACAATACATAATTCTTAAAAAAAAATTCACATAAAAATCATTAAATATATCCATAAACTTTTAAATCATATTATAAGTTATAATAACTGTTAAGGGAGTTGTTATGCAAATTATAAACCATGATGAAATTATCGAAGAATTAAATAAAAAAGTTGATTTATCTAATGATAACATTAATTATATTTTGAATAAAGCGAAAAAACTAAAAGGACTTGATTATGATGATGCAATTACCTTATTAAAAGTTGAAAATGAGGCTCAAATAAATAAAATATTTGAAACAGCTAAATTTGTAAAAGATGAAATTTATGGTAAGAGATTGGTTTTATTTGCTCCACTATATGTTTCTAATGTTTGTAATAATGAATGTTTGTATTGTGCATTTAGAAAAAGTAATAAAACAATAAAAAGAAATACTTTAAAAATGGAAGAAATTAAAAAGGAAGCAGAAGCCTTAATTAATCAAGGACACAAAAGAGTTTTATTAGTTTCTGGAGAAGGCCTAGCTAAAAAAGCCTTACCTTATACTCTTGATGCTTTAGAAGCTATATACTCTGTAAAAAATGCAAATGGTAATATTAGAAGGATAAATGTAAATATTGCTGCACTTGAAGTTGAAGACTATAAAAAACTAAAAAAAGCCAATATAGGTACTTATCAGTTGTTTCAAGAAACATATCATAGAGAAACTTATAAATTTATGCATAAATCTGGTTCTAAATCTGATTACGATTATCATTTGGGAGCAATGGATAGAGCAATGGAAGCTGGTATTGATGATATAGGAATTGGAGTATTGTTTGGATTATATGATTATAAATACGAAATGTTGGCTTTATTTCAACACATAAGACATTTAGAAGAAAGATTTGGCTTTGGTCCTCACACTGTTTCTGTTCCTAGATTAGAGCCTGCAACTGGTTCTGATATTGCCTCAAATCCACCTTATCCATTATCGGATACAGATTTTAAGAAAATTATTGCTATATTAAGAGTAACTATTCCTTATACTGGTATTATTTTATCCACAAGAGAAACGGCAGAAACAAGAAGAGAAGCATTAGATTTAGGAATTTCTCAAATTTCTGCAGGATCTAAGTCTAATCCTGGTGGTTATAGCAGTAAAGAGCAATCAAATGAGCAATTCTCTTTAGGAGACCATAGAAGTTTGCATGAAGTTATTGAAGATATAGTAGATTTCGGTTTTATTCCTAGTTTTTGTACTGGATGTTATAGGTTGGGTAGGGTAGGAGCTGATTTTATGGATTTAGCAAAGCCTGGTGCAATAAAATCACATTGTTATCCTAATGCTATATTTTCATTTTCTGAATATTTAGAAGATTTTGCTAGTGCTAATCTAAAAGAAAAAGGATATTCTTTAATAAAAGATATGATGAAAACAGAAATTCATAAAGAAAGGATTAAGGAGAACATTAAAATAGCTTTAAAAGATATAGAAAATGGTAAAAGAGATGTTTATGTATAACGACTTAGAAATACTTAACAATCTCGAAAATAATATCTTAAATAAAGATGAAATAGCCTTTTTATTAAAAAGTAAAAATAGTGATATAATATTTAAAAGAGCAGATGAAATACGAAAAAAATATCTAGGAGAGGAAGTTCATTTACGGGGTATAATAGAGTTTTCAAATTACTGTAAAAGGCAATGTTTATATTGTGGTATTCAGGGTCAAAACTCCAAAATTAAAAGATACCGTATGAGTGTTAATGAAATCATTGAAACTGCTAAGACCTCTTTACCATTTAATTATAAAACAGTTGTTTTGCAGTCAGGAGAAGATAACTACTATACTGATGATATGATTTGTGAAATAGTTAGAGAAATAAAAAAAATGGGCTTTGTAATTACCTTATCTATAGGTGAAAAAACTTATGAGCAATATGAAAGATATAAAAATGCAGGAGCAGAACGATATTTATTAAAACATGAAACATCGGATACTCAGTTATATAACACACTAAACCCTAATATGTCATTTCAAAAAAGGATTGAGTGCCAGAAAAATTTAAAAAAGCTTGGGTATGAAGTTGGTTCGGGTATAATGATTGGGCTTCCTACTCAAACTATTGAATCTATTGCAAATGATATTATTTTTTTTAAGAAAATGGATTATGATATGATAGGAATTAGCCCTTTTATACCTCATCCCGATACTATTTTAGGAGAAAGTGATATTCCTGCTTTGGAATTGATAAAAAAGGTTGTAGCAATAACAAGAATTGTTACAAAAGATACAAATTTGCCTGTTACGACGGCTTTTTCAACATTAAATAATGCAAGAGGAAGGGAAGAGATGTTGCAAGTAGGAGCAAATGTTATAATGCCTAATATTACTCCTGTTAAATATAAAATGAAGTATGAATTATATCCTGATAAAGCATGTTTAACAGAAGTAGCCTTTCAGTGCAAGGGGTGTTTAGAAGCAAGAATTAAGTCTATTGGAAGATGTGTTTCAACTAATTATGGTTTTAGAAATAAAGAGAGATAACAATGAAAAGAATGAATATTGGAATATTTGGCAGAGTAAATTCAGGAAAGTCAACATTAATGAATTTAATTACACAACAATATCTTTCAATTGTAGATTCTACTCCTGGAACAACTACAGATGTTAAAACAACAGTAATGGAGATACATGATTTTGGTCCTATAAAATTATTTGATACTGCAGGTATTGATGAAAATGGAAAACTTGGCCTTAAAAAAAAGAAAAAGGCTTTTGATACATTAAAAAGGTCTGATATCGTATTACTAGTTATTAATGAAAGTAACAACGCCTATAATTTTGGAGATTATAATTCAGAAAAAGAAATAATAGAACTAGCTCAAAAAAGAAAAAAAGAACTTTTTATAGTTGTAAATAAATTTGAAAATACAAGAAATAAAAAACTATTTAATTTTGAGGTTTTATCAGAATACAAATGTAAAAAGATAGATATAAATCTCTCAAAAAAGGAAAATTATATGGTTCTAGTTGAGTTTTTAATAAAAAATTCAAAAGTTAAATTTAAAGATACAGAGTTGTTGCCTCCACTAGAAAAAGACAGAGTTGTTTTTTTAAATATTCCTATGGATGAAGAAACTCCTAACGGTAGGTTTTTAAGGCCTCAAATGATGATTGAAGAATATTTAGTAAGAAAATATATTCCAACTTTTGCCTATAGAATGGATTTAATTAAAGCAAGGTCTCAAGTTATTGAAATTCAAGAAGCTGAAAGGTTAAGGTTTATGAATTTTATTAAATATTTAAAAAGGGATAACAAATTACAACTTCTCATTACTGATAGCCAGGCAATGGATGTTATTGCTAAATGGACAAAATATCTTGATATAGAAATAACCACATTTTCTATAGTAATGATTAATTTTTTAAGTAATGGAGAGTTGAAATTATTTGTTGATGGGATAAAAGCATTTGAAAACCTTAAAAGAGGTGATAAAATTATGATTGCGGAAGGTTGTAATCATGACAGAAAAGCCGAAGATATTGGAACTATTCAAATTCCAAATAAAATAAATGAAATTTTTGGAAATGGTAGTATAGAAATAGACCATTACTTTGGAAGAGTTTTTGCAGATTATGAAAAACTTAAAGAATACAAATTAATAATTCATTGTGGTGGTTGTATGCTTGATAACCAAGTTATTAAATCAAGAATTGAAGACTTAGTTGATTCAAGAGTAAGTTTTACAAATTTTGGAGTACTTTTATCATACTTTCAGGGAAAAAAGGAGCTAAATAGAGTTATAAAGCCTTATGGACTGAAAATTTGTTGAGAGATACTAAAAATATAACTATTTCGTGCAATTTATTCATTTAGTACTTTACCATTTTTATATTTGATTTCCATTATTATTTTACCATTTTTATCATAATTTTTTTCAATACCATTTTTTTTACCATCTTTATATGGAACTTCTTTATAAACATGATTATTTATATAATATTTCTGTATTCCCTCTCTTTTGTTGTCTTTATATGGAGTTTCAAGCCTAGGACTTCCTTCTTTCTTGTCTGAGTAAGAAATTTCAATACCATTCTTTTTACCATTTTTATATGGGATTTTTAAAGCAATTTTACCATTTTTATAGTAGTATTTTACTATTCCTTCTAATTTATCATTTTTATATGGATTTTCTAATTCTTTTTTACCATTTTCATAATAATTTTTTTGTACTCCTTCTTTTTTATCATTATTATATGGAGTTTCCATCATAAGTTTTCCATTTTCATAAAAGAACTTTTCTATTCCATTTTTTTTATCATTTTTATATATCCTTAAGATTTGAAGTTTTCCATTCTTAAAATATTGTTTTTGAGTACCGTTTAGTGCTTCATGTTTATAATTTGATTCAGAATATATTTTACCATTTTCATAATAAGAATATATTGTTTCTCCTATAAAATACTTATATGATTTATAGGTAGCTATAATTAATGTAGTCAGTGTTATTAGTGTAATTGATAATAAAATTTTTTTTTTCATATTTCCCTCTTAAACTTAAGTCTTAAGACTATAGCAGAATATAGTAAATATTTAAAGTGTAAATAATATATAAAAATTTCTACATGTTTCACAATATATTTGAAAACTTCCTTTATTTATGTTACCGTCGTAGCTTAATTAATTGATTATAAGGATTTTTTTATGAAAATGAAGTTTAGAATAAGCTTAAGTTATTTGTTGTTTCTATGTTTATTTGTATCTATATCTATTTTTGCCAAAAATATTAAAAACTCTAATATTGGAAGAACTTATCCTGATGGACATGGGAAAAGAATATTTTTTCCATTTGGAGATATTTCATTTGCTGATAAAGTAATTGATTTTAGAAAAGGAAGTCCTGCTTCGAATCCAAAAGATAGCAATCCTGAAGAAACTTTGGGAATACCTGATTATAATAAAGATAAAGATAGTAATTTTGCAACACTGGGTAATGGTGGAGAGTTAATTGTAAAATTTACAGATAATGTTTTATATGATATCTATGGATATGACTTATTTATATTTGAAGTTGGAACTCATGAATCTATGGATATATTTATATCTAAAAATGGAAAGAAATGGATTAGTGTTGGTAAATTTGGTGGTGGAATTACCCAAATAGATATATCTAAATTTGTAAAAAAGACTGATGTATTTAGATATGTAAAGCTTGTAGACTTAAATAGTGAGCCTTCCGGGAAGTGGCCAGGTGCAGATATTGATGCTATTGGTGCAATAGGCTCAACTATAAATTTTCAATTAAAAGGCTCCGTTTTGTTTGAGACAGGTGAAGCAAAATTAAATAAAGATAAAACCGATTTATTAAAAGTTGCAAAAAAAATACTTGAAACAAATGGAAATATAGTTATTGAAGGACATACTGATAATATTGGAAGCTATAAAAGAAATATGCTACTTTCAAAAAGAAGAGCCGAATCTGTAAAGAGATTTTTTATTGAAAATAAAATTGATATTGAAAAAATCAAAATAGAAGCTTATGGAGAGTCAAACCCGGTGTCAACAAATGCTACAAAAGAGGGAAGACAAAAAAACAGAAGAGTTGAAGTTATAATTTTCCCTCAAAACAATAATACAAAAGATGTTACAGGTGTTTGGAAAAGTAAAAGTCTTGGAGAGTTACATATTTATAGATATGGAGATATTATTGCAGGCTGGTATAGTAAGTATGGTGGAGAAATTAGAGGAAAGCTCATTGATGACCATACTATAGAAGGAGTATGGGCTGAAAATTCATCTAAAAGAAAATGTAAAAAAGATTTATATGGAAGAAACTATATTGGTAAATTTAGAATAAATTTTAATAAAGACTTTTCACAGATTACTGGAACATGGGGATATTGTGATGACGAACCAAATAGAAAAGGCTATACTGGATACAGAAAAAAGTAAAGACATTGTAGGGGCGCTGCATTGCAGTGCTTCAATGGCTGAACGCCAAAATTTAGACGATTAGACTAAATTTTCCTTGTAATAAACAGCCTTTAAGGCTGGGTATGAAAAGGAAAAAATAAATAAAATCAAATAAAACTAGTGCTATCGTTTGACTTGTAATATCATTATATAGTATAATGCATCATCGTTTTTAGAGGAAAGATATGTATTTAAAAAAAGAAATGGAGTTTGGAAAAGGAAAACTATCCATTGAAACAGGAAAGCTTGCAAAGCAAGCAGCTGGTTCAGTTGTTATTAGTCAAGGTGATACCGTTTTATTAGTAACAGTTGCAACAGGAAAAGAACCAAAACTTGGTGATTTTATGCCATTAACAGTGGATGTTCAATCAAAAATGTATGCTGTTGGTAAAATACCAGGAGGATATTTAAAAAGAGAATCTAGACCACCAGAGAGTGATCTTTTAATAGCAAGATTAACAGATAGACCTTTAAGGCCTTTGTTTCCAGAAGGATATACTTATGATACTCATGTTATCATCACTATATTATCTGTTGGAGAAGAAAATATTTATGAGTCTTTAGCAATGATAGGGGCATCAGCAGCTCTTAGTGTTTCTAAAATACCTTTTTTAGGGCCTATTGCTGGTGCTAAAATTGGTTATATTAATGGCGAATATCTTCTTAACCCAACTTTAGCAGAATTTGAAGAGTCAGAAATAGATATTTCTGTTGCTGCATCTATGGACGCTATAGTTATGGTTGAAGGTGAAGCAAAGGAAGTAAGTGAAGAAATTATTGTTGGTGCTTTAAGATTTGCTCAAGAAGCATTAAAGCCTGCGTGTCAACTTCAATTAGATATGATGGAAGAACTTAAAGTTGAAAAAATGGAGGAATTTATTGTTCCTGAATACAACGAAGAAGTAATTAAAGAAGTAGAAGCTCATGTTAAAGAGGTTTTAATTTCTGCAACTTTAATAAAAGATAAAATGGAAAGATACGATACTTATGATGTTATCAAAAAAGATGCAAAAACTTATTTTGCAGAAAAATATCCTGAAGATAACTTTTCTGATGAAGTTAGTATTGGTGTTAGTAATGTTAAAAGAGATTTAATAAGAGGTAGAATTGCTAATGATGGTCTTAGAATCGATGGAAGAGATTTATTAACAGTAAGACCTATTACTTGTGAAACCGGTTTATTACCAAGAGTTCATGGTACATCATTATTTACTCGTGGTGAAACTCAGGCATTAGTATCTGTTACTTTAGGTTCTATTAGAGATGCTAAGCGTGATGAAACTATAGATGGGGAAATCTATCATAAATTTATGTTACATTATAACTTTCCTCCATTTTCAGTTGGCGAAGCAAGATTTCTTAGAGGCCCTGGCCGTAGGGAAATTGGACATGGTAATCTAGCACTTAGAGGAGTTAAGCATGTTTTACCATCTGAAGAAGATTTTCCTTATACAATAAGAATTGTTTCTGAAATTTTAGAATCAAATGGTTCTTCATCTATGGCAACAGTTTGTGGCTCTTCTATGGCTCTTATGAATGCTGGAGTTCCTATTAAAAAGCCAGTTGCTGGTATTGCAATGGGGCTTATTAAAGAAGGTGAGGGTTATCATATTTTAACTGATATATTAGGTGATGAAGATCATTTAGGTGATATGGACTTTAAAGTTGTTGGTACAGCAGATGGTATTACTGCACTTCAAATGGATATTAAAATAGAAGGTTTACCAGAAGAAGTTATGTCTAAAGCATTAGACCAAGCTAAAGTGGGTAGATTACATATTTTAGGTGAAATGGCTAAAGAAATTACTACAGTAAGTGATGAAATGTCTAAGTATGCTCCTAAAACTCTTCAAATCCCTATTCCTTCTAAAAAAGTTGGTGTATTAATAGGGCCTGGTGGAAAAAATATTAGAGCAATTACCGATGAAACAGGTGTTGAGGTTAATATTGATGATGAAGCTGGATTTGTAACAGTTTATACTTCAGATCAAAAAGCAATGGATAGAGCAAAGTACTTAATTGAAATGTCAATTATTGATGTTGAAGTTGGAGTCGTTTATGATGGTAAAGTTACCGAATTAAAAGATTTTGGTGCTTTAGTAGAGGTGTTACCTAAGAAAATTGGTTTACTTCATATTTCAGAAGTTGCTCATAAGCATGTAAAAGATATTAGTGAATTTATGAAAGTTGGTGATATCGTTAAAGTTAAAGTAAAAAGAGTTGATGAGCGTGGTGGCAAGATTTCATTATCTATGAAAGCACTTATTCCAAGAGAAGATGGTACTTTTGACCATGAACATGAAGAAAAGAAAAAAACTTATGATAAAAAACCTTATAAGAAAAAAGAATGGAAAAAAAGAGACTAAGGGCCGTTTCAACCCACCTTTAGGGCGAACAGACTCGCCCCTACAAGTTGGTTTTACACGGAAAAATAAACCCTAGGTTTTATTTTTAAAAATATGAAATGGGTTATAATACTTATCTTTACCACAGTCACAAGTAAGCTTAACTCTTACTCCATGAAAATTAGATTCAATTGCAATACATTTTAAGTTTCCACAATCATATTTACTACATTTATCTTCAACACAGTAATTATATTGAGTTGCACAACCATCTCCATTATATTCTTTTGGTTCATATTTTCTAATTCCTTCTATTGTTTTTATAAACTGAGTATAGCAAATATAATTTTCACCAGTCGTAATTAAAAAACCTGATACTTTAGTTGAAATATCATCACTTAAATTATATTTAAGTAAAAAACCACTAGATGTAAAGACTCCAAAAGTTACACCTATTTCAAAATCGTTTTTATTATCATTTGAGAGTAAACTTAAAGACAACAGTACATAAATAATTAAAATTAATTTTTTCATATTTCCTCTAAAATACAATACCTAAATATAGGCTGATTCCCGGATAAGTATATATATTTTTGTTTATTCGTACTGAATCAACATGGCTGGTATTATTATTAAAGTGAAGTACTTGATAAATCTCTAAAGTAAAAGCTAGAGTATTAAAGAAAATTTCATTTATTCCTATACCTAAGGCCGTTCTGTAGTAATTATCTATTTTATAGTCAGTAAGACTACATATTACCTTAAATAAAAAAAATGTCAAATTTATTTACTTATTGACAGTAATCCTCATTTATATGATGAATACAAAAAATTCTCTTGGCATCCAATACAAAAAGATTTGTCAATTGATGATTTAGAGAGAATTAAAAGGAACTTAGGAAAAGAAAAGTCTGATTTTATGCAAGAAATTGAAAATTATTTTATAAATTTAGAAAAGCTTTTAATATCATGACCGGAATTATAAGCTGTTCCATCTAAAAATAGAGTTGGAGTTCCCTGAATTCCTAATTCCTGACCCTCTTCTAAGTCTTTGTCAATTTTATTTGCTGTTGCAGGGTCTTTTAAGCATTTCTTAAATTTTTCAGTATCTAATTTAAGTTCTTTTGCCCATTTGATAAAATTTTCTTCTGTAAGTTTATCTTGATTTTCAAATGCTTTATTATAAAATTCTCTAAATTTTCCTTGAATACGGCTACATTCTCCTGCAATTGATGCTTGTTTAGCATTTTTATGAAAAGGAAGAGGAAAATGCTTAAATACAACTTTAACTTTGCTTGGATATTTTTTTAATATTTCTTCTGTGAATTTTGCTGCTTTTGCACAATAAGGACATTGGAAATCAGAAAATTCAACAAGAGTATATTTGGCATCTTTTTTACCCATAATTGCTGCTTCTTTTATGTTTATATTAAATTTTGGTAGTACAGGTAAAGGCATAGTTACCTTTACTTTGTATTTATCTGATAATTCTTTCATTTTTTCTTGAACAGCTTGTTGGCCTTTTATTTGTTTACTGTATTTAATTAACTGAGCTTTAATTTCATCATATTTTTTACCTTGAAGTCTTGGTTTTAATTTTTCGTATAAAGCTTTCAATTCTTTTTCTTCGGGGTCTTTAATTTTATCAATAATTTTTTTAATATATTCATCTATTGATTTTAAACCGGTTTCTTTTGAGGCTAATTCAAGAATTTGTTTTGATAATTCTTTTGATAAGAGTTTTGCATATAATTCATAATTTCTTTTCATGTTATTTGATTTATTTAAGGTGTCAAAATTTCTATTCTCTGCTAAAAAATCACTCCATTTTAGTTGTTTACCACCTATTATTGCAATAACGGTATCATTTGTTAATTTTCCAACAACTTTATCTTTTTCTGTTTGAATTGCTTCATTCATTAAATCTGGGGTTGTTACATTTATTTGTGTGCCATTTAAAAATATAGAAGGAGTTCCTTTTACTCCAAGCTTAATTCCTTCTTTTATACTATTTTCAACAGCTTTTTTAGTTTCTTGGGAATTTACACATGCCTTATATTTATTCATATCAATTTTAAGTTCCGCCACCCATTTTTCAAGATTGATATCATTTAAATCTTTTTGATTTGCAAAGATTTTGTCATGTAATTTCCAAAATTTACCTTGAGCATTTGCACAGTATGTTGCATAAGCTGCTTTTTTAGCCATTTTATGAAAAGATAGAGGAAAGTTTTTAAATACAACTTTTACATCTTTATGTGTTTTCTTTATTCCTGAGATAATGGGAGCAATTCTAGAGCAGTAAGGACATTGAAAGTCTGAAAATTCAACAATTACATATTTTGAATCTTTTGGGCCTTCAAAAGGATCATTATCTGTTATTGCTATATTTAAAGTAGGGATATTAGGATGAGGAAGGGAAATTTTAAATCCTTTTTCTTTTTTAATTTTTTCTAAATATTTATAAGCTGCATCACTTTTCTTTTGATTCATGATGTAATCAGTAACCAGTTTGGTTATTTCTTCCGGTTTCATTTTTTTGGCTGCAAATTGTTTTGCATACTTTGTTTTCATGTCATCTATTTCTTTTTTAGATGGTTTGGGAATATTTGAAGTAATTTTGTCAAGAAGTTCTTTGTGATTTCTTAAGCCCTGTTTTTTAGCTTCTTCTGTTAATAATTTTTCAATTGCAAATTTATTAACCTTTAAACTAGTTTTATCATAATCTTCTTTAAGAGCTTTATTTTTTGCTTCTTTTAATTCTTTAGAATAGTTCTTTTTAATTTCTTTAAACAAGATTTTTTTGCCATTAAATTCGGCCATAATTGTTTCATCTGTAATGATACCTGGCTTAGCCTTATAAACTTCTTTCTTAGGTGTTTCGGTTTTCTTTTCTACTTTTTTTTCGGTTTTCTTTTCTACTTTTTTTGTTTCACTGTTGGTATTGTTGCTTTGTGGTTGACATGATGTTACCAAAAATATGGTTAAAATCATTAGTAATAAGTATCTCATTATTTCTCCTATAAAAATTAAAAGACTTCATATTATATGTATTAGTTGCGTATTTTCAATAGAAAATTTAGCCTAATGTCTAATTTTTTGAAATTTAACCTTAAATTAAGTTTAAATTTAGTTATTTTTTATAGTGTTGCATTTGATCACAGTATAAATTATCTTCAGTTGTTGTATTAAGGAGTTCGCAAAAGTATTTAAAGTGATTAACTCTATCATTTACCCTTGAATCATTTATTTTTCCACACTCTGCTCCACCATTAATAATATTAACAGTCATTCCAAAACCTGATAGTCTATTTTTATCTAAATCATCACTGTTTGGAGTCCAATGACCAATCATAACATCATGAGCTGATGGTTTAGGGCTTTGGGGAGTCATCCAGAACCACAATGCCGTTTTAAATGATATTGTAGCATTAGTGGAAACTATTTCAGGATGATTTAATAAATCAACTCCTATATGCTCACCCATGGCTCCATAGTTATAGTTCCAAGTTAATTGAATAGGTCCCCTTCCGTGATATGTTTTACCATTTGCACATGGATATGTTTCATTGTTTTCCTGACAATATTGAGTGCAACTACCATCTTCACAGCCTATTTCATCTATCCAGCAAAGACCCCATAAATATCTGCCGTTTTCACCTCCAGGAGCACCACTCCAACCACCTGTTGTTTCATGTGAAATGTTTGCTAAAAATGCAGCTATTTCCCTTTTTTTGATTTCTTCTGTACCTTCATTGCCAAACAGAGGGTATTCTTTTGTGGCATTTATAAAATCTGTATAATTATAAAAATTATAGCCGGGACAGGCTGTTGATTTATTAGTTGCAATAGGGTTTTTAAATATTGAATTGAATTCTTCTTCTGTTAATACTGCTTTTTTTACTTCTTGTTCTTTGGTAATAAGGAAATCCTTTACAACAGCCAAATGTTGCATATTTTTGGCATCACAATCATTTGGTTGAACTTCTGTAAAATATGTATCAAGGTCATTTCTGCTGTAGTTTCTGGAATCAAAAACCAAACCATTTTCATATTTTTTACAATTTAAGTTAGATATACAGTAATCTGTTGATATTTGATATTGATACAAGTTGGTATCAGCTAAAATAAAATCAAGTTTTGCAGTTCTTGTTCTGTTGGTATTCCCATCATTTCCGTATTCGGATTTAGGGTAGGGGAAATTTATTTGCATTATTTCCTTATTGTTAAATTTGCCAAAACCTTCATTGCCTACACTAGCTTCACCATTAAAATCTCCACCTACAATATAGTAATAACCTGTGTGTGTTTTTTTATGTTCTGATATTTTTTGTGTTATTAATTGTGCTGCTGTAATTTGAGAATCATCTTCTTGACCTTTTAGGTGGACTGAAAATACCATTAGGTTAATTTTATCATTAACTTTTATTTCCACATAATCTATTTTTCTGTCTGTAACTCTTGGGTCTGTAATTTCACCGGTTTTTATAATCGGATATTTGCTGATTATTCCGTTTGGTATATCTCCGTTTCCTGTTGGGGTTCCTCTAAAATACTGGTATTCTGTGCCAAAAGTATTTTTTACAAAGTTTTTTATATCATTTTTTGTGTTACTTCCAAAGTTAAATTCTTGAATCATTATTATATCTGATTTAAGTGCTTTAAGTATTCTTATTCCTTCTTCTTCATAAGCTTGATTATTACCACTAGTTAAATTTGCAGAGGTAAATCTTATTTTTATGGGCTTATTTTCTGGTATTTTTTTACAGCTGTTATTCTCCAAGATATAGCCCGTTTTACAAACACATTTATCTTCTTCATTTAATATAAAATCAGCATCACAACTACATTCAGCATGAGCTGTTTCACCTGTTTCAACTATAGAGCATATTGTTTTGTGTTCTTCTGTACATGGGTTAATATCACATAAAGAAATTTCCTTTTTTACACAAGAGTGTTGAGAGGGAGAAAATTCATATCCATTATTACATATACAAGTTGCATTATCATCTATAACTTTACAACTAGAATTATTATAACAATTGAAGTTTTCGCATTTATCTATATTTTCGGTTGTAGTTTCTACATCGCCACAAGAAATTGCAAAATTTGAAACTATAATAATTAAAATAAATAAAAATATCTTCATTTTACTCCAAAATCTAAAATTCATCATAAGTTTTAATTTCCAATCCATTTTTTATAGCTTTTTTCATTTTAGAACTTGTTGAGTTTTTATCTCCAGTGATAAGTATTTTTGCATCTTTAAAAGATTTTGTTTCTTCTAAATGAGTAAATCTATCTAGAAAGTACTTTTTAGTTGGATAGCCTGCTTCTTTAGGGCTTCCTGTTAATATTACTTTGGTTTTTTCTTCTTCATTTTCATAATTTGGATATGTAATTTCTATATTTGTTGTATCTGTCCATTTTTTAGGGAGAGCAATAAAATACTTATCTTTATTTGTTGTTAATTCTTTAATAATGCTTTTATCAAATCCAGAAAAGCTGTATTGTGCACCTAAATAATACTTAGTTATCATTTTTGAAATAGTTGAGCCAATTCCATCAATTTGTTCTATTCTTAATAAATCACTGTATTCTATGCTTTTAATAGAATTAATAGATTCAAAAACTCTTTCTAAGGCTCTTCCTTCTTTAAAATCTCCATTTTCTATTAATTTTTGTGGAGTTAAATTTTTATTAAATAATTCTAGTACATTTTCAACTCCTGCTTCATAGAGTTTTCTAACCATTGAAGGGCCTATATTTCTAAGTTTTAATATTTGTATTCCTTTGTAGAATTTTTTTATCATCATTTCGGGGCATTTTTTATTGGAGCAGTAAATATGTGTTAAATCTTCTGTATATTCTAATTCACTTTTACAAAAAGGACATTCTGTTGGTTTTAAGCTTTCTTTATTACTTGTAGTGGAATGTTTTATTAATTTAGTAATTTGAGGGATAATATCTCCCTTTTTTTCTACTTGAATAGTTGCAGAGGGTAAATAATCATTATTATAAGCATTTTTTAAGTTTGCTAAATATGCTCTCGAAACAGTAGAACCATCTAGATAAACTGGCTCCAAAATTGCAGTAGGAACTAATTCTCCTTGTGAAGACATAGTCCATTCTATATCTAGTATTTGAGTAATTCCTTTTTGGGCAGGAAATTTAATAGCGATTTCAGAAAGAGGATGATGTTTATTAAAACCTAACTTTTCTCTTGTTGAATAATCATTAACTTTAATAACAAAACCATCGAGTCTATATTTTGAGGTTTTTCTGTATTCGCTCATTTTATGATAAAATTTTTTAATATCTTCTATAGTTTTAAAATCACTAAACCAATAATCAGAAATTTCAAATCCTTTACTTTCTAGCTCTTTTAATAAATCACTATAGTTTTCAGCATATTGATTAGTAATGCTAAATGTTACAAATTTTAATTTATCACTATTCTTATTGTTTTTTGTATCGCTTAATACACCCGCAACAAAGTTTCTTTCATTTTTAAATTTATTGTTTTTATTTATTATTTCAAAGTCGTTAACATTTATTAAACATTCCCCACGGATTTCAAAACTCCCCTTAAATTTAACTTTATTTGGAATTATTTTTGATATTTTATCAGTTACTTCAAAACCTTTCTTACCATCTCCTCTTGTTAAAACTCTAATGAGTTTGCCATCTTTATATTGAGCAGAAAGAGAATTGCCATCGTATTTAGGTTGTATTATAAATGGTTCTTTAGTTAAGGTTTTAGAACACCATTTGATTATTTCCTCAAATTCAGAATTTAGTTCATCATTTACCTGTATCTTTTCCAAAGACAACATTGGGGTAATATGACTGTATTCAAATCTTTTGGTGGAATATCCTACAATTGAAAGGACTTTATTATTTGGGTCAACTTCTTTTATTTTATTTTCTAATTCATCAAATTCAGCATCTGTCATTATGTCTTTACCCTCATAATATGCTGATTTTGCTTTAAGATATAAATCTATCATAGCTTGAAATTCATCTTTTTTTTCTGTTTCTTCATTAAATAATTTTTTCATTCAGGCTCCATAATATATAGTAATTATATTATACAATATTTTTCTATTATTACAAGTGGGCTGTTTGTGTATTCGCAATTCGTAATTTAAAACAAGGTAAGGTTTAAGATATAATATTAATTGTTTTCTATATTTAACTCTTTTTGTAATTCTTTGATTTTTTCTATGGATAATTTGGTATATTTTTGCACAAACGCAATTTCAGCACCATCTTTTAACATTTCAATTGCTGTTTCTATTGCTTTCTTTTCTATACCTTTTTCTATACCCTTTTCTATACCCTTTTCTATACCTTTTTTCTCTCCTCTTTCTTCAATTTCGTTAAGTAATCTCATCATTCCACCCATTTTATCCTCCTTATTTAATGTTTGTAATGCATCTTTAACATTTATTTTATCACTTGATATTAATTTGATGAATTTATTGATTTTATCAAGCATTATTAATTCTTTTTCTTTGTCATAACCTGATAATATCTGCTTTATTTTTAATATTATTTTATCCAAATTTTCTTGATTAATTTCTTTATTATCTGTTGCTAAAATATTACTCAATAAATTATCTATCGTTTTTAAGTCTTTTAAACTCTTTTCATTTAACATTATTTTATAAATATCAAATTTAGCTATATAATTTATTGCATTATCAAATGGTTGTTCTATTAACTTACTTAAATCAAATTCAAAATTCCACTT
>Ga0256842_1000720_pt1 | contig 28711 bp, 24 predicted proteins | sample 4559240metaG_FD_185973 | JGI IMG/M metagenome (GOLD analysis project Ga0256842, IMG submission 185973) | Hydrothermal vent microbial communities from Guaymas Basin, Mexico - 4559-240 | ecosystem: Environmental > Aquatic > Marine > Hydrothermal vents | place: Mexico: Guaymas Basin | collected... | reverse complement strand
GGAACACAGGGGTGCTTAACGGCTGAGATCAAACCCTGTAACCTGATCTGGATAATACCAGCGTAGGAAGTGTTTTACAACCTCATTACGTGTATTATTCTCCTCAGGCAATAAAAAGTCAGGAGAAAAAATGGAACGAATTATTTCAAAAGGAATCGTAAATTCCTATTTCAACAAACTCAACAGAAATTTGAGTACGGATGTAGCAATTATTGGGGGAGGGCCGTCAGGATTAATTGCGGCATATTACCTTTCCAAAGCAGGAAAACAAGTAACGTTATTTGACAGAAAACTTGCTCCCGGTGGCGGTATGTGGGGCGGAGCAATGATGTTTAACGACATTATCGTTCAAGAAGATGCAATCGAAATTCTCGACGAATTGAAGATTAATTATTCCAAAATTGAAAACGGATATTATGTTGCGGATTCGGTTGAATCAACTTCGAGTTTGATTTATCAGGCAGTACATCACGGTACGACAATTTTTAATCTTTATTCCATTGAGGATGTTGTTTTTCAGAATAATTCCGTAGCAGGCATTGTTGCAAATTGGTCGATTATTCATAAAGAAGGTCTGCATGTAGATCCTTTGGTAATAATGGCAAAATGCACTTTGGACGCAACCGGACATCCGAGCGAAATAGCAAATATTATCTCATCAAAAAATGAAATAAGATTAGCGACAAAGACAGGTAAAGTTATCGGGGAGAGATCATTATCTGTGGAATTAGGAGAAATCGCAACCGTAGAAAACACTAAAGAAATTTTCCCGGGACTTTTCGTTTCAGGAATGGCGGCCAATGGTGTCTCAGGTAGTTTCAGAATGGGACCAATCTTTGGTGGAATGTTAAATTCGGGCAAAAAAGCTGCAAAATTGATTTTGAATAAATTAGAAGGAAAAAATGAATGATTTCGGAATTTATTTAATAATCAGCAATCCGGTTTTGGAATATTCTAAAATAGCGGAAATAGCTGTCCGACAAAAAATTAAATATCTGCAATTAAGAGAAAAAGATAAGTCGGATATAGAGTTAATCTCAATTCTCAAAGATTTGAAATCAATAACTGAAAAATCACAAACAAAATTGATTATTGACGACAGGCCTGATTTAGCTCAAATCTGTAAAACGGACGGGGTGCATTTGGGACAAACGGACATACCGATAGATTTGGCAAAAACTATCTATCCGCAGGGTATTTACGGTCTTTCAACACACTCGTTGGAGCAAGCGGAATCAGCATTGAAAAAATTTCCGGATTATATCGGATTCGGACCGATTTTTAAAACTCCGACCAAAAAAATACCAGATCCGGTTGTCGGATTAAATTCAATCAAAAAAGTAACGGAACTTTCAAAAATACCTGTTGTCGCAATCGGCGGAATCAATCAAAATAATATTGAAGAAGTATTATCTGCCGGAGCTAAAAATGTTTGTCTTGTCAGATATTTTATGGAATCGAAAAATCTTGAAGACAGAATTAAAATAATTAATGAAAAAATACAAAATATGAGGACGAAATGACACAATTAGAATCTGCAAAAGCAGGAATTATTACTGATGAAATGAGAATAGTTGCTGAAGACGAAAATATAGATATTGAAATATTGCAACAAAAAATAGCTTCAGGAAAGGTAGTGATTCCCAAAAATATTAAAAGGAATTTTCACCCGGTTGGAATCGGAAACGGTTTATCTACGAAAATCAATGCCAATATCGGAACTTCCGAGGATCATTGTAATCTTGAAGAAGAAATTAAGAAAATGGAAATAGCGGAAAAATACGGAGTGGACAGTATCATGGATCTTTCAACCGGCGGAAGATTGGATTTTGCTCGTGAAACCATCATAAAGAAAAGTAAAGTTATGGTAGGAACAGTTCCGATTTACGGAGTTATCACCAAATTATTTTCCGAAAATAAAAAGATTTATGATATGACTTCCGATATGCTTTTTGCTGAAATAGAAAAGCAGGCCGAACAAGGAGTTGATTTTTTTACAGTCCACTGCGGAGTAAATACGAGAACGTTACCGTTTCTTGAAAGTGAAGATAGATTGATGGGGATTGTCAGTCGTGGCGGTTCATTAACAAAGGCATGGATGAAAATGCATAATGCTGAAAATCCACTTTATGAAGAATTTGATAGATTGTTGGAAATTTGTCTAAAATATGATATTACGCTTAGTTTGGGAGACGGATTACGTCCGGGAGCTCAGCACGATGCTTCGGATAGAGCTCAAATGGCAGAATTACTCGTATTAGGCGAATTGGTTGAACGTTCGAGAAATGCCGGAGTTCAAGTAATGGTTGAAGGTCCGGGACATATTCCGTTAGATCAAATTGAAATGAATGTTCAGCTCCAAAAAAGTATTTGCAGAGATGCCCCGTTTTATGTTCTAGGTCCTTTAACAACCGATATTGCTCCCGGTTACGATCATATTGTCGGTGCGATCGGCGGTGCGATTGCAGCTTCAAAAGGCGTGGATTTTCTTTGCTATTTAACTCCTGCCGAACATCTGTGTTTGCCAAATTTGGATGATGTAAAAAATGGCGTTATCGCAACAAAAATTGCAGCTCACACCGGTGATATTGTCAAAGGAATCAAAGGAGCAAAAGATCGAGACCATAAAATATCAAAAGCAAGACGTGATTTTGATTGGGAAAATATTTACAAATATTCTATCAATCCGGAATTATCTCGTGAACGGAAAGAATCTTCGGAGGCAAATTCTGAAGAATATTGTACAATGTGCGGGAAAATGTGTGCTGTTAGAACAGACACGGGTAAAAATTCATAAAAATAATATGAGACGCATTTGGTTGCGTCTCAATTATTTAATTATAGATTATAAGCATCACAAAGGGAGATGATTTTTGGAATAAAATATTTATTTTTCTTTTATTACTCGGCGGTTCTTTTTCTTATATTTGAATCAAAAGAGAATATTATCTTTATTCAAAAGAAAATTATGTTGTTCATATTATTTTACTTTTTGTTATAAAAAACAAGTTCTGTAAAAAATAATATTTACAAAATTTCTGCAAAAATATTTTTTGCATCCAATCAGTTATTAAAGATTAATTTATTGTGATTTTTTACAGAAATGCAATAGATTTTGACTTTCATAACTGCATATTTTAAAGAGGATAATAAAAAGAAGTTGACACAAAAGTAGCTTAAATTTCTTTATCATAAAAAAATAACGGAGGAACGATGCCGAATCATAAATCGTGTGAAAAAAGAGTTAGGCAAGATGCCAAACGACAAGCAAGAAATAATTATGTTAGAAAAACATTAAAAACACTTAATAAGAAGATGACTTCTGAAATGTCATTAGAAGAAAAGAAAACTTTATTAGATGAAGTTTATTCTCAACTAGACAAAGCTGCCAAAAAAGGTGTAATTCACAAAAGAACGGCATCAAGAAGAAAAGCTAGAATCGCTGCTTATCTTAACAAAGAAATTGCTTCAGTTCAGCAATCAGCAACAGAGTAAATTAGCTTACATATTTTTGGCAGACATTCGTCTGCCTTTTTTTTGCTTCCTGCAAGACAAATAATACCATCTTTCGACAAATCTTAGGAGAATTAATGTTTGGATTTGTAAAAAATTTAAAGAAAAAATTAGCTAAAACTAAAAATAATTTTATCGGTAAAATAGCCGAAGCAATCAATTTACGCGGAAAAGTTGATGAAGAATTAATGGAACAGCTCGAGGAAATTCTCATCCAATCCGATATCGGTGTTGATCAAAGTATTGATATTATCGACAAATTGCGCGAAGAAATCAGATTCCATAAAATTACCGAGACTGAAGTTGTTCGTGAGTCTTTAGAAAAAATTATGGCGGATATGTTAATTGAAGATTATGCTGATACCGAAGTTTTTAATATCAATAAATCACCTTTTATTATCCTTTTTATAGGTGTAAATGGAGTTGGTAAAACAACAACAATCGGCAAATTAGCTAAACGATTCAAAAATGAAGGAAAATCTGTCTTAATGATTGCCGCAGATACTTTTAGGGCAGCCGCAATTGAGCAACTCGTCATTTGGTCGGAAAGAGCTAATGTGGATATTATGAAACAACAGCACGGATCAGACCCTTCCTCAGTAGTTTTTGACGGACTAAATATGGCGAAAAAAAGAGGTTATGATGTTGTGTTAATTGATACAGCCGGACGTCAACATAATCGAGCCAATTTAATGAACGAACTCGGTAAAATTGATAGAACAATTAAGAAAATTTTCCCGGACGGTGCAGATGAAACTTTACTTGTTGTTGACGCAACAACAGGCCAAAATGCTATAACTCAGGCAAAAACATTTAATGAAACTATTAAGCTCAGTGGTTTAGTTCTAACAAAATTAGATGGAACTTCAAAAGGCGGGATTATTTTCGGAATCAAACATAAACTCGGAATTCCTGTCAAACTTATTGGTGTTGGAGAACAAGTTGAAGATCTTCAGGACTTTAACGTAACAGAATTCACAAAAGCTATTTTTGAAAAATAAAGGCGATTTTTATCGTCTTTATTTCTCGTTTTAATTTTTTCTGAAATTTGGTGTCCATTCCGGAGATTGTTCAACTTCTTGAATAAAGACATTCTTAAAATTATATTCTTCAATTAATTGCAAAATTCCTTCATATTCATCTTTAAAAATTCCTCGATTTATTTCTTCAAATTTATTTGCTTTAAAAGCCGGATAGTATTGAGCCATCACACTTAAATAAATATTTTTACCGAAATTCATATAAATCCAATTCAGGATTTTATCAATTCTATTTGAATTATTTGGAAGTACCAACAGTCGAATCAATAAACCGCGTTGAGCAATTCCGTTTTCATCAATTCTCAAATTTCCAACTTGGCGATACATCTCCAAAATTGCTTTTGAAGCATAATCAAAATAATCAGTAGCAAAAGAATATTTCTTAGAATTAGAAGATTCAAAATATTTCAAATCAGCTAAATAAATATCGACTAAATTTTCCATTTTTTTTAGCGATTCAACTTTTTCATAACTATTTGTATTCCAGACAATTGGCAATTTACTTTTTGTTTTAAAGTTTTTCAAAACCGGTTGCAATTGAGATGTAAAATGTGTGGGAGTTACAAGATTAAGATTATGAATATCACTCGCTTCCAATTTATTAAAGATTTCCAGAACTTCTTCATTTGAAAAATCATCACCCCAACCTTCTTGGCTAATTTGATAATTCTGACAATAAACACAATTCAAATTACAATTCGAGAAGAAAACCGTGCCACTTCCTTTTGAGCCGGAAATGACAGGTTCTTCACCAAAATGTTTTTGCCAAAGATTAATCCGAATTTTATCACCGGCACCGCAATAACCTTTTGATACATAACGATTTGTACCGCAATTTCTCGGACATATTTTACAATTTTTTAATTCATCCATTTATTTTTTCAACCATAACAATTGAATAAGCGGTCATTCCATCTTCAGAACCGGAAATTCCCATTTTTTCTTCAGTTGTAGCTTTTACGCTGACATTTTCCAAATCGGTATTCAAATCTTCAGCTAAATTTTTCCTCATTTGCAAAATATAATTTCTGAGTTTAGGTTTTTGAGCACAAATCGTGGCATCGATATTACCTATTTCAAATCCTTTATTTTTAAGAATTTCCGTTGTTTTTCTCAACAAAATCCTACTGTCGATATCTTTAAATTCTTTATTGTCATCCGGAAATAAAGTTCCGATATCACCAAAAGCAATTGAACCCAAAACCGCATCGATTATTGAATGAATCAACACATCAGCATCGGAATGTCCTAACAAACCTTTATCAAAAGGAATATCAACTCCACCCAAAATCAATTTTCGGTCAGGGACTAATTTATGAACGTCATATCCGAATCCAATTCTAAAATTCATATTTAATCCACAGTAATAGATTTGGAAACATTTTTAGGAACATCGGGATGAACTCCGTGATCTGCGACGTTCATTCTATCCAAATAATTCATTTTTTTCTCACACATTTTTAAAGCTAACAATTGCAAAGCCACACTTGCCGAGAAAGTTACCATTAAAGAATCTCCCGTTTTAGGTAACATAATATAACCCCAACCGTAGTAATTCTCTTCATTAGGATTTATTCTTGCATTAGTCAAAAGTTGTTCATCTTCTTCGGCAATAATAAAAGTATCAGCTCCTCTAATCTTATGAGTATTTATTTGAGAAGTTGTCAAATTCACATCTCTTTTGTCGGGACCGGTAACATAAATCAAAGGATAATTTCGATATAATGGTTTAGTAAAATCATAATTTTCAATTACTTTTTTGAAAATTTTGGTCGCTTTGATTGAAAGATTAAAAGGATAATTTCTGCTAAAAATGTAATCGGCTAAAGCTTTGATAATATATCTCTCTTCTTCTCTTGAAATTTTATACTGTTCCGAAAGTTGATTAATTTCATCAAGAATTTTGTCATAAAAATTTAAGAAAGATTTAATCTGTTTCATTCCAAAAACTGTATTCTTCCCTAAAATTGTATTTGGTCCGTGTTTAAATTCTGAGGCTTCTCCACCTTCCGTGTGATTCAAAACGGTTTCTCGAATTTTCAAAGCACCTTCTTTGGCAACTCCGCTTATTTTTGTAGCCATAATGTGCATTGATGGTTCCATATAAATTTTTGAAGCAACATATTCTATTGATTCTTTGGTAGTTTTAATTGTTTCATGAATCAAATGAGGAATTTCATAAAGCATTTTATAACGATAATTTAGCCTATCATTCAGCTCTTTTTTTACATCATCGGAAAAATTATCTACTTTGATTTTAACTTCTAAAGTTTTAATTGCGAGATAATAAAAAAGGGTAATTTGATTGATGAAACTTTTAGTCGCCGGAACAGCTATTTCCGGTCCGCAATAAATCGGAATGGAAACATCGCTTTTTTCTTGTCCTAAAGTAGAATTCAAATTATTTACCAAAACAATTTTTTTTATATTCAAATTTCGTGAATCGACATCATTAAAAATATCGACTAAATCTTTTGTTTCACCACTTTGAGAGACACCGACAATTACGTCATTATCTCTTAAAGATTGGGAATATTGACCGCGAAAATCTCCAGGTAAAACGGGAATAACTTCCGTACCGGCAATTTCATTAAAATATAAAGCAGCTATTTTAGCCGAATGAAAAGATGATCCGCAGGCCAAAGCATAAATATTTCGACCTTTTTCATAAGTATTTTGGATAATTTTTTGGAATTGAAGAATTGATTGTTGGAATTCTTTGACATCATTTTCTTCTTTCAATGAATCTAAAACTTTAGCTAATAACCATTTATTGTCATCAAAATCTTTGCCTGCCAATTCTATAATAGCATTTTTATTACTTGAGAAAAAATATTCTTTTTCAAAATCTTTTGTGATAAGAACTTCATAGAGTACGCTATAATCCTTTTTTACATCAGATTTTAATTTTTGTGATGCTTCCGTTAATAAAAATTCATCAAATATCTTTTTTTGTTCATCAAATTCAGATTTGGCTTCAATATCATCAAATAATTTTTTAAAAGATTTGTAGTGTTTTTTGCTTTTAAGAAAATCACGCATATGACGACCGCTATTAGAACCGCCTTGAAACAATTTAATTAATTTCCCGGTATAAATCGGTTCGGAATTAATTTCTTGTTCCATAAAATATTCAAACTCGGGTAATAATTTTGTATCTTCAGCTCGCAATTTTGAGCGAATCGGTTTGCGATTTATTTTATCGCCGGCTTTAAAAGAAATATTCGGTTTGTTCAATTTTTTCACAGTATAATCTTTGAACGCATAAATTTGATAAGAATCTGCCGTAAATTCTACAAAATCGCCTTCTTTTAATTCCACAATATTTTTTGTAAAGTTAAGAACAACGGTCAAATCGGAAGAAGCTAAACAAAATTTTTCTCCTTCTAAAATACCAACTCCAAAATACAAACTGCTTCCTGATTTAATTGTGTACATTACTTCCGTTTCAGGATCAACAACCACGGCTGCATATGAACCAATTACTTTTTTTGAAGTAATTAAGATTGCATTTCGCATCGCTTTTTTGCGTATTTTAACATCTTTGGAATTTGTATTTTTTCCTAATTCGATGGCAAAATAATGTTCTATCATATGAATTAACATCTCTCCATCATTGTCAGATTTAATATCATGACCTTCCGAAAGAAGAAATTCTTTTAATTCGCGAGTATTGGTAATATTTCCGTTATGAGCACCATAAATATGAACCTTGCAAAAAACTTCGTGAGGTTGAGCATTTAATTTATCCACTTTTCCAAAAGTAGCCCATCTAACCTGACCACAAAAAGTCTTTCCGCTTTGTTTTTCAATACCCAATTTTTTGACTAAAGCACTGGGAGCTCCGACATCTTTTAGGAGTACGGTATTTTTTTTATCATCTTGAAAAATTGCTCCGGTAGAATCATAACCGCGATATTCAAGACCTTTTAGAAGTGTGGATGCGTATTTTCCAATATTTATCGAAGTTTTGTGTAAAGTTAAACCTAAGACCCCGCAACCGATTCCAAAAATCGGGATAGGGATATTTAATTTTAAATTTGAGATTTTTTTAACAATCTTATTCATTATTCATTTCCTTTTTTCTTTGGTTAAAAATTTGTTCAGCGATTTGTAAATCAAATTTATCTGTAATCTTGATATTTTCAGAATCAGTGATAAGACATTTTATTTTATGATGATAATGTTCATAAATCCCGGCATCATCGGTAAAATATAAATTTTCAGCTTTTGCTTTTTGATATAATTTCATAATTATCCGATAATTAAAGACTTGAGGAGTAAATACATTTACCAGATTTTCTCTTGGAATTGTTTCTTCAATAAAACCATCTCTTATTTTTTTTATCGTATTTTTTACCGGTGCAACCGGTATTGCAGCTCCATATTTTTGAGCTAAATCAATCAAATTCTGGATTGTCTTTTTTTTGATAAGGGGACGAACCCCATCATGAATTAGAACCAAATCCGTATCTTTATCGCAAGCGTCCAGAGCGTTATAAATTGAATCTTGACGTTCTTTACCACCCACGACAAAACCAAATTTCTTTTTATGAAAAAATTTCGCAATTTTATTTTTCTCTTCTTCAAATTCGTCTTTAGGAAGAGAAATTAGAATTTTATCAATTTTATCAAGCTCATAAAACGGCAAAACAGACCGATAAAGAAGTGGTAAATTATCCAAAAGCAAAAATTGTTTTTTCACTTTTCCGGGTAATCTTTTACCACTTCCGCCGGCTGTAATTATTGCAACGATTTTCATTACTTGAATTGAGAGTAAAGTTCTTTGATTTTATCAATATCCACTTTGATGGGATTTAAAGCCATATTTCTACTTTCTGAAACTTCGATTGATTTTTTATCAATAAATTCATCGGTTAATTTGAAATCAGCTTTAACTCCAACAGATTCCAACCAGACATAAAATTCTTCGCGAGTCATATTCAAATAAGTAAAAAGTCGGTCAATTATTGTTTTTAAAGAAGGATAAAACATCTCTAAAACCGATTTCATGAAAATGCCGTTTGCCATTCCGTGAGTTGTTCCAAACGTGCTGGTTACGGGATAACCGATTGAGTGTTGGACAGTTGTTCCCGTTTGAGCAATTACCATTCCACCCCAAGTTGACGCAATCATCAATTTTTCGCGTAATTCTAAATCATCAGGATTTTCCATTGTTTTTTTGAGATTTTTAATAATAACTGAAATTCCTTCAAAAATCATCGGAAAAATTATTTCATTTCTTTTGTTAGAATAAAGACCTTCCAAAAGATGACTGAGTGCGTCAATTGCTGTATCTCTGGTAACTTTTACAGACATTGATCTCATATATTTAGGATCTAAAAAAGATACTTTTGGGAAAATTAAAGGATTGCCAAAACCGGCTTTTTTATTCAATTCCGGATCGGTTATTACACTGAAAGGAGTAACCTCCGTACCTGTTCCCGAAGTTGTCGGAATGGAAATCAGGGGAAATGCTTTTTGTAAATTTTGAGGATTATAAACATCTTTTACTTTGATATTATTTGCTGTAATTACAGAAATTGCTTTTGCGGAATCGATAGCACTACCACCACCAATTCCAATTAAAAAATTACAATTATTTTCAAGAAAAAGATCAGCACCTTTTTGGATAGTTGTCGTGGTTGGGTTTTCCCTTATTTCATTATAAATGATGAATTCTATTTTTTCTTTATTTAATTTTTCAATAACATCTTTTTGAGCTCCGGAAACTACAGCTGAATTCTTTCCGGTTACAATGAAAGCTTTTGTCCCGTAGGTTTTAAACTCTGTATTAGACTCCAAAACACAATTTTTTCCGGTAATAAATTTAACCGGCATAAAATAATTAAACATATTTTTCCTCCAATTTTTTATTTTTTTGCTAACAAATATTTTCTCGCTTTTTTGAAAAGAAAATTTTTATAGTATTGAAAAAAGAACCGTTTTTCAAACTTTTTATTCTTAAAATACAAGGACTGTTTCTATGATAAAATAAAAATCTTGCCGTTAATATTCTTATTAAAAAACTTAGTAAAAATTTTTAGAGGAGAAGATGAAAAAAATATTTATTCTTTTTATGATGATGATTGTCGCAAATATTTGGACGGTTAATCAACAAAATTTTCTTGGTTTTTGGAAAACAAAAGGCGGGAAAAGCATTATCAAAATCTACAAAAAAAACAATGGAGAATTTGCAGGAAAAATCGTTTGGCTGGCTGAACCTTTAGATAAAAACAAACAGCCGAAAACGGATTCCAAAAATCCAAATGAAAATCTCAAAAACAGACCTTTGCTTAATTTGGAATTGTTGCAAGGATTTCATTATAAAGATTCTGTCTTAAAAGGCGGTAAAATTTACGATCCGAAAAGCGGTAAAACTTATAATTGCATCATTAAATATAAAAATTCAAATCTTGTTATTCGCGGTTTTATCGGAATTTCACTTTTCGGAAGATCAGAGACTTGGGAAAGAACCGAAATGAAAATTAATACTAAATTATAGAGATAAATTCCATTATTTGGAATTATTTTTCCAACTTATTGAAAAATAAAAACTTGCGCAAATTATTCTAAAAATATTTTTAACATAAATAATTTACTGGAGGAAAAATGAGAAAAATCTTATCATTGGTTATTCTTTTTATGTCTGCATTTTCACTAATGCTTGCAAATAATGTTGATATAATAATTGCCAAACAAGTTGCAAAAAACCTGATTAACGAAAGAGGGAATTTTAGAAAAAATGTCGAATTACAATCGATCAATTTTAGGGATAATGATTTTTATGTTTTCAATATTAATGAAAACGACGGCTATGTAATTATTTCAAATGAAGATTGTGCTACTCCTATTTTGGGATATTCATTTTCAAAAAAATTCGATGCAAAAAATATTGCTCCGTCATTTCAATGGCTTTTGGACAATTATTCAAAGCAAATTGAATTTATCAAAAAAACAAAAGCTCCGGCAACATCAAAAATTACGGAACAATGGAATAAATATTCTACAAAAGATTTTCATCCTGAAATTCTTAGGGATGAAGTTGAACCTTTAATAACATCAGTTTGGAATCAATGTGCTTATTATAATACACTTTGTCCGGCTGATCCGGAAGCTTACGATGGTCATGTTCCGGTTGGATGTGTTGCAATGGCAATGGCTCAAATAATGGATTACTATCAATATCCGAATCAAGGCAGCGGTTCTCACAGTTATTATGCTGACGGATATGGAGAGCAAACTGCTGATTTTGGTGAAACAACTTACAATTGGTCGAACATTCCAGATTATTTGACAGATTATAATTTAGATGTTGAAACTTTGTGTTATCACTGCGGAGTCTCGGTTGAAATGGGATACGGAACTCATGGCTCCGGAGCATATTCTCCAAGTGTTGCTTATGCCTTACGAACTTATTTCGGATATGCCGATATAATGCAAAATGTAGATAAAGACAACTATTCCGAGGAAGATTGGGATAATCTTTTGAAAAATGAATTTAACAACTCTCGTCCTGTTCATTATAGCGGTTTTGGTGAAAGTGGTGGTCATGCTTTTATTTGTGACGGTTATCAGGATAATAATTATTTTCATTTTAATTGGGGTTGGGACGGACTTTTTAACGGTTATTACACTTTAGACAATCTTAATCCTCGAACTAGTACGTTTAATGAGTGGCAATCAGCAATTATTGGAATCCATCCGATAGACGGGCCGACTCCGGAATTTATTGCAAATACAACAACTGTTTTAACCGGAAGCTCAATTAATTTTACAGATAAATCTATTGGGATACCAACTTCTTGGGACTGGTCTTTTGAAGGAGCGATTCCTGGCAATTCCAATGAACAAAATCCTGAAAATATTGTTTATTCTCAACCCGGGACATATTCCGTTTCTTTAACCGTAACAAACGAAACCGGTAATAACAGTATTACTAAAAACGCTTATATTGTTGTAACGGATAATGCTTTGCCAATAGCTAATTTCACAATATCCGATTCTGTTTTTACTTCTAATTCAACTATTCAATTATTCGATCAATCATTGAATTCCCCGACAAATTATGAATGGTCATTTGAACCGAATAATGTTCATTTTGAAAATGGTACAGACCAAAATTCTCAAAATCCTGAAATATCTTTCGATGAACCCGGCGATTATCAAATAACTTTGACTGTTGGAAATTCAAATGGAAATGATTCTTTCTCAAAAACTATTCATTACGGTGGCGTTTTACTTCCTTATAATGAAGATTTTGAATTAACTTTAGGAAACACCGGTTGGACAACAATCAATCCCGATTCATCAATTAGTTGGGACGGATGCTATTTTGCAAACGGATATACAAACGGACAAAAATCCGCTTACGTAAATTGCAATGCCTACACTTCAGTTGGCGAACGTGACGATTTGATTTCGCCTTTGTTAAATTTAGCAAATTATTCTCAAGCTGATTTATCTTTTAAACATGCTTATGCAAATAATCCCGGACACCAAGATTCATTAATAGTTTACATTTCTACAGATAACGGAGATTCATGGAACAGAATATATGCAATCGCTGAAGATGGAAGCGGGAATTTTTCAACTCATTCAGACATGGAAGGAAGATTTACTCCGGAAACTCAGGATGATTGGTCGGAAGATACAACAATTTCTTTAAATGAATGGGTAGGAAACTCGAACGTCAGAATTAAATTTGAAGTTTATAACGATAACGGGAATTGTCTTTATATTGATGATGTTTCAGTAACGACCGATATTGTTGAAAACGAATCGAATACAATAAATATTCTTTCCGCTCAAATATCTCAAAATTATCCAAATCCTTTTTCTGTAAATTCAGGGCGAAGTATCGCCACATCAATCAATTATGTCGTTAAAAAATCTCAAAATGTTAAAATAGATGTCTATAATATCAAAGGGCAAAAAGTTGTAAATTTAGTTAATAAATTTGCTAATCCCGGAAAATATACGATAACTTGGGATGGAAATTCCGATTCAGGGAAAAAGGTAGGCTCGGGAGTATATTTCTATAGAATGAGATCGGGAAATTATACTTCAACTAAAAAAATGATTCTCTTAAAATAAAATTTTACCGATCGAAAGATCGGTTTTTTTATTTAATTTCAAAATCAAGTAATGCACTTAATTTTTTTTGTTGGCTATCCTAGATACAAAATACTTTCGGAAAGAGAAGCTACAACTGGATAGAAACCAATATCCGGCTGTGCCAAGCCCTTCTTTTCGGGATTGGGTGTTTTTGCTATGTGAGGGTGAGCGAGGTAGGAACGAAAGTGCAACATCTTATTGAGTAATTTTCCGGGACAGATTAGTCAATAATAGTTTCATTAATCACATCATACTTTAAATGAATATAAGAATCATTTGTTTTTTTATATCTACCAATTTCAATGCTTTAATGTTTTTTAATTCATTAATGGAAGATAAAGATTTTTCATCAATCAAAGAAGGTGTCTCTTTTCCTCAAATTATTTTCATATAATTTTTTTTATTTTTTATGATCAAGATTTTTGCTTTAAATTTGCCATCCCTCCGAAATTTTTCAAAAGGAACAAAAATTTCATCAGTTCGGAAATTTAAAAAAAGCGATGAAATATTCACCGCTTTTCTAATTCTTTTATCCCGATTTTCATAAAAAGAGAAGATGAGATAATTTATTTCAAAAGAATCATTTTCTTTGTCAAAGTAGAATTATCACTTCTTAATCTATAAAAATAAATTCCTGTTGAAACGGATTGATTTTTGTCGTTTTTTCCGGTCCAAACAAGCGAATGCTTTCCTTTGGGATATTTTTCATTGGTGAGAGTTTTAACCTTTTGACCTTTTACATTATAGATAGTCAAATCAACATTTCCTGATTTTGGTAAATCAAACGAAATAGTTGTCGTGGGATTAAAAGGGTTTGGATAATTTGATAATTTCGGTCTAAAATTAGGTATGTTTTCATCTCCGGTATTTACAAATTCCGAAAGATCAATTTTTTGTGTATAATATATTTCTTGATATTCACCTTCCAAAGGTTTGTATCCGCAAGCTATTGAGAGATACAGGTTATTATTGGAAAGAATGGCATCTTGTGTAAATTCGAGATGTTCTCTATCCATAATTGTTTCCGAACCTTCAGGCACTAAAATATTTCCGGTTTCATCGGTAATTGTATATGTTAAAATATGATTAAAATTTCCCGTGGAAGTATCAAAATAAAAGATAAATTTATTATCTTCTTTAAAAACACGGGAAGAATTCAAATACGGATTTTGAGTAGTATAAGTGAAATTGAATTCAGGAATAGGATTGCCTTCATAATCAAATTTCTTGATATGAATAGAATGCTCGGAATAAGTATTTCCAATTATATAGAAACCGTCATCTTCAAAAAATACCTTAAAATAGTAAAGTTCTGAAAAATTAACATTTAAGGGGTCATTCCACATTAAGTTGCCATTTTGAAAATAGAAGACTTCTTTGCTTGAGGTAGCATTATTTTTAGTTGCGACGATAAATCTGTCATCATTGCCATAAACATACAGGGAATTGCTATTATCCACCAAAACTTGCGGTTCGGAATAAGTGCCGTCAGAATTAATGTGATAGTAGCTAACAGTTGAGTCATTTCTCACAAATAAAGTATTTCCCTTTAATATAATTTGAACGACTTGCTTGTTTATAGAAATAGAGCTCGGTTCATTCCAAAGGAATCCGTTTTCGTCAAAAGCCATAAGTTTGAGTTCGTCATTTTCGGAATCAATGCTTTTTCTGATGACAATCATATAATTTTCGTTGAACGGATAAATATGATAATTATAAATATTTCCATCAATCTGGTCAGACCAAATATTTTCACCTTCGAAATTATAGCAATGTACATTTAGAATATTTTCACTTGAATTTTCATCCATAGTAATAATCTTATCTTGGGTTAGATAAAAATTATCGGCATTATCTATTATTTCTTCTCCGTTCTCTTGATTAAGATTTGTACCGTTTTCGTCATATCTTTGGGACATAATTGCGTTATGATTAAGTGAATACCAAAAAGCATATAAAGTAGAATTTATTACTTTTAAAACAGGATGAATAATATCGTTTTCCACATTCCTAATGATTGTTGTAGTGGTCGAATTTTCATTTTTACGCATAGTAAGAATTTTTGATGAAGGCTCTGATTTGAATCCGACAAAGCTAAAGTTATCGTTCACAAAATATATTTTTGGATATATAGGTGTAGAGTTATCAGGCATATAATATATTGGTTCACTTATGCCGTTTTCGTTTAATTTAATCAGGAAAGGAATATATGTATCATTTGTCCTGCAGGAAATAAAATCCGTATCATAATCATAAATTTGATTTATGGGTGCACTGACATCTTCATTTAATGTATAAGTTGCTAAGACATTTCCGTCAAAATCGCATTTCTTAAAGATAAGGTGGTCATCGGAATTTGTCAGAATAGCATAAAAATAGTCGTCTGAAAAAACCACTTTATCTCCTAACCAATAATTACTGTTACAAATTTCTTTGGGTGTTTCGGATAAAACGGAATTTCCCTCTAAATCAAACCTGTACATTTCTAAATTATTTGTTTCATTATTAAGTGAGAAGACAAAGAAATTGTTATCGATAAAACTTGAGCTGTTATAATATCCAATTGGATAATTTGCAGATTGACTTACAATTTCGCCGTTTTCATCTACTTTGATGAGAAATATCTCGGTATAATCTCTTAATAAAAAATAGAAAAAACCATCAATATATTGTTCATTTAGTATCTTGGAACTTGATGAGCTAAAGCTGTATAATTGTTCTTTATTCCACAAAACAGTGCCGTTGTTATCAATATTTATACAGTTGAGATACAAATAGTTGTTGGTCTCTCTAAGCTGTGAAATCAAGATACCACCGTTGGATAATGGTTGAAGATTGATATTCCAAGTTGAATTATGGAGGACAGTCCAAACGATATTACCGCTACTGTCGATTTTAAACAATTTCTGTTCTATCCTGTTGTTATCGTAAATAACGTTAATATAACAGCCGTCGTTTCCATTTGGCGCGATAGCATTTTCAATTTTAAATGTCGAACTTTGATCAATTGTCAGTGGTTCGTTCCAAATAGGTTCACCGGCATAATTTGTTTTCTGAAGTTTTAGATTTCTGTATCCGTTATCATATTCAACCCAGGTAATATATATATTGCCTGACGGTGTAATAATGTTTTTCTGGCTATAAATAAAATTTCCTTCGTAAATTGGAATTCCATTATCCCAACAGACTTCAGCACTTAAAATATTCATCAGAATCAGTGTAACGATAATAGCGATAAATTTTTTCATAATATTCTCCTTCTTTTCCAAGCATGGAAGTAATAATACCATTTGTGTTTAACTAAAAATATTCATTAATTTGAAAATTAATCCTGTTTTTTCTTGATATCGAAGTTTAATATTGTCATACTCTGGTTAACGATGTTTACTAAAAATATCTTTTTGTTATCAAAAGATTTTTTTTTACGAAATTATATTTAACTTTTTATTCTATTTTCTTACATTTAATATCAACATTTTATCAACTTTTAAATTGAATTGCAATTATTATTCCTAAATATCAAAGTCAATTTTTTTGATTATAAAAAAAATATAATAATTTACTTACAACCAATCATCATATAAACTTTCACCATTAAGACATTTATTTAAATTATTTATCCAGTCGTTTTTTTCTTCTTTGATTGTATTTTTCATCTCATTCAAGTCTTCTTCAGTAATTTTTCCGATTTCATTTAAAAATGTGTAAAATTTCTTAAAACTTGTAATATTTTCTAAGATTGTAGTTTTACTTGCCCACATTGTTTTTTCAATAAAAAAATAACCTAAAAAGCTTCCAATATTAGAAATGCCCTTTTCTATAGTGATTACATCATAATACAGTAAATAGGTGTTTGCAAAAAATTCAATATTACTAATATGTTTGTGAATTGTTTTTGCTGTCAGAGATTTTTTTTTAAGATAATTTTCAAATTTTAGTAATAACTCATTATTATGTTTTTTTGCCTTTTCAACATTTTTTTCAAATTCTTGATATTTTTTATCATTGAAAGTCATTTTTTAATATTCCTTTTTTGTGTTTATCTTATTATAGAAAAGGGGCAAATATTTAATCTGCCCGATAAGTTAAATTCAAAATTTTGTTAAAATTAATCAATAATCAGTTCATCGGAATCAGTATAAATTCCAGTCTTTTTTCCTAAGAATGAAATAATCTTTCCTACAAGTAGTCCCGAAGCTAAAGCGATAAATAATGTTATGGCAATACCGGAAAGTTGGGCTTTTTTATCTATCCCGTTAACAACAACCAAAGCAGCTAATCCACCGAATATTCCGGGTAAACCGTGTAAATAAAGAACTCCGCAAGTATCTATTTTCTTAATGGCTTTTTGAATTTTACCTTGAAGAATTGCAAATCCGTAGGTTGAAATCATTCCTGCTAAGGCTCCGATAACAAAGGCAATTGGAGCAGTTGTGGAATCGCATGTAGAGCCTATGGCAACACCTCCGGCTAAAGTTGCATTGGCAATATCGGCAGGCGAAACTTTTTTCCTCAAAGCCACAGACATAAAGTATGTTGCCAAAGTAGATCCTGAAAGTGCTAATATAACGTTGATAACGGTTCTTATTAAATCAGGGGGAGCAACTAAAGCAGCACAAAAACTCGGCCAGAAAATCCAAAGTACCATACTTCCTAAAAGGGAAAATCTGTCGCTTGTGCTATCTGATTCAATTTCAGTTTTATAGCCTTTTTTACTAGTCAGAGAGAAAATTGCTCCTAATCCAAAAATGGCACCAAATGTGTGAATTACTATTGAACCACCGGTATCTATCATTTTTCCAACACCAATCAAGCCAAGTCCACCGGAAAATAAAATCCATTCATTAAAAACATAGAATGGAATAAAGAGTACGCCTAAAGCAATGTATTGATATATTTTTAGTCTTCCTAAAATAGCTCCGGAAGCTATTAATAAACTTGCTGCTGAAAATTCCGCTAGAATAATTTTGTTAATGTCCGGTTCCTGAATATTAAAAATCGATAAACCGGTTAAAGCTAAATATAATGGAATTGCGGTTGCTACCATCATATAAGTTGCGGTTATTGTGCTTCTACCATATTTTTTTACAAAGACCATTAAAAAACCAAAACCGACCATCAACATTGCCATAATGTGAATTGCTCTAAAATACTGTTGAACTTGAATTACTTGATCCAGCTTGCTCATCGATTGTGTTTCATTAGCAAAGCATGTACCAACAAAGGCAAATGCTATGAAAGTTAATAGAGTAAATTTTAACTTTTTACTCATTTTTTTCTCCTATTTGATATTATTTTTCGTGAATAAAAAATTATGCCAAAAACTGTCAAATATTTTCATAATAACTCTTATATTTCCCGAAAATAGACTCCAATAGATTTTTTGTTTCAATTGCTAAATCAGACTTATCTATTCGAATCCATTTTCTATTTAAGAAATGTTCTGATTTTAAAGTTGTTCTGAAACAGTAAAAGCAATCTAAAACAAAACTATCTTGATTTGATGATTTTTTTATGTGGATAAGTTGTATATTGTGAATCTTTAAATTCCGTAATGTTTTGAATTCGTTTTCTTTATTGTTAATCAATATGTTTTCTTGGATTTCATTTTAATGATTATTCTAAAAAAAATAAAAAAAATGCAATATTTGAATGAGAAAATACGATTTAAATATTAAAAAGAAAAATTTGATGGAATAAAAATGTATTTAGTGGTGGGCGTTGAGGGACTTGAACCCCCGACCGCCTGCTTGTAAGGCAGGAGCTCTCCCAACTGAGCTAAACGCCCACTAAATATGTGCCGGTAAAAAATCTCTTGAAATATCAATGGTGGGCGTTGAGGGACTTGAACCCCCGACCGCCTGCTTGTAAGGCAGGAGCTCTCCCAACTGAGCTAAACGCCCATTGAAGATTTCTTGAAAATGGTCGGGGCGAGAGGATTCGAACCTCCGACCCCTGGTTCCCAAAACCAGTGCGCTAACCGGACTGCGCTACGCCCCGACGACAAGATTTAATTTATTTTATCCGTGTTTTGAGTCAAGATAATTTTTTTTGCGGGATGGTTTTTATGAGATAATTTATCTTTTAAAATTTCTTATTTCTTTTCTTATCAAGCTGACAAAGTTTTTTCTGTCCTCAAAATATTTTTTTAGATATTGTTTTTTAGGTTCAATTTCCCAAAATACTTGACTTCTTTATCTTAATTTTTAAATTTATAAAAAAAACAAGGAGTCAATATGTTAACAATTACTTTGAAAAAAAATAGCCACTACCTTAAAAAGATTGCTATTGCCAATGAAATGACTATTGCTGAATTGGCTGATGACAAATCATTACGAGAAAATCTTATTTTAGCTTTTAAAATAAATGAAATTTTTTCAGAACCGGAGACCTTAATAAAAACAGATTGCACTTTAGACGTGATTACTATAGAAAGTTTGGAAGGATTCAGAATTTATCAAGATACCGCTCTTTTTATTCTAATGAAAGCATTTCATAAAGTTATGCCGGAAAATATAAAATTGGTTGTTGAACATTCGGTTGGTGACGGAGTTTTCTGTGAAATATTCGGGGGACATCAGGCTACAGAAGAAGATGCGGAAGTTTTGGAAAAGGCAATGTGGGCTATTATCGAAAGGGCATTGCCCATCAAAAAAGAAAATCTCGGAGTAAACGATTTGGTTTCTATCTTTGAGAAATTCCATCGAAAATATGTCATTAAAAACTTGAAACATCAATTTGATAAACCGAATTGTATATATAAATGTGGTGATTATTATGACCTCTGGATAAGGCAATTAGGCTTTAATACCAGTTTGATTCGGAATTTCAAAATTGAACATAAAAAAACGGGGCTGTTAATACGTTTCCCGCAATTTCAAAAATTTGCGATTGAAGAGGAACATCTTTTTCCAATAAAATTATTTAATGTTCATCAAGAATATGATAAATGGCTAAATGTTTTGAAATCTCATTATGTTTCGGAATTAAACGAATATGTGGAATATGGCGGAATCACTGATTTCATTTTAACCGAAGAAGCGCTGCAGGAAAGTAAAATTGTTAAGATGGCAGAATATATTAAAGACCATTCCGAAGCGAAATTAGTGTTAATTGCCGGACCGTCTTCTTCCGGTAAAACAACTTTTGCTAAAAGACTGTCTATTCAATTGAAAGCTCATGAAATTTCACCTATTGTTGTCAGTATGGATAATTATTTCCTTCCAAGAACTCAAACACCTCGCAAACCGGACGGAGAATTGGATTTTGAAAGTATTTATGCTATGGATTTGGATTTGTTAAATCATGATTTACAAGCAATGCTTTCAGGGGAAGAGGTTGAATTACCAAGATATAATTTTATTAAAGGTGTTCGAGAATCCAGTAATGAGTTTGTTAGATTGGAGGAAAAACAAATTATTATTATGGAAGGAATTCACGGAATTAATGAGCAGTTAACAAAACAAATACCACATTCTCAAAAAATTAAGATTTATATAACCGCTCTAAATCAATTAAATATTGATGAACACAATAGAATTCCAACTAGTGATACCAGGAAAATAAGAAGAATTGTGAGAGATTTTCATTTTAGAGGTTATTCGGCGGAAGAAACATTGATGCGTTGGGCATCTATACGTGAAGGTGAAGAAAAATATATTTTCCCGTTCCAAGAAGATGCCGATATTATTTTTAACAGTGCGTTGACTTATGAATTGGGTGTTTTAAAACCAATCGCTTTACCGCTTCTGATGAGGATTCCGCAAAAATCTCATGTGTATATGGAAGCTGAAAGATTGAAAAATATTTTACTTAACTTTGTGAATATTAATCTGAATATTGTCCCTATAAATTCTCTTTTACGTGAATTTACCGGCGGTTCAATTTTTAAATATTAGGATGTAAAATGGCGGAAATTTTAGCGTGGAAATTTGATTACACTCCAATTGAAAATAAATGGACGGTAATTAATTGTGAAAAGTATCAAGATGTTTTGAACTTTCTTAGACCTCAAAGTATAATTTTGATATCCCGAGAAGAATATGACGAAAAACAAAATTACCTGTTTTTTCAATTGGTAAAATTGTCATTTAATCAATGTGAAATAATTTTTGTTGATGAATTAGCATCGCAACAAATTGACGATAAAATCAATTTTTTTATTCGGCGTAAGTTTGAAACTAACGATAAGGTTGAGGAGTTGGAAACAACATTTCGGAATCTATCTAAATTGCTCTAAAAAATACAGAGGTTTTCTTAAAAAGGAAACCTCTTTTTTAATGTACTTCTTCAGACGGTAAAATTTTAAGATAATACAATTTTCCATATAATTCATCAATGCTGGAGGAAACATCGTCAGAGCTAAATTTATTAATAAATTTTAGGAATTGCCATCGATATGCAAAATATATGCCTTTATCCGGGATTTTAGAACTGAATTTATTCAAAACTTTTGAATTTTTGAGATATTCTTTTTTCATAATAATTGGTTCATATTTGGATAAATATTCTATTCTAGATTCATTTTGAATATTATTGGATGTGATAAATTTGTGAAGAGATGTTTCATTTTGAAATTCTTTGCCGTAAATCTTATTCGGAATATGGATATTTTCATTTCTAATTTCTTGTATTACATTCTTTGAAAATTTGAAACTATTTTTTTGATATACCGAAATCATAAAAACGTTTTGAACGATAAATAGTGATACAAATGTTATTATTGCTGCAATAATCGGCGTGAAAACCCATCCTAAGGATATTTTTCTTAATAATGAGAATTTGAAATTTTTACCGCCTTGAACCAATGCTATTCCCAAAACAGCCCCGATTACAGCTTGGGAACTGGAAACAGGTACTAATGGAAATGACGGAAGATGATGAAAGGTCAACCAACTTTTTAATCCTTTTGAAGCAAAAATAAATAAGACTAAAGATTCTGCCAAGACAACTATTAATGACGCAATTGGAGTTAATTTCATCAAATCGTTTCCCACTGTTTTCATTACTCTCTGAGAATAAGTTATAATTCCGACAGAAATTGCCAATGAGCCTAAAAAGAATAATATTTGAACATTTGTAATATGAAAAAAGTAAAAGTTTATGTCTTGAAATGGTGATACGGGGACAAACACACCCATTACGTTTGCAATGTTATTCGCTCCTAAACTATAAGCCCCGAAAGAACCGATAATTATTAATCCCCATCTGGTTAAGAAATCTAAGGTGAAAAGATGAATCTTTATCCGTCTGAGAATAAATCTTGTCGTAAGATATATGGAAAAAGAAAAAATTGCTGAAAGTATAGGACATAATACCCAGGTTAAAACAATCTTTTTTAATGAATCAATACTTGTTATGGATTGAGAAAAAAGATTCCAGCCGATAATTGCTCCGACAATGGCTTGAGATGTTGATACGGGGAGGTTTAATTTTGTCATAAATGTAACGGTTATTGCTGCTGCCAAAGCAACCGTAAACGCACCACCGAGAACATTTACCGAACCTAATTTTCCAAGAGTGTGTGATGCTCCGCTTCCTTCGATAACAGCTCCCAGCATTACGAAAATACTGCCAATGATTGCAGCCATTTTGAATTTTACCATTTTGGAAGAAACTGCTGTCCCGAAAATATTTGCCGCATCATTTGCTCCGAGAGACCATCCCAAAAATAAACCGCTTGATAATAAAATTAAAATCATATTATTCTCTACAACATTCTTTTAATAGTATATATTGAAATTCTATCGACTACCGATTCCGCCAAATCGGAAATATTCTCTATCTTTTCTACAAAATATCGAAGATGTTGTTTACCGGCTAAAGTAAGTTCGGAAGCAAATATTTTCCTAACCAAACTATCTGAAAAATGATCTGTTTCCGATTCATAAAGATGGACTTTATGAATATAATTATCCACAGAATAAATTTCAGAGAAAAAAGCTCGAATTGCGAGAATTAAAGCTTCTGAAGTGTCTATGGTAGATTTGGATAATTCAGTAAAATCAGCATTATAATCAATTGGAATTGCCGGGCGTTCCATATCTAAATGAATAAGCGTGTTTTTCATTTCATCCATAACATCATCGGTATTTTCAAGAATAGCCAAAACATCTCCCCGAGAATCAGGGATTAGAGTGTTGATATACATTTCCTTTTCAATTGATAATCTTATTTCATCTACTTGCCTTTCATTTTCTGAAATTAACTTTTTTCTTTCGAGAAATTTTTCAAAATCACCTGAACAATATTCTTCGATAGCTTTTGTGAAAAGAATACCGGAATCACTGATAATATCGAGAAATCTTCCTATACTTAGTTTTAAATTTTTTGTACGTTTAAATAATTCCGCCATAAGTTTCTCCTAAAAAATCAAAAGGGACTTTTGCAAGCCCCGATTTTAAATTATTTGTTATGTTTAGATTAATATTGATGAGCTTTTTCTTCACCTTTTAAAACACGAACTCCGCCTTGAGAAAGAGCTTCCATTTCTTTTTCGCCCGGATATAGATTAATAGGTGCAATCCATTCCGTACGTTTTCTGATTTCATCAACCAATAAATCTCCGTAAACTAATCCGCCGGTCATAATTATAGCATCGACTTTTCCGTTTAAAACAGCTGCTGAAGCACCCATTTCTTTGGCAACTTGATAACACATTGCATCGTGAATTAATTTTGCTTTTTCATCTCCGGCTTTGATTCTGTCACATACTTCGATTCCGCTATCAGTACCGAGATAAGCCATCCAACCTGCATTTTTAGCTAACATTGCAGTTAATTCTTTTTTAGTATATTCACCGGAATAAGCCATATCCAAAAGATCTCCAATTGGCAAGGCACCTGCTCTTTGTGGTGAAAATGGTCCCATTCCCAATAAAGCATTATTAACATCTACAACTTTTCCATTTTTAATTGCGGCAACAGTAATTCCGCCACCCATATGAACAGCGATAAAGTTTGATTCTTCCAAATTTTTTCCCATTTTTTCAGCTTGAAGGTGAGCTAAATATCTGATATTTAATGCGTGAAAAAGTGATTTCCTTTCAATTTGAGGGATTCCTGAAATTCTTGCTAAATCTTCAAATTCATCAACAGTAACAGGATCAACAATATAAGCAGGGATATTAAAATCTTTACCTATTGAATCTGCGATAAAAGCACCGAGATTCGAAGCGTGAATTCTGCCCCAAATTGTAGGGTCTTTCAAATCGGAAAGCATTTTTTCATTTACTTGATAAGTTCCGCCGGATACAGGTTTAACCAAACCGCCTCTGCCAACAACAGCTTCTAATGTTTTAGCATCAACATTATTTTCTGCCATTGCTTCCATAACCAATTGTTTTCTAAATTCATATTGTTCAATTATTCCACCAAATTTGTCTAACTCAACCGGATCGTGTCTTAAAACTTTAGTAAAGATGTTTTCTTTGTCATCATAAACAGCTATTTTTGTAGAAGTTGAACCTGGGTTTATGGCCAAAATACGATATTTCATTATATCCTCCGAATATTTTTTTACAACATTTATACAGTACTTTAAAAGTCAAATATTTTTTTTAAATCATTGTTTGACATTCTTAAAAAAAGTAAAAAAAGTGTTCCAAAGAAATTTAGGAGGAATTTATGCCGTATATTAATAAATTTTTGGAAAAGTTTGAGCAGAATTCGATTCATAAAATAGTTCAAGACACTTTTAAATTTTATTATGAAAAGATTATAGCCGGCGAAAGCGGGAAATTGTCTAACAAAGAAATTGACGCTCCAAATGAAACTAAAATAGTAAAATTCGAAGATCTAATTTTAGAGAAAACCAAACTATATGAAAAATTGGCAGTTGTCAAATTGAATGGTGGTTTAGGAACAAGTATGGGTTTGAAAAAAGCTAAATCTCTTCTTGAAATAAAAAACGGTTTAACATTTTTAGATATTATTTGTAAACAGATTTTGCATTTACGCGAATTTTCAAAAACAGAGATTCCTCTTATTTTTATGAATAGTTTTTCTACCAGTTCCGATACTTTGAATTTTCTCAAGAAATATCCTGAAATCGAAAATAAAAATCTGCCTCTGGAATTTATTCAAAATAAATATCCAAAAATAAAACGAGACGATTTTTCTCCTTTGAATCTGGAAGATGATAATCTTAATTGGAATCCGCCCGGACACGGTGATATTTACCAATCTTTAGAAATAACCGGGATTTTAGATAAATTGATTTCCCAAGGTTACGAATATCTTTTTCTTTCCAATTCCGATAATTTGGGTGCGGTTGCCGATCTTAAAATTCTCACTTATTTTGCTGAAGAAAAGATACCTTTTATGATGGAAGTTTGCCAAAGAACCGAGTCGGATAAAAAAGGCGGTCATTTGGCTCAAACAAAAGACGGCAGATTAATTTTGAGGGAATCAGCTCAATGCCCCGATGATGAAATTGATGATTTTCAGGATATAAATAAGTTTAAGTTTTTTAATACTAATAATTTATGGATAAATCTAAAAAGTTTAAGAGATGAAATGACTAAACAAAATAACATTTTTGATTTGCCGATTATTTTGAATCCTAAAGAAGTTGACGGTGTAAAAGTTTTTCAATTGGAAACGGCAATGGGAGCTGCGATTAGTAAATTTACAAAAGCTAAGGCAATTGTTGTTCCCAGAATTAGATTTGCTCCTGTGAAAAAAACTAACGATATTTTATCAATTTGGTCGGATGCTTATATTTTAACTGAAGATTTTAGGATTACTTTGGATCCTAAACTTGCAACTCCACCGGTTGTTTCTCTTGATCAAAAATATTTTAAAACGATTGAACAATTACAAGAAAGAATTAAGCAAATACCGTCATTGATTAATGCAAAATCTCTTGAAATTAACGGAGATTTTTATTGTGAAAGCAAAATAGAATTTTCCGGAAATGTAAAAATAACAACCGATAAAAAAATAAAAATAGGCTGATAAATAAATGTTTAGAAAAATTACGGAAAAATCTTATAAAACAGCTAAATGGTCAGGTGGAACTACTACTGAATTGTACATTTTCCCTGAAGATTCAAGCTATTCTAAGAGAGATTTTTTATTTAGAATTAGTTCTGCCAAAATTGAAACGGAAAAATCTGTTTTTACTAAACTTCCAAATATTTCTCGTAAAATTATGCTTTTGGAAGGTCATTTGAAATTAGAACATAAAAATCATCATCAGTGTGTATTAAATCAATTTTCTAAAGATTCATTTTCCGGTGATTGGGAAACTATTAGTTTTGGTAAAGCAAAAGATTTTAATTTGATGACCACTTCGGATTGTACGGGAGATTTAGAACATATTCGTTTACTTAAAAATAAATCTCAGCTTTTTAAAATTGATAATTTATCTAAAAATAAAATCTATCATTTTTATCTTTATGATGGGAAACTTGAAATTTCTAAAGATAATATTTTGTTGGAAGAAAATGACTCTTTTGTGATTTATAATGAACCCAAATTTAGTCTTATTTTTACGGCAAAGCAAGATTCACATCTTATTATTTCTAAGGTAGTTTTATGAAAATTACCGTAATATGTTTGGGAAAGTCCAAAAAAGAATATGTCCAACTCGGGATAAGTGAATATCTGAAAAGAATCCCTAAATTTTATAATTTGGAAATTCTGGAACTCCCCGATGTGAAATTGACAAAATCAAATTCTATAGAAATTGTAAAAAAGAAAGAAGCGGAAATAATAGCTAAACATCTTCATAAAGATGATTTTGTTATTGCGTTGGATGAAAGAGGAAAACAATTTTCGTCTGTAGAATTTTCTTCTTACTTTGATAATTTATTAGGCAAAAATATCGTGTTTATTATTGGTGGAGTTTATGGTTTAGATTCCGAGATAAGAAATTCCGCAAATCTGCTTTTGAGTTTTTCAAAGTTTACATTTACCCATCAAATGATAAGATTTTTGCTTATCGAACAAATTTATCGAGCATTTACAATAATTAACAATAAAAAATATCATTACTAAAACAGGAGTTTATTTATGAAAAAAATAATTATGGAAAAAGCTAAAGAAGCTTCCAAAAATTCATACTCGCCTTACTCAAAATTCAAGGTCGGAGCTGCTCTGAAAACAAAATCAGGCGAGATTTTTACTGCCTCAAATGTTGAAAATTCTTCTTATGGCTTGTCGATGTGTGCAGAAAGAATTGCTGTTTTTAAGGCTGTTTCCGAAGGGTTTAGGGAATTTGAAGAAATTGCAATTTATTGCGACAGTGAAATTTTTTTTTCACCTTGTGGAGCTTGTCGTCAAGTTTTGGCGGAATTTAGTCCGCATATAAAAATTTATTATGGAAATGATTCTAAAACAATTGAAACTAATCTTGATGAATTATTACCACAGATGTTTAATCTTTAAGAGAATATAAATTGATATTTATAATTAATAATATTTGATAGTAAAAACTTTTTGCCTTTTATTATTTTCTATTAGATTGTATTCAAAATGGATTGGAGGAAAAATGAGAAAATTAGTTAGTTTTGATTGGGCAATGAAAAAGCTTTTAAGAAGTAAAGCTAATTTCGGGATATTGGAAGGTTTTTTATCCGAGTTATTAAACGACGATATTCACATTCTCCAAATTTTAGAAAGCGAAGCAAATAAAGAAACGTTTGAAGATAGATTTAACCGAGTTGATTTAAAAGTGATGGATAGTAAAAAGAAAATCATTATCATTGAAATCCAATTTGAAAGGCAATTCGATTTTTTGCAAAGAATCCTTTATGGTACTTCCAAAGCAATTACCGAACATATGAAAGAAACGGATCCTTATTCAAAAGTTTCTAAAATTATTTCTATTAACATCCTCTATTTTTCACTTGGAGATGGAGAAGATTATGTTTATTATGGAAAAACCAGATTTATAGGAATTCATAATAAAGCGGAATTAAAGCTTTCGGAAAAGCAAAAAAAGGCTTTTAATGTTGAAGAAGTTTCTGAAATCTATCCGGAATATTATCTTCTGGAAGTTACTAATTTTAACGATAAAGCGACAACACCTTTGGATCA
>Ga0256842_1000719_pt1 | contig 28749 bp, 18 predicted proteins | sample 4559240metaG_FD_185973 | JGI IMG/M metagenome (GOLD analysis project Ga0256842, IMG submission 185973) | Hydrothermal vent microbial communities from Guaymas Basin, Mexico - 4559-240 | ecosystem: Environmental > Aquatic > Marine > Hydrothermal vents | place: Mexico: Guaymas Basin | collected... | reverse complement strand
CCCGGCGTGATGTCCCCGATGGCGAGCACGTGGGGGACCCTCGTCCGGCAGCGATCGTCCACCGGCAGGAAGCCCCGCTCGTCCGTCTCGAGCCCGAGGGCCTCGAGGCCGATCCCGTCGGTGTTGGGCGCGCGCCCGACGGCGAGGAGCACCCGGTCGAAGACGTGGGTCTCCTCGGTGCCGTCCTTGCCGGCGAGCACGACCCGGTATCCATCGCCGTCCCGTTCCATCCCCTTCACCGTCGTCTCGAGCCACAGGTTCCGGAACCGGCGGCGGGCGTTCTTCTCGACGACGGCGGCCAGGTCCCGGTCGACGCCGGCGAGGATCTCCGGGAGCACCTCGACGACCGACACCTCGCTGCCGAGCCCGGCGTAGACGAACCCGAGCTCGAGACCGATGTACCCGGCGCCGACGACCAGCAGCTTCCCGGGGACCTCCTCGAGGGCGAGGGCGTCCCGGGAGGTCCAGCAGTCGAGCCCCCCGGCGAACGGGAGCGTCTTCACCCGGGACCCGGTCGCGAGGATCGCCCGCCTGAACTCGATGGCGGCGACCTCGGCCCCCTCGAGGGCGACCCGGTGGGGCCCCTCGAAGCGGGCCCGGCCCCGGACGATCTCCACGCCCCGGCGCTCGAGGAGGCCGCGGACCCCCTTCGCCAGGGTGTCCGAGACCTGCCGGCGGAACCGCTGGAGCCCCTTCCGGTCGATCCGCACGTTCTCGGCCAGCAGCCCGAAGCGCTTCCCGCCGCGCACCCCCTCGGCGAGTTCCGTGGCGTGGACCAGCGCCTTCGAGGGGATGCACCCCTCGAGCAGGCAGACCCCGCCGAGCTGCTCCCGCTCCTCGACGAGGGTGACCTCGAGGCCGAGGTCGGCGGCGTGGATCGCGGCGACGTAGCCGCCGGGCCCGGCGCCGATCACCAGGACGTCCGTCTCCTGGACGAGGGATCCCATCACCATCCGCGCATCCTCCTCAGGGCGTGTCGAGGAGCCACGAGATCGGCTCCTCGAGGCGCCGGCGCAGGGCGTTCACGAAGCGGGCGGCGTCGGCGCCGTCCGCGATCCGGTGATCGAAGGCCAGGGTGACCGGCATGATCGTGCGGACGACGATCTCGCCGTCCCGGACCACCGGCCGGGGGCGCGCCTGGCCCATGCCGAGGATCGCGCACTCCGGGTAGTTGATCGTCGGGATCATGCCGGTGCCCCCCAGGGGACCGACGTTCGTCACGGTGAACGTGCCGCCCTGCAGGTCCTCGACCCCGATCTTCCCGGACCGGGCCTTCTCCGCGAGGGCGACGATCTCCGCGGAGATCTCCCGGATCGACTTCCGGTCGACCTCGCGGATCACGGGGACGATCAACCCGCGGCCCGAGTCGACCGCGATGCCGATGTTCCAGAACTTCTTGTAGACGATCTCCTCGCGCACCGGGTCGAGGCTCGCGTTGAACATCGGGAAGTCCCGGAGCGTCCGGGCGGCCGCCTTGAGCACGAAGGCGAGCAGGGTGAGGCGGGCGCCGCCCCGCTCCCGCTCCCGCTGCCGGAACTCCTCGAGGACGGTGACGTCCACGTCTTCCATGTGGGCGACGTGGGGGACGACGACCATCGACGTCGTCATCTTCCGGGCGACCCTGCGGCGGATCGAGCGCAGCGGCTCCTTCTCCACCGGGCCCCACTTCGTGAAGTCCGGCAGCGGTCCCACCTCGAGGAACGGGACCCGTCCGCCGCCGGTGAAGGCGGGGGCCTCCCCGGGCTCCTCGGCCGGCGCCGCCGGGGCCGGGGCGCCCCCCTCCGCGAACCGGCGCACGTCCTCCGGCGTCACCCTCCCACCGGGGCCGGTCCCCGGCACCAGCCGGATGTCGACCCCGAGTTCCCGGGCGAGGCGCCGGGTCGAGGGGGCGGCGGCCACCCGGCGGGCCGGTCCGGTCGCGGCGGTCGGCGGGGCCGGCGCGGGCGCTTCCGCCGCCACTGCCTCCGCGGCGGCCGGCGGCGGCGCCTCGGCGGGGGTGGGCGTCTTCTCCTCCTCCGGCGTTTCCGCCACGGTCTCGCCGCTGCCGTCGTCGATGACGGCGATCACCTGGCCGACCTCGATGATGTCGCCCGGCTTGCCGACGATCTTCACCACCTTCCCCCCGCGGGGAGAGGGGATCGTCACCGCCGCCTTGTCGGTCTCCACGTCGAGGAGCGGCGCGTCCTCCTCGATCACGTCCCCGGGGGAGACGTGCCAGGCGAGGATCTCTCCCTCGTGGATCCCCTCTCCCAGGTCCGGCAACTTGAACTCGAACACGTCCCGGTCCTCCTCGGCTCAGAAGTCGAGGGTCTCCTCGATCCCCTTCCGGATCCGCTCGACCCCGGGGAAGAACGCCTCTTCCCGGGCGAAGTACGGGGTGTTGACGTCCCAGGAGGCGATCCGCTTCACCGGGGCCTCCAGCCAGAGGAGCGCCTCGTCGTTGACGGTGGCGATGATCTCCGACGCGGGCCCGAAGGAGAGGGGCGCTTCCTGGACGACGACCATCCTGCCGGTCTCCTTCACCGCCCGGACCAGGGTCTCCCGGTCGAGGGGGGAGATCGTCAGCAGGTCGATCACCCGGATCGAGACGCCGCGGGCCTCTTCCACCTGCTCCACCGCCGCGAGGGTCGGCCGGAGCATCGCTCCCCAGGAGACCACCGCGAGGTCGTTCCCCTCGCGGGCGATCCGGGCCCGGCCGATCTCCATCGTCTCGGGCTCCTCCGGGACCTCCTCCCGGAACGCCCGGTACGACTTCTTCGGCTCCATGAAGATCACCGGGTCCGGGTCCCGGATCGCCGCGGCCAGCAGCGCGCGGGCGGTCCGCGGGGTGGAGGGGATCACCACCTTGAGCCCCGGGACGTGCGCGAAGATCGCCTCCCGGCTCTCCGAGTGGTGCTCGAGGGCCCGCACGCCGCCGCCGTAGGGCATCCGCACCACCAGCGGCACGCCCCGCTGGCCGCAGGTCCGCGACCGGTAGCGGGCGGCGTTCCCCTCCAGCTGCCCGAGGGCGAGGAGGGCGAACCCGGAGAACTGGATCTCCGCCACCGGGCGCAGGCCCCCGAGGGCCATCCCGATCGCCGTGCCGACGATCGCCGACTCGGCGAGGGGGGTGTCGATCACCCGCGGCTCGCCGAACTTGGCGAGGAGGCCGGCGGTCACCCGGAAGACGCCCTCGTTGACCCCCACGTCCTGGCCGAGGACGAGGACCGAGTCGTCCCGCTCCATTTCCTGGTGGAGGGCGAGGTTGATCGCCTGGACCATCGTCATCCGGGCCATCAATCCACCCCCTTCCCGGCGTCCGCCCCCGGCAGGGAGGCGAGGAACTCCTTCCGCTGGGCCTCGAGCTCGGCGGGGGGCGTCGCGTACACCCGGTCGAACGGCACGTCCGGCCGGGGCGGCTTCCAGGTCTCGTACGCCTTCACCGCCTCGTCGATCGTCTCCTTGCAGCGGGCGCGCAGCTCCGCCTCCCGCTCGTCGTCCCACAGCTTCCTCTTCTCGAGGAGCAGGCGGGTGCGGACCAGGGGGTCGCGCCGCTGCCACGGCTTCACCTGCTCGTCGCTGCGGTACCTGGTCGGGTCGTCCGCCGTCGTGTGCATCATCAGGCGGTAGGTCAGCGCCTCGACGAGCGTCGGCCCCTCGCCGGCCCGCGCCCGCGCGAGGGCGTCGCGGACCGCCACGTACGTGGCGAGGGGGTCGTTGCCGTCGACCCGGATCCCGGGCATCCCGTAGGCGATCGCCTTCTGGGCGATCGTCTCCGAGGCGGTCTGCTTCTCGAACGGAGTCGAGATCGCCCACTGGTTGTTCTGGCAGACGAAGACCACCGGCGCCTTCCAGACGGCCGCGAAGTTCAGGGCCTCGTGGAAGTCGCCCTCGGAGGTCGAGCCGTCCCCGAAAAAGGCGACCACCGCCGCGTCCTCGCCCCGCAACCGTTCCGCGTAGGCGAGGCCGACCGCGTGGGGGACCTGGCTCGCCAGGATCACCGCGATCGGGAGGGTGCGGGCCTCCTCGGGGAAGACGTTCCCCTCCTCCCAGCCGCCCCAGTAGAGCAGGATCGTCGAGAGGGGGATCCCCCGCATCAGCATCGCCCCCATCTCCCGGAAGGAGGGGACGAGCCAGTCCCGGGGCCCCATCGCCAGGGCGGGACCGACCGACGCCGCCTCCTGGCCGGTCGCCGGTCCGAACGTGCCGATCCGGCCCTGGCGCTGGAGGCGCAGCATGCGCTGGTCCGCCTCCCGGGCGAGGATCATCGCCTCGTAGAGCCGGACCAGGTCCTCGTCGGGAAGACCCGGGTCCAGCTTCGGGTCGACCTTGCCCTTCTCGTCCAGCACCTGGAGGAAGGGCACCTGGAACCTCTGCACGATCTTCCGTGGCATCGTCGTTCGTCCTCGGGTGGCGCCGGGATCCTACACGGCCCGTCGGGGCGCGGGACAGGGTCGGGCTGACTTACCGGTGAAGAAATCCAGTCAGTCTCCCGGGCCGGGAAAACGCGGCGCCGGGGCGCCGCGTCCTCCGGTGGATCACTTCGCCTGCTTGCGGGCCAGCTCGTCGTCGATCACCTCCTGGAAGGTCTCGTACGGCTGGGCGCCGGAGATCATCCGGCCGTTGACGAAGAACGCCGGGGTCCCGGTGACGCCCGCCCGCTTGCCGGCCTCGACGTCCTTCTCGATCTCGGCCTGGCGGCGGCCCGACTCGAGGCACTCCTTGAACTTCGCCTGGTCGACGCCGACCTCGCCGGCGAACTTCACGAGGCTGTCCCTGTCGAGGGAGTGCTGGTTCTGGAACAGCTTCTCGTGGTAGGCCCAGTACTTGTCGTTGCCTCCCAGCTCGTAGACGCAGCCGGCGGCCTGGGCGGCGTCCATCGCGTGCTGGTGGAAACCGAGCGGGAAGTCGCGGAAGACGTACCGGACCTTCCCCTTGTAGTTCTCGAGGACCCGGGCGATCGTCCGCTCGGCCCGGCCACAGAACGGGCACTGGTAGTCGGAGAACGCGACGATCGTCACCGGGGCGTCCGCCGGCCCCTCGGCGGGGTCGTCGTCCGGCGAGACGTCGATCCGCGGCGGCTCGAGGAGCACCTGCACCTTCGTGCCCTTCTTCAGGGAGGCGACCAGGTCCTCGAAGAGGCGCTGGCTCTGCTGCCGCTTGAGGAAGTCGACGATCCGCGGCTTCGCCTGCTCGAGGGTCTGGCCCCGCAGCTTGCTCTTGTACTTCTCGTAGGTCTGCCTGATCTCGTCCTCGGTCGGCTCGGTGACCTTCGAGTCGACGTGGTCCTGCAGGTACTGGTCGAGGGTCTTCCCCTCCTTCTTCGCCGCCACCTCGAGGAGGTGGTCCACGACGATCCGGTCGAGGGTCTGCTTGAGGATCTCGTACTCCTGCTGGCGCAGCTTCTGCAGCTCGCTGGCGGCGGCCTCGGTCAGCTCCGCCCGGGTGATCGACCGGTCGCCGACGACCGCGACCACGTCGCCGTCCTTCGCCGGGGTGCCGGCGAGAACCGGGGAAATTGCCAGGAGGGCGAGAACGAGGAAGAGCGAGAGGGAACGTGTCGGTGTCATCATGGACTCTCCAGGGAAACGGCCGGCACGGGGCGCGGCGAGCGTCGCCCCCGCGGGCCCGGACGCCTTAGACTAGCGGCGGGCCCGGGGACCGGCAAATCGGGACCCCGGGGGTCGGTAATGCGGCTGCCGGAGGGCGCCGGGCCGGGAAGGAGGAGCAGATGACCGCGCGGGACGAGGACTTCCGGCTTTCGCGGGACCCCCGCATCGAGCCGCCGGCGGGTCCGGTGGTGCTGGTGATCCTGGACGGGGTCGGGATCGGCCCCGGGGACGAGTTCGACGCCGTGGCCCTCGCCCGGACGCCGACCATCGACCGGGTGCGGCGCGAAGGATGGACCACCCGGCTCAAGGCCCACGGGACCGCGGTCGGCCTGCCGAGCGACAGGGACATGGGGAACTCCGAGGTCGGGCACAACATCCTCGGGGCCGGCCGGGTGTTCGACCAGGGGGCGAAGCTGGTCGACCGGGCCATCGAGACCGGCGAGATCTGGAAGGGGGCCTGGGCCGAGATCGTCGAGCGGCTCCACCGGACGGGAGGCGCCCTCCATCTCATCGGGCTGCTCTCCGACGGGAACGTCCACTCCCACGAGAAGCATCTCCACGCCCTCCTGCGCCGTGCCGACGAGGAGGGGCTCCCGCGGGTCTACGTTCACATCCTGCTCGACGGTCGGGACGTGCCGGAGACCTCGGCGCTCACCTACGTCGATCGGCTCGAGGAGGTCCTCGCGGAGATCCGCGGGAAGGGAGACCGGGACTACCGGATCGCCTCCGGCGGGGGCCGGATGGTCGTCACGATGGACCGGTACGAGGCGGACTGGTCGATCGTCGAGCGGGGCTGGCACGCTCACGTGCTCGGGGACGCGCGGCCGTTCCGGTCGGCCCGGGAGGCGATCGAGACCTTCCGGCAGGAGGAACCCGGCATCATCGACCAGTACCTGCCGGCCTTCACGATCGTCGGGGAGGACGGGAAGCCGGTCGGGCCGATCGAGGACGGCGACGCGGTGATCCTCTTCAACTTCCGGGGAGACCGGGCGATCGAGCTCTCCCGCGCGTTCGAGGAAGGGGACGAGTTCGACAAGTTCGACCGGGTGCGCCGCCCCGACGTCCTGTTCGCCGGCATGATGCTCTACGACGGCGACCTCGGGATCCCGCACCGCTACCTGGTCCCGCCACCGGCGGTGCAGAAGACCCTCTCGGAGTACCTGGCCCGGAACGGCGTGCCCCAGTTCGCCGCCGCGGAGACCCAGAAGTTCGGCCACGTGACGTACTTCTGGAACGGCAATCGGTCCGGCAAGTTCGACCCCGTCCTCGAGGAGTACGTGGAGATCCCGTCGGACCAGGTGCCGTTCGACGAGCGGCCGTGGATGAAGTCCGCGCAGACCGCGGACGTGCTGATCGACGCGGTCCGGGGGGGTCGTTTCCGCTTCCTGCGGGTCAACTTCGCCGGTGGCGACATGGTGGGTCACACCGGCAACCTGGACGCCGCCGTCCTCGCCGTGCAGTCGGTCGACCTGGCGCTCTCCCGGATCCTCCCCGTGGTGGAGGAGGCGCGGGGCGTGCTGATCGTCACCGCCGACCACGGGAACGCCGACGACATGGTGGAACGCGACGCCGAGGGCCGGCCGAAACGGGGCCCGGACGGGCGTCCGAAGCCCCGGACCAGCCACACGCTGAACCCGGTGGCCTTCTCCGTCCTCGACTTCTCGGGCCGCAGGTTCCGCCTGCGCGAGGGGATCGCGACGCCGGGACTCGCCAACGTGGCCCCGACCATCGTCACGCTGCTCGGGTACGTCCCCCCGGAACCGTTCGAGCCGAGCCTCCTGGAGGTGGACGGATGACCGGCCCCGGCGGAGACGGCCGGCCGCGCATCGACGAGGGACTCGCACCGGGGTTCATCGCGGCGATGCCCCAGCTCCAGGACCCGAACTTCCAGCGGACGGTGGTCTTCCTGGTCAGGAGCAACGAACAGGGAGCGTTCGGGCTCGTGATCAACCGGCCGGGGCCCCTCACCGTCGCCGAGTTGTGCGAGGGCCAGGAGATCCCCTACGAGGGGGACCCGGACGCCCGGGTGATGATCGGTGGCCCCGTGGAGGCGGACCGCCACCTGCTGGTCCTCCACGGCGAGGACCCCCTGTTCGCCGAGGACGGCGACGACGAGCTGCTCGTCGCGCCGGGGATCCGGCTGGTGGTCGCCCGGGCGGGGCTCGAGCGGCTGGCCGGGCGGCCCGGCGCCCGGTTCCGGTGCTACCTGGGCTATGCCGGGTGGGCGCCGGGACAACTCGAGGCGGAGCTGGCGGCCGGGGCCTGGGTGCCGCTCGCCGCCCACGCCTCGTACCTGTTCGACGTGCCGCCGGAGGCGGCGTGGTCCCGGGCGCTCCGCGAGGCGGGGATCGACCCGCGGGACCTGGTGCCAGGGGGCGCTCCTTCCTGAAGCAAACGCTCGTGGACAGGAGCGGACGATCCGTGGCAAGGGTCCTCCCGCGGGCGGGCGTGTTCTTCCCTTCCGCCCCATCTTTTCGTTGAACCGCCACGGGGGGCTCCGTACCATGGGCGCGGCATCGGTCGCTGGGGCGAGCGCCCCGTCGGGGTGGGAGGGAACGGTCATCGTCAGCACGCGCTCCGGGGTCCCGCGGGTCTCCCCCGCGATCGCCATCGTCACCCTGCTGCTCGCCCTCCTGGCACCGGCGGCACGGGGAGGGCGTGTCCCCGGCGGCGCGCCTCCGTCGTCGGAGACGTCACTGGTTCCCGCCCTGGTGCTCCTGGAACGGTCGGCGGGAACCGGGGTTCCGTCCCGGGAAGCCTGGCGCGAGGCGGCGGCGCCGGTGCTCGGGCGCCTCGCCCGCCTCGAGGAGCAGGGCCTCGCCCGGGGGGCGCGGCTGCTGTGGGTCGCGGGGGCGATCCGGGTCGACCTGGCGCCGGACGCGTTCGAGCGGGTCGCCGCGTGGCCCGGGGTGCGGGGCGTCCGCCGGGACCGCGAGATCGTTCCCTCGTCCCCGTCGGCGCCCGCGGCGCCGGAGACCGCGGCGGAGGCCGACTCCACGGCAACGGACGTGACCACCGCGCTCCAGCGGATGCGCGTGCCCGAGGTGTGGGACGAGGGGGTGAACGGCGACGGAGTCGTCGTCGCGCTGATCGACACCGGTGTGGACCTCACCCACCCGGACCTCTCTGGCCGTCTCTGGACCAACCTCGACGAGTGGGGTGGCGACCACTTCGACAACGACGGAAACGGTTACGTCGACGACGTTCACGGCTATGACTTCGTCGACGACGACGGGGATCCCCAGGACGAGAACGGGCACGGGACGCTGCTCGCGGGGCTGATCGTGGGGGACGGGACGTCGGGGACCGCGACCGGGGCGGCGCCCGGGGCCCGGCTGATGGCGCTGCGGGTCGGGGACTCCGAGGCCGACATGCTCGAGGCGGTCCAGTACGCCCTCGACAACGGGGCGGACGTGATCGTCGTCGGCGACGGCGAGTCCTGGGCGGATGATCCTCGCCCGGACTACGCCTCGTGGCGGCAGGCGACCGACTCCGTCCTGGCGGCGGGCAAGCTCCTGGTCGCCGGGGCGGGGGACCAGGGCCAGAAGCTCGGGAAGAACCCGGTCCCGTACAACGTGGATACCCCGGGAAACTGTCCCCCCCCGCGGCTCCACGATGCGCAGACCCTGGTCGGCGGGCTCTCCGGCGCGCTCGCCGCGGCGAACCTCGACGTCGCCACCGACCAGGTCGCGCGGAAGAGTTCCCGCGGGCCTGCCGAGTGGACCGACATCAGGGGCGAGGTCGACGACGCCTACCCGTACGACATGCCGGAGGAGTACCGGGACTACCCGTTCCGCAACGGCGCGGAGCAGGGACTGCTCAAGCCGGACCTGGCCGCCTGCGGCGACGGGTCGACGTCCACCCGGCTCGGTGGCGGGTACGGCCGCGTCGACGGCACGGGCGCGGCGGCCGCCCACCTCGGCGGGATCGTCGCCCTGCTGCTCGACGCCGACGGGACGGCGAGCCCGGCCCGCATCGCCGAGGTCCTCTTCGGGAGCGCGGAGGACCTGGGAGAGCCCGGGTTCGACACGGTCTCCGGCGAGGGGCTGGTCGACGCGTACGCCGCCTGGCAGCTCCTGGCCGACGCGTGCGCGGCCCATGGCGGTGACGCGGACGGCGACGGGGTCTGCCAGGACGCCGACAACTGTCCCGACGTGGCGAACCCGGACCAGGCGGACCTGGACGGGGACGGCTCGGGCGACGCCTGCGACCCGGACGACGACGGGGACGGCATCGCGGACGACGTCGACAACTGTCCCCGCGCGGCGAACGCGGGCCAGGAGGACGGCGACGGTGACGGGACGGGGGACGCCTGCGACAGCTGTCCGGCCGATCCGCAGAACGACGCGGACGACGACGGTGTCTGCGGGGACGTGGACAACTGCCCGGACGACGCGAACCCCGGCCAGGAGGACGCCGACGCCGACGGGCTCGGCGACGCCTGCGACTGCGCGCCGAACGACGGGAACATCCACGGCATCCCGGAGGAACTCGGGCCGACCGTTCGGTTCGCGGGCGACCGGGTGACCCTGCTGTGGGACCCGGCGGCCGACGCCGAGGTCTACGAGGTCTACAAGGGGCGGGTGCGGGGAAGCTTCGAGTACCGGCACACCTGCCACGACCTCGACGTGGACGGGACGGCGAGCGAGGACTCGTTCGAGCCGGCGATCGGCGAGCTCTTCTACTACCTGGTCTCGGCGAAGAACTGCTTCGGGGAGGGTTCCCTGGGGGTCGCGTCCGACGGTGGTGCGCGGCCCGGTCCGGACGGCTGTCCCGACGAGGATGGCGACGGGGTCCGGGACCTGGTCGACAACTGTCCCGGCGACGAGAACGCCGACCAGGCGGACCTGGACCGGGACGGCTCGGGCGACGCCTGCGACCCGGACGACGACGGGGACGCCATCGACGATACCGTGGACAACTGCCCGCGGGTCGAGAACCCCGGCCAGGAGGACGGCGACGGGGACGGCGTGGGAGACGCCTGCGATGCGTGCCCGCTCGACCCGGAGAACGACGCGGACGACGACGGCGTCTGCGGCGACGTGGACAACTGCCCCGCGGACGCGAACGCCGACCAGGCCGACACGGACGGGGACGGGGTCGGGGACGCCTGTGACTGCGCGCCCGGCGACGGCAACGTCCACGGCGTCCCGGGCGAGCTGCCGCCGACCGTGACCCTCGCCGCCGACAAGGAGACGATCTCGTGGGACGAGATCCCCGAGGCCCAGTCCTACGACGTCTACAAGGGCCGCACGCGGACCCCGTTCACCTGGGGACTCACCTGCCACGAGCTCGACCTGGCGACGCCCGAGAGCCACGACGGGGCGGAGCCGGCCGCCGGGGAGATCTTCTACTACCTGGTCGCCGCGCAGAACTGTTTCGGCGAGGGGACCCTGGGGAACCACTCCGACGGCACGCCGCGCCCGGGGCCCGACGACTGTCCCGATTCCGACGGGGACGGCGTGCGGGACCGGGTGGACAACTGTCCCTCGGTCGCGAACCCGGACCAGGCGGACGGCGACCGGGACGGGACGGGGGACGCGTGCGAGGACGTCCAGGACGCGGACGGTGACGGGGTTCCGGATGCCGACGACAACTGCCCGACGGTGTCGAACCCGGGCCAGGAGGACCTGGACGGGGACGGCTCGGGCGATGCCTGTGATCCGGACGACGACGGCGACGGCGTGGACGACGCCGACGACAACTGTCCCCGGGTCGCGAACCCGGACCAGGCCGATCTCGACGGGGACGGCTCGGGTGACGCGTGCGACCCGGACGACGACGGGGACGGCGTGAACGACGGGGACGACAACTGTCCCCGGGTCGCGAACCCGGACCAGGCCGACAGCGACGGCGACGGGACGGGGGACGCCTGCGAGTTCCCCGACGCGGACGGTGACGGGGTTCCGGATGCCGACGACAATTGCCCGACGGTATCGAACCCGGGCCAGGAGGACCTGGACGGGGACGGTTCCGGCGACGCGTGCGACCCGGACGACGACAATGACGGCGTGCCGGACGCCGACGACAATTGCCCGACGATGTCGAACCCGGGCCAGGAGGACCTGGACGGGGACGGTTCCGGCGACGCGTGCGACCCGGACGACGACAATGACGGCGTGCCGGACACCGACGACAACTGCCCGAGCGTGCCCAACGCGGACCAGCAGGACTCGGACGGCGACGGCACGGGGGATGCGTGCGAGCCGAGCGAGCGCCCGTCGGTGACGATCGTCAAGGCGGTGCATGCGTTCGGGGCCTGGCTGGTCGGCTCGGAGTACGGGGGCACCGGAACGCACCAGGCGTCCCGCTGGCGGATCTCCACGGCCGGGGGGGCGGACTTCGACGCCCACGTGATCTGGGACGTGACGGTGGTCGAGCCCCCGCTCACCGAGGTGCGGGCCCTCTACGATCACCCGGAAGAGGGCGGCACCCTCTACGCCCGGGTCTCCTACCGGGACGAGAGCGGCTGGTCGGAGGAGTCGCCCTCGAAGGCGTTCGACGCGGTGCCGTTGCCCGGGGACGACGGGGCCTCCGGGGCGCACGGCGGGACGGTTACCCTGGTGGACGGGTTCGAGGGACCGGACCTCGTCCGCCCGGCGTCCCCGGACAACCTGGACCTCGGGGGGAAGCTGTGGGCGCCAGCCCTGTCCGAGCCCTCGGCCCCCTCCGGCGAGTACTTCCTCCTCGAGAACCGGACGGCGGTCCACCCGGAGGCCGGCTCGTTCGCGCGGGTCCAGACGGGGGTGACGATCGCCGCGGCCGACTCGTTCGTCGTCGTTTCCATCGAGCCGGAGACGCCGGGCGACCCGGACTACGACTTCACGTTCGGGCTCCGTGCCTCCGGCACGGGGAACACCCATACGTCCTATCGCTGCAAGGTCGAGGCGGCCTCGGGCCGGGACACGATCCGGTTCAACAAGTACGTGAACGGGGTCAAGGCCGGGTCCGTGGCGCCCTGGGAAGGGGACCTCGGGGATCCGCCCTGGCGGGTGCGGTTCGAGGTGGAGACCGTCGGGCAGGACGCGGTGGAGCTGCGGGCCTACACGTGGGACGGGAGCGCGTGGGTGCTCCGGACCAGCTTCACCGACGACGGATCGTCGGGGAACGCCCAGTGGGACTCGCTCCCGCGGATCCTCGACCCGGGGCACGTGGTGCTCTCGAACGAGAAGGAAGGGAAGGTCCGCTACCTGGACCTCCGCGCCGGCACCCTCCCGTAGCGCGGCCATGCTGGTCGCCCTGCGGGCGACCCGGGCGCAGCACGCTGCGCCCCTGCGCCCGTTCGTGACGCGTGTGGTTCGGATCACCGTTCAACGTCACGCGTGGGGGTCGAGCGTGCTCGACCCGTGCGGTGCGAAACACCGCCATGCTGGTCGCCCTGCGGGCGACCCGGGCGCAGCACGCTGCGCCCCTGCACGAAATCCTCTGCCGGGGAGCGCGGTACCTGGTGGAACTCGACGTGCAGGGGCCGACGGCAGCCGGCCCGGGCGGCGCGGAGCAACGCGCGGGATCAGGTGCGGCCGCGCGGGTCGAACCGGTAGCCGCGGGCGCGGACCGTCTGGAAGAAGCGCGGCTCCTCGGGGTCGTCCTCGAGCTTGGCCCGGAGGGCGCGGACGAAGTTGTCCACGGTGCGTCGCGTGCCCCGGTAATCGGCGCCCCACACGTCCTCGAGGATCTTCCCCCGGGAGAGCGCTTCTCCCGGGTGCTCGGCGAAGTAGACGAGAAGGTCGAACTCCTTGGGGGTGAGGTGCAGCTCCTCGCCCCCGCGGGTCACCGAGCGGGCGCCGGCGTCCACGACCACGTCGCCGAAACGGAAGAGCCGGGGTTCGTAGGAGCGCCGCAGGCGCACCGCGATGCGTGCCAGCAGCTCCTCGAGGTCGAACGGCTTGGTGACGTAGTCGTCCGCCCCGGTACGCAGGCCCCGGATCCGGTCCTCGACCGAGTCCCGGGCGGAGAGGATGATCACGGGAGCGGTGAATCCCTCGCTGCGGATCTTCTCGAGCACGTAGGTTCCGTCGAGGCCGGGCAGCATCAGGTCGAGGACCACGAGGTCGGGCGGCTCCTCGCGGATCAGGCGCAGGGCGTCGATGCCGCGCACCGCGGTGGAGACCCGGTAGCCGCTCTTCTCGAGGACCCGGCGCAGCCCCTCGCGCAGGGTCTGGTCGTCCTCGACGACGAGGAGGTGGTGGCTCATCGGGAAGCTCCCTCGGCGGACGGGAGGGTGACGAGGAACCGGGTGCCCCGTCCCCGTCGCCGGGAGGCGGTCAGGCGGCCCCCGTGGGCCCGCACGATCTGGCGGGCGATGGCGAGTCCCAGCCCGGTTCCCCCGGGGTCCGGCCGGTCCCGGGCGACCCACCGGGTGAACGGTTCGAACAGCTGCTCGAGGGGGGTCGGCGGGAGCCCCGGCCCCTCGTCGTTGACCGCGAAGACGGCGAGGCGGCCCCAGCGCCGGGCGACCATCTCCACCGGGAGACGCTCTCCCGCGTACTTGATCGCGTTCTGCACCAGGTTGCCCAGGGCCTCCGCGATCGCGTCCGGGTCGGCGCGGAACGTGAACTCGTCGACGATCCGTACCCGGAGGGCCGCCGGGTCCGCGAGGCGCTCGGCGACCATCTCCGCGATCTCCGCCGGCGTCGTGCGCCGGATGCGGTAGAGGTGCTTCGGGGAGCGCACCTGGCGCCACTCCATGATGCGGCCGACCAGCTCCTGGAGGCGGTCGACCTCCCGGCGGATCGCCTGGATCGAGTCGGCCGCCTCCCGGGGCAGGTCCATCGTCTCCAGGATCTGGACGTGGAGCCGGATCCCGGCGATCGGGGTCAGGATCTCGTGGCTCATCCGGGAGACGAAGGTCTCCTGCACCTCGGCGAGGCGGGCGCCCCGCCGGGCGAGGAAGAGCAGGAGCAGCGCCCCCGCGGTCATCGAGCCGGCGAAGGCGACGACGAGCAGCCCGAACAGCAGGTCGGAGACCTGCTCGTGGACCCAGAGGATCGCGAGCCCGATCCCGGTGAGGACCGTCGTCGGGAGGACGACGGTCAGCAGGATCAGGTGGACCAGCCACCGCAGGTTCACCTGCAGGGGGTCCCTCGGAGCGCGTTTTCGTTCGCGGCGGCCGGGCATCTCGGGAGGATGATACCGCCGTGCCCGGGCGATCCCCCGCGGGCGGGGGATAATGGACTTTCCCGGGGAAGCCCGAATCGAGGAGCCGGACCGATGCACATCCCCGACGGATTCGTCACCGCGCCGGTCGCCGCCGGGACCTGGCTCGCCGCGGGGGCCCTCCTCGCGGGGGGGCTCGCGACGGCCCGCCGCCGCGAGGAGCCCGCCCCGGCGACCATGCTCGGGTCCCTCGCGGCCTTCATCTTCGCCGCCCAGATGATCAACGTCCCGGTGGCGCCCGGGACCAGCGGCCACCTGGTCGGCGCGACCCTGGTGGCCCTGCTGGTCGGCCCGGGCCGGGGCATGCTGGTGATGGCGGTGGTGCTCGCGATCCAGGCGCTGCTCTTCCAGGACGGCGGGATCACCGCCCTCGGGGCGAACGTCCTCGACATGGGCGCCGCGGGGTGCCTCGTCGGCTGGGGCGTCGCCTCCCTGGTCTCCCGCGGGAGCGACTCCCCCCGGGCGCGCCTGGCCGGGGCGGTGCTCGGCGCGTTTCTCGCCACGCTGGTCGGGGCGACCCTCGTCGCCCTGTGGCTCTCCCTGTCCGGGCTCTATCCCCTCGGGGGGATCCTGCCCCTGGTGCTCGTGACCCACGCGGCGATCGGCGTGCTCGAGGCGGCCCTGACCGGCGCGGTGCTCGTGGTGCTCCTCCGCTGGCGGCCGGACCTGCCGGCGGCGGGCACGGCGAGCCCGGCCGGCGAGCGGTGGTTCGCCCTCGCGGGGACGCTTCTCGGAGTGGCGCTGCTCCTCGCGGCCTTCGCAGCGCCCTTCGCCTCGAGCCTGCCGGACGGGCTCGAGGCGGTGGCGGAACGCCTCGGGTTCGCCGCCCGGGAGCGAGTGGTCCTCCCCGGTCCCCTCGCCGACTACGGGGTGCCGGCGCTCGCGCGCCACGCCGGCCTCGCGACCGCGGTCGCCGGGGTCCTCGGCACGGCCCTCGCGGCCGTCCTCGGCTGGCTGATCGGGCGGGGCCTGCCCGGTGCGGGGGAGCGGATCCACCGGTGAGGGAGGTCGGCCGTCCGGGCGTCGCGCTGCTCGCCGGGGTCGGCGCGACCGCCCTCGCCGGCCTCCTGCCGGCCGGGCTGCGGGGCGAGCCGGTGCTCCCTTCCTTCTGCGCCTGGGGGCTGCTGGCGGTCGCGGCCCTCGCCTTCCTCTCGCGCCGCGCCGGGGGCGCCCGGACCGCCGCCAGGGTCCTCCTCTTCGCCCTGCCGGTCGCGTTCCTGCTCGCCGCCCCGGCGGCACTCCTCGCGCCCCCCGGGCGGCGGGCGATCGTCCTCGCCGCCCTCCTCGCCCGGGCCGGCACGGCGGTCCTCCTCGCCGGGGCCACCGCCGCGCTCCTCGGGCCCCCGGGCATCGTCGCCGGCCTGCGCGCGCTCCGGGTGCCCGCCGGGCTCGTCGACGTGATGGAGGCCACCCTCGCCAGCCTCGTCCTCCTGGGGGACGAGGCCCGGGCGATGCTCCGGGCGCGCCGGGCGCGCCACCCCGCGGGCCGGCCGTTCGCCGGTCTCGCCGGGGCTCCGGTGGACACGGTGCGGGGCTACGGGCGCCTGGTCGCCGCGCTCCTCCTCCGGGCCCTCGCCCGGGCGGAGCGGAGGGAGCTGGCCCGCCGCGCCCGGGGAGGGGCGCCGTGACCGGGACGCCTCTCGGGGTCCGCGTCCGGGGCCTCGCCTACCACTGGCCGGACGGCACCCCGGCCCTCCGGGGAGTCGACCTGGACGTCGCTCCGGGGACACGGATCGCCCTCCTCGGCCCGAACGGGGCGGGCAAGTCGACGCTCCTCCTGCACGTGGCGGGCCTCCTGCCCGGCCGCCGCTACGTCCACGCCCACCGCCCGGGGGACCCGGACCACCGGCACGGGACGCCCGGGGAGGTCACGATCGGGGGGCGCTCCTGGAGGGACCGGGCCGCGGCCCGGGAGCTGCGCCGGGCGGTGGGAATCGTCTTCCAGGACCCGGACGACCAGCTCTTCTCGCTGACGGTCGCCGAGGACGTGGCCTGGGGCCTTCGGGTGCGCGGCGTGCCGGGGGAGGAGGCGGCCCGGCGGGCGGAGGACGCCCTCGCCCGGGTCGGCCTTCCCGGTCACGGAGAGCGGCCTCCCCATCACCTGTCCCAGGGCGAGAAGCGGCGGGCCTGCCTCGCCGGGGTCCTGGTCCTCGAGCCGGGAGTCCTCCTGCTCGACGAGCCGACCGCCGGTCTCGACCCGCGGGGGCGGAGGGAGCTCGCGGAGCTGCTCCGCGAGCTCCCGGCGACCCAGCTGGTCGCGACCCACGATCTCGAGTTCGCCCGGGCCCTCTGCCCGGAGGCGGCGATCCTCGACGGGGGGCGGGTCGTCGCCCGGGGACGGACGGAGGAGCTGCTCGTCGACCGGGACCTCCTCCTCGCCCACGGCCTCCTCTGACGAAGCCCGCCGCACCCGCGTCCGACGACCAGGTACCGTCGTCGTCCGAGCCGGCCCTCGAGGAGGACCCGGGTACCCCGGGGCCACCGCTCCCGCGCTCCCAGCTCTCCCGGGGGGCCGAGGACCACCCGGCAACCGGGGGAGGCGAGCCAGGAACGGACCTCCTCGGGGGAGGCCAGCCGTTCCATCGACCACCCGGTGTACCAGGCGACGACCTCCCACTTCGTCCGGGTGACCGCGACCTCCGCCCCGGGCGGGACCGCCGCCCGGGCCGCCGCCGCGAATGCCCGGGCCCCCTGGCCCGCGTCGATCGCCGGCGCGAGGGCCCACGGCCACAGGATCCCCGCGCCGACGAGGAGAGCGGCGATCGCCCAGGGATAGCGGCGGTCGCCCCGGGCGAGGAGAGCGGCCGCCGCCCCGAGGGTTGCCGCCACCAGGGCCAGCAGCGCCGCCGCTCCCCGGCGCACCGCCGGCTCGCCGGCCAGGGCCGCGGGAAGCCCCGGGCCGCCGAGCGCGATCGAGACGGCCCCGGCCAGGGCCGCGAGGGCCGCGATCCCGGCGGCCGCCGCCCCTGCGAGACGGGGGCCGGGCCGGGTGCGGACCAGGGGAATCGCCCGGGCCGCGAGGAGGGCGAGGGCCGGGTAGACCGGCAGCAGGTAGACCCCCCGCTTCCCCTGGGGGAGGGAGAAGAAGGCGAACTCGAGGAGGACCCAGCCCGCGAGCCACCGGGCACGGCGCTCCCGGAGGAGGGGTCCCAGCACCGCGGGGGCGAGGGCGCCGACGAGGAGGAGGGACCAGGGGAGCGTCCCGAGGAAGAGCGCCTTCCCGTGGTACCACCACGGTTCCAGGTTGTCCCAGGACCGGGCGAACCGCTCCACGTTCTGGTGCCACAGGGCGTGCCGGGGAACGTCCCAGCCGAGCCGGGCGACCAGGAGCGCCGGCCACGGCAGGGCGACGGCGAGGAACGGCAGGAGCCCGGCGGGCCGCACGAGGGGGCGCAGGGAGAACCGCTCCCCGGCGAGGAGCCCCGCCACCGCCGCGAGCACCAGGTGCAGGAGGGCGACCGGCCCCTTGGCGAGTACCCCGAGGGCGGCGGCCGCCCCGGCGAGGACGGCGGCGAACGTGCCGCCGTCCCGCGCCCGGTCGAGGGCGGCGAGGGCGAGGAAGACGGCGCTCGCCAGCAGGGCGTCGGTGGCGACCCACGCCCCCCGCTGCTGCACCAGGAGGAACGAGGAGAAGACCAGGGTTCCCAGGGTGGCGGTCGGCTCGCCGAACCAGCGGCGGCCCTGCCGGTGGAGGACCAGCACGAGGAGGAGGGTGGCGAGGAGGGAGGGAACCCGGGCCGCCGCCTCCGAGGGGCCGCCGGCGAGCCGGAAGGCCAGCGCCGCCGCCCAGAAGAGGAGCGGCGGCTTGTCCAGGTAGAGACGCCCGCCCCGGGTCGGGACCACCCAGTCGCCGGACGCGAACATCTCCCGGGCGACCAGGGCGAAGCGGGGTTCGTCCGGGGGCAGCAGCTCGCGATCGACGATCGACGGGGCGAGGGCCGCGGCGGCGAGGGCGACGAGGAGGAGGGTCCGGACCCGGCCGCCGCCGGCCGCGCGGGGCTCGGTCACGGTTCCTCCTCCCGGTCATCGCCCCGGCCGGCCGGGGGTTCCCGCAGCGCCGCCCGGTTGGCGAGGACGACGAAGACGGCGTTCCCCACCGGGCGGCGGAGCACCTCGACCGGTTTCCGGTCGGGCGGTATCCGGCGGAGGAGAGCGGGCAGGTGCCGCTCCCTCACGATCACCCAGAACGGTTCGTCCCCGGCGAGCCGGCGGGCGAGCCGGTCCATCGCCGGGTGGTCCGAGGGGAGGGCCTCCACGAGGCGGCCCGCGTGGAAGCCGAAGCGGGCCCGGAAGTCGACCATCCCCCCCGGCGCCCCCGGGCGCAGTTTCTCCCGGGCCGCGGCGACGAACGCGCCCGCCGAGTTGCGCGCGTCGAGGGCCGGGAGGACGGTCCGGTAGCCGACGCCCCAGGTGGCGAGGCCGGCGAGGAGCGCGGCCGCGAGCCAGGGGGCGGGTTTCCGGGCGAGGGCCGCCGCGAGGAGCAGCGCGGCGGCGAGGGCGAGGGTTCCCGCGAAGAGGCGCGGGTCCAGGTCGATCCCCCGGGCCGCCAGCTCCCCGGGAACCACCGCGAAGAGGGCGATCGCGAGGCCGCCGAAGAGCAGCGCGGCCGCCCCCGCGGCGAGGCGCAGGGGACGAAGGGGCGCCCGCCCCGCCAGCCGCCGGTCCAGGTCGATGCCGGCGAGGGCCGCGAGAAGGGGCATCGCCGGCAGGATGTAGACCGCCCGCTTTCCCCGGGGAATCGAGAAGAAGACCAGGACGAACAGCACCGCGCCGGCCAGGAGGAGGACCGCCCGGAAGGCGCGCTGGTCCGGGTCGGCCGCTCCCGCCCGGCGGACCGCCCGGAAGGCCCGGGGCAGGGCCAGGATGCCGGGCAGGGCGAAGAGCACGAGGGGCTGGAAGTCGTAGAGCGGGACGACGAACAGGTACCAGGGTGGACGGAAGTGGTGCCAGGAGGCGACGTACCGCACGGCGGTCTGCCGGAACAGCAGGTCGAAGAGCCAGGACCGGTTGCCGCCCCGGAGGGCCTCGAGGGAGGCGGGGACGAGCCAGGCCGCCAGGACGGCGACGAGGAGAGCGATCCCGGCGGGCGGGAAGAGGCGGCGCCACGGGACCCGCTCCCCGGCGAGGAGCAGCCCGAGGACCAGCCCGCCGAGGGGGAGGATCAGCCCGACCGGTCCCTTGGCCAGGATGGCGAGCCCCATCGCCCCCCAGGCGAGGACCGCGAGCCGCGGCCGGGGCCGGCCTCCCGGGTCGAGGCCGGCGCCGAGCACCAGCAGCAGGAAGGCCCAGGTCGTCCCCGCGACGAGGAGCATGTCGATCTGGCCGACGGTGGCCTGCATCGCGAAGCGCCACGAGACGGCCAGCAGGCCGGCGGCGAGGAGAGGCGCCCCGCGGGTGTCCCGGCCCGGCAGTACGAAGGCGAGGCGTGCCGCTCCCAGGAGGACCAGGAGCGCCGAGACCAGGGAGGGGAGGATGGCGGAGACCTGGTTCACGCCCCCGGTCAGCCGGGACGCGAGGGCGATCAGCCAGAAGAGCAGGGGCGGCTTGTCCGGGTACGGGCGGCCGTTGACGTGGGGAAGGAACCACGACCCGTCCTCGAGCATCTCCCGGGCGACCAGGGCGTAGCGGGGCTCGTCCGGCGGCCACAGGTCCCGCGTCCCGAGGGAGAGCGCGAAGACGGCTCCCGCCGCGGCCAGGAGGAGGAGGACGGGCCCCCACGGGAAGGCGCGGGGGGATCTCGCGGGTGCGGTCATCGCGGCTCCCCGGTCCGGTGTCCGGTCCCGCCATTCTGCCACGACGCTTGACGGCCACGGTCCACGGGACCCACCTTTGGCCGGGAGGACACGAACCGTTTCGCGGGAGGTTCCCTTGTACACCGACCAGCCGAACCACGAGCGCGAGGAGCAGCAGCCCCTGTCCTCCTCCCCGGCGACCGTCGAGGGGGAGATGCGCCAGGTCCTGGGCGTCCGCCTCGACCGGATCCGCAACGCCGTCGAGGTGCTCGCCTGCCGGATGCTGGAGCAGAAGCTGGAGCGCTGCCCGGAGGTCTGCCGCTGCCAGCAGTGCGTCGAGGACATGTACTGCGTGGCGCTCAACCGGGTCCCGCCGCTCTACTACCACAGCGCATCGAGCTTCGCCCGCCGTCTCGAGGACCAGGGTCCGCCGACCGACATCCTCGAGGCCCTGGACCGGGCGATCGACCACGCGATCATCGTCGTGGGACAGAACCCGTCCCACTGACGAACGGGCGTCGATCCGACCGCGGCGCGGGCCCGGGGGCCCGCGCCGACGTGCGTCCGGGGAGCACGTTCAGAGGTCGAGCAGCCGGCGGATCGGGTCGGCGAGCCCGGGACCGCAGGCGACGAAACCGTCGAGCAGCGTCTTCTCCCGGTTGAAGCGGGCCTCTTCCCACGGGAGGGCCCGGACGACGCCCCCCGCCGCGAGGACCAGGGCGGCGCCGGCGGCGACGTCCCACTCGTTCTTCGGCACCAGGGTCCAGGTGGCGTCCGCCTTCCCCGCGGCGACCAGGGCGAGCTTCCAGGCGACGGAGCCGCAGGCGCGAACGGCGAACGGGGCCCCGGCGAACCGGTCCCACTCGCCGCGCTTCACCTCGGACCGGGAGGCGAGGACCACCGCCCCTTCGAGCCGATCCCGGTCGGTCGCGCGAACGGGGCGGGGCGCCTCCCGCGGGCCCGGGGGCTGCGGCGCGGGGGGGACCGGCAGGGGCTTTCCCCCCGAGCCCTCCGGGGGGAGCGGCGTCCCGGCGGGGGGCAGCCCCGGGGGCTCGGCGAGGAGCACGCCGCGCCCCACCGCGCCGACCAGGCGCTGGCCGGTTGCCGGGTTCAGGATTCCCCCCGCGACGGGGATGCCCGAGACGACGAAACCGATGGCCACGCACCATTCCGGCACCCCCATGACGAACTCCCGGGTGCCGTCCAGCGGGTCGACGATCCAGGTGCGCTCCCGCGCGAGCCGGTCCGGCGTGTCCGCCGTCTCCTCGGAGAGCCAGCCTTCCCCGGCGCGGGGCAGGGTCTCCCGGAGCACCCGGTCCACCCGCAGGTCCGCCTCGGTCACCGGGTCGCCGGCGGACTTCCAGTTGGCCGCGGTCTCGCCGGCGGTGAAGTCCCGCAGGACTTCCTCCGCGCGGTCCAGGGCGGCGTCGATTCGGCCGAGGACATCGTCCAGGTCGGCGGGAGAGAGGGGGGATGCCATGGTCGATCCTCCGGGGGCGGGTCGGGGGAGTCTACCCCTCGATAGAATGGGCCGCCGGAGGAGGAGACGAGGGTGGGCGAACGCCGGGTGCGGAAGCGGAGCTGGGGCGGCTGGGTCGACGCGATGGAAGAGGCCCTGCGGGTCCTCGGCTCGTCCGTCGCCGCCGTCGAGGCCGTCCTCGACGAGGACCACGGTCGCGGCCGCTGGTCCGGGCCGGAGCGGGAGGATGCCGACCTGGAGGTCGCCCGGAGGCTCCTCGACGTGCCGGTGCTCGGGCGGCTGGTCGCCGCCGCGGCCCGGGCGGGACGGGACGAGATCGAACGCCCCCGGGATCCTCGCTGGCTCGCGCCGTGGGGCGAGGAGACCCACGTGGTGCGGCGCCCGGAGGACCGGGTGGAATCCCTGCCGGAGCCGCCGCCCGGCGCTTCCCCGCCGGGGCCCGGCGAGGAGGCCCCGGCCCGGCTGCGGGTGGCCGAGCGGGCCCTCGCCGCGCGCACCGGCGCGCTCACGGTGCTCCTCGAGGACCTGGTCAACCCGCTGAACGTCTCCGCCGTGATCCGCACCGCGGAGGCCCTGGGCCTCGCGGAGGTGCACGTGGTCCACCGGCAGGGTCGCGTCCGGCTCGCCCGCCGGATCCACAACCTGGCGGACCGGTGGCTCGACGTGCACCTGTGGCGGGACGTGGAGGACGCGGTGGCCCACCTGCGGGAGCGGGGGTTCCGGGTGCTGGTCGCCGACTTCGGGCCCGGCTCCGTTCCCGTCGGCGACCTCGTTCCCGGGGGTCCGGTGGTCCTCGCCTTCGGCAGCGAGCAGGAAGGGGTTTCCCCCCGGCTCGCCGCCCTCGCGGACGGTCTCTTCCACGTGCCGACCCGGGGGATGACCGCCTACCTGAACGTCTCGGTGACGGCGGCGATCTCCCTCCACCTGGTCGACGCGCGCCTCGCGGCGGCCGGCCTGCGAGCCCCGCTTCCGGAGGCGGAGATCGCCCGGCTGCGCCGCGCCTGGTACGCGATCCTCGCCGGTGACCGGCCCCGCCGGCGGGAGGAGTACGCGCGCTGGCTCGCCGCTCCGCCGCCTCCCGCTCCCCTGCAGAGGCACGTGCCCAGCCGCGAGAAGGCGGCCCGCCACCGGGACGGGGTCCCTTCTCCACCGGGGGAGTGAGGGGTCTCTCCCGCGGGCGCGGCCGTGGCAAGCGCGTACAATCGCCGGCATGCGCGGCAAGGACGGGCGATGCGTGCCGGGGGGACCGGCGCGGCGGATCGGGCCATGGTTCGTGGCCCTCGCCCTCTGGCTCGCCGTCATGGTCGCCTTCTTCGCCACCTACCGGCCCTTTCACCCGGTGGGGCCGGATCTCCTGGGCGACCTGGGCGCCTTCGACCGGGGCATACCCCTGGACCCGGCGGGATGGACGAAGGATCTCTCCGACGGGGCGCCGCGGGTCTCGTGGCAGCACTACGGAGACGTGGCCTGGGACCGGGAAGGGGGCCTGGCCGGTTCCGGCGCCGCCCGGTTGCGGGCCGGGCCCACGGGCCAGCGTGCCGCGCTGCGGTGGCGGCTGCCGGACGTACAGCGGTTCAGGTACCTCGGGATCTCCTGCTGGGTCCGGGCGGAGGGGATCCGCAAGGGCAACCAGGAATGGGCCTGGCCCCGGGTCCTGCTGGTACCGCGGGACGCCCGGGGGAGGGGACTGTGGGACCACCAGCGCCCGAGCCTGATGGTGGAAGGGGACCTGCCGTGGACCCGCATGGAGGGGATCTACCGGATCCATCCCCATGACGCCTGGGTCGAGGTCTACCTGCAGCAGGCCGGCGCGGCCGGGACGCTCTGGGTGGACGAGGTCCACCTCCACGAGATGAGGCTCGAGGCGGGCTACGCGGCGTGGAAGGCGTTCTTCGCGACGGGGTGGTTCCTGCTGGTCGGCGCCTGCTTCCACGTGCTCGGGATCTTCCGGGGTGGTTGGCGGTGGCCGTTCCTGGTCGTCGTCGGGGCGATCCTCCTCGGGGTGATGTTGCCGGGCCAGGTCCTCAACTACGAGACGAAGCGGGCGGTCGACCGCGTCAGCGGCCTGGCCCGGAGCGTCAGGGCCGCCTGGCGGGTGCCGGCGGCGGCCGCCCCGGCCGTGGCGGAAAGGCCGCGGGACCAGCGCCGGAGAGAGGCCCCGCCCCTGGTGGATGTCAGGACGATGAAGAAGAAGGGTCACTTCGCGTTCTTTCTCGTTCTCGGCGTGGTGGCCCGGTTCGCCTGGGTTCGGAGACGCCGGGGCGGTTCCCTCGCCCCGTGGCCGTGGTACCTGGGGGGACTCGTTCTCTTCACCGGGGCGACCGAGGTCCTCCAGTACGTGACCTGGACCCGGACGCCCTCCCTCTACGACTGGGGCATCGACCTGGCGGGGCTCTTCGCCGGGGTCGCGATGGCCTTCTTTCTCGAGCGGGTCGGGGACCTGGACCGCCCCTGCGGGGCGAACGGCCGGGCGGCCTGAGGAGTCCGGGCTTCCTGTCCCGACGCGCAACTTCTTGTCAACCGGGAAGCGCTCCACCGTTCAAGCCGGGGCTCCGGGGGCCGATGAGTCCATCGGATGAGGACCCAGCTCCAGCGAGTGCCGGGCGGGGGGTGCGGTGGTCCACCGCGCCGTGGGGCCGACCGCGCCCCCGGTTTCTCGTCCCGCGCCCGGCCAGTGATCCTGCTGTTCGCCCTGGTGCCGCTCCTGGTTGCCGGGACGCTCCTTCCCTGCCTGGCGGACCAGCAGCTCTTCCGGAACTACGGCGTGGACGAGGGGCTGCCCCAGTCCCAGGTCACCGCGATCCTCCAGGACCGGGGAGGCTACCTCTGGGTGGGGACCCAGAACGGCCTGGCCCGGTTCGACGGGCGTGGCTTCACGCCGTTCCGGCCGAGCAGGGACGCCGGGATCAACTTCGTCCTCGCGGGCCTCGCGGCCCGGGACGGGAGCCTGTGGTTCGGTCACGAGGACGGGGCCCTCACCGTCGTCCGGGAGGACGGGGACTTCCTCTTCCTGCACCCGCTGCCGGGGGGACGGCGGGACAACATCACGGCGCTGGCGGAGGGACCGGCGGGGCGGATCTGGGTCGGGACCGGCACCGGCCTCTACGCGAGCGGGACCCCTCCGCGGCCAGCCGAGGGAGCCGGGTTCGACCCGGTTCCGTGGGTGCAGGAAGGAGTGACGGCCCTCGCCTGGTGGCAGGGGGCCCTGTGGGTGGGCACGCGCCGGGGCCTGTGCCGCGGCCGCCCGGGCGAGGAGAGCTGCCGCCCGGTGCGGGAGTTCGCGGGCGTGCCGGTTCGCGTCCTGCGTCGCGTCGGGAACCGGCTGTGGGTCGGCACGCGGATGGAGGGGCTCTGGGTTCTTTCCGGGAGCGAGGGGGGAACCCTCGAGGCGGTCAACGTCGAAGAGCGGCTGGGACTGCCCCCGGACACGTACACCGGGATCCGTCCCTGGAGCCGGGGGCGCACGTGGGTGACGACGGAGCGCCACGGGGTGCTCCTCCTGTCGGGAGGACCCGGCGACGACGACGAGGGAGCCTCTCCTTCCTGGCGGCGCTTCACCGTGCGGGACGGCCTCGCCAACGACGCCGTCAACACCGTGTTCGTCGACCGGGAGGGGAACGCCTGGTTCGGCACCGACGGCGGGGGACTGTCGCGGTACTTCGGGGGCACGTTCGAGACCCACTGCAACTTCGAGCGCGAGCCGGGACTCAGTTCCATCTGGACCATCGCCCGGGCCGGCGACGGCAGCCTCTGGTTCGGCACCGACGACGGGCTGGTGCACGAGATCCCGCCGACGCACCCCGGCGGCGAGCCCCGTTACGAGACGATCGGCGCACGGGACGGCCTGTGCGGGGAGGTGGTGCGGGACCTCGCGTTCGACGGGGAGGGAGTCCTGTGGGTGGCGACGAGCAATCACGGGATCTGCCGGTACGACCCGCGCAGCCGGCGGGTGCTTCCCTTCGAGGGGCAGGATCGCCTTCCCGATCCCCGCATCCGCGACATCGAGCCCGGCCCCGGGGGAGAGCTGTGGATCGCAACGTACGAGGGGGGGATCGCCCGCTATCGCCCCGGCGCGGACGGTGAGCCCGGGAGGGTCGACGTCTTCGAGTTCGAGGCGGCCGGGCACGCGGTGGCCCACGTGTACGTTCTCTACCGGGACCACCGGGACCGGCTCTGGGCGGGCGTCTCCGGCCTCGGTCTCGTGCGGTGGAACCCCCGGTCCGGCGGTTTCGAACTCGTGGCCGGCGGGGACCTCGCCCACTGGGCCGTCTTCGACATGGCGGAAGACTCGCGGGGGAACCTCTGGATCGGGACCGGCGGCGGGGGGCTGTACCGGCTGAACGGTCGCCGGCTGCACCGGGTCGTCACCGGGTCGGCGCTGGACGACCTGGTCGTGTACGCCGTGGTCGTCGACGGGCGCGACCGGGTCTTCGCCGGGACGAACCGAGGGTTGTACCGCTACGACGCGGACGGGGGCGCGGTGCGCCACTACGGGAGCAGCGAGGGATTCAACGGTCTCGAGGCGAACCTGCACGCCCGCTTCGTCGAGGATGGCGACGCCTTCTGGATCGGCACGATCCGGGGGGCTATTCGCTACGACGCACGCCTCGATCGCGAGAAGCTGCCCCCGCCCCCCGTGCACATCACCGGCATCCGCGTCGCCCTGGAGCCCATCCCGCTCCGGCAGGAAGCGCTGTTCTCCTGGCGGCAGAACCACCTGACCTTCGAGTTCATCGGCATCAGCTTCGCCGCCCCGGAGGGAGTGCGATACCAGTACTGGCTCGAGGGGGCGGACGAGGGGTGGCTGCCGCCGACGAGCCAGAATCGCGCGACCTACCCGAACCTCGGGCCGGGACGGTACGTGTTCCACGTCCGCGCCCGGAACGCGGCGGGCACCTGGAGCAGGGAGGAGGCGACCTGGGCCTTCACGATCCGGACCCCCTTCTGGATGACCTGGTGGTTCTACACCCTGGTCGCCTTCGGCATCTTCGGCACGATCTACGCCGCCCACCGCTGGCGCGTCGCCGGCATCACGGCGCTCAACCGGGAGCTGGAGAACCGGGTCGCCGAGCGGACGCAGGAGCTCGAGCGGGCGAACCGGGAACTGCAGGAAGCTCTCGAGGTCGCACGCCAGGCGACCCGGGCCAAGTCGGCCTTCCTCGCGGTGATGAGCCACGAGATCCGCACCCCGATGAACGGGGTCCTCGGGATGGCCGAGCTGCTCCTCGCCACCCGGCTCGACCACCAGCAGCGGGAGCTCGCCGAGGCGATCGTCCAGTCCGGCCGGGTGCTCCTCACCATCCTGAACGACCTCCTCGACCTCTCGAAGATCGAGGCGGGCAGCCTGGAACTGGCCGACACCGACTTCGATCTCCACGACGTCGTGTACCAGGTGCTCGGCCTGTTCGGCCCCGTCGCGGGAGAGAAGGGAATCCGGCTCGGCTGCGCGATCCACCCCTCGGTTCCCGCGACCGTCTGCGGGGATCCCCACCGGATCCGGCAGGTGCTGACGAACCTGGTCGGGAACGCGGTCAAGTTCACGTCCGAGGGGCGCGTCATCGTCCACGTCGACGCGGAGGCGACGGACGTTTCCGGCGAGATCCTGCTGCGGTTCACGGTGGAGGACTCGGGGATCGGCATCGCCCGGGAGGACCAGGGGAAGCTGTTCAGGCCGTTCGTGCAGGTGGACGACTCGTTCGCGCGACGTTTCTCGGGCACCGGGCTCGGGCTCGCGATCTGTCGCCGGCTGGCCGAGTTGATGGGTGGCGAGGTCGGCGTCGAGAGCGAGCCGGGCAAGGGAAGCCGCTTCTGGGCCACGTTTCGTTGCCGGGGATGGCTGGTCCAGGATCCGCCCCGGCCCCTCGACGGTGTCCGGATGCTCGTGGTGGAGGACGACGCTCGCTTCCGCGAGGTGCTGGCGCGGCAACTGGAGTGGTTCGGTGCCGAGGTGCGCACGTCCGCCGGCCCGGTCTGGCGCGTCGCGGAGGCGGTCGGCCTGGACGCGGTCCTGGTCACCGTGCTCGAGGACTCGGCGTCCGCGCCGCAGTTCCTCTCGGCCTGGACCCGTACCCTCGGGGAGCGCGCGCCGCGGGTCATCGTCCTCGCTCCGCTCGGGCACCGGGTCGTCGCGGACCCGGCGGAAGGCGTCGCGGTGCGCCTGACGCTGCCGATCAACTACCGACGGCTCCTGGCCGTGCTGCAGGGGGAAGAGGTGACCGAGGAGCCGGCGGCAACGTCGCCGGTGCCGTTCCCCGCGGGGACGGACACGTGCCCGGCGCCGGGGGAAGACCGGCCCGCGGCCGGCCGGTACGAGGGGGTCCGGGTCCTCGTCGTCGACGACAACCCGGTCAACCGGCGCGTCGCGGAGAAGATGCTCGAGACGATGGGATGCGACGTCGTCGCCGTCGGCAGCGGGCAGGAAGCGCTGGGCCGGGTCGCCGCCGAGGAGTTCGCCGCCGTCCTGATGGACTGCCAGATGCCGGGGATGGACGGTTTCGAGGCGACGCGCCGCATCCGGGAACTCCTGCGGGGCAGGAACCTGCCGGTGATCGCGTTCACGGCAAACGTGATGAGCGAGGACGTGGAGAAGTGCCACCTGGCCGGCATGGACGACTACCTGGGGAAACCGATCAGCCGCTCCGACCTGGAACGCGTGCTCGCGCGCTGGGTCGGGACGAAGAGCCCCGCCGGAAGCCGCAGCTGACGGCGGGGCGGAGGGAACCGTGCCGACGCTGGATGCCAGCCGTGAGGCCGCCAGGCGGGACGCCAACGTCCCCGGGCCGGAGGAGTT
>Ga0256842_1000718_pt1 | contig 28768 bp, 26 predicted proteins | sample 4559240metaG_FD_185973 | JGI IMG/M metagenome (GOLD analysis project Ga0256842, IMG submission 185973) | Hydrothermal vent microbial communities from Guaymas Basin, Mexico - 4559-240 | ecosystem: Environmental > Aquatic > Marine > Hydrothermal vents | place: Mexico: Guaymas Basin | collected... | reverse complement strand
ATAGCTTAACTCTTTTTGTTTTTTGACATATGAATTTAGCTCTAAATCAAAGATTTCATTTATCATTGATGATAAATTTCCATTTGTATTAAAAGTAAAATCAACAGACCTCAGTATATCTGATGTCCCTGAAGCATATACAGTTATATTTGATAAATTGCCTTCGCTGTCAAATGAAAAAGTTGTATTGTCATTTCTTACACCATGAAATATAACACTATGTTTTCTAACTCTTGCTTCGACTTCCCCATCAGTGGCAAGATTAGAGTTATCAGCTGTATAACTATCGCCTGCCCTTGTCTGTCTAGCTCTTAATTTTGTTAATCTAGCCATATCACACCTCATATTTATATAATTTATAAATATTTATAAAATAAGGATATATACATGGAAAACAAAGAAATAACTAAAGAAGATTATGAGCATTTAATCAAAAAACAGATTTTATCATTTAATTTACATAAAAATCAAAGTTATGTTGATAGATTAATGAAAGAAGGGGAAATAAAAGGATTATCAAAACTTAAAAATTATTATAAAAATGTTATTGAGGCAAAGTACCTACAAAAACAAGAAAAACTGAAGAGTTTCAAAGACAAAGAAACATCAATGAAAAAATTTGATATTGCAAAAGAGGGCCCTAAAATTGCAAAAGAAATATACTCTGTGTATAGACAATGCGATGTTTCACTATCAAGGCTAAAAGAAGAATTATGTGTACTAAAAGCACTTGAAAAATTGTTTATACAACTTGATAGAGATGTCGAAGATGCTTTAACAAGCATAGATATTTTGGATAGACTAAAAGAAAATAAAGGAAAATATAGTCCTGATGTCCAAGCAAGGGTGGATGCTGGCAAATGTGCCCTAAAAAGACCCGGAGGCAAAAAGAAATTTCCTTGTGATAATAGTATAGTGCCTGGAACAAAATATTGCAAGGAGCACCTTAAAAAATATGAGCCTATTATGTATGCTGACATATTTCCGGAGGGAGAATAAATGAGAAGTTTTTCACCACAAGAATTAAAATATAGGTATGAAAGACTTAGAGATGGTCTTCAAATAGAAAGTGATGAAATAATGAATATGCTAATTGAAACAAGAAGAGAGGACGACAAAGGTATTGAGGCAATAATAAGAGGTGAAGGTGAGAAAAATATAATAAATAATTTTATGATAGACATAGAAGATTCTTTTTTGGGTTCTCAGGATATAGATACTATATATAAATATCTTGATAGATCTCCCGAAGAATGGGATTTTATCACCGAGGAACAAAAAGCGATACTTAGGAACACTGAAAATTTTTATAAGAGGATAAAGAGGAATTATATGTTATATAGAGCATATTTGATGATTCTGAGAAAAGAGGTTATTAATTTTGTTGAGGTTACAATTAAGAAATTAAATAATAAAGATGAAATACAACAATCAGAGTTATTCAAAGAGATGACTAGATATATTATTAGTAATTATACTTATAAAGACACTATGAAAGAGTTGGGATTTGAGGTTCAAAGGTATGAAGAATTAAAAGAGGATAAATTATATAGATATAAATTAGATGAGAAAAAATTGATATATAAATAAAGATAAGGTTTGCAAATTCACTCTTTGCATATCCGAAAAATAAAAACTCGCTTAAAAAGCGGAAAGGAGAAAAATAATGGCAATTAAATCACTTATTAGTCAAGGTAGACAAATAAAAGCCTCAGTTGCGCAAACAGATACTGATTTAGGTACTGATAATGCGGAAAGAAATACATTAGTCACAGGTGCTGCGTATTTAGAAGAAGATTTGAATTTTATTCGTTCAATGATTCTTGATATCACAGGAGAAACTCTATGGTCAGATAAACCAGCAGTTACTCTATCAGATGCAGCAGGCGCTTCTAACAAGTTAATCTTACAACCTGTGCAATACTCTGGCTCTGTTACAGATGCAGATAATGTTGTAACAGACTTAAGCGCAGTTGCAGGTGTGGCGAATACTACTGACACTGAAGATATAGGATATGTTGTAACAGATGCAGAAACTCCTGCTCCAGGAACAAAAGCATTTGTTGCTATTAGAGATAAAGCAACTAACATGCCTTTGGTTGATGATGATGAAAATCAAATATTTGCAGTTGCTTATAATGATGGAAATGATAAAGTTCAACTAAAATTCTATACAGATGTTGATGGTACATATACTGCAGCAACATTGTCAGGTACTGTAGACTTTGAAGCAATATTACCAAGTAGACAAACATTAGCAAATGCCGATGAAGGTTTCGCAATGGTTAATGCTGGATTTGCTGATCAAGTTGGTGCATTTGAAATAGGTGACTTAGAATGGGTTGATGGTGTTCGTAATGATGGAAGCACTCCAACTTATGACTTTGTTGCAAATGAAGATATCACTACAACTATCAATAAAATCGCATCTGTGGGTGCTGATGACAAAAATCTTGGAGATAATGTTTCTGTTGTTTCAGGTATAGATAGTGCTACATTCACTACTACTTTCAAAACTGATAATGCAAATTCATATTTTGAAGATGATGATGATTACTATACTGTATTCGAGAAAATTGACGCACAAATGAAAGCTAATGAAGAGGCTGCTGCTTCTGCAAGTGCCGATAAAGTAATTGAAATTCTTACTGCTGATATAGCAGAAGAAACTGCACATGCTTTACCGCAAAGCAAAACTTATCTTAATACAGATAAAGATGCGATGGATGTATTCGTAAATGGTCAATTGATTGTTTCAGATGCGGTTGCGGATGCTAATAATGCGGATGATAAAGGAGATTATTCAGAGTCAAGTACCACTGAAATAACTTTACACTTCCCACTAGAAATTGGTGATGTTATTACTTACTCTATCAAGAAAGCATAGCAATAAATAACTAAGTATTAATCTAGGAAGAAACCTAGATTAATACCAAAAAGAAAAACAATTTAAAAAAGTGTGTATAGATTTGGGTATAAAAAATAAGTTCAGATGGAAATACTATTAAATTAAATATTCTTTTAAATAAATATTTTTTTGCCATTTTTAATAATGATCTTCTTATAAACCTTTTTTTCGATTTTTTCGCTTTTAATTTTTTCAAATAAATCACAAGTAAAATTTTTCTTTGTTATTTTATTTAAATTTTTACAGATGCCTACATTCATTCCTTTATAAGAATAAAATATACAATTTATACATATATCATTTTTAGTCATCACAAAATATCCAAATATTTAGAGAATTTATCTTTAACAAGCATACTACCAAATTTATCAAAACCTTTATCTCTTTTCACTTCATCTTCAAATGGCAAAATAGTTGAACCAATCTTTTGACTTAAAACAATTACAGGTTTTTTATTTTGACTGCTTTTATATATTTTTTGTACTAATTCCAGATTTATTAGTTCACCTTCAATTTCTATGAATTTCATAATTATAATACTCCCACGGTATGCTCTCTATATAATTCCAATACAATAGATACCTTAATATTTTTGTTTGTTGTTTGATTATCATTATTATATGTAAATCTAAACTTGAATATCTTACTTATCAAAGCAATGTCACTACTTTCTAAAATCAATCCTTTATAATTTGTTCCCAGAATATTTATCTTATTAACAAACCTATTAATAGTATAGTCAGAAGGAAACAAATAATATTCTCCTACCCATGTTTCATCAGGAACCTTAGAATCGGTAATATAATCTATACTTCCATCAACATAATCTGCATTTCCTGCTTTATCTTCTGATAGCATAGGTGTATTGGCAGGAAGCACTATTTCAAGTGTTATTTCATCCCCAAAGATAGCATTTTCCCAAAAAGCAAAACCATCTTTAAGATAAACATCTTCTAAGAATGAACATTCCACCGATATTACCTGTTCTTCGTCCTCGTTCGAAATTGTTAATTTTTGTCCTTCACCCACTTCACGAGTTTCCAAGTTATCTCCCGCACTTGTAAAATATAGGTATGTGCCGTCAAAAGAGGGACTACTATAAATTTTTGTGCTGCCATCTCTATGCACCTTTGTTATTCTTGCTGACATTTATGTTCTCCTTGTATTAATATATGAAAAATCATATATTTTTGTATTCTCTGCAAAACTATTTTCCAAATCCTTTTTGCTCTTAGTTATAGAGTAGTAATTAAAGGAATCTAAAGAATAATTTGACTGCATCCACCTATATGTATTTCTGTTTGGGAGTCTATTAAAATAAAGATTTGAGCCTTCAAACCAATTATTATCATCTATAAGAATATTTTTATTATTTTCTTTTGCATTTAATATTAATTCTATATTAGTGCCATCTGAAACTATATCAATTTGATAAAATGTATTTATTTTTATTTTATTGCTTTTAACATTTTTGTCATTAAAGCTTAACTCTAGCCTTTTATTATAATACCTTAAACTCAACCATATCTGCCATTCTTGTTCGTCTCCTCCCATAGAAAATATATAACATTCTCTATCAGAATTCATTTTTAATATTAAAGAAATACTAAAAACATTTGATGACATAATATCACTTAAATTTTTTATATATGTAAACTTATCTCCTTTATAATTTAACATTTTGTATGTATCATAATCTATCAGTTCGGCATTACTACTGTTATCTAATTCCCCTTTTATGAGTGTAAAATTTCCGTCTTTTATTTTAATTAATTTTGTTTTATCTTCTTCAGATGATTCTTCGTCTTCAATATCATTTTGATCAAGATTAAAAAATATCCAATCCTGGTTCTCTTCATCATATTTTTTGCAATAAAAATATGAATTATCTTCAAATGAAACAGCAATATATTTCAATGTATGTCTTCCTTCGGGCAAATATATACTGCCTTCGCCATTATTTTCGAACGACAAACAAACATCCCTATCATCTATGGTTAAAATTCCATACTGATTGTTCTCAATCTTAAAAGAATGATATGAATCTTCTAATGTTGTAAAATATCCTTCATTAATCACAAAATACTTATCCAAATCTGCTTTATAAAAATCAGAAGATGTAAAATCTATTTTGGTATTATGCTCTTTGCTTAAAATATTCTCGGGGTTTCTATATTCTTTTTCCAAAATATCAAATTGATATTTGTTTAAAATCTCAGTTTCTTTGAGTGAACTTAAGTCAAAATACTTTGTATTAACAAAATTTATTGTATTTGTATATTTTTCATTATTTGGATGATTAACTTTGTATAAATGATAAATCATACCAGCACTAAAACTATAATTATATGCGCTAATTCTGCCTATTTCACCAATAAAGCCTTTTTTCCTATAGTTTAACGAATAATTGCCTATTGATAATTTTGTAAGATTATAATTTTTTGCTGGTTTAGGTAAAGAACAAACAAAAACTGAGTTTAGATATATATTAATTTTTTCTTTATTATAAGTAACAGCAATATGATTCCAACTATCATAGGTAACAAATCCGGCATAAGCTGTCCTTCCTAGGACCCAAACATGCATTCTGCCTGATGAATAAATCTGATATTTCACTTGTCCATTTAGCATGAAATATTGAACATAATGTGCTCCTTTACTAGGCTTAAAGAATGCTGATTGAGTGAATTCTTCTTCTTTACATACTCCTAAAGCAGTATTAAAAGTCACGTTTGTTTCTCTATTCCACACAGTTTCATTATCTTCAGAAAAACCCTGTGCAGTTCCACTATAGTTATTTATACTTTCTAGTACATTTCCCGAGATAAGATTCTGTTTTCTAAAATCTATATTAAAATTCATTATTTTATCTTCCTCTACCACAAGACCTAGTGAGACATCTTTGTTATATATCTCATTTAAATACTGTTCTTTTGTTTTCTTTCCAGTTTCATCAAAATATGAACCATCAGTAAAAAAAGATGCTGTTGTCGTGCTCAAGGCTTCTAGTCTTATAATAGGGTTTAATAATTTATTGTCTGTATCAATCTCAAAAAGGTTTTGTTCTTCTACAATGACTTTATTCATGGGTTCACTAATTATTTGTGCTGAGAGTTTACCTGAAAAAATTCTTAGTAAAGCAGTTTTAAGATATCCCTTGAATTCTATATCCACTGTACGTCCTTTTTCCATAATCAGATCATAATTATTGTAATAATAATCATTAGTTTTATTATCTTCAGGAGATTTTACTATTTCGTTTATTTCTGAGATATTTGTTATTGATACTTCATTGGAATCTCCTGATAGCAATCTTAATAATCTATATGCACTAGTTAGTTTAGATTCATCAGCATATAATACTTCTATTTTGGAATCATTAAAATATTCTAAAATCTCCTCTGCATATCTTTGTATTTCATCTGATGAACCAATCTCTGTAAGTAGCCTTTTTTCTTCAGCATCAAAACTTAGTCCTGCTATAATTATTTCTTCGTTTGTTATATTTTTAATGTACATTTTAATTTCCTTCTTCCCAAATTTTTCTTAAGCCTAAAATTAATACAGGATTATCAAGGCTTGTATTTCTGATATATGCTGCTAAGTAAACACCAGAGTTAAGAGTTATGTCTATATTATTAATAAAAAAATGATCAGTTTCTGCGCTACCTAAATTCACTACTGCCAGTGTATTGGCAGAGCCTGATACATCCCTTATATCAATTACCTTACCTGAATTTTCGTCTGTTGTTGCATATTCTGCCTGTACTATACAATATGATTCATTATCGTATATTTTGAATGGTATTTTATCTGATTTTATTTGAGGAACATATTTCATATATTTTTTTCTCTCATTTGATGTATTTGAATAAAAAACAACCCTTATCATTGTGTTATCTAAATATTTTTGTCTATCTTCATCCCAGTAATAAGGCAAAGCAATAACTTTTAAACCCTCTTCAGGATCATCTGCCCTTACTGTGACCCATTCTTTATCTGGATTAGATTTAAGAATCATATTCTCTTCCGCCGGTTCAGGCAATAAATCATTGGGATCATCAACCAATTGTGAGCTCCAAATATAATTTGTGCCATCAAATTTTAGGTATTGATTGTCATTATCAGGAGATAATGCTTCAGGAACGTGTGTTGTCTTGTTTTCGTGATCTGTTATCTTTTCTGCCACATATTCAGACATCTCCTCTTCTGAAGCAAAATCACTATCCAAAACTTGACTTTCTTTTATTTTTGTCCTTGCCATGTATTATCTCCTAAACTAATCTTGAGCGATTTTTGTATTCTGTGTATAATTGCTCACTTTGAAAATAATCAATATTATTTATTGTTACTTTATAAAAAATTGTATAACTATTTGGTTTTTTCATACTTTCTATATCTGGAACAGAAAGCTTCCATTGATATAAACCATTTGTTATATCTTCCATATCAAAATAAAATTTATCTGACGAAAATGTCAAATCTTCTTGTAAAAATGATTTATCTGAATTTCTCATTATTTTTACACTGGCATTTTGATCAACCAAAGGAACTGAATTTTTTAGTAAATGAAGGGTACAATAAAAATCTGTATCCAAAAATATTTTATTCATTTAAACCCCTTCATCCTTTTTTATATTATTTATACTAATTTTTTGCCCATAGTTTTATGGTGTACCAAAATTTAGAATTATGTTTTTCATTAAGGATGGAAAATTCAATGTATTTTTTGTTATTGATTGTTATTATTTCTTTTTTGTGCTCAACTTTAGAGGATTTTAATGCAACAGAAAGTCTCGAAAAATTCGCCTTCATTCTTTTATTGCGTGGATAATACCTAAACCTAATTTTTGCTAATTTATTTTTGATATCTTTATAAGGCATTAGAATTAATTCAAAACTATTTGGTTTATCATCTATGTTTGCTCCAAATGAAACAAGGTTTCCTATCGAGTAATTTTTTGATATAACATATTTTTTATTTTTTCTTTTTAGGTTTTTTCTAATTATATTAATATGAGGATATCTTTTATATAATTCTTTTAATTCTATATTAATTTCTTTTATAAGTGTATTTATTTCTTTTCTATTATATTCTATCAATTTCCTCGAATTTTTATTGTATTTTATTATTGATTCTAAGCTCAAATCATCCAAACCAAATAAATTTTTATAATTTATTGACATATTTATCCTTTATATTAGAAATGACTAGGACATTAATGCCCTAGTCATTTAATTATGCTTGTTTGTAATCTACAACAATATTGCCATCTAATGCTTCTGCAAGAGTAATAACACCAGAAGAATCAACAGTATAGTCATTATTAGTACCTAAAGAAAGTCTAATACCTGAAGCATATACTCCAAGAACAGCTGTATCGCTAGCCTCTATATCACCAATTGTAATAGTTAAGCCATCAGCAGATACTTCAGATGATGAATTATCACCATAGAATGTAGTGTTTACTGTGCCAGCTAGTGAATCAAGCTCTCTTAATGCTGCCTCAATATCTGACTTGCCTTGAATATCATCACCAACTAAATCATAAGTTTTATCAAAGATTGTAGCAGTGCCTGTTTCGCCGATAAGATTAATCTCAGCGCCGGTATCACCTGCAGCCCATTTAGTTGAACTTGAAGCTTTATAGATTAATGAACCAGCTGTGCCATCTGTAATATCAACAGTAAGACCAGAACCGTCTGCAGTAGCAACTGTACCACCTTTACCAACTGTAATATTTTTATCTTCAACATCTAGTGTTTCAGAATTAACAGTTGTGGTTGTGCCGTTTACTGTTAAGTCACCATTAACAGTAACATTGTTTGAAGTCACGATGGCACCACTTGTACCATCTACACTTAATACTTCTGTTCCAGATGTTAAACCAACAACAGATAATTTACCATCAGTAGTTGCTGTAATTCCGCCTGCATTATCAACAGAAACATTTGCTCCTGCCTCATCACCAACAACCAATGTGTTTATTGTTACATCAGATGTAGTGTCTATTTTAGCGCCATTTACAGCACTATCAACTATCTTAACCCTTGTAACTGCATCATCCGCTAGTTTAGCTTCTACTACAGATAGGTCTTTTAACCATTTTGAACCCGTTACTCTTGTAATTGCCATTTTATATCTCCCGTGAAAGCTTATTCACTAATTTTACTTTAATAGAATTTACTCTATTGAACTATTTATATTTCCTATGACCCCAAAATTGCATATTCAAGGTTTTTAATATCTCTCACCATTGTCTCTATACTTTTTGGTTGCACTTTTATTATCTGAGAGGTATTCAAACCATATACTGTATCTTTTGCTATTAAAGTGTATATACCCAATTCAGAAAATGTATATCTAAAATTGTATATACCTAAATTACCAACCCTTGATACATCTGTTCCTGCGGATAATGTTTCCAATAATTCCGTTATTGTTATTGTGTTATTAACTATATTTTTTATATAATATATATATGATCCTATCTTTAATCTGTCAGATGTCACAAGACCTGTGACATCATCTAAAACTATATCAGTATCTCCTTGATTTTGGTTGTTTGATGTATCTGTAGAAAAAGAATCGACAGGTTCTATTACCTCTGAAGAAGCAATGCCCTCCTCTACATATATATCATTATTAATATCATATATGTTTGTCTTAAAACTGCATCCATATCTCTGTGTTATTATCTGAGCTATGCCTTCTTCATCTTGAATAAATAATCCTACCATTTATACCTCCTTAATTTCCTATCATATCAGGAAATATCCAATAAATTTCTTCAGTATTTGAACTTCCTGCTGTTCCTGTTCCTTCATCTTGAATAATAACACATTCTTCAAATGAAACAGCATATTCTTCGTCATTTATTATAATGAGATAATCACCATAAGAAATATCCAATAAAGGACTCCCATATAAACCTTTTGAAATTGAGACCAAATCATGTGTTCCCAATAATGTTCCCGTATCATTTATATAATAATAATCAAAACTTAAAGATAAATTTTCTTCTAAAGACTCTTCACTAAAATAGAATTTCAATGCACTTTGATTGACCTTATAATCTATAATAAAAACTTCAGAGCCCAAAGAAACCCTAAAACAATAATATCCTTCTTCAGAAAAAGTATAGTTCCAGCTAAATAAATTTTTTCCTTCATCTGCCATTGTTCCTGAAGTTATTTCTTCGTCATCTCTATAAACTATAATATCAGGTGTTTCATCATCAGATACACCCAAAATCATTATTTTTATTGTGTCATTTATACTTTTGCACTTTGTGCTTCTTGTTATGTTTGTGCTGCTTACTATTGCATTATAAACATATGAATTTGTGCTCAGAGTTCCATTTTTATTTAATGCTGTCTGATAAATACCATAAGAACCTGATTTTGTTGGCACAAAATCAAAAGACTCATTTGAGGTTCTTATTACTTCATTTGTATCTTCATTTTTTACTTCATAATAATTAAATAAATTTTCCGACTTCTCTTCTATATTTTGAACTGCAACTTTTATCAAATTCTCATGAACATCAAGATTTGCTTCATCATTATTTTCTGTATATCCTAAAATAATGTTATTTTCCAAAATATTATCTGCATAATTTAATAAAATATAATCTGAATATATTTTATTTGTTTTTTCTTCATCGCCATATACCTCTATCAAAACTAAATCTTTGTCAGTTATTTTTCCTTGTATACCTAACATATCTCTGTCACCAAGATTTATTTGATAATTCGATTCAGTGCTCAATACAATATAAGATTTTGTCACAAAAGTAGATAGAGTATTATCATAGTACGTACTATCAAGATAGACATCGGAAGATAAAGATGAGTCGTCTTCATTTGTAATGGAGCCATATATAGTATAATTAAAAATCATATTCTAAACTCACTGAGTATACCTATATTTAACGGCAACGCCAAACTGAATATGTCCAGACCCTTCTGTTTCTTCAGGTAATTTTATGCTCACACCTATTCTTGCCTCGTCCCCAACTAATCCTAATTGACTATCATCAAGGGGTTCAGGATATATTAGTCCATCTATTTGATCATTAGAAGTTTTGCTATAATCCATTGATGTTTTTGATAGAGACATAGGAGAAAAACTCAATCCATAATTATCATATCCCAATCCGTTTGTTTTTACTGCGTCATTGCTTCTATCCAAATGAATTCTCACACCCATTTCCGGATTATTGAGAGCAGAAGTTCTCATAAATTCATAATCATTGGTCGATGTTTGTGGTATATTATTTTCATCTACACCACCAGACCTGAAAAAATTTGGATTATATGGAAATGAAGCATCCTCTGCAGCAGCAACGTAACCTCCCCAATTTATTCCAACAGTCTTAAGATATATGCCAACATCGTATATTGGTTCTGTACCATTGTGCCTAATATAATAAAAAATAGGTTCTGAATCAATACCTGTTTCCAAATCACCAAAATTCTCACCTTTTAGGGTTGCGGTACCATCTTTGTTGAAAATTGTATTATCACTTTCATCCCCATAACTAATAAGTGATGATGTTAATATTATCTCTGCCATTTAATTTTCTCCTTGAATATTTCTGTTTTCCCCGAAATACCTAAATCTATGTTATTATTTATAAGAAGTTTGTCGTTATTTTCAAGTAATATTTCCTGTTCCTTGTGATATGCATTTAAACCATTTTGAAATATCTCAAAATTTACAATTTCTATTTTATATTCCATGTATTCTTTGCCAGAAAATCTGTGCTGTATATCTATTTCAGGATTGTATTTGTGTTTTAATAGACAAACTCCTATTTTATAAAAGTTCCCAAAAGTAATATAATATAAAATTGTTGGTTTATTTTTATATCTTGCTTCTTGAGACAAATTAAGATATTTTGAACATGTTTTACAACAAAGAACAGTGCCGCTTCCCTTATACCTATTTAATGTGTGTGCAGTCCTGGTGAATTTGTTTTTACATTTGCACACGATAGTGATTTTTGCGTGAGAGTCAAAAATTCCTTTGGTTAGTAATTTGCAATCATAACTCTCTATTATATTTTTTACATTTTTTGTGGTTTCTCTCTTTTTGGCGTAGTCTATATGACACTGCTTAGAACAATATTCAGAGCTTAAATCTGATCCTGTGACTTTTTGACAATGTGTGTTTTTACATATATAAGGAAAACCAAGCATCTTTTTCAATCTCAATGAAAAATTCAAGTTTTCATTTGGTATATGTGTATCTTGCTCATGAAACCAAATAAAGTTTTTTATGCTATCTTCGTAAGGCAAATTAAATTTTACACGATCAAGTTTTGCAAAGTTTTTTATTGCTTGATTAAATTCGTGTATCCCATAATTAAAATTATTTTTATTTATTTTTTCTCTTAAAGAACATACTTCACAAATTATTTTTTTATTTTTTATATTAATGAGATTTGAACATGTTTTACAATAAAATTTATTTATTGACATAAAGATATTTTTGTTCTCAAATAAAATATTTTCATTTATATTTTTGTGACGCTCTTTTTTGGATAAAGATGCCTTTTCAATTCCTTCTATTTTGTTGCATGATTTGCATTTTGGAATATATCCTAATTCAACTCTTTTTAGGTTTATCTTATCTTTATTCCCACACTGACACTCAAAATATATAATGCTTTTTGTGTCATCTATTTTATAAGCATTGTGCTGTAATAAAAAGGTTTTTAATTTTTTTATTTCAGTGTTTCTCTCCTATTGCTTTTACAATAATAGCATTTTTTGTCTTTTATGCCATTGTTAAAATCAATTTTAAATTTTTTGAAAGTTACATTTCTCTTTTTGTGACAATAATCACAAATAAAATCTACTTTATCAGAGAAATTTATATTGTGATTTACATTGAGACCATAAAAAGAAATAATTTTACTTTTTTCTTCTTTAATCTCTTCATTTGTTCTCAACCGAAATCCTAAAACGTGTAAGTTATCCTAGTATATAATGCTATTTGCCTTTTGCCTGCATCTTCCAAACTTTCAGGAACAAATAATCTAGTTTTTATCCAAGCATAATCGCCCCCAGAATAACCATCAAAAGGATCAATAACATCTTCTGTGCCCGTTCCGCCAGGTCTACCCTTATTGTTTAGTGGTCTGGCATTTTCTAAAGTATCCATCCAATCCGTTCTAAATTGGTCGTCTATTTGAGATTCACTTTCATCTTTATAGATTAAATACATACCATCTATGGCACTGGTGCCGGATTCTCCTGCATAAGAATCATCACCCCATTTTTTCATTTCATTAAAATCTGCCTGCGCTCCAGCAGTATCATCTGTGCTAGTAAAACCTGTTCCGCCTGTTCTAACATTCGTTGTAGGTTGAAAATAAAATTTAACACCTGTAATTGCTTCAGTGGCGCTGTGTGTTATTATTATATCAAATTCTCCCGAACTTTGAGCATTTGTTAGCGCGCCCAAGAAAATACCCGTTGTGTTACCATCTCCTGTAAGCACTGTTCCCATTTCAGTTTCTTCGTTCCATCTTAATGACTCTTGTGCTGTTGGTAGATTGCCTGCATCTGATGATTGAAAATATATAATTGGCTTTGCCATATATTACCCCCTTTATTTTTATTTATATTTATCTCATTATGGTAAATTTATCTTCTTCTTGTGTTTTTATATTGAATATAAAGGGCAATGGTTGAAGAGTATCATTAATCATTTCTTCAAAGAAAAGAAATGAATCGTTATCTTCTGTCACTAACTGCCATTTTCCAACTCTCTGGTCATACATACTAACATTTTCCAGATGTGACAATTGAGGCCTTATTTGTTCATTAAAAGTGCCTTCAATACCATCCCATATTATTAGATTTTCTCCTTTTGATAAAATTACTTCCTCTTCTGATCCTTTTTCTCTTTTTCCTAATAGTATAGTATATGAATCATCTATATTTTCATAGTATAAAACTTTATCATGCATTTCGATGTTTTTGTCAAGCACACCAGGAATAATTACACCCCAATTATCTTCTTGCTTGTCACTAAAATTGATTATCGATGGTATAGTTATTCCTTTGTCATTTAATTGATTTATAAACGAATTTTCTATTGTGCTCACTACATCTTCATCTTTATTCCAATTTTGTTCCAAGGATGAATCCCAATTACCTGTGCCATCGCTCCACCAAGGTAATATGTTATGTCCTTTCGATATAAAATAATACACCAAATCAAGTATATTAAATTCGAGATTAAATGCTTTTGAAATAGTATTTACAAATAATTCCAAATCAATGGCAAAATCTTTATTAACCGAAACAAAATGTTCTATATCTAATCCATAAGCGTAATTAAGTTTTTCTACAGTTATTTCTATATTTTGAACCACATCCATATTAATTACTGTTTCCACTTCTATATTAATATTTCTATTTTCTGTTATTATTTGCAAATATTCCAATACCAATTCATAATTTTTATTAATGTCAGTATTAACTTCAAGATTCATAACATAATCTTTTGCGATAGATATGTCTGTTTCTATATTTGTTATTTCTGAATCATTGAACACCTTTTTAAACTCAATGGGTAAAGAATAATCTTTATACAATTCAGATATGTTAAATTCAATATCAGCCTTAAAATTGCTTGTTATTTCTGTTATGTCAAATTCAATGTCTGTTATTTTATCTGAGTTTATTACAATACCAGTTTCGATATTTGTGTTAAATGTTGTTCCTATTGATGAAACATTTGCTTCTATATTTAATGGTATATCATTAACACATAGCACAAGAATTTGAAAATAATTATCTTTATAACCTATTGGCACTATATATGCTTGATGTTTCATATTTAGTTCATATGGTTTTATCATTTCAAAGTTAAATGTAGTATCAAAATGCGATGCTAATAATGTTTCCAAAGATAATTCATATTCTTTGTCGATATTTGTTATATCATACTCATGATTAAGAATATAATTATCATGATATACCCTAGAAAATTCTATATTTAGTGGATAATCTTTATTAATATTTGTTATATTTGTTTCTAAAGATGTACGATAATCTTTATTAATATTATTTACATTATATTCGTGGTTAATTACATAATTATCATGATATACCCTAGAAAATTCTATATTTAGTGGGACATTTACTGTTGATATGACATATTCTAAGTCTGTTTTGATGTCACTATTAACTGAAATATAATATTCATGTCCTATACTATAATCATCATGATATACCCTAGAAAATTCCATATTAATCGAATCATTGTCATTATAAACACGAATAACTTCCATGTCAGTATTCCAATTAGATGTTATTATGGGATAAAATTCCATATTAATCGGATAAACCACTTTATTATTTCGTTCCATTTCAATGCTTAATACATAATCTTCTTTTATACCGAAATTAAATTCAAAAGGAAGTCTATATACACCTGAAATATATGAATTCATTTCAATATTTATATATTCTATTGATTCATAGCCGGCAGAGTATTCGAAATTTGTTTTGCTTTCTACATTATATACTTTTTGAAATTCTACATTAAGAGGGTAAACTGTATCATCATTTCTATACAATTCAAAATTTAACGCTTTTATTGATTCATCGCCATAAACCCATTGGAAATTTAACTCACCCCTAGCAATAACAGACAAAAACTCCATATTAATATTTGTGCTATAATCTATTTTTGGAAAAAACTCAAATTCATTATTTAGTATCTCCGGGTTAGTAACACTAAGAACATCAACTTCAAAATCTGCGCTATACCAAGGGAAAAATATACTAAATTGAAATTCTTTTTTATTATATCCCCATGGTATAAGTTTTGCTTGCAATAATTCATTTCTTGATATAATGCTACTATCAAACATATTATGGTAACTCCGTCTTTCCAATAATGAATATAGATAATTATAATTAGTATATGAGGACATTAATTCATCTATCCTAGAAGTATATGGAAATATGCCTTCATTATATGTATAGATATAATTTTTCTCCAATAAATTTAGATTCAAAAATGTATATTTCCCGCTCGTCCCTAAGACATAAGAATAATCTTTTGGTTTATAGGTACCCACGGAATTCAAAGCATTATTAAATTCAAATTTTTCGGAAAAGCCCAGTTTAGGCAGGACTTTTATTTCTAAATTATTGAAGAGATTGAAAGAATAAGAATAATTAATGTTAAATATTCTACTTCTGTACTCTGATTCTTCCATTACTATTCTCCTTTATTTTTATAAACCGTTATATGCCGCAGCGCGCCAATAATATTTTCCTTTTGGTTTTAATAATACTCTCACACCACCAAAATATTTTTTTGTTCCTTGTGATGGTTTTGAACCAAAACCTTCTTTGAACACCGTGCTATCAGGCATACCTGTGCCCATTTCTAGCCATCCTTGATTTTCATCACTGAAATCAGGATCTTCGTATACATTCCAATCTTTGCTATAATACCATGTCAAACCTGTATAATTACTCCCATCTTCAATCCATGAATCTATTGTCATTGGTCCATTATAGTCTATATATATTTCCTGCAATTCAGGTGTATGTGTTTTATTATCTGTATATAATATAAATCTTAACACAAAATCTTTTCCATACTCTGGTCCATTATTTCTTGAAAATTCATATTCAGATAATTTTAATACTTCATTATAAGTCATCGCTTTATCATAATCATCTTTATCAACATTAACCCATTCGTTTATCTCAAAATCATAAATTCGCCAATTATCTCCTACCTTAAAGAAATATTTTATTGAACATTCAGGACTTAATGAGCTATATCTTGTATATATCCTGTTTATTTTCTGTATATTAACACCAGGAATCGAAATATCTCTGTGTGTAAAATTATTATATCCATCTTTTTCTGTTTGTTCTGCTTCATTATATGTGATTAGTGATATAGGTTCCATACCTTTCTGGGTTGACCTAACATCGTAAAGATAAGGGTTAAGAAATTCCCCACCGTATTCTCTTGCATTATTGTATATACTTTGATCAGCACACCCATAAGCTTTTCTAGTATATCCTTTTTCGTTTGTGTTATCTATCTCCAATTCATTTATATATTCAATATCTGTTTCAGATTGTAGAGTGAAACTACAGTTTTCACCATTTAGATATCCCCTAAATATGTATATATGACCTTCTTTTAGGGTATAAGGAAGTGTTTTTTCTATTATATTTTTATGGCTGTTGGCTGTGGTGAAATCATACATATATAAAGTATATATTCCATTTATATACTTTATATAATAATTGGCCACTGAGCCCTCATATCCAGTCATTTCAGTTGTTGTTTTGAAAAAACAACCAATATACCAATTAGAATGTGGATCTGTATCTGCAATCTTAAAAGCCAAATCAAAATTTGTATTATAATAATTTACTTTTTTATTTGCCCTAAACCCCCTTGATTTTAAAGAGTCGACATTATTATAATATGAATTATTTTCTTTAAATTCTAAATCACTTATGCTGCTATAATATGAAACATTATATAAAGCATCACCTTGTATAAAATTGTTATTTGGTGTTTGATTATAATATATTATTTCATCATTACATATAGTAGCCAATCTAAGTGATTTTTTGGTATTGGCATACATTCTATTAGCCAAATTCATTCTATAAGTATATCTAGTGTCTGCCCAGGCATTATTATACTCTGTATTTAAAGGCAAAGGTTTGCCTAGAGTCTCATTATTTGGGTCTTCAAGATGATTTATATCCATTACTTCCTGATAATATAAATTATTATTTGTTATATCATATCTTATATTTTTGACAGGTATTTTTGAAATACTTTTTATATCTTCGTCAGATAGTTGCTCACTATACATACACCACTCTATAGGAAGCACAGAGGCTGCATTTTTATTTCCAAATATCAACTTACAGTCCCCATCTGTTTCGCTGTCTTTTACTGTATATGATGAGTCAAATAAATATTCACCATTAATATAAGTTTTTATTATGCCTGTTTCTGAGTCATATTTTAATACCAATACATTTTCTAAATTTTTCTCCATCAAAGAACAATTCAAATAAGTTCCGGTTGTCTTTAATCCATAATAATATTCATAATTTAATCTATAGTTGTTAGCCACAGATAAATCTGCTTTGTATCCCTTAATGTTAGTGTAAAAATTATTTGTGTTTATGGTATATAACCTGAATAGCTCTCTTTCTGCACTATAATCATTTATAATCTTAAATCTATAACTTATTGTAAAATCATTTGCACTGGACAATAAAGTGTTTCCTGTTTTTACCTCGAATTCATATGATGAATTCGGCTTTATTTGTTTCGTTATGCCATAAAAAGAACTTTCTAAATAATCGCCATTGATAGATTTCAAAGAAAAATTACCTGTCAAATCTTCATCACCTACATTCATTTCTTGAGGAAATAATATATGACCAGTTAATGTTTTATCTGTATTTCTATTTGTGACCTCTCTATAATCTAAGACAGTTGGTATTTCCATTGTTTTCTCTTGAGTTATTAAAGGTACACCGTTTATAAGATATTCATCACCAACATATTTTATATTATCGCCTTCTCTGAATAAAGATGCAGATACACTTTCATCATATGATGAACTAGGCAATGTTCTATCTGCCAGGATAGGTGGCCCAAAATTATTAATGAATGATGTCGTATTAGCATAAACAGCAGGCTTATAAGGTAAATACATATAGTTATCTGTATTATATTTTTGTTTAGCTGTATTAAAATTATCCACATTAGAAATTTGCAATCTATTTTGAATGCTGCCATATTTTTGTTCTGGTTGAAGCCACACAAAATCCACATATTCATTATCGAATTCTTTTCCATCATAAGGATTGATAGGTATAGGAGCCAAAGGTATGGGTACTTTATTATATCTAAACCAAAGACTTCTTAGAATAGGAGTCTTATAAACTTTATCTGTTTTTAACGCAAAAGTTATATCTATTTGTCTGTTATCATTTCCTCTTTGAGGATTTAGCATTGTTGATGTTAACAATGGTTCATTGATAAGTTCCTTTAATTCTGCCACCGTATTTGATTTTGATGATATATCACTATCGCTTAAAGATGTACTTGTTGCCACTCCCTCATCTTTATCAAAATCAAAATAATACCAATTGCTTCCCATATCGTTACTAAATACAACTCTAATATCTGTTTCATCATATAATACAGCATCCATAAGAATTTCTTCAATATTATACCAATCATTTATAACAGCATTAAGCACACCTGCCGTTCCTATCTTAAAATATGTTCCTGTCTCATATATAGGTGACATATAACTAAAATCTTCTATCTTTTCTGGCCCCAATGGGTAATCCGACATACCATTTTTTATGTCATTTAATACAAAATACTGATTAAAATATTCATCATAGATATAAGAATCTTTTATATCTAAAAATTCATCTTTTGATTTTTCTGTTCCTTTGATGATGTACTTATCGCACTCCAATTGTATATGCCCAGGCAAACCAACGTTTAAGCGACCACTTTTAGATAATGCAGATGTACTAAAATTGCTATCAGTCCATTCCCTTTCTTCAGAACATGCCGTTCCTGTTGCAACAACACCTTCTTCAAGGAATTCCATTTCCTCAGCTTTAATAAGAATGCTTCCACCTGTACCATAATTATCTATATTATCTGAACCCGAACAACTTGTCACGGCATGAATCCTAGATTTGCTTGACTTAAATAATATTTTCGGTGTTTGTATAATAACTATTCCTCCACCAGAACACCCGTATTGATGATATGGTCTAGCACCAGTATAATCATCATATCCAACAGTGCCTCCAATGCCTACATGTATTTTTTCATTAAGATCTTCTGATACTTCATCTCTATTAGAATAAGTGCTATCATCTTCATGGCTCATGCCATCAATGCCTGGCATACCTGGTGTTTTTCTATAATTATAATTTCTAATTAATGCTGGTGACCTTGAATCTCTGGCATCTTCTGTTATATATGAATCACCTTTGTATCTGGACATACCTAGTTTAGAACAACCAAGTTCATATCTATGTAATGTATTATCATATCTATATCCATGCGCACCGGGATTGCCTTTTCGGTTACCTATTTCGGCATTATTGCCTAGAATTATACCATCCATAGACTTAATATATAAAATTCCATGAGGCGAACTGATACCTATGCCATCCCACCAATCAACATAATTAAATACCCTTGTATATTGCTGAGTAAAATAAATATCATCAAAAATTTCCAATGATTGATATTGCAATATGAGCGTGCCTGAATTGGCTGTATTGGTTGTAAAATCTATACTAGGAGTCGCGCTTAGTGAATAATGAATGCCATCATCATCATTTATTATTTCTTTTATAGTACAAATTTCCCAGTCACCACACTCTTGAACATATTCCTCTGATTTAGCGTGTTTTTTATATAATATTATTTCGTCACCAGGATTAAAAGTTCCATATGAACTCCATATATTCCACAAAACAGGTCCATAAATGCTATGATCTGATATATATTTTTCAAAATAGAAGCACGCTGGTTGAACATCTGCATTAGAACGTATTTCAGTTATACCTAAACGACCGTCACCATAAAAATTATCAGTATTGGTGTTTGGATTGGTATTATTAAGAATAACATTACCATTATTTTGAACTGATATACTAGATTTATTGGCCACTTTGTAAGAATCTATACTGTATACTTTTTCATTTTCTTTTAGAAATGTATATGATTTGTTTGTTAATGCCATTTATTCACCTTTTTAATTTATTTATAACGTGCTATATCCTATTTCGTCCCCATACATCTTAGATTTTGTAATATTTTTATTTCCATCTATAGTTATTACATTCCATATTGTTTGCATTGTTTCTAAATTTTTTTCTTGAAGAGAACATATGCTCCTCGCTATATGCCTAGTACTGCCACCAAATGGTGTTTCCATATCTTCAAATGTCCAATATTCACCAAAAGGACTAGGACTTATAAAATATTTTGTGCCTTCAGGTATCAATTGGAAACATAATGCCTCTATGTTCCCAAAATTATCTTTATATATTTTTCTCCAAGTTCTATCATGATCGTGATTTTCTACTATCATTTTTCCATTTTTTAGATGCATTATCCATCTAATATTAGGCACAGAAACCTCATTTATATTATTTTTTTCCATATTTATCCTTTATATTAAGTATTTTATGTTTATATTTTCGCCTGGTAAAATATTTTCATTAAAAGTAATAATCCCATTTTCAAAAGTATAGTCTTCGTTCTCAGTAAGATATAATCCAGATATCATTACTTCGATATCTGAAGCAGATTCATCTATTTCAAAAGTATTTATTTCGTTTTCATTAACTACTGTTACCTTTTTTGGTTCTGGCGATATATTTATTATTACCATAATTATTCCTCTTTTAGGATTATTTATAAAATAAAAGCAATCTTAAAAAATATAAAAAAAGAGGATATAAATTTAGTTCAAGGTGTGGTTCAGTAAAAGAGAGTTTATCACTCGAAGAGTGAACATACTTATGCTCTGAATGTAATTTTGAAGAAGGTAGAGACATAAATGCTTCCATAAACATACTAGATGAAGCATTAAGACTGGCTAGGATAGAATAGTACCAAACCAGAATAAAAAATTAATGACTGTGGAGTTCTTATATCACTATAGAAATTGTTTTCTATAGGAGTTACTTAGAAGCAGCAAATAAGGATATTATATAAATTTATATTTCTTTGCTATTATAAGGATTGCTCATAATATTTTCCTTTAATTTAATAGACCAATGATATTTTCTAAATTATTTGAAATATTAAATTGTACTTGGTTATCTGATAAATCTTCATAATCGTCATAACTACAGATAATATCGGCATCTTCTATATCTTCAGTAACCTCATACTCGTTAGCTTCGCAATACATCAACAGAAAATCATACATATTTTCCTTATAATCAAAAGCATTAAAATAAAGTTTTTTAAACTCATTCATCTTATTTGCCATAGAACTTATATTAATACCACTTCTTTCCTCAGAATATTGATCCAAAATAACTATTTCCATAGTTTCTAAATCAATAGCTAGTGCTGTATGAGATTGATATGGTCCTCCTAATTTCACCTTAAAAAGATAATCATTTAGATTAATGAATTGAGTTTTTTCTGTTCTTAATTCTGAAAGAAGTTGAACACCAGACCAAGCCTGCATATCATCATAATCTTTAGCTCCTGAGAAAATAAATTCGGCTGTAATAACATATCTAAAGCCCATATCAATAGCTTTTTGAATATCTACGTCAATAAATTCTGCTGTTGTTTTTCCATCTTTTGGGTTGTATTCCCTACATGACGTGTAATCGCCGCTATGTGTAGCCATCTTCTCAGTCTGATTATAATAAGCAACAGGAGTCATTTCTAATACCCCATTGCTATCTTTTATAAAAGCACCACCTAGGTCAAGATCGGCACGTCCTGCTTCTCCTGATTTTGTGGCCCAAGCTGTAAAAAGCCTAATGAATTTAGCATCTCCTAGTGGCAATCTAGTGCCTGGAGTAAAAACTTTCCCTTCTGCTTTTGAGTTATTTCTCATTTCCGATGGAACAATATATTTTTTTAATCTTTCATCAATATAAACTTTTTTCATTTTTATTCCTTTTTTATTTGTATTATTATAAAGTTTTTTATCTTTAAAAAAGATAAACTACCATTCATCCTCACTAAATTCCATTTCTTTGACTTTCAATATTTCTCCCTTTCGAGCAAAAACCATTATATCTTCATTGGGTGTCAAATCCTTATTTGCGGCTATTGTGGGTCTGGCTATTGTTTTAAGGATATGGGTGTCCACCAAAACAAAACCATTTTCTTCTGCTATTCTTCTACAGTCATCTTGTAAAGGATATTCTTTTCCTTTTATTTTTGTATTCTGAATATTTACAAGAAAAGCGCCTCCTTTGATTAAATATTTATGAATATTTTTGACTGTTCCTGTCCAATATTCTTTCAACCATTGGTCATAAGTAGTCTCATTCTTTTTAAATGATTGCCCTTTACCTACTCTATAATCCTCGTAAGAAAAATATGGAGGACTTGTAAAAGCTACTCCCATTTTATTTTCCCATTCCGGAATAAAATTTTCTGAACCTTGAGTTCTAATATCCACAATTGTATCTGTATCATTAACTTTTTTAAATTCCAAAGACAATTCTTTTAATCTTTCTGTTAAAAGATTATTTGGGTCGATGCCAAAATAATTTATTCCCAAGGATAAAGCACCCAACATCCTAACACCCCATCCACAACTATAATCGCAGTAATTATCATTAATATTGTATTTTGATAATATATCCCTAACACTGGCAAGAGGATAATTACTGGGTTTTTGAGTAACTTTAGGTCCTATTCTTAATGCTGTTTCTATTTTTTCAATTTCTGGCACTTCCGGAGGAAAAACTTTATCGTTGACAAAAATAAAAGAATATAAAATGCCTAAGACGTCTCTACTCTGAAACACTTCTTCAATTGTCCAATGCAAACCATCTAGCATAACCTTAGACATTAAATCACGGAAATAATATTTCTCAATTAATCCAATATTATTAGAACCTTTTTTTATTTTTATAAGTGCTTTTCTGATTTCTGAAATACTAGGCTTCTTGAAATATAGATCCTGAAGCTCTTTTCTTTTTTCTTCTAAAATATCAGAAAAATGAGTTGTTAGCATTTCTTCACCAAGGTATTTTATCAGCCTTTTTTCTTTTTCAATTTTTTTGGGCGGACTCAAATTATGCCTCCTCTGAGGTAGGAAAAAGTTCTTTCCCTCTCAAAAAGTCTATCATTTTTGTTCTTAGTGTCTTAATAACTCTTTTTGTTCTTTTTTCTTTTAATGCAGGAAGCTCTTTGTCTGTAATAGTTTTTGCTTTCCCTTTTATGTTAAATGTTCTTTCTGATATTTCATTTCCTATTCTATATTCAAGCCATTTTCTAACTTGAATACTTAATTTCGGATTAATATCTATTTCTTTAATGGTGTTTGTCAGTTTCTTTGATGTTTCTTTGTCACCTTTTCTTATAATCATATCCAAGCTTCTTAGAAGTTCTCCTGGTCTTTTTGATAAGTGCTCAATTAGTCTATCAACATCATTTTCATCGATAAGTTTTTGTGTTTTTGAGTTAAAAGTCTCAAGGTTCCCTCCATTCCTAATATAATCAAAAATTTGTTGTGCTGAATTAAATTTTCTAAATTTTTTAGAACCAGGGTGAATATTGGTGGCTACACCCAACCATTGAGATTTATAAGGTTTCATATCACCGAAAAGATTAATCATACTTTTCTTAGCCAAAGCATCAATAGTCATCATAACAATTTTCTTATCAGATGTTTTCAATCTAAATCTAGTGCCTTTTTCAAGATTTTTGAAATCTAGTCCTGATACCCAGTAACAATATCTGAGAACATCTGTGGCAGTCTTAAGAACATTTACAGTCTTAACAAATTCTTTTCCTGTAATCTCTATAATTTGAAATAAATTTTCTTTTACTTTAATATCTTGAACAGAATTCAGAATACTACCCAGAAAACCTAATCTTTTTGCTTCTTGAATAAATTCAATTTGCTGAGTGCCAAAAACAATTGGAGATTCGATTATAGTTTTAACATCTTGAATAAAACCGTCAACTGTTTTTGTATCTATGATTTTAAATGTGTTATTTATTTCTTGTTTATCTTTTCTTTTAGAAATATTAGAAATTTGCACTTTTCTTTTTTCATCAATACCAAAAGCATCATAATCAATTTCGCCTAGTCCATAAGAAATAAAATAGTGAGAAATTTGTTCAATAAAGTCATCAAAAGTAAATTCTTCATCTTTGATGTCTTCGCCAGTAGCAAAAACACTTCTAAAAGTTTGACCTTTTTGGGAAGTATAAAGCAAGTCAAATTGTTCTTTAATTTCTTTAACATCACATTTATTCATAGAAACTAAATTTTCTATTAATTTCTTAGATAAAAGAACATTGTTCTTTTCTGCACGCTTAATCATTTTCATAATCAAATCAAGATTAGAAGCTTTGTTTTCGCCTAAATAAGTTACTATATAACCTTTTGCTACAGTGATTGCTAATTTTACTTGTGCTGAATTTTCCATTTTTTCTTTCCTTATTTTTTCTTAAAACATTAAATTATTTAACAATAGAAACGAAGCTAAAACAGTAATGCTTTTTCCCAAATAAAATAATAGAAGTAACTGATTTATTATGTTTCTATTGTTAAATAATTTTTTAATGCTTTATAATTTGAATACCTAAACGAAGCAGATATAGTGGAAGCCTTAATTGTTATTCAGAACAATTCCTATCTACATATTCTGTGTAGCCATATCCAGTCTATTATGTTTCGCTCCCTAGGGCTACTTCTACTGGCTTTTCTATTTATTTTCTTTTAATATTTAGAAGTAACTAAATTGTACTAGGTACTTTCGGCTTTCTTTATTTTTAGGTATTCAAATTATAAAACATTAAGAAATTAAAAATGAGAACGAATCGAATATTGTTCCCTTGCCTTTCGGTTTAATTAATTTTTATGAAAAAATGAGTTTGTAGAAGTAACAACCTTATATATGGGTTCTTATGTTCTCATCTTTAATTTCTTATTGTTTTATATTATACTAAACTTTTACTTAATATTTTGGAAACGAAGCGATATAAGTATTTAATACTTTTGCTCTACTCCTGAGCTACTTGGCCATATTTTAGTGGTGGCCAAGGTTGGATTTGCACCAACGACCAAAAGTTCCATGCTTTAATAGAAGTAACTCATTTCTTATGTTTCCATTTATATTATATAATAATTATAACAAAAAGGTGCTTAAATGTATCTTAAATATTGTCTGCTGCTGTATGAATTATTTTAATTTCTGCAAAAGGGTCATATAATCCGAAGCCTATGTCCTCTGATTTTTTTCTAATCTCATCATCGACATTGAGTATTTTATATTTTAATATATACTCTTGTGTTTCATCATCAAAATATCCTTCATATTCTCTTCCCGCGGGGTCTGTTATTTTATCTATATATGTTTGATTTTTATTTTTTGTCATTTTTTATCCTTTAAAAATTTAATTCCTATATAATAATTATAACAAAATTTTACTTAATTTTTTATAAAAGATATAGGAATTAACCTATATCTTAATTTTTTTAAACTTTTGAACCTATTCCATATACTAAGAATAAATCTTCAAAGTTAGGTAAATCAGAAGATGCAAGAACTTCCCATAATTTTAGTGCTCTAAGGTCAGAACCTTCAATTTTTCCTTCTTCTGCTAATTTTCTCATATAATTAGCATTTTTATATTTAACTTCTGGTTTATCTTCAGATTCAGTCATCCCAAGAACTTCTATCATTCTGTCGATACCTCTTCCACTTTCTTGAAGTTTTTTATTTTTTCTGAAAACTTTTTTGCCTATAGATTTCATTAATCTAATTTTATCTTGCTCTTCAAGTTTAACATCAATAACTAATGATCTCGATAAGAACGCACCACCACCAGCTTTTTTAAGTGCTTCTAGTGAAAGGTTAGCAATAAAAATCATTTGGCCTGTAAAATAATATCTACTAGGTAGCATATATTTAAGTTTTGAAGGATCTTTATCTGCTAGCTCATCTTCACTTGACAGTCTAGTATCTAGTTGAGCACCTACAGCTATTAATTTATCTACATGGTTACAAAGGTCAAGGATTTCTTGTTTTGACATCCCATTAGTAGGCGCTGTACCTGTTTCTCTTGATATCATTCTTTCTTGTTTTGTGTCAAGAAGAACTTTAAGCATTTCTTGTGTAGCCGAAGATGTTAATAATTTATCAGCTTCATCAAACACAATTAATTTATCTCTTTCCATATAAACTTTTCTGTAAAATGCCGCATCACTAAATGCCGAAGCATTAACAAGTGCCCATTTGTCTCCTTCAGGTCCTAGGACTTTAGATAAACTTCTACTGCCACCATCAGTAATTCTGAATGTTTTACCTACACCAGGGTCACCAATAACAAGCAATGAATTCCATGCACCTGTTGCAACTAAAGATGTTAAGTCTTCAATGTCATTAAAAACTTCTTCAGGATCTGAGTAAAGCATTTCTTCTTTTGGCAATGGAGCTTTAGGGTTTTCTAATGCTATAGAAAGGTCATTCGCCTCTTCCTCTCCTAGGAAAATTCTTAATTCCTCTGTTAATCCTTTTTTTGCTGCCATTTTACTTAATGTATCTTTTTTAGAAGGAGCTGATAGATAATCAGGAAGGTTCTTGCTTCTTAGCCAGTCTTTCATTTCTTTTTTGCCTCTTGCTTCACATAATACATTAGCTTCATCTATTATATCACAAGCTTCATTAATGCTGCCTGTTTTAAGCGCTTTAATGATTTTTGATAGAACTTGAACAACATTATCAAGACTTTCGAATTCCACCCTTCTGTATGGTTTAGTGAAATCTAAATCATTTTTTCTCCAATAATCAATAGATGTTAGTTCGAACATTCCTTTCTTTGATAACTGCTTATCCCAGTTAAATCTCATTTGTTCTCCAAGTTTGTTCATAGTTCTTATACCAACACCAGTACCACCAGATTTTCTTTTGAAGTTTTCAGTACCTAGTTTGTAAAATTGTCCTCCCATTTGCTTACCCATTATTTTACCATAAAGATCAGCGACTTTTTCCAATTTTTTCTCATTGAATTTTACTTCATTGATAATATCTAACGAAGCTGTAGGTGCACTTTCTTTAAGTATTCTCCTATTAGCTATAAATTCCTTTAAACTCATTTATTTTCTCCTTATTTTGTTTTCCTAGATATACTATTACAGCGCGCTTATAATTAATTATAAATGTATATACTATATCTGTTAATTTTATTTATATTTTATTTATTGTCTGAATTTTCTCTTATTTTTTCTTTAGTTATATCCTGTCTTATGGAATTATATCCTATTTTGGCTCCATCTGTATCATATATAGGAGATATAATCGCCCTAACCCAATAAAATCCTCCATCTTTCTTCTTATTTTTAACTTCTCCTGACCATATTCTGCCATTCTCAATGGTGTCCCACATTTGCTTAAAAGTTTCTTTTGGCATATCAGGATGTCTGAGGATATTGTGTTGTTTTCCTACCATTTCTTTTTCTGAGTATCCTGAGATTTTTAGGAGTGCTTTGGATGCATATGTTATTCTCCCAAATAAATCAGTTTTCGATGATATTACATAATTATCGAAATCACTAAATAAGACTTCTAATTCTCCTGTTAATTTTTTATTTTCTTCTGATAGATTTATGAATATTTCATGGAAGTCATTAAGCTTTTTATTATAATTACATATTATTTTTTCTTCTCGTTCTATAATATATTTAAAAAAGTGATAAGCCAGTATAGTTACTATTGTAGTTATTCCAAATAATACATAACTAGGTAGAGGGACCATTGTGGTTAATACTATTATCGTGTAGATAAAAAATAGTGGTATAGCTATTTTTTGTTTTTCTGTAAGATTTATTTGTGCGGATTCTATAATTTTCATTGTTTCATTTACGCTCCTATTTTTGTATAATAGCAAAGAAATATAAATTTATATAAAGTATATAAATCTATATAATAGTATAAAAAGTTATATGCTATCCTTATTTACTGCTTCTTAGTAACTTCTATAGAACAATTTCTATAGTGATATAAGAACTCCACAGTCATTAATTTTTTATACTGGTTTGGTACTATTCTATCCTAGCCAGTCTTAATGCTTCA
>Ga0256842_1000717_pt1 | contig 28788 bp, 27 predicted proteins | sample 4559240metaG_FD_185973 | JGI IMG/M metagenome (GOLD analysis project Ga0256842, IMG submission 185973) | Hydrothermal vent microbial communities from Guaymas Basin, Mexico - 4559-240 | ecosystem: Environmental > Aquatic > Marine > Hydrothermal vents | place: Mexico: Guaymas Basin | collected... | reverse complement strand
ATGTTAAAATATTAAAAATTTTTACACAAATTACTAATAATTAATTCATATTCATCATTTGTAATTTTAGATATTTTTGAAGTTACTCTTTTTTTAGATATAGTTCTGATATGATTTATCAATACATCTGAGTCTTTTTCTAAATTATCTCTTTTTAATAATCTTAATCTATAAGGTAACATATCATCAATAAGTTTAGTTGATAGAGGTATAACAATGATTGTATCTAAAATACTATTTTCATCATTATTTGATATGATAACACAAGGTCTTATTTTACCTATCTCATCACCTTTTTTAGGATTGAGATTGATACCTACAATATCACCTCTATTTAAGTCCATCATCAACCCCAATTTCTAAAAATTCTAAATCTTGATGCTGTTTTAGTTTTTGAAGTTTAGCTATCTTTTCTTGATGTTCTATCTTCTTTATAACATCAGATATTATATCTTCATATTTTGAAGATATAAAATACCCAATACTTTTATGTTTTCTTTTATCCACAATCTTAGATATTGTCATTTGTTTAAATAAAGATGGTTGAGTTTGTAAAGTTGTGATGCCGTATTCAATCATTTTTAATCCTAGTGTTTTGTTTCTTATAGATTATAAGATAAGTAATGTTTTGATTTACTTAATTATTTTAGTAAGTTTATACTATTTTGAATACTCTTATCTGTTTTATTAAACTTAGATTATCTTAATCACTCAAAAAAATCTACAAAAAGCGTCATATACCTCTTAGTCTTCTCTATCTTCTTAGGTATAATCTTCTCATCCTCAAAATTAAGATTCTCAAAAGTATAAATATCCCCTTTTTCTTTTATACTACTTGTATCCATCCCTATTTTTGGTCGCATATATACAGTGGTGTTTGGTACTTCATAGCCTAAAAGTGGTACGATGCTAAATGAGCTATCTCCTACACATAGTGGTTTTTTTACTTTTGCACTTGCTTGTGAAAATGATGTTACACCTGCTATTACCTCTGAGTTTTCGTATAACTCTTTGTCTTGTTTTTTTATGATGTCTAAAAGGTAGTAAACTGTACTGTAAACTCCAGCATCTCCTAGAGTTACAAAAGATATAGTTTTATTTGTTTTTAAAGTATCCATCAGTATATCTACTTGATATTGCCAATCTTCATTTTTAAAATGCATTGGGGTATATACTGGGACTATCTTTTTTTCAAAGTTATGCTCATCCATAAGTGTTTTTACTATTTTGTAAGTTAGTGATTTTTTGAAGCTTTTATCTGCACTTTTTGTGGGTACACAGATGGCATCACTCTTTTGTAATGCCCTTAGTGCTTTTATGGTTATAAGTTCTGTATCTCCTGCACCCAAAGAGACCATATATAGTTTTTTAGCCAAGTTTTGTTATCTCTTCTTTTATGTTGTTTAGTATGATTTTAGTTGAGTTTTGTAGCTCTATAAGGTTAAATCTTTCCCCATCAGTTAAACTCTCAACGATAGATGAGTTAAAATGCTCTGCCAAATCATCTCTTATCTCAACCATATCTTTTATGTAGTGGTTTCCACTTACTAAAAGCATAGGGATAACTTGCACATTTTTAACACCATCTTTTTTCATCTGTTTTATAAGTTGCTCTTTTATAGCATAAAAAGGAAATGCACCCTCTAAGCTACAAGTGTAGTTAGCATCGCCTATCATCTCTAAAAACTTAGCACTATAAGTTATAGACTCGATGCCACCTAACTCTAGTGCTGGTGTTCCGTGTATCACATAAAGGTTTGCTGTGTCTTTTTTAGTAACACTTTCATCCAAATCTTTTAAAAACAAAGTTGTATCTTTACTTTTTGTAAGGATAGCATTTGAGTATCTTATATTTGCTAGTGAGAAGTTGTTAAAACCATCTACTGTTTTTTTAAGCACTTCGTGTTCATCTGTTGGAAAAAGGTTTATAGATGCTACTATGATATTTTTGTAACCTAGCATATCTACATCTGAGAGGATTTGAGGTAGGTTTTTGTACTCCATACCCCTTTTTTGTAAGTCTTTTAAAACCATTCTTGAAGAGAAAGATAAAAAAACATCAACATTTTCAAACTTATCTTCAACAAGTTTTTTTAACTCTAAGTATTTGTCTTGTTCTATAACTGAGCCAAAACAAGATAAGATGATAGCCTTATCTTGTTTGTAGTGTCTGTATCTTTTCATTAGGCTTTACAGTTGTGAAGTTTTTTATCAAAAAAGATATTGCAATCTCCACTTGTATAAGCTTTTACACCTGCTAAAACAGCTAAATCAACAAGAGGTTCAAGTGCTACAACAGTCATATAAGCCCCACCAAAACTAAGAATATTGCTTAAGTTTTCAGCTCCAAAACCTTGACCATACAATGCCCAAAAAGCAACCCAAGAAACGATAGCACCTTCCCAAACTACTGACATTTTAAGCATTTGAGAGTAACTTATATCTTTGTAAGCTACACCTTCTGGGATGATTTTTTTACTAGCATAGTTAAGCATTAACATACTAGCTAGTAGTGTAGTTACATTGATGCCGTACTGAGGCAAATCAAACTGTGCAAAAAATAATCCCTGAATCAAAAGACCAAAAGCCAACCCAAAAGCAGCTGGAGCTATACCAAAAACTAAAAATATAGTAGTCCCAAGTATAAGATGCACTTCACTAACCCCAACAGGATAATGTGGTAAAACCTCAAAACAGAAAAACACTACTATAGTAGCGATTATACTTTTTAAAGCAAATGACAATGCACCATTTTCTTTTACATTTTCAAGTGCTAATTTTGCACCCATACCTAAAACACCTGTTGCTGTACCATAGCTTAAGAACATTTTTGCTCCTGCTACTACTCCTGCTTCTATATGCATATAAATTCCTTTAAATTTATTTTATTGTTATGTTAATTTTTAAACTTTTAATGGTGGTGCTTTTGATGGTTGTATAAGTTCATAAGCTTTAAAATGGTACTGAAAATTAACATCAGCTCTACAAAGCTTATTGATAGTTGAATACATTGCAATAATGGCTAATGAAAAATACTTTTTCTTATATCCGTTTAAATGCTTTTTCAACTACTGATAAACTCCATTTTTTTTAACTTTTAGAATAATACTAATATAATCTTATACCAAGATAAGAAAAAAAACAATTTAAAAATAAAATATAATTGAGGTTTAATAAAATGAATGGTGCGCTCGACAGGATTCGAACCTGTGACCGCCGGTACCGCAAACCGGTGCTCTATCCAGCTGAGCTACGAACGCACATTTGTCTTCAATTTGAAGAGAATGAAATTATATCACTTTAAACTTAAAGTAATATAATCTTACTTGCCCAATTTTTTTAAAATTTTTTCTATCTTTTGTTCTTTCTCAAATAATTTATGAGTTTTACTAAGATATGAATTTAATAAAGTTTTTACATCGATATTTCCATCAATATTAAAGTCTTTACTCATCTCTTTTTCTAAGAAAGGTAAAAAATTATCTTCAATATTTACATCATACGGGCGACGATTTACATATAAACAAATTTTAGTCATCTATTATTTGCCTAAAATACCTTCTATTTTGCTAACTATCTCTTCAATTTCCAACTCTTTCATAGTATTATCATCTTCTAATTTTAGAATTTGTTGGTCTTTTAATTCTTTTTCAGCTTTTAGTGTAGCTACTTCCGTTTGTAAAGTTACATTTTCATTTTTTAGTGTATTATATTTTTGTAAAATACTTGACACTTTTTCATCTAATTTTTCTAATGTTGTTTGATTAGCCATTTTAACTTCCTATTTTATATTCTATAAACCTGAGTTCGACAATAAAATGCCTAAAGATAGGGTAAATAAATGGTGAGATTTTAAAAAATATACTAAAAAACCTAGCCTTAGCTAAGTTGAGAGGATAATTTTTAAAAGATTGCCATTTAGTTGCCCTATATTTTGGTGTTATATTGTCGAACTCAGGTTATAACCATTATTTTATCACAAAAGATATAATTAATGACTATTAATTAAGCTAAATTATTATAAATTTAAAAGAATAACTTATATTTTATACTTTAGTATAATTATTTAGCACCTAACTTACTTATAACAACTTTTATAGTTTTTATAAGTATAACCAAATCAGCCCATAAGGACCAATTTTTAATATACCAAACTTCTAACTCATTTCTTTGCTTAAATGTAAGGTTATTTCTACCAGTTACCTGCCAAAGACCAGTAACACCAGGTTTAACTTTAAGTATAAAATATCTATACTCATCTAACTTCTTACTTTCACTTAACATATATGGTCTAGGGCCTATTAAACTCATCTCATTTTTAAGTACATTTATTAGTTGAGGAAGTTCATCTATAGATGTCGCCCTTAAGATTTTACCAATTTTCGTAACTCTTGGGTCATTTTTATATTTATGATAATGTTCATAGTAACTTACTTCATCAGGATTTTCTTTTAAATACTCTTTTAACAACTCATCACCATTCTCATACATTGTTCTATATTTAAAAATCTGAAAATTTTCATTATCTTTTCCTAAACGGTATTGTTTAAAAAAGATATCTCCTTTTGAATCTAACTTTATAGCTACTACAACAATAAAATGTATAAACAAAAAGATAGGTGATACCAATACAGTAAAAAACTTATCAAACAAATTTTTTACCCATATATTTCTTTTTATAAGTAGTTTATTTTCTATTTGAATAGTATTTAATCTTATATTTGAGTATTCGAGTATATTTGAGTGCATAAAGTTTATATTTGTTATATATGGTACTACAAAAAGTTCACTATGTTTATCTAAATATTTTGCTATTAAAGTATTAAACTTTTCTATCTCTAAACCTTGAGAAACAATGATAACACTTTGATAATTGTTTTCTGAATAAACTTGACCTAAGTACCAGTTTTGAGCTATCTCTTTTTTAAAAATCTCAACTTGTTCATCTAGTCCAACAACTAAAACTTTTTTATTAAAAGCTTTTACTTTAAATATAAGTTTTTTAGTATATCTTTTAGCTATAGGGATCAATACTACACCCATAGTAAAATATAACAGTATAAATAATCTTGAATACTCAAGATTGGACTGAGTTAATGCTAAAAACGATAAAGTTAGTAAAAAACTAATACCAAATGCTTTTAAAACTTTTAAAGTATCTTGCCAAAAATCATATCTAAAGCGATAAATATTTTCATAATACATAAGGGAAAAAACGATAAAAATAACAAAAGAAAAATCAGACAATTCAAATCTATCAAACTCTACAATACCAAAAACTTCTATACTTTCTCTAACAAATATAGTGATATAAAAAAGACAAATCAACCATATTATATCTGTAATGGCTATTAGTAGTTTAGTTATATATCTTTGCATTTATCTTTTATAAACTCTCCAAATTGCTCTTTAAAATCTTTATATTTTAAAGCTGTATCTCTTACATTACCTGCAACAAACTTTTTAGTTTCAAACCTATTTATAGCACCTATTATATCATCTTTTGTTTGTTCTTTAAAATGAACACCATTTATACCATCTTCAACTGTTTCTTTTGTCCCACCAGCATCTAGTGCTATAACAGGTGTACCACAAGCCATAGCTTCTATGGGTACTATACCAAAATCTTCAATAGCCCCATAAACAAAACCTTTGGCTTTTTGCATATAATCAACTAAAATATCATTATCACAATAACCTAAAACAGTTATATTTTCTTTTGCAATACTTTTTATACTTTCAAACTCTTCACCAGCACCAATAACTACAAGTTTTTTATCTGGCATCTCATTAAAAGCTTCAACTATAAGTTTTGTTTTTTTATATGGAACAAGTCTTGAAGCGGTTAGATAAAAATCTTCTTTATCTTCATATAAACTAAATTTTTCAATATCTACAGGTGGGTATATAACTGTTGCATCTTTTTTATAAGTTTTTTTAATTCTATTTTGGACAAACTTTGAATTTGCTACAAAATAATCAACTCTATCTACAGTGGCCAAATCCCACTCTCTTAATCTTTTCAAAGTCCATTTAACAAGCATAGCTTTTAAACCTGTCAAGTTTGATGTGTATTCATCATACAAATCCCAAGCGTAACGGATAGGTGTATGGCAGTAACATATATGAGTTTGATTTTTATGAGTTTTTACACCCTTAGCTACTGCCCAAGATGAACTTATGATTAGGTCATAAGAGTTCATATCAAAACTTTCTATAGCCATAGGAAAAAAAGTAAGATAGTATCTAAAATACTTTTTAGAAAATGGTAATTTTTGTATGAAAGATGTTTTTACATCTCTAAAGTTTATAACCTCTTTTTTATCTTTATCATCTAAAAAATCAACTAGGGAAAATATATCAGCTTTAGGATAAAGTTCACAAATAGACTTTAAAACTTTTTCAGCACCAGCATCTGTAACTAACCAATCATGTATTATCGCTATTTTCATTTCTTTTTAAATCCTCTTTAACCATCATAGAACATAACTCTTCAAATGAGCATTTTGCTTTCCAACCTAAAACATCTTTTGCTTTTTGTGAATCACCTACAAGTATATCTTTTTCAGGAGGTCTATAAAATGCAAGATTTACTTTTACTACTACTTTTCCAGTAGCTATATCTATAGCTACTTCATCTTCATTTTTACCTCTAAACTCTAACTCTATACCAGCACCTTTAAAAGCCATTTTTACAAAATCTCTTACAGTATGAGTTTTATTTGTAGAGAGTACATAGTTATCTGCTTTATCAGCTTGAAGCATAAGGTACATACCCTCTACATAATCTTTTGCATAACCCCAGTCCCGTTGAGCATCCATATTTCCAAGTTCTAAACATTCCTGCTTACCTAGTTTTATCTTTGCTACTGAATCTGTAATCTTTCTTGTTACAAAGTTTATACCTCTTAGTGGTGATTCATGGTTATATAAAATCCCACTACAAGCAAAAAGACCATACATATCTCTGTAATTTACAACCATCCAGTGAGCATATAACTTTGCTATACCATAAGGATTTCTAGGAAAAAACCTAGTTTCTTCATTTTGAGGGTGGCTTAAAACTTTACCAAACATCTCTGATGTACTTGCTTGATAAAATTTTATCTTATTATCAACTAACCGTATAGCTTCAAGCAGATGCGCACAACCAAGCCCTGTTACATGGGTAGTAACTAAAGGCTCTTCAAATGATGCACATACAAAACTTCTAGCAGCAAGATTATAAATCTCATCTGGCATAATATTTTTCACCATAGCAACTGTGGTATCAAAGTCAGTTAAGTCATACTCTAATAGATGTAAATTAGGGTTATTATCTATCTTTAACTCTTTAATTCTCCAAAAATTTTCAGATAAACTTTTTCTATATGTTCCATAAACCTTATATCCTTTACTTAACAATAATTCTGCTAGATATGCTCCATCCTGACCAGTTATACCAGTTATTATAGCTTTTTTCATTAGTCTATTAACTTATCTAATAATTCTATACTTTTAAAATCATTAGTGATTATAAGTAAACCTATATATGAATTTACCATCTCATATATATTTTCAATGTATTTATATTCAACTTCATATTGTTTGTTTTTAGCTTCATTTAAATCAACAATACTTTTTAAACCATTTTCATAACCCTGTTCCATAGAATCAACATAAAGTTTTGATGATTCTAAAGCCTCTTGGTACATAGATACAGATTCTATAGAAGCTTCAAGTAAAGCAAGATTTTCATCATACATCACTTGAACTTGTTTTTGCATATCTATATAATCTTCACGGGCAGCTTTTAGGTTATATTCTAACTCTTTTACTCTTGAAGATATTCTACCACCACTATAGATAGGTAGATTTAAAACTAACATAGCACTTGTTACATCTCTATATAAAGAATCAGATGTTGGGTCATCAGTCTCATAACCAGAGTAAGATGCTTGAAAATCAAGAGTTGGATAATGTGCAACAAAAGAGTTGTGAACATCTTTTTTAGCAGTTTCTACAGATAACTTAGCTTGTAATAGTTGCAAATTTGATGAAAAATCATCTTTATTTACAACAGAAGATTTTATAAAACCTATAGTTGTAAATATATGTTTATTTGGGTCAATAGATGGGATTTCATACTTTACATCTCCTATTAGCTGTTTAAGTTTTAGCATATTTACAGTAAGTAATTTTTTAGCTTTTTTTAATTCAATCTGAGCAGATTTATACTCAACTTTCATCTCAAGAAAATCCATCTTATTGACCATAAACATATCGTATTTTTTACTTAGTTCATCTACTCTTGATTTAGTGTAAGCTACATAAGCTTTATCAAGTTCGATTTTATTATGTGCTTTTAAAACATCTAAATAAACTTGAAAAACTTTTTGTGCTAACTCATCTTTTTCTAACTCAACTCCAACTTCATAAAGCTCATTTTTTGATCTTTGAAGTGATATTCTTGAATATATATCAGCATTATAGATAGATTGTTTCAAAGATAAACTGTAGTTAATCAAACCTTGTTTAATTGTATCACCACTTGCATTATAGTTTTTATTATAGTTATATTCAGTCTTTTTATAAGATGCAGATAAGTTTAACTGAGGATATAGTTGAGATTTTTCTTGTTCAAGTCTCTCTTTTACACCTTCCATTTTAAAAATAGAAGCTTTTAAAGAGTGTGTATTTTCTAAGGCTAGTTGATAAGCCTTAGAAAATGTCAACATTTCTGCATTTAAACTAACTACACTTAAAATAGATAGAAAAAAAAGTTTACTACTCTTCATTGAAACTTCTCCCTAACATCTGTTTAAAAGGTTTTACTAAATAACTAAGAGCTGTTCTATTTCCTAGTTTTATCATAACTTGTGCAGGCATACCTGAGACTAATACAAAACCATTATCATCTAAAGTTTTTAAACCCTCATCATTTACTTCTATCTTAGCTTCATAATAAGGCATGCCAGTTACTTCATCTATAAAACTATCAGCAGATACATGGATAACTTTACCTTGAATCACATTAACTTGTTTTAGATTAAAAGCTGAAAACATTATATCTGCCAATAACCCTTTTTTTACTTTATCTATATCTGTAGTTTGAACTTGTGCAATTACTAACAGTTTAGAATCACTTGGAATTATCTCAAGTATAGGTTCACCAGGACGGATAATAGCACCAACTGTATGAACTTTAAGTCCAACTATAGTTCCATCTATAGGTGAAGTTATAGTAGTTCTATTTAGTGTATCTTCATTAGCTATGATTTTAGACTTTAAGTCTGATATAACTGATTTGGTTTCAACATATCTTTGTAAAGTCTCTTTTTTAAACTCTTTTTCTCTTAGTAGTTGAACAGTTTTTGTTTCACTAATCTGCTCTTTAAGTTTTGCAATCTCTGAATAGCCATTAGCTATATCACCCTCAACCATATTGTTTTCTCTTTTTAACTCTCTAATTCTTTGTTTATCAACAAGTCTTTGTTTAAAAAGTTCTTCCCACTCTTTTATCTCTTCAGATATAGAGTCTTTTCGTCTTTGTTTACTCTCTATTAGAGATTTTAAACCACTCATTTGTTCTTTAAGTTGTGCTATTTTTTTCTTCGTGATAGCTTTTTCATCTTTTATAGTTCTAGCAGTTGTTATAAAGATATTTGTTTGGTCTTTTATAGCATTTTCATCAGTTAATTCTGTTGGAAATTCTATAGTATCTAAACCATCTCTTTGTGCTTTAAGTCTTGCAAAAAGTGCTATAGCATCTTGATACTGTGCTTGTAAAATATTTAGCTGTGCTTTTATCTGTACATCTCTAAGTTTAAGTAAAACTTGACCTTTTGTTACCTTATCACCATCTTTAACAAGAATTGCAGTAAGTTTACCACCCTCTAAGTGTTGTATAGTTTTTTTGTTTAAATCTGCAGATACTTTTCCCATAGCTACAGAAGAACTAGCAAGTGGAGCAAAAGCCATCCATCCACCAAGTATCCCAAATACTACTAAAATTACTGATAAACCAAATGCTATTACACCCTTGTCATCATTTGATGGCATTGTTATTTTTTCATTCATCATTATTCCTTAACTACCTGGTTTACCAAGTGATATTTTTGGAGCTGGTGCAACAGGTTTTTTTACTTGTCTTGCCTGAGTATTTGCCTCTTGAATTTTTGCTAGAACTTGGTTTGTATCTCCATACAATTCTAAAGTACCTTGTTTAACTACAGCCAACTTATTTGTAACTTGCAGTATATTTGGACGGTGAGTTATAAGGATAACTGTCGTTTGATTTTCTTTTAACAGTTTTATAGCTTGAACAAGTGCCAATTCACCTTGATCATCAAGATTTGAATTTGGTTCATCAAGTAATACTAAAACAGGATTATCATAAATAGCTCTTGCAAAACCAACTCTTTGTCTTTGTCCACCTGAAAGTGTTGCTCCACCTGCACCTATCTTAGTATCGTAACCATCAGGTAATCTTAGTATCATCTCATGAACACCAGCTTTTGTAGCAGCTTCAACAACTTTTTGTGCATCTACTTCATTAAATCTTGCGATATTTTGACTAATAGTACCCTCAAAAAGTTCTATATCTTGTGGTAAATAACCTATATATTTACCTAAAAGTTCTTTATCCCATTGGTGTATATCTGCTTTATCTAGTCTTACTTTACCTTGAACTAAAGGCCAAAGACCAAGCATAGCCCTTGCTAGTGAAGATTTACCAGCAGCTGATGGACCAATAATCCCAACAACATCACCTTTGTTTATCTTCATAGATATACCTTTTATAGATGGTTGTTTAGCACCCGGAGGAACAACAACTACACCCTCAAGCATAAGTTCACCAGTAGGAGCTGGCAATTCCATATACTCTTTATCTTTTGGAAAGTCATTTAAAAGTGCTTCAAGTCTTGCATAAGCTGTTCTAGCACTACTAAAACCTTTCCAACTGTTTATAAGTAGATCAAGTGGTGCTAAGGCTCTACCCATAAGGATTGAACCAGCTATAAGCATACCTGAACTTATCTCGTTATGTATAGCTAGGTAACCACCAAGTCCAAGTATAAGTGACTGAAACATCATCCTTGTACTTTTAGAAACATTTGAGAAGATACCAGCCTTTGAACTAGCTTCATTTTGAGCATTTAAAAAACCATAGTATTTTTCTTGCCATTTTTCACGAATATTACTTCTCATACCCATAGCATTTATAACTTCTGCATTTCTAAGATTTGAGTCAACAAATACCGTAGAAGCTCTGTTTAATGAGTTTGCTTCAGATAATTTTGCTTTAGTTGAGTATTCATTAAATATAGTGAGTGAAACTAAAACAATAGCTGCAAAAATAGAAAAATACCCAAGAACAGGATGAAACATAAATAATAATGCTATATATATAGGTATCCACGGTGTATCGAAAAAAGCAAATATACCATTTCCTGTCATAAATTGTCTAACTTGAGTTAAGTCATTTAATGGCATTGATGAAGCTTTACCAGGATGTTTATTTGCAAGTTCAAAAAGAGTGTTAAAAACCCTTTGACTTAAAATAGAATCTAGTTTATTGCCTATTTTTACCAGTATTTTAGACCTTACTATCTCTAAAAGTGCCATAGTTACAAACAATACCATAACAATTGAAGTAAGCATTATTAGTGTATCTTCACTTCTACTTGTCATCACTCTATCATATAGTTGTAACATATATAGAGATGGAACTAACATAAGTAAATTTATAAATAAACTAAAAAAACCAACTAATATAAATGATTTTTTAGAGGCTAAAATAGCCTCTTTTAGTTCGGAAGTTGTTGCATTTTGCTTTTTTTGTGCATTTGCCATTAGAGTTCCTAGTTTTGTCTTTGTTGAGCGATATTAAATAAAGTTTGAATATTATCTAATGATTTTAAATGAGCATCTATCATAGAAATAATCCCTTTTCTAACCCAGTCAGCTAGTATATCATCACTTAAAGCATTTAGTTTTTCACGGTCTACTACTTTAAAACCATTTACTAAAACTTTTTTCTCTTCACCCTCGCCTACTGCAATCTCTCTATCTTCAAGTATTCCACTATCTGCGATAATTTTTGCAACATTTTTACTAATTACCATCTCATTTTCATGAGCAGTTAAAAATTTGATAGCATGATCTAAAGTTTCTGATTGTTCACCAGAACTTTTAAATAATTTTTTACCTTTTGATTTTGAAAAAAGTTTTGAATCTTCATCTATAAGTATAACTTTTTGTTCAGGGTTAGCTTCTGTTGATGCTAAAGAAAAAGGATACTTTCTAAAAAATGATGGTACATAAGAAGTTATCCATTTACCATTTGCATCTAGTGCTAAGTTTCCACTACCTAAAGAGATGATAGAGATTAAAGATGGATTTTCATCTGCACTAAAAACTACGGGGAAAGTAGCTCCAACTGATGCTACTTCTGATGCTACTACTGGTACAAATGCACTCTCTCTAGCAAACTCTAAGTTTTCAAGTGGGTTTATCTTTAACTCTGCGTGTTTTGCTTTATCTAATACTACTAAATTTTTATACATTTTTTTTCCTTTTTTTATTGTTTCTTTTTTTGGTCTGCCTCTTTGCTTAGAAGTTAGGCTTACACCTATCTGTTCTTCTAAATTTTTCACAAATTCGACACTACCTGTTACAGTTTGCTTATTTAAACTATTTACTATAAACTCTAAAGTTTCTTTTTTCATTTTAGAATGAAAGATTTTTGAATACTCTTTAATCCTATCAACCTGTGTAAAACCTAATCCTTTATATAAATTGTTATAAGTTACAATATTATCTTGCTCGTTAAAGAGATTTTTACCGATACTACTAAATGGATAGTTATCTTGCAAAGGTAGATTTTCTATATATCTCATCACATCAAAAAGATATAAAGAATCTTCAACTAAAGAAGCTTTATATCGACCATCCCATAATGTTCCTGTACGATTATATTTTTTGTTGTAATACCCAACATACTTTCTACCAAGACTTTGCATAAACTTAGATATAGCTTCTGGATGTTTTGGAGTTACAAGAAACTCAAAATATTCAGGCATCAACACATACGAGTGTATCTTTACATCATGTTTAGTTACAAGTTCTATAAGCATATCTTTAAAAGTTTGATAATCAGTTTCATCTTTAAATAAGATAAGACCACTTAAACTCTTTAATAAAATATGTTGAGATGAATCTTCCACAAAAACTCTAATTTTACGAGCCAAATAAATTCCTTAATTTATATATAAAGAAATTATAGTCTAAAGTTTCTTTTGTTTAGTTTAAATAACTCTGACACTAAAATAACACATATAAAATGGTGTCAGAGTCATTATATATGAGTAGATATTCCCCAGCTATAATTTGGTATAGCTGTTTTTATAGATGCTATAATATTTTGTAACATATCAAAATCACAAACTGTTAAAGCTTTATGTGTATCTTTAGAAATAAATTCAAAGTGAGTTAATCTAGTCTTTTTATCATACTTTAGATTTATAGTTATTAGTAAATCTTGTAAAGATTCATAAAGATATATGTCTTCCATATTAGTAGTTGATCTATTTGTTTGAGTATTTACCTCATCTTTTAATTCTATATGAAGTTCATCATCTCGTTCTATAAAATCAAAATAATGCTTATAGAGATATTCTTCAACAACAGGTAAAAGTTGGATAATAAAACTTCTTGTTATCATAAAGTCTATACGGTTATTTATATCTTGGTAATTTATGGATAATCTTATCCTATCTTCAAGCTTATCATAAGTTGGGGTAAGTGTTTTAACATTTATATCCAAAATCAATTCTCAAAAGACAATGTAGAGTTATTTAAACCTTCTAAATCAAGAACACCTTGTAACTTTACAACAATATCTGTGTCATTATTAAATGTAGCATCCAGATTTATATCTTCTACTATATAAGTATAATCTCCATAAACAAACCACTTTACTATAGCATTTGTACTCCCATCTCCAGATGCGACAAGATTTACAGCAGATGTTAAATCATTGGCTGAAGATATATCAGCTTTGTTTGCATAAATAACTTCATTTCCTTTATTTTCTAATATCATCCTATCTGTAGAGTATCTAAAATCTATAATATAATCCATATTTGTTAAATTACTTTCATTTGATTTTATACTAAATGTATCTACTCCTTCACCACCGATGAGTGTATCTGCTCCTAGTCCACCAGATATAAAGTCATTACCTAGTTCTCCATCTATTTTATCTGCTCCATCACTACCATAAAGTTTATCATCTCCATCATTACCATTTACAGTATCATTATCAGAACCTGCATAGATAACATCATCACCAGTTAAACCATCTAAAATATCTGAACCACTATCTCCATATATAATATCATTACCTGAACCACCATATATGATATCTATAGAGTTTCCACCATTTATATGATCTGCACCAGCACCAGCATCTACAAAGTTTTCACCTGAACCAGTAGATATAAAATCATCACCATCATTTGCATATATATGATCATCACCTGAACCACCATATATATAATCATCGCCATCATTTGCAATGATTATATCATTACCTATATCTCCATATAAATAATCATTACCATCACCACCATATATGGTATCATCACCATTTTCACCATGTAGAGAATCATTACCATTTTCTCCATATATCAAGTCATTACCTGCATCTGCATATACAGTATCATTATCATCACTTGTATATATTATATCATCTCCTGTACCTGTATAAACACTATCTACACCAAGACCGGAACTAACATAATTGTTACCATTTAAGGTTGTAATCATATCATCACCATCATAACTATATATAAAATTACCATCAGAAGTAGTTGTGATTATATCATTACCATTACTTCCTTGTGTAATAATGTTTTTTTCATCTTCTGAAAGTTTTACAATATCTTGCATATCTTTTGCTGCACGAACTGTTGATATCTCTGATGTTACTATCTGCATAGTAGATTTTGCTAAATTAATATCGTTAAATTCATGTGTTATAGTAAAATATTCACCAACATCTTTTTTATTTTCTAAAGTTTGTTTATCTGTAGAACTTCCAGTATCAGCCTTTGCACCATTTATAATGGCTAAAAGCATTTCATCTTTTGTTATAGTTTCATTATCCATTTGTTTTACCCAGTAGACTTTTCCATCTGCATCAGAATTTCTATTTAATACATTATTATAAATCTTATCAACAAAATCACCGTTAGAGAGATTAGAAGGATAATATTCTGATACCTCTGGTGAATCAAACATAGACTTTGCGACATCTTGTATAGTCCAACCCTTATCTGTGATATTTGATAACCAATAATTAAATCCATCAACATCTGGTGCACGATTGAAAGTAGCTATATAAACCTCTATAAGTTCTTCTTTTTGTAATTGGGTAGCTGGCATAAAAATCCCTTAATATTTTTATAATCTTATCTAAATCTGCTAAATGAATTTTAAAAATCAATAATTATTTTTCCTATTTATATAATAATTTTGCTATAATTAGGTAAAATAACTAAAAAAGGTTTTAATATGTTTAGATCAATGACTATAAAACAAAAACTAATGCTCATAAGTGGTATTATTTTTAGTGTTGTGATTCTGTTTTCATCAAAAATTGTATATACAACTTGGAATGAATACAAAAATATTCAAGAGACTGAGGAGTTAGTAGAGTTTTCCATTAAGATGAGTGCTGTACTTCATGAACTTCAAAAAGAGAGAGGTGCTAGTGCTGGTTTTATTGGCTCAAAAGGGACAAAATTTGTAAAAATACTTCCAAATCAATACAAATCTACAGATATAAAAGTAGCTGAACTAAATGAGTTTATAAAGAACAATCCATCTCCATTAGTTGTACTTTTTAAAAAGAACATCGATTTAAATGCTAGATTTTCTATAAGAAAAAAAGTGCTTTCTTTAAGTGTACCTGTATCTATACCTGTAAAATTTTATACAGGATTAAATAAAAACATCATAGATACAATCTCAAGTTTTTCAAAAAGACCAACTGATAAAGAGATAAGAACTGGCTTTAACAGTTTTGTAGTATTTATAAGTGCAAAAGAGAGAGCTGGGATAGAAAGAGCTGTGATGTCAGGAGTATTTGCTCAAGATAAATTTACACCAAAAACAGCAGCAAAATTTACATCTTTAGTATCTCAGCAAAAAGCTTTTTTAAACCTTTTTTACTATACTACAGATTCTAAAATGCAACAAGCATTTGTTGCACTAAAAAAACATCCAGCATTTAAAAAAGTTGAAGAGTATAGAAAGATTGCTTTTTCTAAAAGAGATGGTTTTGGGATAGATCCAACGGTATGGTTTAAAACCATAACTAAAAAAATAAATCAATTAAAAAAGTTTGAAGATACTTTAACTAACCATACCTTAAATCTAGCAACTAAAAAAGTTTCATCTGCACTCACAATGCTTATAATAATACTTATAAGCTCTACAATTGTTTTAGTAGTAGCTTTATCTATTGCAAAAGGTATATCTAAAAATATAGAAAACTCATTAAATAGACTTACCAACATCATAACAAATATTACACAAAATGGTGATTTAAATGTTACAGTAGATAGAAGAAACGAAACAAGAGATGAACTAGACGAGATAACACACCAATTACACATTTTAGTTACAACTATAAAAGAGCTAACATTAAGAATCAATACATCTGTCGAACAAGCTTCAAAAGGTGATTTTAGTTATACTCTTAGTAGCGATGGGTTAAATGGAGATTTTGCAGAAGCGATAAGTCATGTACAAGATGGTATAGGAGCGATGAAAGAAGCACATGAAAAACAATCTGTAATCAATTTTAACTCTAAAATAAGAGATATTGGAGATATTAGTAAAAGCTTATCTATGGTACAAGATGAGATCTCAGGTATTAGTTCTGGACTAGATTCTGTACATACAAATACACAAGAAACAAGTGAAGCTTCTAACAATTCTATGGCAGAGGTTGAAGCTATACTTGCTAAATTAAACACTCTTGTTGAGCATATTGATGATTCAAATGTGTCTATAGAGGGGCTAAATAATAAAACAAATGAGATAACATCTATTGTGGATTTAATAAAAGATATAACTGAACAAACAAATCTTTTAGCTTTAAATGCTGCTATAGAAGCTGCAAGAGCGGGTGAGCATGGACGAGGATTTGCAGTTGTTGCAGATGAAGTTAGAAAACTAGCAGAGAGAACTCAAAAAGCAACAAGCGAGATAACTATCAGCATAAACTCAATGAAACAGGAATCTAGTGCTACTATGGACAAATCAGCAACTATGATAACTCTTGCAAATGAAGTAAGCACTAGTGTAGATAATTTTAACAATACTATGAGCCAACTAAATCAAGATGCAATTAAAACCGCAGATGTTATATACAATATGCAAGATGAAGTATTTGTTGTCTTAGCTAAAATAGACCATGTTATATTTAAATCAACAATTTATGACATCATAGCAGAAGCTGACAAAAACAAAACTATTGCTTCACATACAGAGTGTAGATTAGGCAGATGGTATGATGGTACTGGTAAAACTCGTTTTGGAGAAACAAATGCTTATAAAGCTGCTTTCACTCCACACAAAGAGGTTCACGATAAAGCCAAAGCAAATCTAGTATACATTAACACAGAAGATAAAAGATTGGAAAATGAAGATACAATTATAAATAATCTTCAAAATATGGAAGAAAATAGTATAAAATTATTTACACTACTAAATGATATGTTAAAAGAGCATAAACGCTAATATCTAATAATTCAGGAGATGGGACTTTAGTCCCATTGGATGCAGATTTAAGGGAGTAAAATAATTATGCTACTTGTAGATTATCTATATGGCTAACAACAACATCACCTTTTCTTTGAAGTATGAAAAAACCTTGTTCTTTTGCTTTTTGAATTAGCTCTTTATTCGCATGAAAAGTTGCAATTCCTGCATATACTTCATAATCTCTATATTGTGGTAAGGCTTTTAACTCTTGTATCTTTTTTGGTAGTTTATCTAAGTCATTTACATGAGCTTTATATTTTACCTCTACTATAGCTACACTTTTACCATTTACTAAGAGTATATCATACTCAGCCAATATCTTACGACCTCTCTCAGCTGTGAAGTTTTGAACAAGAAAATCAAAATCAATATTTCCCAATTTTAGATAAGATTTTAGTGAATTAGCAAAATATTCCTCTGTTACATCACCTTGATTATTTGAAGCACTACCAACAAGAACACCTATTTTATTTAATTTTTTTTCTAATTTTTCCATTCTTTTGTCAAATGCATCGTTTGATTTTTTTAAATCTTCATCAAATAGTTTGCGTCTCTTTTCCAATTCTTTGTCAAGTCGCTCATCAGATTCTTTGCGTCTCTTTTCCAATTCTTTGTCAAGTCGCTCATCAGATTCTTTTAATTCTCGGCTAAATGCTTCAGTAGATTCTTTTAATTCTCGGCTAAATGCTTCAGTAGATTCTTTTAACTTTTTACTAAAATCTTTGCTAGATTCTTTTAACTTTTTACTAAAATCTTTGCTAGATTCTTTTAATTCCTTACTTGTTCTTTTCATCTGCTCATCTGTTTTTGCCTGAGATACTGCTAAACTTGCTACTAAATCTTTTAGTTCTTGATCTGTCATTTTCATCCCCTATATTTTTTTCATATTTTAACCAAAATTGTGCAATAGAAACTAAACTTTAAAGAATTTTTAGATAAAATTGCAAAAAATTATATTCAAGAGAGTTTCAATGGTAACAGTTCAAAATCTTATTATGCGTTTTGGAAATAGAGTTTTATTTCAAGATATAAACCTTAAACTTGACCGTCATAAGAGATACGGTCTTATCGGTGCAAATGGTGCTGGTAAAACAACATTTTTAAAGATTCTTAGTGGTCAGATTAATGAGTATGAGGGTGATGTAATCATCCCTAAAGCAAACAAAGTTGGTGTTCTTGGTCAAAACCAATTTGCTTATGAAGATTATACTATTATGGATGCTGTTTTATATGGTAACAAAAGACTCTATGATGCTGTAAAAGAGAAAGAAACACTTTATGCAACTGGTGATTTTGAAGATGATGCAGTAAATAACCGTTTAGCAGAACTTGAAGTTATCTCAGTTGAAGAAGACCCAACTTATGAGTATGAAGTAAATATAGGTAAAATCTTAGAAAATGTTGGTATCCCTGCTAGTGACCACTATAACCTTATGAGTTCACTTGATAGTGCAGATAAATTCAAAGTTTTACTTGCACAAGTTTTATTTCCTAAGCCTGATGTACTGTTCCTTGATGAGCCTACAAACAACCTTGACATCCAAACAATTAGCTGGTTAGAAAATGAACTTAAACGCCATGAGGGTACTATGGTTGTTATCTCTCACGATAGACACTTCTTAAATGCTGTTGTTACAAATATTTTAGATGTTGATTATCAGAAAATTCGTGAATTTACAGGTAACTATGATGACTGGTATATCGCTGCAAATGTATTAGCAAAACAAGCAGAACTTGATAATGCTAAAAAAGAGAAAGAAAAAGAGCAACTTGAAGCTTTTGTTAGACGATTTAGTGCAAATGCTTCAAAAGCAAAACAAGCAACTTCAAGACAAAAACAACTTGATAAACTTCAGATAGAAGATATTAAACCATCTTCTCGTCGTGACCCATCTATAGTTTTTAAAGCAAAAAGAACTATGGGAGATGAAGCACTTGATATCATTAATATTTCTCACTCTTATGGAGATAATGAAGTTCTTAAAAATGTAACTTTAAAATTTGAACCAGATGAAAAAGTAGCACTTATTGGTGGTAATGGTGTTGGTAAAACTACACTTCTTAAAATCATTATGGAAGAGATGAAACCAACATCGGGAGAGGTAAAATGGGGTGCTACTATTGAACCTAGTTATTTCCCTCAAGATACTGCTGATACCATAAGTGGTGAGGGTACTCTTTATGATTGGTTAAGAGGATTTGACCCAAAAAGAGATATAGCAGAGATTAGAAACTGTCTTGGTCGTATGCTTTTTAATGGTGAACAACAAGAAAAATCAGTTGTTAGCATCTCAGGTGGGGAAAAACATCGTATGATGTTAAGTAAACTTATGCTTGAAGGTGGAAACTTTTTAGTTCTTGATGAACCATCAAATCACCTTGATTTAGAAGCTATCGTTGCACTTGGTGAAGCACTTCACAACTTTAAAGGTAATGTTATCTGTGTATCTCACGATAGAGAATTACTAGATGCTTATGCTACTCGTGTTATAGAGATTCAACATGATGGTTCTTTAATCGACTTTAAAGGTAGTTATGAAGAATTTGCAGAAGCTAGAAGTAAGGGTGAAATTTAATTATGCCAAAATATAAAAATTTTATAGGTCTTGGCATCGCAGGTAATTTTGCACTACATTTAGAACAGGCTGGTGAAGCTGAAGATTTTAAAAACATCATTACAGCTGAAGAAGCTGCACCAAAAGGTATGTTCCCATCATACCTACCTAAAAAAATAGTTGGAGCAAAAGAACAACTTCATGTTTATCCTTTTTCAACTTCAAATATTAAACATCCAAAAAACGATTTAAATATTCAAGCTGAACCAGAAGTTGGTCTTATCTGTAAACTTGAATACCATATAGGAAAACTTCATAAGATAACTCCTACACACTTTGGAGCATACAATGACTGTTCTATCAGGGTAACAGGTGCTTCAAAGATTAGTGACAAAAAAAACTGGGGATTAGATTCTAAAGGTATAAGTGATAAACTTATAGCCATAGACAAGTTTGAAGATGGTGGAAATATTCATGATTATTCAATCTGTAGTTTTTTAAAAAGAGATGCTGAACTTCACGAATACGGTGAAGATGTAAAAGTAAGTGGATATAGTTATTTTAATGGTAAACTACTTGATTGGATGACTGACCAAATAAACGCTCAAGAAGATTGTGACCCATTAGAACCTATTGGCGAATATCTTTTTAAATGTGATAATCCTCATGAGGCTATCATAAGTATAGGTGCTACTAGATATACAGAGTATGGTGAAAAAACTTTTTTACAAATCGGTGATGAAATTATAATCGTTGTATATAATCATACAAAACTTTCATTTGATGAAGTGAAAAAAGATGTTCAAAATCATTCATATCATGAAAAAGATATGAGTATATTAACACAAATAGTAGATTAGTATGAGTAGAGGTAAAAAACTAGACATATTTATCGGTGCAGATATTGATGATGAATGGTCAGAAGTTCAATCACCTCGAAAATCTAAAATTTTAGATGATGTTTTAGAACCACAAAAGCATCAACTTTTTTTCTCAAAAGAGAAAAGAAGAGGTAAAACTGTAACTTTAGTTGGTGAATTTTTTTTAGAAAAAGATGATTCATCTAAACTCTTAAAAACACTAAAGAAAAAACTTGGCTGTGGTGGAGTTTTTAAAGATGGTTTTATGGAATTTCAAGGTGACTTAAAAGAAAAAATTCGCCCTTTTTTAGTAGATGAAAATTTTAGATTTAAACCTAAACATTAAGGTAAAATATGACAAATATAGAAAAAATAAACAAAGAGATAGAAACACTTATCAAAGAAATAGATGGTGAAGATGCATTAGAAGAAGTAGAAAAAAGGTATAAACCTTTTGCTAAAAACTTAGATGAACTTTTAGGAACTGAAACTATAGATGATTACTTTGAGATATTTAAAAATATTGATGAAGAAGAAAATTTAGTTTGTTTCAATCTTGAGAAGATAGATGATATAAAAATATATATCGAAGAAAATAAAATTAATTTTGAAGAACTAAAACAAGAAACTATGTTAGCAACTTGTGAAGTTTTAAAGTTTATTATTTATGATTCTGAAGATGAAGAATATTAAGTAAATTCTCAATATTATAAAAAACTAAAAAATTCTATTTTTTAGTTTTTACTACACAATAGAATTTTATAATAAATTCAAAAAATACACCATATTACAATCATAAATTTATGATTGTTCTAAGTGCTACTTATATTCACATTTTTCATAGATAAATCACATACTTTTTACTATTTTAGCCTAAATAAAGTCCTTTAAATCTATAAAATGGTAGTATTTAATTGTTAATGGGCACCTTAACAAAAAAATCGAAGTTGAGCAAGGATTAAAGTTGCTTAATTTCAGAATAATAAAATAGGAGAAAATATGTCACTTTCAAGAAGAGAATTTCTAAAAAGTTCAGCGGCAGCATCTGCAGCAGCAGCTATTGGTATGAATGTACCAGCAGAGTTAGAAGCAAGTGCAAACGCAGCTGAAAATGGATGGAGATGGGATAAGGCAGCTTGTCGTTTCTGTGGTACAGGTTGTGGTATCATGATGGCAACTAAAAATGGTAAAATTGTTGCTGTTAAAGGAGATCCTGCAGCTCCAGTAAATCGTGGTCTTAACTGTATTAAAGGTTACTTTAATGCTAAGATTATGTATGGTGCAGATAGACTTACTCAACCTTTACTTCGTGTAGATAATAATGGTAACTTTGATAAAAAAGGTAAGTTTGCGCCTGTAAGCTGGCAAAGAGCTTTTGATGAGATGGAAGTTCACATCAAAAAAGCACTTAAAGCTAGTGGTCCTGAGGGTGTAGCAGTATTTGCATCTGGTCAATATACTGTTATGGAAGGTTATGCAGCTCAAAAGATGATGAAAGGTGGATTCCGTTCAAATGCAATCGACCCTAATGCTCGTCACTGTATGGCATCAGCTGTTGTTGGTTTTTACCAAACATTTGGTATAGATGAACCATCTGGTTGTTATGATGATATCGAACTTACTGATACTGTTGTATCTTGGGGTTCAAATATGGCAGAGATGCACCCGATCCTTTGGTCTCGTGTAACTGATAGAAAACTTTCTGATCCAGATCGTGTAAAAGTTGTAAATATGTCAACTTATAGACACAGAACTTCAGATTTAGCTGATATTGAGATCATCTTTACTCCAAATACTGACCTTGCTATGTGGAACTACATCGCTCGTGAAATCGTATATAACAATCCTGATGCTATTGATTGGGACTTTTTAAAGAAAAATATCATTTTCGCAGCATCTCCAGTAAATATGGGTTATGGTATGAGAAGAGCTGGTGAACCATCAGTTATGCCTGTTAGAGCTGATGGTTCTGCTGGTAAGTACAATGCTAAAGAGATGGAAACATATAACCATGAGATGGTTCATGTTGTATCTGAAAATGAAGCACCTGCACTAGAGCCATACGGTTATAAAGCTGGTGATGAAATGGTAAACAAACCTGCTGGTTTAAAACACTGGGAAATCTCTTTTGAAGAGTACAAAAAATTCTTAGCACCTTATACTCTTGACTATGTAGCAAAAGTTTCAAAAGGTGATCCAGATGAGGATATTGAAGAGTTCAAAAAGAAACTTCAAATGCTAGCTGACTTATACATTGAAAAAGGAAGAAAAGTAGTATCTTTTTGGACTATGGGTATGAACCAACACACTCGTGGTACTTGGGTAAATACACTTTCTTACAATGTTCACTTTATGCTTAACAAACAAGCACTTCCAGGTTCTGGTGCATTCTCACTAACTGGTCAACCATCAGCTTGTGGTACTGCTCGTGAAGTTGGAACATTCTGTCACCGTTTACCGGCTGATATGATGGTTAAAAATCCTAAGCATAGAAAAAAGACAGAAGATAGATGGAAAATTCCTCACGGAACTCTAAACCCTGTTGGAAATCAACACATTATGAAAATTCACCGTGATATTGAAGATGGTGTTGTTAAATTTGCATGGGTAAATGTTTGTAATGCTTACCAAGATTCTGCAAATGCTACTCACTGGATTAAAGCAGCAAGAGAGATGGATAACTTCATCGTAACTTCTGATGGTTACCCTGGTATATCTGCAATGGTTTCTGACTTAGTTTTACCATCTGCTATGATTTATGAAAAATGGGGTGCTTATGGTAATGCTGAGCGTCGTACACAACACTGGAGACAACAAGTTTTACCAGTAGGTGATGCTATGAGTGATACTTGGCAATGGATGGAACTTTCAAAAAGATTTACTGTAAATGACCTATGGGGTGCTTATACTCTTAGAAATGGTAAAAAACTTGCTGATGTTCGTGCTGATGCTGAAAAAATGGGTTATACTAAAGATACAACTATGTATGAAATCCTTTATGCTAACGAAGAAGCTAAATCTTATAAAATTGACTTAAATGCATTCCCTCAAAAAGGTTATGATAACTCTGACTGTAGTGGTGATAGCAGAAATGTTATTGGTGGTGATGGTGAAGTTGTTAAAGGTTGTGGATTTATGGTTCATGAATACCTTTTTGAAGAGTATGCTTGGTTTGGTCGTGGTCATGGGCATGATTTGGCTCCATTTACTACCTACCATAAAGTTCGTGGACTTAAATGGCCAGTTGTTGATGGTAAAGAAACTCAGTGGAGATTCAATGCTAAATACGACCCTTATGCAGCTGCAGCAGTAGCAAAAAGTGGAAATGGTTCTACTCACGCATTCTACGGTCCATTAGCTAAAGCTCTTACTCAAGGTGACTTAATGGGTATAAAAGACAAAAATAAAAAGTCTCTTAAAAATAAAGCAAAAATCTTTGCTAGACCATACATGGAGCCACCAGAAGTTCCAGATGCTGAGTACGATACTTGGTTATGTACAGGTCGTGTACTTGAACACTGGCACTCTGGAACTATGACTATGCGTGTACCTGAACTTTTCCGTGCAGTACCAGAAGCATTATGTTATATGCATCCACAAACTGCTAAAGATAAAGGACTTAAACAAGGTGAGCTTTGTTGGGTTGAATCTCGTCGTGGTAAAGTAAAAGCTCGTGTTGAGACTCGTGGTAGAAATAGACCACCTCGTTCACTTGTATTTGTTCCATGGTTTGATGAAAAAGTATTTATCAACAAAGTTTGTTTAGATGCAACTTGTCCTCAGTCAAAACAGACTGATTACAAAAAATGTGCTATTAAACTATATAAAGCATAATTTTAAATTAAAGGTAAGGGAAGTATCGTTTTGAGCGAAAACAGACCTGAAAAGAAAAAGAAAAAACAACCAATGACTGATAGACGAAAGTTTATTCTCAATATGGCTAGAGGCTTTGGTCTTGCTACTATGGGTGGGTTTATATGGAGTGCTTATATAGATGAAGTTACGGCTTCTGAGCTACTCCTTAGACCACCAGGAGCTTTAAAAGAGGATGATTTTTTAAAAACTTGTATCAAGTGTGGACTATGTGTTGAAGCTTGTCCTTATGATACACTTATGCTCGCTAAACCAGGCGACCATAAACCTTTAGGTACTCCATATTTTGTACCTAGAGATATACCTTGTTATATGTGTCCAGATATTCCATGTGTACCAGTATGTCCTACTGGTGCTTTGGATGAAAAAAGTGTAACAACTGATGATAAACTAGATATAAACATAGCAGATATGGGTTTAGCTGTTGTAGATAAAGAAAGTTGTATAGCTTATTGGGGTATCCAATGTGATGCTTGTTATAGAGCTTGTCCTATTTTTGGAACTGCTATAACGATAGAATATAGTAAAAATGAAAGAACTGGTAAACATGCTTTTATGAAACCTGTTGTACATGCTGATGCTTGTACTGGATGTGGTTTATGCGAACATGCTTGTGTAACTGAAAAACCTGCGATATTTGTCCTTCCTCGTGAAACGGCAACTGGTAAAGCTGGTGATTATTACATAAAAGGTTGGGATAAAGACGACGAGAAGCGTTTAGAACATGCTAAGGAGATTAAGACCACTACAGAACTTAGTAAAGATAGTGCTATTAATTCTTTAAATGGAAATTTGGAGGATTTATACTAATGTCAAAACTATGGAATAATTATAGGTATCTCTTTTTAAGAAGATTTACCCAGATTGGTATTTTAGTTCTTTATTTTGGTGCAAATGCTTGGGGCTGGAGTATCCTTATGGGTAATCTTAGTTCATCTAAGCTTTTTAATCTTGTACCAATGAGTGACCCTTATGCAGCATTACAGATGCTATTTGCTGGTGCTGCGATGGCTACCGATTTAATAGTTGGTGTTGCTGTTGTTGGGATTTTTTATCTTTTAATCGGTGGTCGAGCATTTTGTAGTTGGGTTTGCCCAATTAACATGGTAACCGACTTAGCGAGTTACACTAGAAAAAAAATAGGTATGGATAAGGTTCAAGGTATAAAACAACCTGCATCTCGTAATATACGATATTGGGTTTTAGCTTTGAGTTTAGTTTTATCTACGATTTTAGGTGTTACAGCTTTTGAGTTTATATCACCTATATCTATGGTTCATAGAGGTGTTGTTTTTGGTTTAGGTTTTGGTTGGGCAGCAATGCTTATCATTTTTCTTTTTGACCTATTTGTACTAAAAAATGGTTGGTGTGGACATATTTGTCCTCTTGGTGGGTTTTACTCACTTTTAGGTAAATTTAGTCTTATAAGAGTTAAACATATAGAGGAAAACTGTACTTTATGTATGAAATGTAAAGCAGTATGTCCAGAAAATCAAGTGTTACATATGATAGGTAAAGAGAGTTTACCTGTTTTATCTGGCGAGTGTACAAACTGTGCGAGATGTATCGAAGTATGTGATGACGATGCCTTAGAATTTTCTATAAGAAATATGGCAAAAAACAATAAAACGGGAGAGTAAAATGAAAATAATTAGTAAAATAACAATTGGTTTAGCTACTGCAACATTACTTTTTGTTGGTTGTGGTGATAATGCTACACCAGCTAAAACAGATACAGTAAAACCAACAATTAGTGAAGAATCTTTAGGTTTAAGAAAAGTATCTCTTTATAATGAAAATAAAACTGTAGCTCCAAGAAAAACAGCATATTCAACAGATTATGCAGGTGGAAGTCAAAAGATAAAAAGAGCATTCCAAGATGCTCCGCCAATGATTCCACACAATACTGATGGTATGTTACCGATTAAAATAGGTGATAACCAATGTATAGCTTGTCATGATCCAATGGTTGCAGAATCTATGGGTGCTACACCATACCCACCATCACACATGACTAACTTTAGACCACAAGCTAGTTATGCTATAAAAGCTGAAAACACTTCTAGTGAAAATCAAGCTCATATCTCTATTAAAAAAGAGGGTAAACTTGTTGGTGCTAGATTTAACTGTTCACAATGTCATGCTCCACAGTCTGATACTCCATTAGCTGTTGAAAATAACTTTGAAGCTCAGTACCTAGATAAAGATGGTGCTTCTAAATCAAGATGGACTGGTAGTAGAATGCTTGAGGGCTTAGATACTACAAAATCAGGTCATTAATCAAAATGCAGAGAAGAGAGCTTTTTAGCTTTCTCTCTTCATCCGTAAAAGGTGAAAAGGGAAAAGAAAAAAAATTTATAACTAGACCACCTTACTATAATGACCTAGATGCCTTTGACAAAGAGTGTGTAAATTGTGATGGTTTATGTGCCACTTCTTGTCAAGAGCATATTATAATAATAAGCGATGATAAAACTCCAAGGATTGATTTTTCATCAAGTGGATGCACATATTGTGATGATTGTGCTATAGCTTGTGAAAGTGGAGTTTTAAATATTGAAGATAAAAAACTAATAGATTTAGATATAACTATAAACCAAAAAACTTGTCTTAGTTGGCAAGGAGTTATGTGTTTTTCGTGTAAAGACCCATGTTTAGAAGATGCTATAGAGTTTAAAGCTATGTTTATGCCAACGATAAACTTAGACAAATGTACAGCTTGTGGATTTTGCATCAGTAGATGCCCATCTATGGCTATAGATATTAACAAAAAAAAGGAAAAAGATGAAGTTACTAATTAGTATAATCTTATTAAGTGTATCAATTTTTGCAACAACTATTCAAAAACCAAATGCTAGTTATATAGCTAGTGGTTCTGTTATAGACCTACTAACAACAGATAATAAGCTTTATGTAGCAACAAGTGCAAGTTGTGTAGATATTTTTGATATAAAAACAAAAAAAATAGTTGATAAAATAGTTGTTAGTAAAATTACAAACTTTTTAGGAGATATTATAGATGCTAAAGTTTACTCAGTAGATGTAATTGATGGTAAGATTTTAGTTTTATCATTAGGTAAAAGTGGTGCGAGAAGAGTTCATATATATAAAGATAAAAAGTTAAACTTAGTTTTACCTAGTTCTAAAAATATGTATATAGCTAAAGCTAAGTTTTTAGATGAAGATAACATCTTACTAGGGCTACTTAGTAATGATATAGTTTCTTACAATATAAAAACTCAAAAAGAAAATTGGAGTGTTCAAGCTTCTCAGTCAAAATTTTCTGATTTTGCTTTAAATGAAACTAAAACAAAAGTTGTTGTAGCAGATGAAAGTGGTGATCTACATATATTAGATACTAAAAATGGTAAAATTATCAAAACATTGTCTGGTGAAAATCTTGATAATGTTTTTAAAGTTGATTGGAAAAATGGTACTATTGCAACTGCTGGACAAGATAGAAGAGTAGTAGTTTACGATACTAGATTTAACTCAGCTTACTATAAAACATCATCTTTTATGATATATGCTGCTGGAGTTTCACCAAAAGGTAAAATAGTTGGCTATGCTAGTGATGAAAACAATAATGTAACTTTATTTAAAGCAAATACAAAAACAACTATAGGTACATTTGGTGGTAATAATATGACACTTACAAACATAGTATTTAAAAATGAGAAAGA
>Ga0256842_1000716_pt1 | contig 28789 bp, 31 predicted proteins | sample 4559240metaG_FD_185973 | JGI IMG/M metagenome (GOLD analysis project Ga0256842, IMG submission 185973) | Hydrothermal vent microbial communities from Guaymas Basin, Mexico - 4559-240 | ecosystem: Environmental > Aquatic > Marine > Hydrothermal vents | place: Mexico: Guaymas Basin | collected... | reverse complement strand
TATTCTATGATTTTGGTAACAACACCTGCTCCTACTGTCCTTCCTCCTTCCCTGATCGCAAACCTCAACCCCTCCTCCATAGCCACAGGCTTTATTAACTCCACCTCTAACTCCACATTGTCCCCAGGCATCACCATCTCCACTCCCTCCGGCAACTTCACCACCCCCGTAACATCCGTCGTCCTGAAATAAAACTGCGGCCTGTATCCATTAAAAAACGGTGTGTGCCTCCCTCCCTCCTCCTTCTTTAACACATATACCTCCGCCTTAAACTTCGTGTGCGGCGTTATACTACCAGGCTTCGCCAACACCTGCCCCCTCTCTACATCGTCCTTACCTACACCCCTCAAAAGCACTCCTATATTGTCACCCGGTAACGCCTCATCCAGTATCTTCCTAAACATCTCTATACTCGTCGCCACCGTCTTTATCGTCGGCCTTAACCCTACTATCTCTACCTCCTCTCCAGGCTTCAATACCCCCCTCTCTACCTTCCCTGTAACCACTGTCCCTCTTCCACTTATGCTAAATATGTCCTCTATCGGCATCAAAAACGGCTTGTCAAGCTCCCTCACCGGCTCCGGTATATACTCATCCATCGCCCTTAAAAGCTCCCATATCTTCCCACACCACTCACAATCCTCCTTCCCACATCCACACTCAAGTGCCTTTAATGCACTCCCCCTTATCACCGGTACATCATCCCCAGGAAAACCATACTTGCTTAAAAGCTCCCTCACCTCAAGCTCTACCAAATCAAGAAGCTCCTCATCATCCACCATGTCCACCTTGTTCATAAACACCACTATCGCCGGCACATTCACCTGCCTCGCAAGAAGTACATGCTCCCTCGTCTGCGGCATCGGACCGTCTGTTGCCGCAACCACAAGTATAGCACCGTCCATCTGAGCCGCACCAGTTATCATGTTCTTTATGTAGTCCGCATGCCCAGGACAGTCTATATGCGCATAATGCCTCTTGTCCGTCTCATACTCAACATGCGCAAGCTGTATCGTAATCCCCCTCTGCTTCTCCTCCGGCGCCTTGTCTATGTTGTCAAATGGTATCCACTCCGCATACCCCTTTGTAGATAATACCCTGGTTATAGCACTCGTAAGCGTCGTCTTCCCATGGTCAATATGACCTATCGTCCCCACATTCAAATGCGGCTTCTTACGCTCAAACTTCTGCTTACTCATCTCCCACTCCTCCTAAAAATTTTTCTAATTTCCCTTGGCTTTCTTTATAATCTGCTCGGCAATATTCTCGGGCACCTTCTCATAGTGAGAAAACTGCATAGTAAATGTTCCTCTCCCCTGGGTTATAGATCTAAGGGTGGTTGCATAACCAAACATCTCACCAAGAGGAACAAAAGCCCTTATAACCCTTACATTACCCCTCATGTCCATTCCTTCCACTCTTCCCCTTCTTGAAGAAATATCTCCCAAAACATCACCAAGATACTCATCTGGCACAACAATCTCCACCTTCATTACTGGTTCAAGAAGAACTGGATTGGCCTTTCTACAGGCCTCTTTAAAACCAATAGAACCTGCAATAGCAAAGGCAAGGTCTGAAGAGTCCACCTCGTGGTAACTTCCATCAACGAGCCTTACCTTTACATCAATCACTGGATAACCAGCAAGCACGCCCTCATTCATAGCTTCTTTAATTCCCTTTTCCACAGAAGGGATAAATTCTTTGGGAATTGCACCACCTACGATCTCAGAGATAAATTCAAACCCCTTTCCAGGATTAGGCTCAACCACAAGTTTTACATGTCCATATTGACCTCTACCGCCTGTCTGCCTGATGTACTTTCCTTCTGCCTCAGCAGTAGTGGTAATAGTCTCTTTATAAGCAACCTCAGGTTTACCTACATTTACTCCCACCTTGAATTCTCTTACAAGCCTATCCACAATAATATCTAAGTGAAGCTCTCCCATTCCCCAGATAAGGGTTTGCCCTGTTTCATGGTTAATAGTCACTCTGAAAGAGGGATCTTCAAGGGCAATCTTTTGAAGGGCAATGGAAAGCTTTTCCTGGTCGGCCTTTGTTTTAGGTTCCACAGCAACAGAGATTACCGGCTCAGGAATCTCAAGCTTTTCAAGCTCTATAGGATGGGCTTCGTCACAAAGAGTATCTCCAGTAGTGGTAACCCTAAGACCTATAGCAGCTACAATGTCTCCAGCAGCAGCTCCGGTAATTTCCTCTCTCTGATTGGCATGCATTCTAACCAAACGCCCAATTCTCTCTTTCTTTCTTTTAGTAGAATTATATACAGACATCCCTGACTGCAATCTGCCAGAGTAAATTCGGAGGAAAGTAAGGGTTCCTACATAAGGATCTGTCATAATTTTAAAAGCAAGAGCAGAAAGAGGCGCATCAGGATCAGTAACTCTCTCTTCTACTTCACCAGTGTTGGGATTTATTCCTTTTACAGGAGGAATATCAAGAGGTGAAGGCAAAAAGTCCACTATGGCATCAAGGAGTGGCTGAACGCCTTTGTTTTTAAAGGCAGCTCCACAAAGCACAGGCACTGCTTTAAAAGTTACAGTAGCCTCTCTTATAGCTTTTCTTATTTCTTCAGGACTGATTTCCTCACCTTCAAGATATTTCTCCATTATTTCGTCATTTATATCAGCAAGAGTCTCAAGCATCTGAATTCTATACTCTTCGGCTTTATCTTTGAGATCAGCAGGGATTTCTTCATAATGAAACTTCGCACCCAGAGTTTCCTCTTCCCATACGATGGCCTTCATCTCAATAAGATCAACAACTCCCACAAAGTTTTCTTCCGCCCCGATAGGAATTTGAATAGGAAGAGGATTGGCTCCAAGCCTCTGCTTCATCTGCTCAATAACACCCTCAAAATTGGCACCGAGCCTATCCATTTTATTGATAAATGTAATTCTGGGAACTTTATACTTATTTGCCTGACGCCAGACCGTTTCTGACTGAGGTTCAACACCACCAACCGCACAAAAGATAACCACGGCACCATCAAGGACTCTAAGACTTCTTTCAACCTCAATAGTAAAGTCCACATGCCCTGGAGTATCTATAATGTTAATTCTGTGCCCGCGCCAGAAAGTTGTGGTACAGGCAGAAGTAATGGTAATTCCTCTTTCCTGCTCCTGCACCATGAAGTCCATAGTAGCAGTACCTTCATGAACCTCTCCAATCTTATAAGTCTTACCTGTGTAATAAAGAATTCTCTCCGTAGTAGTGGTTTTACCCGCATCAATATGAGCAACCAAACCAATATTTCTGGTTGTTTTCAAAATTTTCAACTCTTCTGGTGTCATAACTCTTCACCCTCTTGTTTTTTTCAAAATGTAAAAAAATAGTAAATAAATACTTTCTTATTCTTTAAAATCCACCCTTAATACAAAAAGACCTTACCAGCGATAGTGAGCAAATACCCTATTTGACTCAGCCATACGGTGCGTATCGTCCCTCTTTTTAATAGCAGCACCCCTTTCATTATAGGCATCCCAGAGCTCGTTAGCAAGCCTTTCAACCATAGTCCTTTCACTCCTTTCCCTTGCAGCACGAATAATCCACTTAATAGCAAGAGACACCTGCCTCTCTGGCCTCACCTCTACTGGCACCTGATAATTTGCACCTCCCACTCTGCGGGACCTTGTTTCAAGAAGAGGCTTCACATTTTCCACTGCCTTTTCAAAAATTTTAAGAGGATCTTCTCCCCCCGATTTCTCCTTCAGCCTTTCTAAAGCATCATAAAATATCCTGCGGGCTACATTCTTTTTCCCATCCCGCATGAGATTGTTTATAAATTTAGCTACAAGTACACTCCCATACTTTGGATCAGGCGGAATTTCTCTTTTGGGTACCGGTCCTCTACGCGGCATAAAAGCTCCCTCTCCTTATCTTTTTATTTTGGCCTGGGTGTTCCATATTTGGAACGAGATTTCCTCCTATCCTGCACCCCAGCGGCATCAAGAGCACCACGAATAATCTTATACCTCACGCCAGGAAGATCCCTTACACGCCCTCCCCTTACCAATACTACGGAGTGCTCCTGAAGATTATGCCCTATACCAGGAATATAAGCAGTCACTTCTATGCCATTGGTAAGCTTAACTCTTGCTACCTTTCTCAGGGCTGAATTAGGTTTTTTAGGAGTTACCGTATAAACCCTGACACACACCCCTCTTTTCTGAGGGCAACCCTGAAGAGCAGGCGCCTTAGACCTTTTCTCTTTTTTTCCTCTCCCAAGCCTTACTAACTGGTTAATTGTCGGCATAACTCCCCTCAACCTCTCTATTTTTGTTAAAAATTGACAAGCCCTTTATATACAACTTTTTTCTTAATCTGTCAAGAGGCCTGCCTAAAAAAAAGCAAAAATTCTTTTTAAAAGGTGTCTTTAATTTTACAATTTTAAAAATTTTTTTCAACCTTTAATTTTAACAAATTTTAGAAAATAAAAAAACCTTGAAATAAAATTATTAGTTCTTATTATATTGCTTAAATAGCGGTTATTGAACATTTAAAAACAGGTAAAAATGTCTGTTAAACGAAACTTTATTAAAATACTATATTAAAAGGAGGTGGATTATGAAACGAATTAGTATGGTGCTTGTCATGGTAGCTTTACTCTCACTTTTTTTGGGATGGGAAACAGGAAACTTCTTTACTGGTAGGTCTTTTCAAAGATTAATTTCTACAATACCTGCCTCGCCTATCGTGACGGAAGTAAAATACGAAAAGCAAAAACACACTCTGATTTATTCTCTGTTTAATCCGGGTGGAGTTCCTATTTCTGTAATAGAAGAAAATTTTGTCTTTAAACCCGGGAAAAATACTACCCAGCAAAGTTATGTGGTCTCTAACATTCCTTTACATGTTATTATTCCTCCTTCAGGGAAGGCTTCTGTGAATCTAAAGTTAAAGGCAGGCACTCCCAAACTTGCTTTGGGGGATGTGGTATTGGCCACTTTTACCTATACCCATCCACTTTCCAAAGATCTTTATACGGTGGGACACATTTTCACAATGAATAAAACTGGACAAGAAAAAACAAAAATAAAAAATCAAAAGAAAAAAGAATAAAAAAAATGGGGGAGGTAAAAAATGAATAAAGAAAGAATAATATGGTGGCTATTTTTCATTCCCTTTGCTTTAGCTATGGTGCTTGCAATAATGGGGGTAATCTCTCTTGCCACGATAATTTCTTTCAGTCCTGAAGCAAGTGCCTTTTTATTAGGATTTATTGGCTTCTGGCTGTTTGCCAATCGTTTAATATTTGGATATGGTGGAATAGCAGATGCTATTTACCAATTCAAAAAAGGAGTGCCAGAGGAAAATATTATAAATAAAAAAGAGCTTGCTAAAAAAACAAATAGAGCCCTGGAAGAACTCCAAAAAATGAGCTTTATTTCCCTTATCTTGTTATGGAAAAGCTGGCTTGAACCATTTAGATATGCCTTTTATCTTGCCTTTTTTCTTATCCTAATAACAGTAGAAATTTTCAATGTAGGAGGAGATATAGGAAAGGCCTTCCTCTTGGGAAGCAGCTTTTCCGTTATACTTGCATGGGGAATGGAAATGCTTGCAGCAGCTGCTTTTACAGACTATAATTTGCTGGAAGAAAAGTAATGTTTAGCAAGGGGGGTAAAAGTCCCCCCCTTCAATTTTAAAATGCTTGCAGAACAACTTAGGCCTAAAACCTGGGAAGAGTTTGCAGGTCAGGAGCATCTTGTTGGAGAAAGGGGAATTTTGAGAAAGCTCATAGTCCAAAGAAAAAAGCCTTTTTCTTTTCTTCTCTGGGGCCCTCCTGGCACTGGAAAAACTACTCTGGTCAAGCTCATTGGGAAAGAACTCAAGGCTGAGCTCTTTTCTATCTCTGCTGTTGATGCAGGACTAAAAGAAGTCAAATCTTTTATAGCCTCAGCCAGAAAAATAAAGGCCCTTGGTGGAGTGCCTGTACTATTTATTGATGAAATCCATCGCTTTAACAAAGCTCAGCAGTCCTTTCTTTTGCCTTATGTGGAAAAAGAAGAAGTCTATCTCATAGGAACCACCACGGAAAATCCCTCTTTTGAAGTGATTAGCCCTTTGCTCTCAAGGCTGAAGGTGTTCCAGCTTTTTCCACTAACAGAGGGAGAGCTATTAAAGGTGCTAAAAAGAGGAGCCGAGCACCTTGAGAAAAGGTTAGGAATCAAAATAAAAGAGGAAGTCCTCTCTCTTATAGCCTCTTCTGTAGACGGAGATGCAAGAAAGGCACTTAATCTTCTTGAGTTAATGGTGGAATGTGCAGTAGCAGAAGGGAAAAGAGAGGTTAACAAAGATGAGATTTCCAAAGAGCTTCTTAAAAGCCCTTTAAAATACGACAAAGATGGAGAGGAGCACTACAATCTGATTTCTGCCTTTCACAAAAGCATGAGGGGAAGTGATCCTGATGCTACCATATACTGGATGGTAAGGATGCTTGAAGCAGGTGAGGACCCACTTTACATAGCTCGCAGAATTGTGATCTGTGCAGCAGAAGATGTGGGGCTTGCAGACCCAATGGCCTTAGTTGTAGCAACTTCTGCTTATCAGGCCTATGAAGTGCTTGGCTCTCCTGAGGGAGAAATTGCCCTTGCAGAGGCAGCTATTTATGTAGCCTGTGCTCCAAAAAGCAACTCTGCTTACAAGGCCCTTAAACTTGCCAAGGAAGAAGTGAAAAATTCGGGCAGTCTCCCTGTTCCCATGCACCTCAGAAATCCCGTTACAAGGCTGATGAAAAAATTGGGCTGTGGCAAAGGTTATAAGTATCCTCACGATTATCCAGAAGGGTTTGTAAAACAGCTTTATCTTCCCGAAGAGATAAAGCACAAAATTTTCTACCATTTCTCTGACAGGGGCGCAGAAAAACAAATAGGAGATAGACTCCTAAGGTTTAGAAGAAAGATTTAATCTTTTAACAAGTTCGTAGGGGGTACAGCCAGCAGAAGAGGCGGCCTCTTTTAAAGAAGTTTTTTGAAGCTTCTCAAGACAGTTATCCAAAGAAATACCAAACTCTTTACAAACTTCTTTCACTGTCCTCCTTCCCCAACCTGTCGCAGGTAAAATTTTTTCAGAGTTTTTCTTTATTTTGTTTAAAAGGATCGCATAAATTTTTGCAGGAGATGTATGATTTTTTAATGCAATCTCTCTAAGACTCTCATGAGGGGAACCTACCTTCAAACCTTCCTGTTTCAAAATTTTTAAAGCTTCTTCTCCAGAAAGATTAACAAATTTAGCCACTTTGTTTAAAGAAAAAAGCTCCATGTGCGGAAATGGAGGATTAGGAAGCCTCGTTCCCCAGTAATCTTTTATCTTCTCCCCTAAATCTATTATAGTACTACAAGGAGGAACATTAAGTAAGGTAAATGTAAATATAGCAGTGGTAATTCCTGCTGTTATCCAGAACTCTTTGGAAAAGAAAAGCACCGCTTTCTTTAAAATGTAATTTTTTATCACTCTCCAGTTTAAACCAATATGCCAGATACTCAAAATGATAAAAAGGAAACCAAAGATAGTGTGAACAGCCTCCCAGTCCTGTTTCTGAAGTCCTAAAAAACTCCAGAAGGTCCAGTAAGCCACTCTCCCGTGAGGAATTATATAAAGGACGATCCCACTAAACCCCAAAATAATTAAACTAAAAAATAATAAAAGACCTAAATATTTCCTCATCTTTTGCTCCTTTAATTAGTTTTGTTTTTGAATTTCAATTTTAGTTGACTTTTTAAATTTGTAAATATCCCGGTGAAATTTCCAAAAATATCAAAAATAGTTCTTCCATTACGGAAGGACTTTTGTTTTTCATAACATTAAAAACCCAAAAATCTAAACACCTAAAATTAAACATTACTTTTGCTAAAAAAGTGGTAAATTTTTGTTTAACAGTTATACTTTTTACAAAACATTAAAAGGAGGAGAGAAAATGGAAATATTTAAAAAGGCCATGTTAATGGGATTAGGCATGATGAATCTTACAAAAGAAAAAGCTGAAGCACTGGCTGAAGAGTTGATTAAAAAAGGAGAAATTGCTAAAGAAGAAAAGTTTAAGATAGTTGACAAATTGCTTAGTCAGGCTCAGGAACAGGAAAAAGAATTGATGAAAAAATTTTCAGAAATCATCAAAAAAACAATAACTGAGATGGGGATTCCTACTAAGGAAGATATTGAAAAGGTGTTAACCAAACTTGACGAGATAGAGAAAAAAATTTCTTAAGAATTATAAAGAAATCGGTTCTATTTAGAGAAAGTGTTTATTTTTAGAATTCGTCAAAATTATAAAGAATTTAAGCGTTATCTTAAAATTTTTGCTGTTTTAATCCGTTATGGATTTGAAGATATCGTTGATAAAATTAGCGACAAGTTAAAATTTAAGTATTTTATTCTCTGGCGAAGATTTATAAAGAAAGAGCAGGAAGAGGTAAAACGGCTTTCTACTGCTGAAAGAGTCAGATTGGTTTTAGAAGAGCTTGGTCCTACCTTTATAAAATTTGGTCAAATATTAAGTTGCAGACCGGACCTTCTTCCTCCTGAATTTATTAAAGAATTCAGCAAACTTCGTGACGAAGTTCCTCCTTTCCCTTTTGAAAAAGTCAAAGAAATTGTAGAAACTCAATTGAAAAAACCTTTAAACGAACTCTTTTCTTATTTTGAGAAAAAGCCTTTAGCCGCAGGCTCGGTAGCTCAGGTGCATAGAGCAAAAACCAAAAATGGAGAAGAAGTGGTTGTTAAGGTGCAGCGCCCCGGAATAAAAGAACTTATAGAAATTGACCTCCACATACTCTACGATCTGGCTTCTCTTTTGGAAAGACGCTTTCCTGAAATAAAGTATTATGAACCTACGAAAATTGTAGAAGAATTTGCCAAAGCCCTTCGTAAAGAATTGGATTTTATTAGAGAGGGAAGAAACATAGAACGGTTTAGAGCCTGTTTTAAAGATGAGCCCAGAATTCACTTTCCGAAAGTCTATTGGGATTTAACTTCTTCCAGGGTACTAACTATGGAATACATTAAAGGAATTAAGCTCTCTGAAATTGACGGACAAACAGGTGTAAAAATAGACAAAAAAACTATAGCTCTCATAGGTGCGGATTTTATTCTTAAAGAAATCTTTGAATGCCATTTTTTCCATGCTGACCCACATCCCGGAAATATTTTTATTCTGAATAACAATGTGATAGCCTTTATAGACTTTGGAATGGTGGGAATTCTTGACGATGTAATGGTAGACTGGATTATTAAAATCTTAAAAGCTATTTTAGATAAAGATATAGACTTGTTAATAAAGGCTATTTTGAGTCTTAACATTGCTTCAGCCCCGTCAGACATAATAACTTTTAGAGCAGAATTGTTTGATTTTCTGGAGCGCTATTACGGAGTACCTCTGAAAGATCTTGACATAAACAACCTCGTAAATGAATTTTTGGAAATTATGAGAAAATATCGTGTGCGTTTTCCTCCCTCCCTGGTATTAATGTTTAGAGCTTTAGTAATTCATGAAGGAATTGGAAGAACTCTTTATCCAGAGTTTAACATGATAGAACATATAAAACCCTATATTAAAAAACTTCTTCTAAAAAAATTTGATTTATCCAAACAATGTAAAAAATTTAGCCTATTTCTGGAAGATTCGGCTTTACTTCTTAGAGAATTGCCTTCAGATTTAAGAGAAATCTTTTTAAAGCTAAAAAAAGACGATCTTGGTATAAAATTTGAACATCAGGGTCTGGAAAAGTTTATACATCAACTTGACAGGGCCAGCAATCGGCTCAGTTTTGCCATGATAACTGCCGCTTTAGTGATAGGGTCTTCCATTGTGTTTCAGACGCAAGCAGGACCAAAGCTTTTTGGATATCCCTTATTAGGATTTGCAGGTTTTATTTTAGCAAGTTTATTTGGCATAAAGCTTCTTATTGAAATCTTAAAATCAGGAAAATTCTAATCAAGATTTTAATCTCCCCTCCCATAGTCCTCAATCCTATTTATCCGAAAATCGTGTGTTGTAAAATTTTGATTTTACAACTTGACAATACTCAAAAATTAAGCAATCTTTTTTGAAAATTAAAAAAGGAGCAAAGATGGAGAGAAGGGACTTTTTGAAAGCTTTTGCTTTAACTTCTGGCGTCTTTTTAGCCTCACCTATTCTGAGCTACGGGAAAGGAGAGTATCCTGTTAATCCTGAACCCAATAAGTATCACAAAGTTCCTCTTTTACCCTGGGGATATGTTGAACTTGATCCAGATGAAGCCTTTAAAAGAGGCCATCTTGGTTACTTTGCTGGAGAATGTGGAGCAGCCACTTTCTGGGCAGTTATTTCTTCACTTACTTAGAGAAAACAAAGGCTATCCTTATAATTATTTACCTATTCCATCCTTAGACATAGTATTAAAGGCTGTAAAAGCCCATAAGCATTTACCTATGCCTATGAAATATATGAATGGAGGAGTAGAAGGATATGCTACTTTATGCGGAGCTTTGAATGGAGCTGCTCTTGCTATTGAATGGGCTATGGGGCCTGAGAAAGCCAAACCCATCATTATAAGACTTTTTAAATGGTATGAAGTAACATCATTTCCTACAGAAATGACAAACGAATGGGCTGTAAAGCATAAATTTTATACTACCGGAAAAACAGATAAAGCTCTACCTTCAATTCCTGTACATTCTGTTTTATGCCATGTAGTTGTTTCTACTTGGTGTAAAAAGGCTGGCTTTGCCAGTGGAGGAAAAGAGAGGTCTGAAAGATGTGCCAGAATCAGTGCTGCAGTTGCAAGACAATCTGTTTTATTTATGAACGCTGCATATAAAGCCAAAAATGAGGAGGAATTTGAGAGAGCTCTTGACAAAGTATTTCCATTTAAACTTGATGAAAAAACAAGAAGCTGCCGTGCCTGCCATTATAAAGGAAAAGACTATAAACATGCTCAGTTTATGCGTGGTTTCATGCAATGTGATACCTGCTATGATGTCAATTTGCAAGAGCACATGAAAGAAGTCATGTCCAAAATGAAATAAACCCTTGATTTTCTCTCTTTGATTTTTATCTTTTAATTAAAAGCCTCTTCGCCCTCCCCAGATTGCTGGGGAGGGTTTTGCATTTTTAAAACATCTTTATGGAGGTGCTAAAACCATGGCTAAGGATTATTACAAAATACTTGGAGTTCCAAGAAATGCTACACAGGAAGAAATAAAGAGAGCTTATAGGCGCCTTGCAATGAAATATCATCCGGACAGAAACAAAGGGAACAAGGAAGCTGAAGAAAAATTTAAAGAAATAAACGAGGCTTATGCGGTGCTTTCAGATCCAGAAAAAAGAAAAATGTATGATATGTATGGCTCTGCGGAATTTCAGAGAAGATATTCCACGGAAGACATTTTCAGGGACTTTAACTTTGAAGATGTTTTTCAGGACATAGGGATTGACCTTGGAAGTATTTTTGGAAGAAGAGGCAGGACAAGAAGTAGAACCTTCTTTTTTGATCTGGGAGACATTTTTAGCCATCTTTTTGGCACAAGATTTGAGCAAGATGAAGAATTTTCTCCTTTTGGTGAAGTTTATGAGACTGTCCAGATTGATCTCCCCCTGACATTAGAGGAAGTCTTGAAAGGGGGGGAAAAGGAAGTTATCCTTCCTGGAACCTTTGAAACAGTAAAGATTAAAATCCCAAAAGGCATAAAAGATGGGCAGATTTTAAGAATAAGAAAGCCCAGTGGAAGAAAAGTAAGGGAATATTTATTTAGAGTAAAAATTCTTCCGCATAAAAACTTCAGGGTAGAAAACGGAAACATTATTCTGGAAAAAGAGATTCCTTTTACTTCTTTTTTCTTAGGGGGGGAAGTAGAAGTTGAAACCCTTGAGGGAAGGAAAATAAAAGCCAAGGTACCTCCTCTTGTAAAGCCGGGAGCCAAGCTCAGACTGAGGGGACTGGGTCTTCCCAAAGAGGATGGCACAAGGGGGGATCTTTATATCCACCTTCAGGCAAAAATGCCTGAAAGACTTACCCCTGAACAAGCAGAACTATTAAAAAAACTTCAAACCACAGGACTTTAAGCCCGATTCTTATTGACAAAGCTTTTTTCAAGAGGTAAATTTGTAAAAAAATCTTTCTTTTATAAGGGGTGCCTCCTATGGTCAAAGAAATTATGGCTAACTCATTACCCACCGGGCCCAAAGGTATAAGGTTTCTCTTTGGAGAATTTGTTCATTACGACTACTTTTTCGGCTACATAGGCACTCTTCTTCATGCTGAATCAGGGATCCAACACATACACATTATGGAAAACGAGTTCTGGGGAAAAATGCTTTTTATAAATAACTGCCTTCAGTTCACAGAAAGGGATGAGTTTATTTATCACGAGGCTCTGGTGCACATCCCTGTACAGGCCTCTCCCAAAGGAAAGATTAAAAAAGTACTTATCTGTGGAGGGGGGGACTTTGGAGCTTCAAGAGAGCTTCTTAAGTACCCTGAAATAGAAGAAGTAATAATTGTGGATATAGATCCTGATGTGCCTAAACTTATAAAAAAGTACTTTCCCAGTCTCCTTCCAGAAAACCCCAAAGATCCCAGGCTAAAGCTTATTACTGCTGATGCTTATGAAATGGTAAAAAAGTTCACCAGAGAAAAAAAGAACTTTGATCTTATCATCATAGACACCACGGATCCTGATGTGAGCGTGGAAGGGGGGAAGACTCAGGAGCTTTCCCATGCCCTTTTTGCAGAGGAGTTTCACAGGATGCTTCTTGAAATGTCTCCAGAGGGTATAGTGGTTCAGCAGTGTGGCACTCCTTTTACCATGAAGGACATCCTGAAAGGGACTTATCAAATATTTAAAAAAGTGTATCCTGAAAATGAAATCTATTGCTATCGTGCAGATGTACCCTCCTTTGGAGGAGATAATGCCTATTTAATGCGTTTTCCTTTTGAAGATCCAAAGACTCCCAAGTGGGAGGAACTTGAAAATACACTTTATTACAATCATGAGGTGCACAGGGCCTCCTTTGGCCTTCCAAAATTCTGGAAAGAGGTACTGGAATAATGAAAGTATTAGGAATTTGTGGGTCTCCCCATAAAGATGGAGGATCAGCACAGCTCCTTCTTGCTGCCCTAAAAGGGGCACAGAGGGAAGGGGCTGAAACAGAGTTTGTAAGTGCATATGACGGAGAGATAAAGCCCTGCAAGGGCTGCATTCAGGATGAAGAACCTGATTGCAAGTATCCCTGTGTCTTTGAAGACTTTGGGAAAGCGCTTCTTGAAAAAATTTACTCTGCAGATGGGGTTATCTTTTCCACTCCCATTTACTGGTTTGCACCTTCCGGGCCTCTTAAAGTGCTTATAGACAGAATGACCTGTCTTGAGAATATGGTTGCCTTTGGAGAGCCAAGTTATATGGAAGGGAAAGTCTTTGGAGCCATAGCAGTGGGAGCAGATGCTGGAGGGCCTTATGTAGGTGGATACTTAATTACTACAATGACCTGCATGGGAGCTATTATTCCTCCGTGGGGAATTGCATATTCTCACAAAGGAAACAGGGCTATTCACGACGAAAAAGCCCTGCTTGATGCCATAAATGTGGGAATCTTGGTAGCAAGAATGATAGCTGTGCTGAAAGGCCAAAAAAAAGAGCTCAGTTTTGTTGACGATGTGGAGCTTATGCGTAAAATAAAAAAGAAGATTATTGAGGAGCTTGGTCTTGGAGGAAGCACTTAACCTGATAAAGAAAAGACGCAGTGTAAGAAAATATGTGCAGGGAAAAGTTCCTCCCGATGAGTATATTTTAAAGATCATTGAGGCAGGAATCTGGGCACCTTCAGGTCTTAATAATCAGCCCTGGAGATTCGTAATTGTCAAAGAATCCAAAGTAAAAAACGAATTAGCAAAGCTTACCCGCTACAGTAAAATAATAGAAGAAGCTCCGCTTCTTATTGCTGTTTTTCTGGATAAAGAGAGAATGTATCATCAGATAAAGGATCACCAGTCCGCTGGAGCCTGTCTTCAAAATATGATGCTTATGGCAACAGCCCTTGGTCTTGGCACCTGCTGGCTTGGAGAAATTTTAAAAAATGAAGACAAAGTTAAAGAAGTGCTCGGGCTTGATAAAGAGAAATACGAGCTGTGTGCCATTCTTTCTATAGGTTATCCTGCTGATAATACTCCAAGAAAAGGAAGAAATCCTTTAGAAAGCTTTATATTGAAAACCATTTAACAGGAGGATTTTATGTCAAAAAGCAAAAACCTTTTTGTTCTATTTCTTTTTCTGCTATGTTTTTCAACAGGGGGGATTAAAAGTGGATTAGCAAAAAAAACTCCCTGCCCGAGTGTAAAAAAATTAGAAAGTGCCTTTAAAAGGCTTCATTCTCGCAATGTCAAAATAGAAAAAATTGACAGATCTCCCGTTCCCGGGCTTTGTGAAGTAATTATAAGTCTGTCTCCGTCCAGAAAAACAATAGCTTATACGGATTCTCAGGGTCGCTATCTTATTGTGGGAAGGATTATTGACCTCAAAACAGGAGAGAGGCTCACCATAAAAAGATTAAGAGAACTTTATGCAAAAAGCCTCACTCACTCCAAACTAAATAAGTCTCAACTTGCAAAGCTGGAAAAGCTGGTAGATATGGTATATGGAGACTCTCCAAGGGTTCTGTATTTTATTACCGATCCCGAATGCCCCTTCTGTGGAAAGGCTGAAGAACTGGTGTATGAACTGGCAAAAGAAAAAAAAGTAAAGCTAAAAGTTATCCTCTTTCCTATTGAAAGCATCCATCCCCATGCCAAGGCCATTTCAGAGTATCTTATTTGTAATAAGAAGGGATATCCCGAGGTGGTAAAAATTGCAGAACTGATAGAAAAGTATAAAAAAGAAAGAAGATATAAAGAACTTCAAGAGGAACTCAAAAAATATGAAGGAAATTGTAAAGAGGCAAAAGCAAAAATAGACAAAAATATAGATTTTGTTCTCAAAAAGCTTCACATTAGGGCTGTACCTACCTTTATTTTCCCGGATGGAGAGGTAATGATAGGATTAAGAGACAAAAATGCAATTTTAACTAAATTTAAGGAGATAGAAAGGAAAAATGCTAAGTAAAGAGGAAAAAATTTATCTTCTTAAGCTTGCAAGAAAAAGTATAGAAAGGGCATTTGAGGGAGAAAAAAAAATAGAGGTACCCCCTGAGGAGTATCGGGGGCTTTTCAAAAAGGCAGGTGCTTTTGTTACCCTTCAAAAAGAAGGACATTTGAGAGGATGCATTGGGATACTTGAGGCGCTTTATCCGCTTTATGAGGTGGTGCAGGACATGGCAGTATCTGCAGCATTCAGAGATCCCCGTTTTCCTCCACTTCAAAGAGAAGAGCTTCCTCTTGTGGAAATAGAAATTTCTGTGCTCTCTCCCATGAGAGAGGGAAGTCCTGAAGAAGTGGAAGTTGGAGTGCATGGAGTTTATGTGGTAAAGGGCGGCTATAGAGGGGTACTTCTTCCACAGGTGCCTGTAGAATTTGGCTGGGACAGGGAAACTTTTTTGAGGCATGTATGCCTTAAAGCCGGGCTTCCTCCAGAGTGTTATAAAGATCCCGAGTGCAAATTTTACCTCTTTACTGCAGAAGTCTTTGGAGAAAAAGATTTTGCAGCAAAATAAAGATGTCAAGAGATAAATTCTGGAAGAAGCTGGAAGAGGCAAGACGAATCCTGAATCTCTCTCATGAAATTACCAGAAAAGAATTGATAGAAAAATATAGGTCTCTTGTAAAAAAATACCACCCTGACAGAGGAGGGGATTCAGAATTTTTAAAAAGGCTGAACTGGGCTTATGAATTTCTTTTGAACTATTGTGATAACTATTTCATCAGTCTTAAACCTAATTTAAACATAAACCTTCCAGAGGAGTGGTGGTTTTACAGATTTGGAGATGATCCAATCTGGGGGAAAGGAGAGGAATAGGGAATGTTGATAGTGCAAAAGTATGGTGGAACTTCGGTAGCCAATCTTGAAAGGATAAAAAATGTTGCCTCCCGCATAGCAAAGTACAAGGATGAGGGGCATGATCTTGTAGTAGTAGTTTCTGCCATGGCAGGGGAAACAGATAGACTAATTAATCTTGCCAGACAAATCACAGAGAATCCACCTCTTAGAGAACTTGATCTTCTGGTTTCTACCGGAGAACAGGTAAGCTCAGCTCTTCTTTCTATAACCTTACAAAGCATGGGATATCCTGCTATAGCACTTCTTGGCTTTCAAGTGCCTATTTACACAACTGAGCTTTTTACCAAGGCAAAGATAAAGGAGGTTGGCAAGAAAAAAATAAAAGAAGAGCTTTCCAGAGGAAAAATCGTTGTGGTAGCTGGCTTTCAAGGGATCACCGAAAGCGGAGATATAACCACTCTGGGAAGAGGGGGCTCAGATACTACTGCTGTTGCCTTAGCTGCAGCTCTTAAAGCAGATTTATGCGAGATTTACACTGATGTAGAAGGGGTTTACACTGCTGATCCCAGAATTGTTCCCCAGGCAAGAAAGCTTAAGAAGATTTCTTACGAAGAAATGCTTGAGATGGCAAGTGCTGGAGCAAAGGTGCTTGAGATGCGCTCTGTTGAGCTTGCCATGATTTATAAAGTGCCTCTGGTGGTAAGGTCAAGCTTCAACAATGCTGAAGGCACCCTGATTACAGAGGAGGACGAAGAAATGGAAAAAGTACTGGTTTCCGGGGTAACCTATAATAGAAACGAGGCAAGAATAAGTGTATATGGTGTGCCAGATAGACCCGGTCTTGCTGCAAAACTCTTTGGCCCTATAGGAGAAGCTGGTATAATAGTGGATATGATCATTCAAACTGCCCGCCCTGAGGGAATTGCTGATATGACCTTTACCGTACCAAAAACAGATTTCAGAAAAGCTATGGAAATTGTAAAAAATATTGCCAGAGAAATCAAAGCTGAAAAAGTAGAGGGAGATGAAAACATTGCCAAGGTGTCCATTATTGGAGCTGGAATGAAGACCCATCCCGGTGTTGCAAAAAAAATGTTTGAAACTCTTGCAAGACATGGAATAAATATTATGATGATTTCTACTTCAGAAATAAAAATTTCCTGTGTAATTGAAGAAAAATATACAGAGCTTGCGGTAAGGGCACTTCATGAAGCTTTTAACCTTGGAGAAGCTCCATTTTTTGTAGAGGAAGAAAGGTAGTCATGAAAAAAGTAGAAATATACGATACCACTTTAAGAGATGGTGCACAGGCAGAGGAAATTTCTTTTTCTTTAGAGGATAAAATCCGCATTGCCCTCAAACTTGATGAACTAAAAGTGGATTATATTGAAGGGGGGTGGCCCGGATCAAATCCCAAAGACTTTCAATTTTTCAAAGAAATAAAAGATTACGAGCTAAAGCACGCCAGAATAGTTGCCTTTGGCAGCACTCACCACCCTAAAAAAACCCCAGAAACCGATGAAAACTTAAATCAGCTCCTTCAGGCAAAAACTCCTGTAGTAACTATATTTGGCAAGAGCTGGACTGTGCATGTAAAAGAAGCTTTGAAAATCTCTCTTGAAAAAAACTTAGAGATTATTGAAAATTCCATCCGTTATCTCAAACCAAAGGTGGAAAAGGTGTTTTTTGATGCAGAACACTTTTTTGACGGATTTAAAGAGGACCCTGAGTATGCCATAGAAGTAATCAAACGAGCCTGGAAGGCAGGGGCTGATTGTATTGTGCTCTGTGATACCAATGGAGGCACCCTGCCCCATGAGCTTAGAGAAATTATAAAAGCAGTAAAAAAAGAAATGGGAAAAGAGTTTGTTTTTGGAATCCATGCTCATAATGACTCTGATTGTGCTGTAGCAAACAGTCTTGAAGCCGTGCTTATGGGGGCTACGCAGGTGCAGGGCACCATAAACGGAATTGGAGAAAGGTGTGGGAATGCCAATCTTTGCTCTATAATCCCCAATTTGGTGTTGAAGATGGGTTATTATTGCAGTGCAAAGGAAAGTTTGCAGAAGCTCACCCAGGTGTCAAAGTATGTATTTGAAATGGCAAATCTCCCCCACCCTGCAAGACTTCCTTTTGTAGGGAGGGCTGCCTTTGCTCATAAAGGTGGAGTGCATGTCTCTGCTGTATTAAAAGCTCCCAGAACTTACGAGCACATAGATCCAACTATTGTAGGGAACACCAGAAGAGTACTTGTATCTGAACTTTCAGGCAAAAGTAACATTATTTATAAAGCCAGGGAACTGGGGATAGAGTTTGAGCTTGAAAGCCCGCTTCTTACAAAAATTGTGGAAGAAATCAAAAAGCTTGAGGCAGAGGGATACGAGTTTGAGGCTGCAGAGGCCTCTCTTGAGCTTCTTATCTACACCCTTATGGGGGAGCCCAAGCAATACTTTGAGCTTCTTAGCTATAGGGTAATTGATAGCAAGGAAAACAGCGGGGCTTCTAAATCTGAGGCAACAGTGCTTGTGAGAGTGCCTCCAGGAGTTGGAGAAGTTGAGCACACTGCAGCCTTGGGGTATGGACCTGTGCATGCCCTTGACAATGCCCTGAGGAAGGCACTTGAAAGGTTTTACCCAAGTATAAAAGAAATGGAGCTTGAGGACTATAAAGTAAGGGTCTTGCCAGGACTTCCAGGAACTGCTTCCAAAGTAAGGGTACTTATTATTTCAAAGAGTGGGCACAGAAAGTGGGGCACAGTGGGAGTCTCAACAGATATTCTGGAAGCAAGCTGTAAAGCCCTGACAGATTCCTATACATATAAGCTCTTTCTTGACAAAAGAAGAAATAAAAAGGGAAATTAATGCCATTTTTTAACCGGGAGAAAGAGAAAAAAGAACTGAAAGCAATTTTATCCGGCGAGCCCAATGTCCTCTGGTTTATTTATGGACCAATAAATAGCGGAAAGACTGCCCTTATTACTCAGGTATGTGAGGAGCTTCCTGAAGACTATATTATTTTTTACATAAATTTTCGTGGAGTTGAAACAAGAAAATATGAAGATTTTGTAAGGGCACTTTTTCAGCCAAAGGATGAAAGCTTCTTTCAGAAGCTTGTAAAAAAAACAGACATAATTGAAGCAGCTCTTGAGTATGGAGAAAAGCTTATAAAAAAGATAAATTATCATTTTGAGGTGCCTACAAGGGTTTTAAAACTTTTTTTTCAGCCTGAGCCTGAGAGAGATGTATTTAAGTATTTGGAAGTTTTGATGAAAAGACTTAATGAAAAAGGGAAAAAGCCGGCTCTTATATTTGATGAGCTTCAGATGTTAAAAGAAGTTAAAAAAAATGGATCTGTGCTTCACGATCTTTTCAATTTTCTTGTACGAATGACAAAAGAGACCCATCTTTGCCACTGCCTCTGTGCAACAAGTGATTGCATTTTTATAGAAGAAATCTATAAAAATGCCCATCTTGAAGGAAGAATGAAAAGTTTTTTGGTAGATGATTTGTCAAAAGAAGAAGCATTTAAAATATACGAGGCATTTGATTTTGAGGAAAAGGAACTCATTTGGGATTATATTGGAGGAAAAATAGGAGATATGGTACTTGTTTTTGAGGAGAAAAAAAGAGGATGGAAAGAAGAAAAAATTTTAAAAACTATGCTAAAAGATACAACAGAAAGGCTGGATGCTCTTTTGGAAGAAATTGAATTTGGGAGTGTGAAAATCCAGTTCAAAGGAAGAGAACAAACGATAGAAGTAAACAAAGTTAAAGAAGTACTTAGTCTTTTCAAAGAAAAAGAAGAAGTGTCCAAAAGGGAAATAGATCCTGGGTATAGAAATTATCTTGTAAACGAAAATGTACTCTTTTTTGACCCTATGAAAGGGACAGTGCGTCCACAGGGAAGATTAATTTTACGAGCAATAAGAGAGGTGGTGTAAGTATGAAAAAGCTTAAGCTTTATAATACACTTACGAGAAAAGTGGAAGTCTTTGAGCCCCTTTCTCCTCCTGAAGTCGGGATATATGTCTGCGGAATCACTGCTTACGATTCCCCCCATCTTGGGCATGCAAGGTCTGCTGTGATCTTTGATGTTCTTTATAGATTTCTTCAGTACTTGGGATATAAAGTAAAATATGTAAGGAACATTACTGATATTGACGACAAAATCATTAACCGCTCTCAGAAAGAGGGTATTTTCTGGAGAGACCTTGTGAAAAAATATACAGAAGAGTATCATCGGGCTCTTGAAAGGCTTAATGTCCTTCCGCCAAGTGTGGAGCCAAAAGCTTCTGAACACATCCCTGAAATTATAGCCTTTATAGAAACCCTTATCCAAAAGGGCTTTGCCTATGAGAGTGGAGGGGATGTATATTTTGAGGTGAAAAAGTTTAAAGATTATGGCAAGCTCTCTGGAAGAAAGATTGATGAGCTTATTTCAGGGGTGAGGATTGAGGTGTCTGAGAAGAAGAGGGATCCTCTTGACTTTGCCCTGTGGAAGTCAGCAAAGCCTGGAGAGCCTTTCTGGGAGAGTCCCTGGGGAAAGGGAAGGCCAGGCTGGCACATAGAGTGCTCTGCCATGAGCCAGAAATATCTTGGAGACACCCTTGACATCCACGGAGGAGGATTGGACCTTATTTTTCCTCATCACGAGAATGAAATTGCCCAGAGTGAAGCAGCAACTGGAAAGCCCTTTGTCCGCTACTTTGTACATCATGGCCTCATCACTGTAAACGGAGAAAAGATGTCAAAGAGCCTGGGGAACTTTGTAACCATGGATTATCTACTTGAAAAGTTTCATCCAGAGGTCATCCGCACTTTTCTCCTGACCAAACACTACAGAAGCCCTCTTGATTATTCAGAAAAGGGCATAAAAGATGTGGAAAAAGCAGTTTATCGCCTTTATGAGACATTATACTGGTGCGAAAAGCTTTCTCCTCAAAAAGAGGGCCTTCTTTCAAAAAAGGCAAGAAGGCTTGAAAAAAAGCTGAGTGCCTTTGAAGAGGAATTTGAGAACTCCCTTCTTGAAGATTTAAACACTGCAAAGGCTCTTGGACATCTCTTTTCCTTGGAAAATGAGCTGTATGGCTTTGTCTCTTCAAGGCCCAGCATAACTCAGGAGGAGGCAAATCTTCTTGAGAAGATAAAAGAAGTTTTAAGAGATAAGGTGCAAAAAGTGCTGGGTATCCTTGTGGCATCACCTGAGGCTTTCTGGGAAACCGAAAGAGAGAAAAAGCTTAAAGAAAAGGGAGAAGACTTTCAAAGAATAGAAATTTTAGTAAAAGAAAGGGAAAAGGCGAGAAAGGAAAAAGACTTTGAAAAAGCCGATAAAATAAGAGATGAACTTGAGTCAGAGGGCATAGTTTTAAAGGATACTCCTCTTGGCACTTTCTGGTATGTGGAATAACTTAATGAGAAGCTTTGTGCTTCTTTTCTCTATCAAGCTTCCAGGCAAGATAATAACCTACTGCTGCTGCAAAAAAACCTGCAACTCCAATCCAGAAAAATATATTATCCAGCATTTCTTTTTTCCTCCTCTTTCTGCTTGTAGTGTTTATTTAAAGCGAACAAACCTAACATTACAAATGCAATGTAAACAAAAAATCCTGTTAATCCTATTTCTACATCAAAATGCTTTTGAGCAAGAGGATAAATTACCATGGCTCCTAAAACAAGAAGGCTTAATTTTAGCAAATAATCTACAATGTCTTTCCATATATTTTTATTATAAGCCTTTTTCTTCTATTAAAAAACAAAGATTAAAAATTTAAAAAAGGAGGTAAACAGCCCTCTATGACCTGGTTTGATTACATAGCCATCCCAGTGCTTGTTTATTTTATCATACGGGGCTTATTCTCCGGATTTGTAAAGACTGTATTTTCCTTAGTAGGTGTAGTGGCAGCTTTTTTACTTGCAGGGAGGATTTCACAGAAAATCCTTCCTTTTCTGGGAAAAATCATCCATCATCCCAAGGCACTGCCTATTCTTAGTTTAGTTTTTGCCTTTGCAGGTGTTTACCTTGCCTTTGTATTTGCTGGCTGGATAGTAGCCAAACTGCTTAAAATTCTTAAGCTCAGTTTTGCTGATAGGCTTCTTGGTGGCCTTCTGGGAGCTATAAAAGGAATAATTTTCATAACTTTCTTCTATTTACTGATTACCCTTCCCTATCCCCTTGCCAAAATCAAACTAAGGCAATCTTTTACCTATCCCCTGATTCAGTGGACTTTGAAAATAGGCTCTAAGATTATTCCTTTTGACCTTCAGCTAAAGCGTCCCTTTAGTAGATACTATCCTCTCTTCCACAGGGGCTAAAGCCCTTTTAAAGGCGTAGGCAAAGGCCTTAAAAAGGCTCTCTGCTATGTGATGTGAATTTTTCCCATAAAGATTTCTCAGATGCAGGGTAAATCTTGCATTAAATACCAAGGCTCTAAAAAACTCCTCCACAAGTTCAAGATCAAAGTCTCCCACTTTTTGCGCTGGGAACTTTGCCTCAAAATGTAAATAGGGCCTTGTGGCAAGGTCAATTACTGCCTGACTGAGAGACTCCTCCATGGGAATAGTAGCTTCTCCATACCTCGCAATCCCCACTCTTTTCCCCAGAGCCTCATTTATAGCCTCTCCAAGCACTATTCCCACATCCTCTACTGTGTGATGAAAATCCACCTCAAGATCCCCTTTTGCCTCTACTTCAAGAGAAGTCCCGCTGTGATAAGCAAAAAGCTCAAGCATGTGATTAAAAAAACCTATCCCTGTATTTATTTTTATGGGAAACTCTTCAAAATTGAGACTTAGCTTTACTCTCACTCTTGTCTCCCTTGTCTCTCTTAATCTTTCCACCACCATTTGCTCCTCCTGAAGTGTCTCGCTCTTTTATATTTGGTTATTCTACTCTTTTTTTTATAAACTAACAAGTTTTTTAACTTTTTATTTTTTTTGCAAAGCCAAGAATCTTGAAAAATTACGGTTGACAATTATTAAAATCGGAGTTTTATTAAAAAGTGAATTCTGTAAGTTACTTGAAGGAGGAAAAAAATGGCTATCCAGGAAATAGAAAGTTTAGAAGAAAAAATAGAGGCCTTAATTTCTCTTGTAACTCAATTAAAGAAGGAAAAAGAAGAATTAATAGAGAAACTCAGGTTAAAAGAGGCTGAAAATGCCAAATTATTAGAAGAAATAGAAAGGAGGGAGGAGGAAAGGAAGATTTTAAAAGAGCGTCTTGGTAGGTTAATAGAAAAACTCTCCCAGATATAGTGTAAATGAAACAAAAAAAAGTTGAGTTTGAATTTTTAGGCCAATATTTTACCTTCCGGGCCAACATCCCGGAAGAAGAAATAAGAGAAGTTTTGGACTATTTAGAAGAAAAAAAACAGGAGGTAGAGAGTTTAAAAAAGTTACCTGCTTTTAAACTTGCGGTGTGGCTTCTTTTACAGGTTGCTTATGATTATGTAAAAGTAAAAAAGGAAAAAGAGGAGCTTGAGAATTATCTCAAGCTCCAGGTTAGCAAATTGGGGGAGTTTTTAGAAAAAGAATCATCAATCCTGGGGTGTTCGTGTGCAGATTAAAGACCTGCCAAGCTAACACCATACAAAGGATGGGGCAAGGTGGATCTGGGGCCTGTAGCTCCTTAAAGGAGCAAAGAAGGCTGGCCAGACCCCACCCCAAAAGTTTTGTTTTAGAGCTTGGAGCAGGCAGTCTGCCACGGCACCCCGGGGTCTAATTAAGTCTTTTTTTCTACAATTTTTTCTTTCCTTCTCCCTCCCAAAAAAATAAAAAGGAGGGATTTCACTATGGCGGCAGGAATAGTAATCGGAATTCTAATAGGACTTGCTCTGGCAGGAGTGTATTTTTATCTTCAGAAAAAACAGCAACGGGAAAAAGAGTTAGAAGCTCAAGCTTTGCTTGAAAAAGCAAAAAATAAGGCAGAAGAAATTATTAAACAGGCTGAACAGGAAGCAAAGCTCAAGATTCAAGAAGCCCAATTTCAAATAAAAGAAGAACTTATCAATCAAAAACAGAAACTAGAAAAAGAATTTGAAAAAAAATTTCAGGAGCTTGCCCTTAAAGAAGAAAGACTATCCACCAAAGAAGATTACATAAATAAAAAAGAAAGAGATTTAGAAAAAAAAGAAAGCTCCATTGAAAAAAAATTGAAAGAACTTGAAGATTTACAAAAGAGCCTGGAACAGGAAAAAAGAGAAATAGAGAAAAATAAAAAAGAAGTTGAAGAACTTTCTCAAAAAACAAAAGAAGAACTTGAAAGAGTTGCTGGGCTTACGGAAAAAGAGGCAAAGGATCTTTTATTGAAAAAAGTAGAAGAAGAGCTAACAGAAGAAAAAGCAAAGGTTATTATGAAATTTGAAAATTCTATTAAGGAAGAAGCTAAAAGAAAAGCTCAGGAAATCCTGGCTTATAGCATTGCTAAAGCTGCCATTCCTTTTGTGACAGAAAAAACCGTATCTGTAGTTCACCTTCCAAATGAAGACATGAAAGGAAGAATCATTGGAAGAGAAGGAAGAAACATAAGAACTTTTGAGGCTCTTACGGGGGTTGATCTCCTCATAGATGATACCCCTGAGGTGGTCGTGCTTTCCTGTGTAGATCCCTTAAGAAGGGAGATTGCAAGAATTGCCCTTGAAAAACTCATTGCCGATGGGAGAATTCATCCCACGAGAATTGAAGAAGTGGTCAAACAGGTAGAAGAGGAAATGGAGCAGCATCTCATGGAAATAGGGGAAAAGGCCTGCTTTGAGCTTGGTATTTACGGCCTTCATCCTGAACTTGTAAAAATGCTTGGAAAACTCAAATTTCGCACGAGTTACAGCCAGAATGTACTTCAGCACTCTATAGAAACTGCCATTATCTGCGGTGCACTTGCAGGAGAGCTTGGGCTTGATGTAAAAAAAGCAAAAAGAGCAGCCCTTCTTCACGACATAGGGAAAGCTGCAAGTTACGAACAGGAAGGGCCTCACGCATTAATAGGTGCTGATCTTGCCAGAAAATACGGAGAAGACGAAGAAATCGTCAATGCCATTGCCTCACATCACGAAGATGTCCCTATTACTTCTCTTCTGGGAGTAATCCTTCAAATTTCAGATGCTATCTCGGGAGCAAGGCCCGGAGCAAGAAGAGAGCTCCTTGAGGCTTACATAAAAAGAATAAAAGAACTTGAATCCATTGCCTCCTCTTTTGAAGGAGTGGAAAAAGCCTTTGCCATCCAGGCTGGAAGAGAAGTAAGGGTAATTGTGGATGATAAAAAAATAAGCGACGAAGATGCTTATCTTCTTGCAAGAGAGATTGCTCAAAAAATTGAAAAAGAGCTTACTTATCCTGGCATTATAAGAGTTACTGTAATAAGAGAAACAAGGGCTATTGAATATGCCAAATAAAGAGGGGCAGAAATGAGAATTCTTTTTCTGGGAGACATTGTAGGTAAGGCAGGAAGAAAAGTTCTAAAAGAGCTCCTTCCCGATTTAAAAGAAGAATTTAACCCGGATTTTATTATTGCTAATGGAGAAAATGCTGCTGGAGGCTATGGACTTACCCAGAAAATTGCTGATGAACTTCTCTCTCTTGGTATAGATTGTTTAACCTCTGGAAACCACATCTGGAAAAAGGAGTTTTTCCCCTATCTGGAAAAAAGCCAGAATGTTTTAAGGCCAGCTAATTATGGGAAAGGTGCTCCTGGAAAGGGCTGGACTATCCTTGAAAAAGAGGGGCTAAAACTTGCCGTAATAAATCTTGAGGGGCGTATTTTTATGCGTCCCCTGGATAATCCATTTTTGATAGGAAAAGCCCTTGCAGAGGAATTAAAAAAAGAAACTCTGTACATTTTTGTTGACTTTCATGCCGAAGCCACATCGGAAAAAATAGCTCTTGGTTTTTACTTGGATGGGCTTGTTTCCGCCCTTATAGGCACCCATACCCATGTGCAGACTTCTGATGCAAGAATTCTTCCCAAAGGCACCGCCTATCTCACTGATGCCGGCATGTGCGGTGCTTTAAATAGCATTATTGGTATGAAAATAGAATCTTGTATGGATCTTTATCTCACACAGGTACCCAGAAAATTTGAAGTTGAAAAGAAGCCCCCGTTTAAAATTGAAGGAGTATTTATTGAATTAAACTCTGAAGGCAAGGCCTCCCGAATCCAGCTTATAAGAAGGATCTGGGAGGAATAAGCCCTATTTTTTCTTCCCGTGCTTTTTCCACCACTTTTTAAAAAGCGCCTTTTTCAAGGGAGAAAGCCTGTCCACAAAGAGAATTCCATCCAAGTGATCAAGTTCATGTTGAAAGGCTATAGCAGCAAGCCCCTCAAGCTCCCTTTCAAAGGGATTCCCATCAAGATCATAGGCTTTAATAAAAAGCCTGGCATGACGTTTTACTTTTGCAGCATATCCCGGGATACTTAAACATCCTTCTTCATAGGTTGTCTCCCCTTCTGCCTCTACAATTTCAGGATTTATAAAAACTTCAAGTTTGGGACTTCCCTCCCTCTGCGCAAGGTCCATTATAAAAAATCTTTTGGCCACTCCCACCTGATTTGCTGCAAGGCCCAGGCCTTTAGCCTGATACATAGTATCAGCCATTTTTTTTATAAATTCCACAAGCTCTCCATCTATATTCTCCACAGGCGTGGACTTTTGCCTTAAAACAGGATCCCCAAGAATCAAAATCTTCAAAAGCTCTTTTTCTTTATTATCTACACTTTCACTTTTCATAAATTAACTCCTTTTAAACATTTTTTAATTTTAAAATAATAGCATTTTAAAAGAAAAATACAAGTGCGAAAGATTCTTAATTTCTTTAAATTTCTGAATCAGCTTCTGCCCTTCTAAGCCTGTCCATAATGGCAAGTCCCAACCCTTTTTCAGGAACCGGTTCAACAAGAATTAAGTCAAGTCCCATTTTATCAAGCTCGTGTAAGAACTTAAAGAGATTGGCTGCTGCCTCTTTTAAATCGCCAGCAGGAGAAAGAATCCGCAGCACTTCGTATTTTTCTGCTGGAGGCTTAGAAAATGCTATAAAACCTATCCTTTTGCCGGAAAATTTTTCTTTTCTCCAAAAAATTTTAAGTGGAGTGCGTGGTGAATAGTGCTTTTTCAATTGCCCCGGGGCCCTGGGAGAAGATGAACTTGCTATTTTAATTTCTATTTTTCCTAAAAATTTTTCAATCTCTTCAGGAGGGACTCCACCGGGCCTTAAAATAACAGGCACTTCCTGGGTCAAATCAATAATCGTAGATTCAAGCCCTACCCTGCACTCCCCTCCGTCAAGAATAAATAGTTCTTCTCCAAAATAGGAAAGCACATGCTCAGCCTTGGTAGGGCTTAATTTGCCAAAGGGATTGGCACTTGGAGCAGCAATGGGAAGTCCACATTCTTTTATAAGCTCAAGAGCTACTTTATGGGCAGGCATTCTCACAGCCACTGTAGGAAGTCCAGAAGTGAGTATTCCAGGGACATTTTCCTTTTTAGGGAGCACAAGTGTTAAAGGGCCTGGCCAAAACCTCTCTGCCAGCCTTTTTGCTTTTTCATTGAAATGGCAAACCTCTTCAAGCATGGAAAATTCTGCTATGTGCACAATAAGAGGGTCAAAACCGGGGCGGTTTTTAAGCTCAAAAATTTTAGCAACAGCCCTTTCATTAAAAGCTATGGCTCCAAGACCATAAACTGTCTCTGTAGGAAAAGCAACGAGTTCTCCTTTTTTTAAAAGCTCTGCAGCTGTTTTTATATTTTCTGAAGTTGGTTTAACTATCGGCACTCATCTTCTCCAGATATTCTTTGTAGCCTATGCTTTCAAGGATGCTTCTCTTTTTTTCTACTGACTTTTTCATATTATCTATGTATACCTTAAGCTCTTTTTTAATTTCAGGATATTTAAGGCTCAAAATCCTTGCTGCAAGAAGTGAAGCATTTTTGGTATTATTAATTCCAACGGTAGCAACGGGTACACCACTTGGCATCTGCACCATGGAAAGAAGGGCATCCATACCAAGGAGAGCACCACTTTTAACAGGCACACCAATTACCGGGATGGTAGTAAGTGCTGCCACAACTCCGGGAAGATGAGCTGCAGCTCCTGCTACTGCTATGATAACCTCTATTCCCCTTTCCTCTGCCTTTTTAGCATAATCACAAAGGGCTTCTGGAGTCCTGTGGGCAGAGATTATAGTAATTTCAAAAGGAATTTTCAATTTTTCCAGAATTTCTGCTCCCCCTTTTACCACAGGCAAGTCAGAATCACTTCCCATAATAATACTCACAAGCACCTTATCTCCCATTTAACTCCCTCCCGGGTTAAACTTTTAATTTCTTCTCCCAATTCCAAGCCGTTTGAATAATAAATTCAAGATTGTCATATTTTGGCTTCCAGTTAAATTTTTTCTTTATCTTGGAATTATCTGCTACAAGGGCTGCAGGGTCTCCAGGCCTCCTTGGAGCTTCTACTACTTTAAAATCTACTCCTGTTATTTTTTTAACAGTCTCCACAACCTCTCTAACAGAAAAGCCCCTTCCATACCCACAATTTAAAATATCACTCTCTCCAGCATCAAGAAGATACTCCAGTGCGAGAAGATGAGCTTCAGCTAAATCCATTACATGGATGTAATCTCTTATACAGGTTCCATCAGGTGTGGGATAATCAGTTCCGTATATTTCAAGCTTCTCAAATTCTCCTTTTGCTGTTTTTAATGCTCTTATTATCAAATGCGTAGGTTCTGGGTAGGCAAAGCCTATTTTCCCTTCAGGATCTGCCCCTGCAACATTAAAATATCTTAAAGATATATACCTAAAACCGCTTCCAGAATTTGCTAAATCCCTGAGTATCCTTTCTACAGTTGCCTTTGTTTCTCCATAAGGATTTATTGG
>Ga0256842_1000715_pt1 | contig 28838 bp, 28 predicted proteins | sample 4559240metaG_FD_185973 | JGI IMG/M metagenome (GOLD analysis project Ga0256842, IMG submission 185973) | Hydrothermal vent microbial communities from Guaymas Basin, Mexico - 4559-240 | ecosystem: Environmental > Aquatic > Marine > Hydrothermal vents | place: Mexico: Guaymas Basin | collected... | reverse complement strand
TTTAACCCTTTTTCTCTTATTTTGTCTATAACCGTTTTCATATTTATCATTGTTGTGGTCATTAAAGCGGACAGACCGACGGCAGATGCGTTGGTTTTTTCTATTGCTTCAATAATCGTATCATCATCGACGTTTTTTCCCAAATCCACAATTTCAAATCCGTTTGTCTCAAGCAAAAGAGAAACAATATTCTTTCCTATGTCGTGTATATCACCCTTGACTGTTGCCATTATTATGGTTTTACCTTTTTTTTCTTTTGTAGAGCTTTTTTTGATGGCTTCCTTTAGAATGTTAAACGCCTTTTTCATAGCGTTTGCCGATTTTATCATCTGTGGTAAGAAGTATATGCCTTTATCGTACAGTTCGCCGACGGCTTGGAGAGCCGGTATCAATATTTCGTTACTTACAGTAAGCGGTTCTTTTGTTTTTAATGCTTCTTTTGTTAGATGAACTATCTCTTCTTCGTTTCCTTCCACTACACACATATATAGCTTATCTTCCAGAGAGTTTTTTTCAAAACCTGACTCAACTTTAGCGCTTTTCTTTTTTGCCGTTGAATCAAGGCTGATTTCCGATGCGTTTTCTATGTAGATTGACGCGTCTTTATCTCTGTCTGTAATTAAGTCGCTTGCGTATTTTATCTGCCACAAAAGATTGTCGTATGGATTAACTATTGCGCTGTCTAATCCGTTATATATTGCCATTGCCATAAAAGAAGAGTTTATGAGTGTTCTATTTGGTAGCCCAAACGATACATTGCTTAAGCCCAATGTTGTCGATATGCCGTATTTTTCTTTTATTAATTTAATCGTTTTTAGGGTTTCAAACGCCCTTTCTTTGTCGCTTCCAACTGTTAGAGCCAAAGAGTCTGCGATGATATCTTCTTCTTTTATGCCATATTTTTTTGCTTCGTTTACTATTCTGTCAAGTATTTTAAGTCTGTCTTCGGCGGTTTCTGGTATACCTTCTTCGTCCAAAAGCAAAGCCAAAATCGCAGCTCCGTATTTTTTTGCAAGCGGCAAAATCCTATCCATACTTTCTTGCGAACCGTTTACTGAATTTATCAAAACCTTACCGTCTGCAGCCTTTAATCCTTCTTCTAATGCGTCATAATTGGAAGAGTCTATTACAAGCGGTGTTGAAACGACGCTTTGAACGGCTAAAACGCACTTTTTCATCATTGCCGGCTCGTCAATCATAGGAACGCCTACGTTTATATCAAGTACCTTTGAGCCGTGTTCTGTTTGCTCTATTGCTTCTTTTCTGTAAAGTCCGGTTTTTCCTTCTTTTAGTTGTTCTTTTAAGAGTTTTTTGCCTGTAGGGTTTAGTCTTTCTCCTATGAATACAACGGGTTTTTGGTATCCTATTTCTACAAGTTTGCTTCTGCTAGTTAGTGTTGTTGATTTTGGTATATCTCTTTTTTTAACTTCCAAACCTTTAAGTTTTTTGGCTAATAGTTTTATGTGTGCTGGCGATGTTCCACAACATCCTGCTATGATTGAGCAATATTGTCTAAAATCGTCGGCGTATTGAGCAAATTCTTCAGGACCTACCGGGAATATTGTTTTTCCGTCAACAAGCCTTGGTATGCCTGCGTTTGGTTGTATTATTAAGGGTTTGTCTGTTACATTTGCCATCTTTTTGACAAATTTGTTTAACAAATCTGGTCCTACAGAGCAGTTTGCGCCTATTACATCCACATCCATAGCTTCCATCGTTTTTGCAAATACTTCCGGCGATGTTCCAAGTATAGAGCGTCCGTCTTCGGCAAATGTCATCATCGCTATGATGGGTTTGTCGGTCAATTCTCTTATACCGACGATTGCTGCCTTTATCTCTTTTATGTCCATAAAGGTTTCAAGTGAAAATAGGTCTACGTCTGCGTCGATTGCTCCTTTTGCCTGTTCTTTGAATATCTCTTTTATTTCGTCAAAATCGGCGTCTCCTACCGGTTCTATGAATTTGCCGGTAGGTCCGACGGATAACGATACGAAACCCTTGTCGCCAACGATTTCCTTGGCTAATGTAACGGCTTCGTAGTTGACTTTATAGGTTTCTTTTTCTAACCCAAATTCCGATAATTTTATTCTATTTGCGCCGAATGTGTTAGTTACGATTATGTCAGCTTTCGCTTCAAGATAGGACTTGTGAATATCCTGTATATCTTTTTTATGGGTGATATTCAGATAGTCTGGGCATGCTCCTGTTTCGAGAATATTTTTTTCTTGTAGCTGAGTGCCCATAGCTCCATCCAATATAAGAATCTTTTTACCCAACTCATCTCTAAAATTTCTCATTTGGCAACTCCAAAAGCATTAAAAGGTAGCGTTATTGTTCTTTTTAACATATTTAAAAATCCTTTTCCTAAGCTTTCAAGCGGCACAGCGCTTATTTTGACTTTTTTGTCTATATATCCATTGACTCTCAGGCTAACGCCGCTAAAACTTCGTTCTTTTCCGCCCACAATCCAACCCATTACGGGTATGTAGGAGATGAGAGTATTAATTGACCTAAATGTTGTAAAGGTTATATATGCATTTATATAATTTTGTGTTATATTATAACTACCCTGTGCAAATATGTTTAAGTTTTTACCGTATAGTGCAGCTATGCTGTTGTTTTTCGTTTTAATAATACCGTTTTTAATAAATAGGTTTGCCACTATTTTGTTGTATTCAATATTATTGTCAAGTTTGGTTTTTCCAATTATAATTTCAATTATGTTTGTTGCGCTTAAAAGTTTTAGGGTGTCAGAAACGTTTTTGAATTTTCCGTTTATTGACTGAACGTTTATATCGCCCTTTAGATGTTCCAAACTTATTACGCTTTTGTTGTCGGCTATTAAATCTGCTTGTATGCTTAGCATATTATCTTTTCTGTTGTTATTGGTTAAAAGAGGCATAATTATATAATCCTTAATGTCGATTGTGATGTGGTTTTGCTTTTTTAAAAATAGCATACGGGTATCTTTGCTTAAGATATTTAATGCTGCGATTCCGTTCTTTCTTTTTCTTAGAGTTATTATAAGATTTTTTGATGTTTGGGTGTTGTTTTTATTTTTTAAGATTATTTTGTTGGTTTTTGCAGTAATATTAATGTCCATATTTGGAATTTTTATGGTTGTTTTATTTGTTGTTTTGCCCTGTAAATCTTTTATGTTTAAATTAAATGTATCTGCTGTTATATCGAAAATGGCATAGTCCATAAAATCAACGAACCCTTTTGCGTTAATGTTATTATTCAATATGTGTAGGTTTGCGTGTTTTATATATGCTTTTTTATTGTCAAATTCTATTGATGCGTTTATAGAGTTTATATCCTTGGAATAGTATCCATTTTGCACCGATATATTTCCCTGTATTGTTTGTATGGGATTTTGTTTATTTCCGTTTACATGTATTTTGCCTTTTAAAATACCATTTTTTAATAATATATATCTGCTTTCCATAAGGCCATTTAAGGATGATATGCTAAAGTTGTTTAAACTGATGTTGGTGTTGAAAGAAAATAGTTTCGTATTGACTGTTCCGTTTGCGTTCAAATTTTTGTTTATGTTTAGTTTGGATATGTGTAGGATATGTTTTTTATAAAATCCTGCCGTTTTTATTTTTAATGCGTCTTTTGGCGTTTGAGATAGCATTTTTGTATCTGAGAGTATTTTTCCTTTGAATTTAAAATTATCTATATAACCGTCCAAAGAACCCAATAAGCCTACTTCAACTTTGCTTTTTATAAACTGTTCACCTATTATTGCTTTTTCAAGATAGTTAAAATCGTCTTTGGACAAATCGGCTTTAAATTTGCCTTTAAATTTTATTTTTGGCTGTATATACAAAATAGTATCTTGTGTATAAAGTTTAGATGTTAAGCCGTAAAGTTTGAGATTTTTAAATCTTATAAATAGATTCTTAATCTGTTTATACTCTATATTCCGCCTGATTTGTATATCACCCCACGATTTTACGTATCTACTTGGTATGTTTTCATTAAATATTTCTAAACCGTTTGAATGTATGTTTATATCGAAAAAGAAATAAGGTTTTGGTCCCCACCTGTAATCTCTTATTACGGTTGTTGCTGCAAAATTACCTTTTAGTTTTTTACTTTTTCCAAAAACCTTTAGGTCGCTATCGGAAAATATGTTTTCTTCTAAAAATACTCTTACCAAATCATTAGCATTGCCTTGATAAGATAAGTCCATATCGCAAGGATAGCCTTTTGTTCTATGTATTTGCATTTTTGAATCTTTAAAAGTAATATCTTCAAAGTTTCCGCTTGCAATTATATCGATAGATTGCTTTGAGATTTTTGCTTTTGCTTTTTTTATAAAAAAACTTGAACTCTTTTTATCCAATCTAAATCTTGAATTCTTTACAAGTAGGACTCCAGAGCGAATAAATTCTAAAGACGGATTTCCTTCAAAAGATATATGCTTAAGGGAAATATGCGATTGGAGTATGTAATCTTTAATTGTGTTTGGTGCAAACTGTTTTATAATGGGCTGAATATTGATAAACGGTGTTGAAATATGTCCCTTAAGGCTGGATTTAAGAAGATTATTTTTATCAACCCTACCGTTAATTTCCAAATTATAACCGTTTTTTGACATCAAAAAAATATTTTTTATGGATATGGAGTTTTTGGTTATCTTTGCTCTGCCTTTTATTTCTGGACTATCTATTGTTAATGTTTTGTAGATAATTTTATTTGTGGATATTGTAAACAATATATTTTGAAAGTTGCTCAAGGATGCTTTTCCTTTTATGGAATTCAGTTTTATTTCTCCTATATTGCGTATATCATAAGAAAATATAGCAGTTATATTATTTTTGCCTACAAGCCCATTTATGTCTGTTTTTACTTTATTTATTTTTCCATTAAATAGTATCTTATATTTGTTTGTTAATGGAGTGTATGTGAGTTTTATTTTTCCGTTTGCTGTATTGTTGTTGTATCGGATATCAATGTTATTTGTTTGTATATCTAATGGAATAATAGGTATAGTATCTGATTTCTTTGATGTTTGTTTGTTGTTGATTTCTATTTTTATATTTTTTGCTTTTACTTTTCCGTAATATTGTTTTTTTAGTAGATAGGCATACAAGTATTTCAGTATTGAAACTTTATTTTCAACAAGATTCGCCGATATATTTATGGAGTTTGAGCGTATATGTATAGATTGGGCTTGTATTATTAGATATGGGAACGATTTTTTTATGTTGAGATTTTTGAAATTTATGGACAATTCTTTGTTTATATCTACATTTTTTATTTTATTTTTGAGCGAATTTGTATTGAGTAGACGCCACGCAAAGGTGGCGCCCAGAAGTAGCACAAAAAAAGATATGAAAAAAATGACAAGTAGCTTTTTAAATGCATTCTTTATGCTCATTTAGCGTATTGAGATATATCTTCTAATCCAACTATTATATATGCTGATTTACCTTTTGTTGGTATTACAACGACGGGTGTTCCGTGTATGCCGTGATTATATACAGTATCGCCTACTTGCTGCAAATATTTTGAGTATTTAGCTTTTAGTTTATCGAGTTTATCCTTGTTTTTTTCAATTTCTTTATCGACGTCCTTAAATTTTGCTTTGCCTATTTTATTTATTGCTTCGAGCAGACCCTTGTTATTCTCTATGTCTATAAATATCAAAGAAGCTTTATCAGCTCTTTTCCCGTGTACGTCAAATGGTATAATGTGTAGTTTTATTTTGTTGTCTTTAGCTAACTTAACCAACTCTTCTATCTCCATTTTGCAAAATGGACAGTAAGGGTCGGATAACATATAAACATCTTTGCCTTTTCCATAGGATTTTTTCATTTCTTTAGGCAATTTGTCTATCATTTCAAAAAACCATGATAAATCAACAGGCTTTCTCTCTATAGATTGTTCGGGTCTTACCCTTTTAAATTTGCCGTTTTTGTTTTCAAATACTGTAGGTATAATAATCTTTTTATCATTTGAAATCCATAAATACTTGTGTCTTACTACACCTTTTTCTTTGTTTTCTATTGCAACATTTAGTTGTTTAAAACCTTTTATAATGCTGTTTTTTTCTACCGTGATGTTGTAATGAATACTTGGTGGAACTAATCTTGCTAAAATGTCTTTGTATTCATCGTTTGGATTTGCTGAAAACGAAGATGGAGAGATAGATAAAATGAACCAAGCAAGAGCGATTAGCAGTTTTACTTTAGACATAAACACCTCCAAAAAATTTTGTAGCAATTATACAATTTTTTTGTTGAGTGTAAAATAAAATGTATTGTAAGTTGACAATGTATTCGCTTTGTTTTAAAATCTCACATTATTGGAGGAAGAATGAAAAAGATTATAGCATTATCGGTATCGGTTTTATTACTATATAGTTGTGCTACGGTTGATAATAAAGGAGTTTCTTCTAAGGGAAGTTATAAGAATCTTGCATCAAGATTAAAGATGATAGAGCAGAAGATAGAAGAAAACAGGGTTAATATACATAACAACTCCATAAGGCTTGATAGGCTTGATACAAGACTCTTAATTATTCAAAAACGCATTGCAAAAGAGGCTATGGATGATTCGTTGGCTAACTACATACCGCCAGCATCGAAAATCGACAGTGACGATAAAAAACAAGAAAAAGTTAATGAAAACTATGTAAAGCCAAAGCCCAAGAAGACAGGACCATATGACGGAATAGTAAATATTTTTGATTCAAGTCAAGATACACAAAAGAAAGAAGAGCGCAAACCAAAAAAAGAGATACATAAGACAAGTGTAGATAAAGAGTTATATAAAGCTGCACTAAAATTATATAATCATAATGATTTTAAAGGCTCAGAACATCTTTTTGAGGATTTTATTAAAAACCATCAAGATAGCAGATATATCGATAATGCAATGTTTTGGTTGGCATATAGCTATCTGCATCTAAATAAAGTTAAAAAGGGCGTGGATATGTTGAAAGAGTTGGTTGATAAGTATCCTAACAACTCTATAGAACTTGGTGGAAAAACAGATGCCGCCCTGTATACGTTGGTTAGACTTTACAAAAACAACCCTAAAGAACGTGAAAAGTATAAGAAGATTTTATTTAAAAGGTTTCCTAAAAGTAAATATACTAAACTGTTAAAGAAATAGGGGGCTATAATGAAAAAACTGAAAATATTAACTTTAATAGCCGTTTTGTGCTTTTTTTATTCTGTAGGTTCATACGCTAAAAACAGCAATAATTTGTATGTGGTTAAGTATGGAGATACGCTTTGGGATTTATCTAAAAAACACTACGACGACCCTTTTTTGTGGGGTAAAATTTGGATAAATAATACCTACATAAACGACCCTAACCTGATATTCCCAGGAGAGATAATCCAATTTACAAAACACGGCATAACTATCTATAAAAAACCGAAAATTATTGCAAAAAAGAAGGTTGAGAAAAAAACTCTTTGGGTAACATACGACTCACCTGTATATTTTGACGGTAGAAAGTATTATTCTGATTGTGGCGGCGGCTTTTGTGTGTGGAATAAAGATGCATTTAATGTAGGAAAAATTAGTTTTGATAGATACAATAATATAGAAGTTAAAGCAGGTGATACGGTTTATATTACAACAAAAAAAACTATGGGTTGCTGTAAGAAATTTTATGTTTATAGGCAAATGAAGGACTATTTATCTAACTCTCTTTGTCCGAATGAGCCTAAGGATATGTATTATCCGATAGGCGAAATCAAGATTGAAAAGATGGTTAAACCCAATATTTATAAGGGTAAAGTTGTTAAAGCGTCTGAAGAAATATCTGAAAACGATGTGGTTAGTGTTGTATATCCCTATAAAAAAATAAAGGCTAATCCGACAAAAGCTATTTTGTGCAAATTGCCAATAGAGCTTTTATTCATTCACGATGATAGTTTATCAGGACATGTTGGGCTTTATATGTTTGTAAGGGTGCCGAAAGCCCATTGGCATATCAAAAAAAGAAGATGTGCTAAGGGTTATCATATAACAAAAGAACCAAAACCTTTGCTGACGAATATTGTTGGATATAAGGTTATGGTTGACAGGGTTAATCATAACATACCAGAAAACACAAACATAGGAGAAGGTGTGGTTGTTAGTCAATACAAAAACTATATGACTATATTCTTCGACACTTATAATAGCAATCTAAAAGAGATTATGGATAGAACGCAAGAATATGTTTTGAGGTAGGTGAAATGTTGAAGATTTTCGATACTGCAAAAAGGGATATAGTTGAATTTAAACCGTTAAATGATAAAAAGGTGGGAATTTATGTATGCGGCGTTACGGTTTATGATAATTGTCATATAGGCCATGCAAGGAGCGCCGTTAGTTTTGATATTATTTATAGATATCTAAAATATAAAGGTTACGATGTAACCTTTGTAAAAAATTTTACCGACGTTGACGATAAAATCATAAACAGGGCAAACGAAGAAGGTGTATCGTGCGACGATATCGCAAATAAATATATAGAAGAATATTATAAAGATATGGAAGCCATAGGGATAGAAAGACCGACCTATGAGCCTAAGGCGACCGAGCATATTAAAGAGATAATAGATATAGTAAAGACTTTGATAGATAAGGGTTATGCGTATGAAGTAGACGGCGATGTGTATTATAGGGTAGACAAATTTAAAGAATACGGCAAACTGTCTCACAAAAACATAGACGAATTAAAAAGCGGAGCGAGAATTGAGATAAACGATAAAAAAGAGAATCCACTTGATTTTGCTTTATGGAAAAAATCAAAAGAAAACGAACCCGCCTGGGATTCGCCCTGGGGAAAGGGAAGGCCCGGTTGGCATATTGAATGTTCTGCAATGAGTATGAAATATTTAGGCGAAACCTTCGATATTCATGGTGGCGGTGAAGACTTAATATTTCCACACCATGAAAATGAAATAGCTCAATCGGAAGCAGCAACAGGTAGAGAGTTTGTAAAATATTGGATGCACAATGCATTTGTTAAGATAAACAAAGAAAAGATGAGTAAATCTTTGGGTAATTTCTTCACGATAAAGGATATTTTGAAGCAATTTAACGGAGAAACCTTAAGATATTTTTTGCTTTTAACACACTACAGAAGCCCGATAGATTTTTCTTTTGACGGGTTAAATAGCGCAAAAGAAGCTCTGAATAGGTATTACAATTTTATCAAAAGACTTGAAGAGACCGAGTTTGCCGCAAAAGGCTCGCATGACGATGAAGAGTTTGCAAAAGAGATAGATGGTTTGATAGGCAAATTCGAAGAAGCTATGGATGACGATTTTAATTCATCTATGGCTATAGGCGTCGTATTTCACATTATAAAGCAGTTTAATATATATTTAGACAGATGTGAAAAGGAATCTTTAAAACCCAAAAAGGCATATAAAGATAAATTTTTGGATGCTATGGATAGGATATCTTTTGTTTTAGGCGTTTTTTCAACAATATCGGGTAGGTGGTTTAAGCCTGAAGATGTGGATATAGAATGGATTGAAAATAGAATAAGAGAAAGAACTTTGGCAAGAAAAGATAAAGATTTTGAAAAAGCCGACGCAATAAGAAATGAATTAGCCGAAAAAGGCATTATTCTTGAAGATACAAAGGAATCTACACGATGGAAGATAAAGAGGTAAAAGATAATGAAGCGACCGATGCGCTATCAGCTTATTTAAAGGAAATCTCCGAAATTCCTGTTTTAAGTATTGAAGAAGAAAAGGAATTAGGAAGAAGAATTCAGAAGGGCGATAAAGAAGCGCTAAAAAAATTAGTAAAACATAATCTAAAATTTGTTGTTAGTATGGCAAAAAAATATAGAAACCTTGGCGTATCGTTACTTGATTTGATTAACGAAGGCAATTTAGGTTTGATAAAGGCTGCAAAGAAGTTTGACCCTGATAAGGATATTAAATTTATATCCTATGCGTCTTGGTGGGTTAAACAATCCATCATAAAGTTTTTGATTGAACAAAGCACTCCTATTAAAATACCAATAAAGGCAAAAAGCAGAACACAGAAGATTGAAAGCATAAAAAGTGAATATAAAAAGAAATATAATGAATATCCCGAAGAGAAAGAGATAATGGAAATAAGCGGATTAAGCGAAAAAGAATTTAAAAATTCTGAATTTTCAAGATTATCTTTTGATTCATTGGATCAATTTATAGGTGATGATAAGGATGCAACTCTAATGGATTTAATACATTCTGAAGAAGAGTCGGCAGAAGATAAACATATAAGACAGTCTTTAATTGAAGAGATAAATAAATTTCTAGACACACTGCCTGAACGAGAAAAAGATATTATCATGTTAAGATATGGGTTATACGATGGAAAAGCTCATACGTTAAGAGAGATTGGCGAAAAGTATAATATAAGCAAAGAGCGAGTGCGCCAATTGGAAAACAACATAATAGCAAAACTCAAAAAGCATCTTAGGAGTTATGGATAGTGGACCCTTACGAAGTCTTAGGGTTGAATAGTAGTGCATCTCAAGAAGATGTAAAAAAGAGATTTTATGAGCTTGCAAAAAAATATCACCCAGACACGTGCGTATCGGACGAAGAAAGAAAAAAAGCAGAAGTGCATTTTGCTGAAATTACACAAGCCTATAATGCGATAAAAAATATTAGCCTAACGGGCAAAAAAGAGATAAAAAAAAGCGATGAGGATTTTGATGAAAAGGTTCTTCAAAGAGCGAAAGTGTTAATATCGTCTGGTGATTTTAATTCTGCAATAAAGCTTTTATCAAATCTAAACGATGCATTAAAAAGAGAGGCTGAGTTTCTTTTGGGTGAAGCTTATATGAAGAAAGAGCGTTATCACGATGCCCTTAAACACTTTAAAGCAGCCTACGATTTAAATCAATGGGATGTTGTTGTTAGATTGAAGATAGCTTATGTGTTTGAAAAGATAGGTTTAAAAAACTCTGCAAGAAAAGAATATGAAGAAATTCTATCCATAGACCCTTCAAACGTAAAGGCTTATGAAAGACTGTCTGCTTTAGATAAAAAAGGTTTTAGTTTGAAAGATTTGTTTAAAAAGGACTAATGCGTGAAACTCAATGTTAACTATAGAGAGCTTATTAAAACTTTAATAAATCTCGATGATACTCCACATAGATTGTCTTTGGCATTTTCCTTGGGTGTTCTTATATCGCTTTCGCCGTTCTTTGGTTTGCATACGATAATAGCTATAGCTTTGGCGTTTGTTTTTAAGTTAAACAAGGTTAGTTTAATTATAGGTTCTTGGGTTAATACTCCGTGGAGTGCTCCCTTTGTATACTATGCAGAATATAGATTGGGAGCGTTAATCTTGGATATAAATGCAAATTTTTCCATAAAGCCATTCACTATAGAACATTATATTAGTGGTGGCTATGAAGTGTTTTTGGCTGTTTTTACAGGCAGTGTAATCATAGGTTTAATTTTTAGCATTATTTTTTACTTTCTGGTAAAATACATCATAGAAAAATATAAAAGGAGGAGCGATGTTTCCTTTAAAGGATGATATTCCTTCATCAAGCTATCCCATAGTCAACATATCGCTAATAGTGGTAAATATTATTGTGTTTATGTATGAATTAAATATACACAACCTAAGTGTATTTATTTATAACCATGCGTTTATCCCTGCGATTCTTTTTGAATACCACGATTTTTTTCATTCACTTACAAGAGCGTTTTTTTCATTATTTCTTCACGGTGGATTTATGCACATTATAGGCAATATGTGGTTTTTGTGGATTTTTGGAGATAACGTGGAAGACGAGATGGGGCATACAAATTATCTGCTTTTTTATCTTGCTGGTGGATTGGCTGCAACCTTTATTCAAGGAGTAATTGCGCCATCATCAACCGTACCTTTAATAGGTGCAAGTGGAGCAATCTCTGCTGTTGTCGGTGCATATTTTGTATTTTTCCCGCATGCTAAGGTTTTATCACTGGTTCCAATATTCATATTTATAACGTTTTTATGGATACCCGCTTGGCTATTTATAGTTTTTTGGTTTTTTATGCAGTATCTAAACGGACTATTAAGTATCTCTTCAAGTTATACCGGTGGTGTAGCTTGGTTTGCTCATATAGGTGGTTTTGTATTTGGTTTTATAGTTGCAAAATATATGGCTTATAAAATGTAAAACCATGAAGTGCCTTTTCTTGTCGGATGCTCATTTTCCAAAAAGTAAAGCTATATTAAGTTTTTTGCTTGATGTGTACACTGAATTTGATGCTATATACATATTGGGCGATTTGTTTGAATTTTATTACGGATATGAAAATTTTTTTTATTCTCATCATGCTGAGCTTTTTGGTGTTTTAAACGTTATTTCTAAGAAGACAGAAGTTTTTTTATTTGAAGGTAATCACGAATACAATCTTTACGCCATAAAACGATTTTTAGATGTGAATGTTGTTGAGAAGGAATTGGAGATAGAGATTGATGGAATGAATGTATATATGGAACATGGCGATAGGATTGATAAGAATGATATTTATTATAGGTTGTTTAGATTGGCTTTAAAAAATCCTTTTTCATTGAAGTTGATAGGTAAAATAGATTATAGATTTTTATTCGATATGTCTAAAAAAGCATCTCATTTTAGCAAAAAAAGGTTAAAAGATAAGACCGACAGAAGGACTGATGTAGCTTTGGAAGCATTTGCAGAACAATTAACTAAGAACGGTAAGGATGTTGTAATTTTAGCCCATACCCATACTCCATTATTAAAAAAAATGGATAGTGGTTTGTATATAAATTGCGGTGATTTCTTTGAACATTTTAGTTACGTTGTGTATGACTCAAAAAATGGATTTTCTCTAAAATTTTACAAGGGGTAATTTAATATGTCAAAGGATGAAATCAGAAAAAAAATAGAAGATTTACGTTTTAAGATTAACTATCACAACTACAGATACTATGTGCTTGACGACCCTATTATATCCGATTCCGAATATGATGAAATGATGAAGAATCTTAAAAGGCTTGAAGATGAAAACCCAGAATTTTTTGACGAGAATTCCCCAACGGTTAAGGTGGGCGGCGTTGCATTAAATAAGTTTGAAAAGATAGAGCATAAGATACCAATGCTTTCCTTGGATGATGGATTTGACGATAACGATATTTTCGAGTTTGACAGGAAGATAAAACGATTTTTAAAGATGAGCGAAAGCGATGATATATCCTATTTTGTAGAGCCGAAGTTTGATGGACTTTCTGTTTGTTTAATTTATCAAGATGGTTCTTTGTTTGTTGCCTCAACAAGAGGAGACGGTTATGTAGGTGAAAATGTAACAAATAATGTAAGGACTATAAAAAATGTTCCTCTTAAACTTGTAATCGACAATCCACCAAAATATCTTGATGTTCAAGGTGAGATATTGCTTACAAAGGATGAGTTTAAAAGGATTAATGAAGAAAGGATAAAGAATAACCAGCCGGTTTTTGCAAATCCGAGAAATGCAGCTGCAGGTTCTTTAAGACAGCTTGACCCGAAAGAAACAGCTAAAAGACATTTAATTATGTTTGCTTACTATCTAAGGGATATTCAAGGTTATAAAAAGACAATAAGATATCAACACGAATCTGTAGAAGAGCTTAAGAATATGGGTTTTGCTGTTAGTGAGTTGAATAAATTATGCAGAAACGTTGACGAAGCTATAAAACATAAAAAGTATCTTGAAGAGATAAGAGACGATATGCCGTTTGAGCTTGACGGTGTGGTGTTGAAGGTCGATAGCTTTGAGTTGCAAGATAGATTGGGATTTACAACGAAATCGCCAAGATGGGCTATAGCCTTTAAGTTTCCAGCTCAACAGGCTACCACGAAAATCTTGGATATAGAAGTAAATGTTGGAAGAACGGGTATTTTAACGCCTGTTGCTATATTAGAGCCTGTAAATATCGGCGGTGTAGTTGTATCAAGAGCATCACTTCATACAATGGACGAAATAGAGAAAAAAGACATTATGATTGGCGATACGGTATTTGTGCAAAGGGCTGGTGATGTTATACCCGAAGTTGTAAAACCTGTTAAAGATTTAAGAGATGGAACGCAAAGAAGGTTTGAGATGCCAAATCTCTGTCCAGTATGCGGTTCTCATATTGCAAAAGATGGAGCATATTACAGATGCACAAATATAAACTGCCCTAAGGTGCTTAAAGAGTCGGTGAAACACTTTGTTTCAAGAAAGGCTATGAATATAGATGGATTTGGTTCAAAGATAATAGAGCAGCTTGTCGATAAAGGTATAGTTAAGGATGTGAGTGATATATACACATTAAACAAAGACATATTGATGAAGCTTGATAGGGTAGGAGAGAAATTGGCTGAAAATTTAGAGAGCGCCATACAACGTTCCAAAGGCATAACTTTTGCTAAGTTTATATATGCTTTAGGCATAAGGCATGTAGGAGAGTTTGTAGCTAAATTATTATCCGAGAGGTTTAAGAATTTGGAGAACCTAAGGAAGGCATCAAGGGAAGAGTTGTTGTCTATAGACGGTGTAGGTGAAGAGATAGCCGATAGCGTTGTCTCATTTTTTAACGAAAAAAAGAATTTAGATACAATTGATAAGCTTTTGGAATATGGCATTTATTTTGTAGATGATAAGTCGTATGGCAAAACAGATTCTAAAATTAAGAATAAGAGTTTTTTGTTTACAGGTACATTATCTAAACCGAGAGAATTTTACAAAGAACTTGTTGAAAAACAGGGTGGTATAGTAAGAAACAGTGTAAGTAAAAAGCTGGATTATCTTGTGGTTGGAGATAATCCCGGCTCAAAACTTGATAAAGCTAAAGAATTTAATATTAATATTATCGATGAAAAAGAACTGCTTGCGCTCTTGGAGGGTTAAGTGCCAGATGATATTTTCACTGTCGACCCTAAATGGATAGCATCGTTTTATGCTCTTGTGGCATCGGCAGTGTGTATTTTAATTTTTACCTATAACGGCACCGAGTTTTTTGATGCTTTTGTAAAAACATTTTTTACCGTTGTTGCTTTTTATCTATTGGGCATTATAACGGCGTCATTTATCAATTTTGTTTTGATAAATTTTTCACATAAAGAAGATGAAGGTTGCGGTGAGGCTTCTCAAGAAGAAGAATCTGAAGAAAATTCTGAAGAAGATACAAATGAATATAGCGAAGAAGCCAAAGCAAGTTAATGTTTAGTATCCAATGAATAAAGAAGAAATAGTCCAACTTTATTATCCCATAGTAAAAAGAATAGTAAAAAAGCTTGTGGTTAAAATGCCCGAAGGTTTTGAAGAAGAAGATTTTGTTCAAGTTGGTATGATTGGGCTTTTGAAGGCTTTGGATAATTGGGATACAACTAAAAGTTTTTCTGAATTTAAATCGTATGCAAACACAAAAATAAGAGGGGCAATTTTAGACAAAATAAGAAGTGTGGATAAGGTATCTCGCTATGCAAGAGACAAGCTAAAAAGAGTTGCTGCTTCGTATAGGGAGCTTATGGATAAGGGCATATTTGACCCGACAGATGAAGAAGTTGCAGAAAATGCCAATCTAACACTTGATGAGTTTAATAAACTTATGATGAACAGTTCAAATCAAACTATGCTTAGCATTGACGAAACAATTAGTGACGATATGCTTGTTATTGAATCTTTGGAGAATAAATATGAAAAAACGCCATTAGAAGTTTTAGAAGAAGAAGCGGAAGAAGAGTTGCTTAAAGAAGCGCTTTCTTCTCTTAACCAAATTGAGCTTACTGTCTTGAGTTTGTATTATTACGAAGATTTAAATATGAAGGAGATTGCATCAGTTATAGGAAAAACAGAATCAAGGGTATCTCAAATTAAAACTCAATCATTAATTAAACTTAGAGAGTATGTAAAAAGGAGAATGGATATATGAGTTTTGCAGTTGATGAAGCTTTGGATATTGTTTCAAAGATTCTTGTTATGAATTCAATTACAGCACCAAAGGGCGTGGGTAGAGATGATATTGTTATCGAGCTTGTTAAAGATGATAAAATAAAAGAAAAAATATTGTTAAAATCCAAAGAGATAGCAAAAAGGAGTGGTTTTTCTTTTTACGAAAGGGACGCTATAAATTGTGAGAATATAAGCCATATAATATTTATAGGATACAAGATGTTTTATCATGGATTTGACTGCGGATTTTGCGGATTTAAAACGTGTGTGGAATGCGAAGAAAAAGGCGGTATGTGTGCAATTAGCGTTACAGATGCCGGGATTGCCATAGGCAGTTTGGTAAAACTGTCAGCCATTTTTGGAGTAGATAATAGAATTATGCTATCGATAGGGCAGGCAGCAAAAGAGACTGGGTTTTTTGAAGAAAAGGTTGGTGGCGCCTACGGTATACCACTATCAGCAACCACCAAAAATCCGTTTTTTGATAGGAAGATAAAGGTTTAATCTATAGCGGCTTTTACAACCTTGCCTGATCTTAAACAAGATGTACAGACGTTAATTCTTTTTACCTTGCCGTCTACAACTGCTTTAACCTTTTGAATATTTGGTAGCCATTTTTTCTTTGTTCTTATGTGGGAATGGCTTACTTTATAACCCGTCTGAACCCTTTTTCCGCATATTTCACATCTTCTTGCCATTTCAAACTACCTCCTAAATTCTAACCAATGCCTTATACCAAAATTATTCAATTCTCTCAAGTAAAATCTTTCTAATTATTGTATGTATCTATATTCAGTATATCATAAAAAATGCACTTTTGGGTTAATCCTGTAAACAGTATAATAGAACCACCAAGCGTAATTAAATTTTGTTTGGATAATAATCCGATGAGTGTCAGAAATGAGCCGCCTATCAGCCGAGCTTTCCTGTCGTTTCCTCCGATGTTTCTTTTTGATATATTTATTTTCATATATTTGCTCCTTTGAAAATCTTTCTGAAGTTTTCAGTATACGCCAAAAGGGCTATGATTGATGAAACTGCTACAGTCCATACCAATATATAAATGAGTGTGTTATTTATATATATTTTTAATTGGTAAATCAATATAAACAGTATAAGCAAGACTTGAAAAAATGTAGATATCTTGCCAAAAATAGATGCTTTTATCTTTGTGTTTTGTGCGTTTTTTTGAGAAAATATTTCAGCTGTGCTACCTATAATAAGTATTATGTCTTTTGTGAATATGATAAAAAACAAAAACTGGGGAATATCGTTTTTTATCGTAAAGATGAATATTGTATAATTTATCAGTATCTTGTCGGCTATAGGGTCTAAAATCGTTCCAAATTTTGTAATTTGGTTAAGCTTTTTAGCTAAAAATCCATCTATAACATCGCTAATGGCAGCAATAATAAATAGAGCTGTTGCTGCAATATATAAATCGTTTATCAAAAAATATACAGTAGGTATAACAAGCAACATCCTTAACGTTGTGATGGTGTTAGGTATATTTATAATCGTATTTTCTTTCATATGTTAATGTATCAATTTAAAAAATCTATTAAACCTTATTACAAATGGAGAAAATTCCCAAGAGCCATAAATTATAAAAGCTTTTCCTGTTAAATCGTTTTCTGGTACAAACCCCCAATATCTGGAGTCGTAAGAATTATCTCTGTTGTCTCCCATCATAAAATAAGAGTGTGGCGGGACTTTTACAGGTCCGAAATTATCCCTTGAGCCATAGAGTGTTTTTACCAATCTGTATTGAGTGTTTCTTGGGTATACATTAGGGTCTTTGTGTATAACGTAAGGTTCGTTTACTATTTTACCGTTTCTATACAGAACCTTGTTTTTCATCTCTATAACATCACCCGGAATGCCTATGCATCTTTTTATAAAGTATACACTTGGCTTAGGCGGATATCTAAAGACTATTATATCGCCATGTTTTGGTTTGCTTATCGGAATTATGGTGGAACCTGTGAAAGGCATTCGAATGCCGTATATAAAACGATTAACAAGCAGATGGTCGCCTATTAGAAGCGTATCTTCCATGGAAGATGATGGTATTTTAAATGCTTCAACTATGAATGCCCTTATAAATAGAGCTATAAGTAATGCTATAAATATAGATTTAATCCAATCGTAAGCCTTTTCTTTATTCAAGATAACCTCCTAATTTATTTCAACAAGCTTAACAAAAGCTTCTTTTGATATGGCTACATTACCGAGCTGTTTCATCTTTTTTTTGCCTTTTTTCTGTTTTTCCAACAGTTTTCTTTTTCTTGTTATATCTCCACCGTAACATTTTGCAAGTACATCTTTTCTTAATGCGCTTATCTGTTCTTTTGCTATAATTTTACCACCAACTTTTGCCTGTAAGCGTATCTCAAACAACTGCTTAGGTATGAACTGTTTTAGATTTTTTAATACTTCTCTTGCTATCCTATAGGCTTTTTCTTTTGGAACTATCATGGAAAATGAGTCTATCTCTTTTGCGTTAACCAAGATTATCAGTTTTTCAAGATTTGATTGCTCAAAACCCTTAAAATCGTAATCGAATGATGCGTATCCTCTTGATAGGGATTTTAGTTTATCGTAAAAGTCGGTTATAATTTCGGCAAGCGGGACTGAATATTGAATCAATACCCTATCTTGAGATATGTATGACATATTGTCTTGAGTTCCTCTTTTTTCTTGCAAAAGACTTAAGATGTTGCCCACAAATTCGGCTGGTGTAATAATTTCAACCTTAACAAACGGTTCATATATGGCAGCGATTTTTTGAGGCGGCGGAAGCATAGACGGGTTTGAAATTTCTATAATCTCTCCGTCTGTTTTTTTAACCCTATAAAGAACACTGGGACTTGTTATGACAACGTCTAAATCAAACTCTTCCTCAAGCCGTTCTTTTGTTATATTCATACTCAAAACGCCTAAGAATCCGCATCTGAAACCAAAGCCCAACGAATCGGATTTTTCTTTCTCCACAACAAGCGAAGAATCGTTTAATTGCAATTTTTCCAACGCTTCTTTTAGGTCTTCGTAATTTTCAGGCTCTGTTGGATAAATACCTGCAAATACGAATGGTTTAGGTTTTTCAAAACCTTCAAACGGTTTATCGGTAGGGTTGTCTGCAAGTGTTATTGTATCGCCTACAACTGCGTCGCTTATGGTTTTTATGTTTGCTACTACATATCCGACGCTACCTGTTGTTAATTCTTTCATGCGTTTGGCTTTTGGCGTGAAGATGCCAAGTTCTTCAACCTCAAAGACCTTTTTATTGGAATACATCATAATCTTGTCGCCGGTTTTAAGGCTTCCGTCAAATATTCTTACAATGAATATTACACCTCTGTAGTTGTCATACCACGAATCTATAACCAAAGCTCTTAATTTATCATTGGAATTACCCTTTGGCGATGGGATTTTTTCGATGATGGCATTTAGTATTTTGTCTATGTTTGTGTTGTTTTTTGCTGATACCTCTATGGATTCGCTTGCGTCTATGCCTAAAGCGTCTTCTATCTCCTGCTTTGTTTTTTCAACATCTGCAGACGGTAAATCGATTTTGTTTATTACCGGTATTATTTCCAAATCGTTGTCTATGGCAAGGTATGCGTTGGCTATGGTCTGGGCTTCGACACCCTGTGTGGCATCGACGACCAAAAGGCACCCTTCGCATGCTTTTAGGCTTTTTGATACTTCATATCCAAAGTCGACATGCCCTGGTGTATCTATCATATTTAGGTGATATGTTTCGTCTTTGTAAACATATTCCAATCTTGCTGTTTGAGCCTTTATTGTTATGCCGTGCTTTCTTTCAACCTCAAGAGAATCCAAAACCTGCTCTTTCATCTCTCTCTTTGTTAATCCACCGGTGTTTTCAATGAGCCTGTCGGCGATAGTGCTTTTTCCATGGTCAATATGGGCTATAATTGAGAAGTTTCTTATATTTTTTTGATTCATCATTCGACCCTTTTTAGTTTTTCAAGAATATCCTGCTCTATTGTGTAGCTATTATACCTTATGGATTTAAACTCTTGAGATGTATCCGTGTCTGTTAATTTAAACATTTCTTCAAGAACCCTTAAAGATTCCTGAACCCTTTTTGAATTGGCTATTGCCACATCTTTTAGTGTTTCTCTGATTTTCTCCTGACTTGAATTGAGTTTTGTTCCTATGTCATTTTGTGTATCTCTAAACAGTATCGTATCAGAATGTTTTTTTTGTATGGATGAAATTGAAGAGCGCATCTCTTTAATAGTTTTTGATATGTTTTTATCGTTGAGAATAAAGCGTGCTATATCTTCCAAAACGCGCAATCCTTCTCTTGCTCTATTGAAATTTGCATCCATTATGCGCTCTATTTTATTTGAGAATTTTTCCAAAGTATATCAAACTCCTTTTCATAAACATTTGCTATATCTTCCCTTGAAATGATTATTATATTTTCATCGTTTATAACAAATGCGCTTGCTGTCCAGTTTGCAGAGCCAGTAATGACGATTTTATTGTCTATCACAGCAAATTTGTTGTGCATTATTCCGTCCCTGTCCCAATGTCTGTGCGGCTTGGCAAATCTAACATCTATTCCTTTTGACTTAAGGTATAAATATTTTGTAAATCTATTTTCCTTCGGGTTATTGCTTTTTCTATCTAAGACAACCCTTATCTTTACCCCTCGTCTTTTTGCTAATACTAATGCGTGAGAAAGCGGTCTTGATGTAAAATTATACATGGCAACATCGACGCTTTTTCTACTTATATTTATTAAATCTACAACTTCGTTAAGTGCTTTATAGGATGGCGTAAAATATACTTCTATTTCCCTTGCTTGTGCCGTTTGAAAAAAACATGCAAACAGCGCAATGATAAAAATTATTTTTCTAAACATTGTAGTTTGGCGGCTCCTTTGTCATAATTATATCGTGAACATGGCTTTCTTTTAATGATGCCTGTGTAATCTGTATAAACATTGCTTTATTCCTTAATTCGTCTATTGTTTTACACCCAACATATCCCATACCAGACCTTAGCCCACCGATTAATTGGTATAAAACATCACTTACTTCGCCTTTGTATGGAACCCTTCCTTCGACGCCTTCAGGTACTAATTTTTCAGGCTCTACATCATCTTGGAAATATCTGTCTTTACTGCCTTCCTTCATTGCACCTATTGAGCCCATCCCTCTATAAACCTTGTATTTTCTTCCTTGGTATATTATCGATTCGCCCGGAGATTCTTCAACGCCTGCCAATAGATTGCCAACCATAATAGCGCTTGCTCCAGCCGATAGAGCTTTGACCATATCGCCTGAATATTTTATACCACCGTCTGCTATAATTCTTTTGTTGTAGTATTCAGCTTCTTCAGAGCATTCAGAAATTGCCGTAATTTGCGGAACGCCTACGCCTGCTACTATTCTTGTTGTGCAGATAGAGCCTGGACCTATTCCGACCTTGACCACGTCAGCACCTGCTTCTATTAAATCCTTTGTTCCTTCTTTTGTTGCCACATTTCCAGCTATTATCGTTATGTCAGGGAATGAGCTTTTTACCTTTTCTACAAGGTTTAAAATACCTACTGAATGGCCATGCGCAGAGTCGATAACTATAACATCAACGCCAGCTTCATGTAGGGCTTTTGCCCTTTCAAGCCCGTCTTTTGTGCCAATTGCAGCACCACATATGAGTCTTCCGTGTATATCCTTTGTTGCAGATGGATATTCTTTCTTTTTTCTAATGTCCTTTATGGTTACAAGCCCTTTTAGTTTAAAGTTCTTGTCCACTATAGGCAATTTTTCTACCTTGTGTTCTTTTAGATACTCTTCGGCTTCCGACAATGTTATGCCTTCATATGCTGTTATTAGATTATCTTTAGTCATAACAGAGCTTACAGGTTGTGAATAGTCCTTTTCAAATTGAACATCTCTGTTTGTAATGATGCCTACAAGCTTTCCATCTTCTTGGGTTACCGGTATGCCGGATATGTGGTATTGGCTCATTAATAACAAGGCTTCATTGATGGATGCGCTTGGGTTTATTGTTATAGGGTCAAGAATCATACCGCTTTCTGATTTTTTTACGCGTTTTACCTGTTTTGCCTGTTCTTCGATGGGCATATTCTTGTGTATTATTCCCAATCCACCATGACGAGCCATTGCGATTGCCATTTTGTATTCTGTAACCGTATCCATAGCAGCCGATATTATTGGCACTTTTAGTTGAAGCCTATCGGTCAACATTATTGAAATATCCGTATCTTTCGGCACAACATTCGATTTTGCAGGGATTAACAATACATCATCAAAAGTCAATCCAACAGCATTTTTTAATCTTAACATAAAGACCCCTTAAATCTCTAAGAATTTAAAATCGGCTACATTGAGCACAATGCTTTTTAGCCTATTCAACAGCGACAATCTGTTGTTTTTTATTTTTTCGTCTTTATCCATAACCATTACATTATCAAAAAACTTGTTGATAACGGATTTTATTGATACGACACTATTTAAAATATCGTTATATTTTTTGTCGAATACCAATTCGTTGACCTTTTTTTCTATCTCTTCTATAGCATTATACAGTTCTTTTTCTTCATCTTGCGTAAACAGGCTTTTATCTACATCTTTTTTGTCGAAATCCTTTACTATATTAAAAACTCTTTTTATGGCAAAGCGATTTTCCTTGTTTGGGTCGTTTTCAAAGAGTTTATTCAATGCATCAAGCCTTAGGTATGCGTCGTATATATCGTTAAATTTTGATTCTACAACAGCGCTTAAAGCATCATGTGGATAGTCTGATAAATAATTTGTAAATCTCGTTTTTATAAAATCAATTATTTCTTTTGTGTTGGTGTCTTTTTTGTAGAGTTTTTGGGCTTTGTCGATTGGTTTTGATAATTCAAAACTCAATTTGTTGTCGAGTGTTGTCTTTATTATGCCAAGCGCCGCTCTCCTTAAAGCATACGGGTCTTTTGTTCCTGTGGGTTTTAGGTTTGCTATAAATCCTCCGACTATCAGGTCAAATTTATCAGCCATAGACAGCGAGATGCCAGCCTGTGTTTTTGGCACTTCATCTTCTTTTGGTAGGTATTGTTCATATAGGGCTTCTGCTACCTCTTTATCTTCGCCGGATAATAGGGCGTATTCCTTTCCCATAACCCCTTGAAGTTCTGGAAATTCATAAACCATCTGCGTTAGTAGGTCGGCTTTTGATAGATATGCCGCTCTCATTGCCTTGTCTTGGCTAAACTGAAGAAGCCACGCGATAAATCCGCTTAATTCCATTAGCCTTAGCGTTCTGTCATATTGAGTGCCAAGTTTTTCTTGGAACGTCATATTGTTTAATCCGCTAACAAACTCTTCAAGTCTGTGTTTTGAATCTTCTTCAAAGAAAAATTCAGCATCTGCAAAGCGCGCCCTTAAAACCCTTTCGTATCCCGTTTGAATAATGCTCATATCGTCGGTTTCAATATTGGATACAGCGGCAAATTTGTTTGCCAATCTATTATCTTTCATAAAAGCAAAGTATCTTTGATGGTCTTTCATAGATGTTATTAGCACTTCTTTTGGGAGTTTTAAAAACTTTTCTTCAAAGCTACCCAAGACTATTTTTGGATACTCGGTTAGGTTTGTTACTTCATCCAATAAATCATCGTCGTATATCATTTGAAGGTTTTCTTTTTTGCAGATACTTTCAAGTTGGTTTAGGATTATCTGCTTTCTTTTTTCCTGGTTTACGATAACAAAGCCACTCTCAAGTTCTTTTTCGTAGTTGTCGTATGTGAGCCTTATTTTGTCTTTGCTTAAAAATCTGTGTCCGTATGTGTATGACGTAGAAGATACGCCCGCAAACTCAAAATCTACTATCTCGTCATCGATAGTAAATGTTATGTTGTGTATCGGTCTTATAAATTCAAATTCACCGCTTCCCCATCTCATTTTTTTGTTAAAGTGTAACTTTTGCAGGAAATTCTGCATAATATTGGGCATCATTGGTTTTACGGCTTTGCTTTCGCCTTTTATTATTAGTGTTACATATTTTCCTTTTTTTGTATCTTCTATTTCTATATCATCCATTGTTGCGTTGTTCTTTTTTAAGAATCCTTCCAAAGCCTTTGTAGGTTTATTGTCTTTAAAGCATATATTTTCGGGTGGCCCCATTACCTTTTTTTCTTTTGCGTTTATACTGTCTGCACACTTAAATTTAATGGCTATTCTTCTTGGTGTTATGTAAATTTTAAGGTCTTGATAGCCTATGTCATTTGCATCAAGTAAAGATGTTAGGGTTTCTTTTGCTCTATTGTCAAGTCCGCTCATTTCCGATGCGGGCAGTTCTTCTGTAAACAGTTCGAATAACAATTTCATTTTATTTATCCTCCATATAGACTTTGGCTGCATATGCCGCAAGCTCTCTAACCCTTTTTATGAATGTTGTACGTTCCGCTACGCTTATTGCGTTTCTTGCGTCAAGCAGGTTAAATACGTGAGAGCATTTCATACAGTAGTCGTATCCGGGTCTTACGAGTTTTGCTTCAAAGCATCTTTTTGCTTCTTTTTCATACATATCAAACAGTGTAAACAGCATATCGGTATCGGCTATTTCAAAGTTGTATTTTGAGTATTCGTACTCGTCGTGTTTGTGGATATCGCCGTATGTGAAATCGTCATTCCACTTCATATCAAATACGTTGTTTACGCCCTGTATATACATTCCAAGCCTTTCTGTTCCGTAGGTTATCTCGACCGGTATAGGACTTAAATCATATCCGCCGACCTGTTGGAAGTAGGTAAACTGTGTTACTTCCATACCGTCAAGCCATACTTCCCAACCCAGCCCCCAAGCGCCGAGCGTCGGCGATTCCCAGTTGTCTTCAACAAATCTTATATCGTGTTCGTTGAGTTTTATGCCCATATACTCAAGACTCTCAAGATATAAATCCTGAATATTCATAGGAGACGGCTTCATTATTACCTGATATTGATAGTAGTGTTGCAGTCTGTTTGGATTTTCTCCGTATCTTCCGTCTGTCGGTCTTCTTGATGGCGCAGGGTAGGCTACGTTCCATTTGTCTTTTCCTAATGATTTGAGCGTTGTTGCCCAATGAAATGTTCCGGCTCCCGCTTCGATATCATACGGTTGCAATATTATACACCCTTTTTCTTTCCAAAAATTTGATAGGGATAGTATTACATCTTGATAATTCATATTTCCTCCTTATAACTCAAACGTAGCGACAACAGGTGCGTGGTCTGATGGTTTTTCCTTTTTTCTTTCATCTCTGTCTATATAGCATTTTACACATTTATCCTTTAAGGCTTTAGATATCCATATATAATCTATCCTTAATCCTATATTTCTCCTAAAAGATAATGCCCTGTAATCCCACCAACTAAAGGCTTTGTCTTTTTTAAACATTCTAAAGGCGTCTATAAATCCCCATTCGTATAGATATTGAAGGGCTTTGCGCTCATCCTTATGAAAGCCTATCTTGCCTTCCATTGCTTCTGTATCGTAGACATCTATTTCGTCTTTTGCAACGTTAAAATCCCCGACAATGATAAGGTTGTCTTTATTTGTATCAAAATTATCGTCTAAGTATTCCCTAAATCCTTTGATAAAATCCAGCTTATATTGAAAATTTTCGCTATCTGGCGATTGTCCGTTTGGGAAATATGAGTTTATTATTGTTATGTTATCGATTTTTGTCAAAATAGTTCTTTTTTGATTTTTTTCGTTTCCAACTATGTTTGTTTCTATCTTTTTAAACGGTAGTTTTGCTATAGTTGCAACGCCGTTAAACCGTTTCTGTCCGAAAAATGCCACATTATAATTCATATCCTTAAATATATCTTTTGGAAATAGGGCATCTTCAACCTTTGTTTCTTGCATACATAAAACATCTATCTCATTTTTCTTCAAAAAAGTTTCAATATTTTTTATTCTTGCTCTTATAGAATTTACATTCCATGTAGCTACTGTTAATTTCATCTTTCCTCTTCCGTCCTTGAATATTTAAAATAAGCAAACAGCGTAGCTAATGTAATGATAAAACCTACGCTGTTTGCGCTAATTAGTACTATATCTTTCCTTAAAAGTCCATAGATAATCCATAAAGCCAGACCGATTGTTATCTGTATCATCATTAAAGGACTTAATCCTTCGGTTTTCTTTGTTTTTAAAATTTTTATAAATTGAGGTATAAAGCTAAAAGTAGTTAAGGATGCTGCACAAAATCCGATTATGGTTATTATTGTTGTGTTCATTTAAAATCCATATTGCTTAAGTATAGTTCTTGAAAATTATTTTCATTTGCTATTTCTATGTAGCTTATGCGTTTTGATATGTTTTCTAAAAACTCTCTGTTTTTTTTGCAAAACAGTTGGGTTGAACCGTTTAGAGAGCTATTGCCCAAGAATATAAATTCCTTATCTAATGTTAATAGTCCAGAGTTTATTAACTCTTTTTTTGTTAAGGATTTGGTAAATCCGCCTGCAAGATATATAGTATCAATTTTATTTATGTTGATATCTGTTTTATTTAGCAACAATTGTAGCCCAGCATTTAGAGAAGCTTTAACGAGTTGAAATTCTCTTATTGAGTTTTGTGTTAAAAATATATTATTGTCTAACAAGAAACCATTCTTTTTTATTCTGTTGATTAGTTGCAATGGAGCATCTTCTATCTCCCAAGATTCCAATAATCTGCCCGATGTGTCAATTATTTCAAACTGTCTTAATAGGGCTATTGCGCTTATGAGTCCAGATCCTGCTATGCCTATCGGTTTTTTGTTGTTTATTGTTTTTATTTTTAAGGTAGAGTCAAATTCTAAAGATTCTATAGCTCCGTCTTTTGCTATAGTTCCGTAATCTATGCCGCCTCCTTCCAAAGCCGGACCGCCAGGAACGCTTGCTGCAAATATTTTATCTTTGTATTTCAAGATAAATTCACAGTTTGTTCCTATATCTATGAATAAGAAATTTTTCTTTATGTCCATATTTATAAGTCCTGCTGTTATGTCTGAGCCTACAAAGGCGCCTATAATTGGCGGTATATATGTGTCAATATCGTTCCATTTTGTTTTTAAAGAGCCTACAAATGGCGGAGTGTATGGGTATTCACCTATACTTTTTGGGTCTTGATTTAAGAAGAATGCAATCATTGTAGGGTTTGCGCTTGCAACAATTTCTTTTATAGAATTTATATTATGTTTTAATTTTAGAGTTTTTATCGCTTTGGTGATAGAGCTGTTTAATACACTAACAAGGGTTTCTTTTGAAAACTCGTTTGAGTATGCGATTCTTGTTATGACATCACCGCCAAAGGATACCTGCGGATTGAGTATATTTAGTGTATCTTTATGTTTTCCATTGGATATTAACGAAATTGCTATTGTTGTTGTGCCTATATCTATTGCTATATAGTTTTTATCATCGTCTACACAAATGTTGTTTATAATTTTAGAGAAAGACGGTTTTGCTTCAAATACCTCTATGTAATCATTATCTTTAAGTTTATGTAAACATATCAGTCTATAGCCGTCTGTAATCTCTTCTTTTGTAAATATTTCAGTTTCTTTATCTGTTGGTTGTGGTGGATTAGTTATGTATTTTACTATGCATTTTTTGCATACGCCTTTTCCGCCGCAATAGGCGTTTATGAATATGGAGTTTTTTGCAAAGGCAACCAAGGGATTATTTTCATTGGTTTCTATCTCAATGGTGTTTTCCGAGCTTTTAATCTGAACTTTCATAGATTGAAAAACTATCAAAATACAGCCATAAAATCAATTTTTTATTCATTTTTGTTTTTTGAATGGTATATTTTATGCTATGCATATTTTGTGTAATATTGTTAAGGGTGTGTCGGTAATTGGTTTAATTTTTGTTTTAACTTGATTAAAACAAATTTTTCTGATAATTTTTTATCAGAAACAATACAATTTAAGTTGTTGGAGGAATCATGAAAGAGAAGATGATAAATGAATCTTTACAGGGATTGATGGCGTCTAATTCGTCCATAGAAGGTGTTGCTTTGGTAACAGCAGATGGTCTTATGATAAGCAGTAAGTTACCTGAAGGTATGGATGAAGATAGAATATCAGCTATGTCTGCTGCGCTTCTTTCATTATCCGAAAGAGCGGTTGAAGAGTTAGAAAAAGGCGTTCCTGAGCAGGTTACAATAAAGGGTGATAAGGGTTATATAATTTTGACATCGGCTGGAGAAGAGGCTGTATTAACTGTTACTACAACCCCTGACGCCAAACTTGGTTTGGTTTATATGGATATTAAAAAGACGGCAAAAGAGCTTATTAATATTTTTGGTTCTTAAAATAGTATTGACTTTTAAAAAATCTTTTTGTATAAAGTGCTGCGTTTGCCGAGATAGCTCAGTCGGTAGAGCAAGGGACTGAAAATCCCTGTGTCCGTGGTTCGATTCCACGTCTCGGCACCATTCTTTGACTGTTATGACGCCGTTTAAGGCTTATTGCCCTAAACGGCTTTTTTAGTTTATGACCAAATTAGTATAAATTTGTAATTGGTTGTTTCATTTTTTATGTTTTGTTTTTATTGTTAGTTGCCAAAAAACATATATCTTGAAAATGAATATGAAATCTACCTATAAATTTATCCGCTTTGACCTTAAAAGATATTTATAAAAAGCATATATAAAAGGATTTGCTTTAATATCAGAAAAAAATACTAACAATCAACGATATAATTGAAATACAATCGGAATTAGAAAAAACAACACAGGTTTTAGGAAAATTCCCAAAACGGTATTAAAAAATGCCACAAATGGATATGAATTAAAGTTATAGGGCTATTTTTGTCTATGATGACAATAAATTCCAAGTTAAAAACTTTGCAGGCTGAGGAAGTGTTGTGTTTAGAAAGTTATATTTCATTCCTTAAACTATTT
>Ga0256842_1000714_pt1 | contig 28857 bp, 26 predicted proteins | sample 4559240metaG_FD_185973 | JGI IMG/M metagenome (GOLD analysis project Ga0256842, IMG submission 185973) | Hydrothermal vent microbial communities from Guaymas Basin, Mexico - 4559-240 | ecosystem: Environmental > Aquatic > Marine > Hydrothermal vents | place: Mexico: Guaymas Basin | collected... | reverse complement strand
ATGTATGACAGATTATTTGCGATTTCTTTGGCTAAAGTACTTTTCCCACAAGAGGAATGTCCATCTATAGCAATTATTATTTTTTTTACCCCCACTTTATATTATTTTTTAATAGACAAATTTACATGATTGAAATTGATAGTTGTTAATCTATTGATGAATTTTTTTAACAAAAGAATTAGAGTGTTATATTAATTTATTAGTTTTTCGTAAATTTTTTTTACACCGATTGATGCTTTATCTTTGATATGTGTAAAAAATATTGTGGAGTTTATCTCATTTGGGTCAATTAAATATATAGGGCAATTTTTTTTCACATACGATAATAAACCTGCGGCAGGATAAACGTTTAATGAAGTTCCTATAACGATAAATATTTCAGCAGTTTGGGTTATTTTTATGGCTTGTTCTAGCATAGGAACCTCTTCGCCAAACCAAACTATATGCGGGCGTAATTGGGATCCTTTTTCGCATAAATCGCCTTCTTTTAGTTCCCATCCATTCAGATCTTTAATTATTGTATTATCGATAGTACTTCTTACTTTTTTTAGTTCGCCATGTAGGTGTAGTATTTTAGAACTTCTTGCTCGTTCGTGTAAATCGTCAACATTTTGAGTGATGATTTTGACATCAAATTTTTCTTCAAGCTTGGCTAACAAATAATGAGCCTTATTAGGTTTTGTTTCTAATAGTTGTTTTCTTCTTTGATTGTAAAAATCTAATACTAAAGATCTATTTTTACGCCATCCTTCAGGGCTTGCTACTTCAGTAATTTTGTGTTTTTCCCACAGACCTCCCATATCACGGAAAGTATTAATTCCACTTTCTACAGAAATTCCTGCTCCTGTTAATACTACAATTTTTTTCATAGGGATATATTTATAAGTTTTGGTACATCGATAATTATTTTTTCTTTAAATTTAGAGAAATTTTACTAGATGCAAATGTTTAAGATTTATTTTATTATTATCGCTTTATTTTTTTCGTTGCAAAATTCTTTTGCTCAAACAGAACCTATTAGGAAAAATGTATTGTATTTAGAATTGGCTGGTTCAGGATTATTATATTCGTTTAATTATGATAGATTATTAGTTGTAGATCGAACATTAAGGTTTTCTACAACTCTATCTACTTGGTTTATTCCTGCAATTGAGTCTATGTCTGATTTTAATTATATGGTTGGGACTTCTCTAGGATTTAATACATTATTGGGTACAAAAAAGCATTTTGCCGAATTGGGTATAAATCTCGCATATATGAGTATGCAGGATATTGACGATAATAATTTTTATACTTTTTATTTACCAATTCGTATGGGGTATCGATATCAAAAAAACGAAGGGGGATTGTTTTATAGAGTATCTTTTATGCCCATTATCCCAATTATTCAAGACCAAGATGTACAAATTTTATATCCTGTAACACCTCATTTTGCATTAGGAATTGGTTATTCTTTTTAAGATTTTTTTATTCGAGATTTTTTCTTAAATCAATAATCTTGTCATTAATTTGAAACACTTTTTCTACACTAAAGTCTTTCTTGTATTGAACAATAAAGATAGAATGATTCATTAATCCTTTATTCGCCTTTTGGAAATCAAATCCAAAAATAAGATGTTCAGTTTCGAAATCTTTTAGGCATCTGAAATTATCGAATTGATAGAAATAGCTTGTGAAGGCAAAAGAAATATCGTAGGCATAAAATGAGTATTTAGAAGGTTCAATATTATAAATAGTTCTGTATTTTTTTATAAAAATATTGACATTGGGATTATGATAGTCGATAAATTCATTTGTAAATAGTAAGGTATTTAGATTGTGATAATAGCTTAGATCTATATTATCGAATTTTATCCATTTTGGGCGTGCAATTAACTGAATGTCGAAATCTTCTGATTGATTATTTAATTTTGTAAATACATTACTTACAAATGCTTGATTATCGGATAAAATTACAACTAAGTTGTGTTTGTTCTTATTAAGGAATGGTTTGAAATTAATTTTTTTACTATTTGGAAAAATAAGTTCTTTAAATGTATTTACTGTGTCTTTTCCTAAGAGTTTCAAGGTTTTGTTAAAGCTTTGTTTAAAAGGGTTTGCAATAACTAAATCGTCTACAAAACCAGAGTGTACAAAGAATATTTGAGAACTATCATTTTGTATAATAAACTTTATCATTTGATCTGTAAATACTTGATTGCTAGGAAATATATCAATAGAATATGTGGAATTTTTTACAATTCCACTTTCTTTAATAATTGGATTTATCATAGGAATGGACAAAGAATCGGTTGCTCTTTGAACAATCTTAAAATTCTCTTTATATACAGGCCCAATTATTAAATCTAATTCTCGGATAATACCTTGTTTTAAGATTCGTTTTAGTTCATTTGAATCTCTTTTTGTGTTAAATACATGAATATTTAATTTCTCGCCATTGGCTTTTAATTGTTCTATAGCCATTAGGAAACCCTGATAGAATTCTAGGAATGGTTTGTTCGAAATTTTAGGTTTTTTTTGTGAGTTACTATTTTTTTCGTTATTAAAAACGGTTTTGTCTATTTCGAAGGGTAAGAACAATCCGACTTCCATAGCAGTGGTTCTATTATTTATTATACTGTCGCATGGTTTATTGCTATCTAAAAGACTTGCTCCATCATAATACATAGTATCTATAGGAATGTATAATGCTTCTTTAATTATTTTTTCTCTTCCTGGAATAATCAATTTTTGTCCTTTTTGCAAGCCGTCTTTTTTAATAATTGGATTGGCCTCAATTAAAGCATCTTGAGTAACATCAAATTTTTTGGATAGAGCATAGAGCGTATCTTTTTTCTTAACCTTATATTTTTTATTATCTGTAGATAGGGGTTCTTTTTGTTCTGATTTATTCTCTTCTAATGGGATTTTTATTTTTTGATTTATTTTATAACCATTTTTAACTTCTGGATTGATAGCGAAAATACTTTCTTGAGTAACATGATACATTTTCGAGATGGAGTAAATACTTTGTCCTGCCTCAATAATATGTATTCTATATTTAGACGTTTCTACAATTGGTTTTTTAAAAGGAATCTTTAATTCTTGTCCAGGTTTAAGCCCATCGAAAACTTGAGGATTATTTTCCAGAATCTCTTTTTGTTCTACATTGTATATTTTTGTAATCGAGAACAGCCCTTGCCCTTGGGTTACTTTGTGAATATAGAATTTTTCACCATCTATCCATTTAATTATGGTAGAACGACTATTTTCTTGTGCAAAAATAGAAATACTGATTAGTACTAGAAATCCAATAAAAACTATAAATCGTTTACTCATTATTCTTTTTTTTAATCCCTTTCAGGATATTTAATTTATCGATGCTTACATCGAGTTAATAAAATTACATTTTAATATACTTCGTATACTTTACATAGAAGATATTGATTATTTTTATTTATTAACTCCTTATTGAAGTTAATTGAAGATTAATTGCTTTGCAAAGTAAAACAAAAATACGCATAGCACAAATTCTATGCAATTTTGATAATTGTTGCAAAAAGAGATTATAATTCCATCGTCATTTGAGATTTATCTTCAATATCTTGGATTGGTGAATCTTTTTTTGTTTCTCGTGTATTTGTGCTTTCATTTTCTTCTTTTTTTTCTTCAGGTTCATCGACAGGAATGGGTTTCAACCAATTAAATTTCTTTATTTTATTAGTTGTAATTCGTTTCCCTCTTGCTGATGCGCCTTTGATAGAAATAAATTCTTCTACATTAATTATTTCGGGTTCTTTATCGGTATCTTTTCCTCCAAAAACAACTTTTAAGATGGGTTTTCTATCAAACGATATTTCAACAAATTTAGATTTTGGATGATCAGAAATTAATAGGGTTTCTTTATCATTGGCATCAATCTCGAAACGTTTAAGGTAATATTGTTTGTGTTCTCCATCGAAATGAATAACAGAATAATATTTACCTTTTTTGAATTTTTCTATTAATAATATATCTTCAGTAAAATGATTAGTTAGCGCAAAACTACTGAGTCTGTATTTTCCTTCTTTACTGATAATAAGAATCTTATCTTCTCCCATGAACTCGCCAAGGAAAATGCCTCTTTGGTCTACGTTGAGCCGTTTTACAGCTTCATCGTACCATATTTTTCTACCTCCAAGAGTTGAGACTCCTTTTTCTTTTAATACTACTTTATGTACATCATTTTTCGATAGAATATTTCCCTGCGATTGTCTACCTTTTATTGCAAGTTTACCAAAATCAAGTTCAAAAATTAACTTTTTAAGTTTTGGTCTTGGTTTAAGATAAACTTTTAAGATTTCTGCTTCTCCATTAGGATTGGCTGTGAAATAGAGTAGGCGAGAACCAGGAGTCCCTTTAGTAACGGTATATTCTTTATCGCGGGTAATACTGTTTACAGCAAAACGTTTCATGTATGCATAGCCGCCTTTCCCATCTCTATAAACAGCATTGTAAATGGTTCTTTTGTCCGACTTTTTAAATACAGCAATATGGATAATATCTTTACCTACAAAGACTTTGTCTGCAACTTTAGAAACCATATATGTACCATTTTTTCGGAAGGCAATAATATCGTCAATATCGGAGCAATTACTAACAAATTCTTCTTTTTTTAAACTTGTCCCAAAGAATCCTTCTTTTCTATTGACATATAATTTTTCGTTTGCGATAACAACTTTAGCCGCTTCTATATTTTCAAAATCACGTATTTCTGTTTTTCGCTCTTTATCTTTACCGTATTTTCGTTTTATATTTTTGTAATAATCAATAGTATAATCAATAAGATGAGCTAATTTTTCTTTAACTGTTTCTATTTCATCTTCGATAGAATTAATATGTTCATCAGCTTTAAAGGCATCGTGTTTAGTGATGCGTTTCATTTTTATTTCTGTCAACAGTTCTATATCTTCTGTAGTTACCTCTTTTCTAAGCATAGGTTTAAAAGGTTCTAAACCTTTATCTATTGTAGAAATAGTATGATCCCAATTTGGACTGTCTTCTATTTGATGATAAATTCTGTTTTCAATAAATATTTTTTCTAGAGATGATTTATGCCAATCATTTTCTAACTCGTTGAGTCGGATTTCAAGTTCTCTTTTTAAGAGTTCTACAGTATTGTTTGTAGAAGACATAAGCATATCTTTTACACCTAAAAACTGCGGCTTTTCTTCTTCAATAACACAGGCGTTTGGAGAAATAGAAATTTCACAATCGGTAAAAGCATAAAGAGCATCGATCATTTGGTCGGTAGAAATACCTGGGTAAAGCTGAATTAATATTTCTACGTCTGCTGCAGTATTATCATCTATTTTTTTAATTTTTATTTTCCCTTTATCATTGGCCGATATTATACTATCTATAAGACTAGATGTCGTTCTACCAAAAGGCAGTTCTGTAATAGAAAGTGTTTTTTTGTCTAGAACTTCGATTTTTGCTCTAACTCTAATTTTTCCACCACGTTTTCCTTCGTTATATCTAGATACATCTACATAGCCTCCTGTTAAGAAATCAGGGTAAATTTCGAAGGGCTTTTCCTGAAGATATTTTATGCAGGAATCGACTAATTCGATAAAATTGTGAGGTAATATTTTAGTAGATAATCCTACTGCAATACCTTCTGTACCTTGTGCAAGTAAGAGTGGGAATTTAACAGGAAGAGCAATGGGTTCTTTATTACGACCATCGTAAGAAGGTGTCCAGAAAGTAGTTTTAGGGTTGAATACAACATCGAGTGCAAACTTAGATAAACGAGCTTCTATATATCGTGCAGCTGCGGCGCGATCTCCTGTGAGAATATTACCCCAGTTTCCTTGCATATCTATTAGTAAATCTTTTTGACCTAATTGAACCAATGCGTCACCTATAGAAGCATCCCCGTGAGGGTGAAATTGCATCGTATTACCAATAATATTGGCTACTTTATTGTAACGTCCATCATCTAAACGTTTCATTGAATGAAGAATACGTCTTTGCACGGGTTTTAATCCATCGTAAAGGTGAGGAACGGCTCGTTCGAGAATTACATAAGAAGCATATTCTAAAAACCAGTCTTTGAACATTCCGCCCAATTTTGTTATTTTTACTTCTTCAGTATTTTGTGGTAATTCTGTAGTTTCTTCTATGTTGTTAATTTCTTCAGACATATTTTTTAATTATATTTCTTCTTCAATTTTCAGGTTGTTAACTATAAACTCTTGTCTATCAGGTGTGTTTTTTCCCATATAAAATTCCAAAAGGTGTCCTATATTGTCGTATTTTTTTAATGTTACAGGGTCTAATTTTATATGTTCTCCTATAAATTCACTAAATTCTTTTGGCGAAATTTCTCCTAATCCTTTGAATCGAGTTATTTCGGCATTTTTACCGATAACATTTATAGCATTTTGTTTTTCTTCATCCGAATAGCAATAGAATGTTTTTGTTTTGTTTCGGACTCTAAAAAGGGGTGTTTCTAGAATAAACAGATGTTTGTTTTTAATAAGGTCTGGGAAAAATTGCAGAAAAAAAGTGATTAATAATAATCGAATATGCATACCATCGACATCGGCATCGGTTGCAATAATTACTCTGTTGTATCGGAGGGTATCTAGACCATCTTCTATATTTAGGGCTGCTTGGAGTAAGTTAAATTCTTCGTTGGTATAAACGATTTTTTTGGTTAGACCGTAAGAATTAAGAGGTTTACCTTTAAGCGAAAAAACGGCTTGGGTTTGTACATCTCGAGCTTTGGTAATAGATCCTGAGGCCGAGTCGCCCTCAGTAATAAATATTGAGGATTCTTCTTCTCTGTCTTTATTGGTACTAAAATGAATTTTACAGTCTCTAAGTTTTCGATTGTGTAAACTAACTTTTTTGGCTCTTTCTCTTGCTATTTTTTTAACTCCAGAAATAGCTTTACGTTCTTTTTCTGAAGCAATTATTTTATTGTAGAGAATTTCGTTAAGGTCGGAGTTTTTATGCAAATGATTATCGAGATTCTTTTTAAGAAAATCGATAATGAAGTTACGAATAGACCGACCTCCAGGTTCCATTTCTTTAGAACCTAATTTTGTTTTAGTTTGAGATTCGAAAATGGGTTCTTCAACTTTTAGGTTGATTGCTGCTACTATTGACGTTCTGACATCGGAAGGGTCGAAGTTTTTGTTGTAAAATTCTCGAATTGTTTTTACAATACCTTCTCTAAAGGCAAGTAAATGTATACCCCCTTGGGTAGTATGTTGTCCATTTGTAAAAGAATAATATTCTTCGCCATAATGATTTCCATGGGTAATAGCAATTTCTATATCTTCTCCTTCTAGGTGAATAATAGGATATAGCGGTTCTCCATTCATATTCTCGTTGAGAAGGTCTTGAAGCCCATTTTTTGAATGAAAACGAGTTCCATTTAGTATAATGGTTAGGCCTGCGTTTAGATAGACAAAGTTTTTTATCATGCTTTCGACATGATCCATTAAATAATGGTATTTATTAAAAATAGTTTCGTCAGGGGTAAAACTTACAAAAGTTCCATTTTTTTCTTTTGTGGGAATAATCTTAGATTCTTCTATTAATTCACCTTTTTCAAAGTGTACCCATTTTTCTTTATTCTCGCGATAGGCAGATGTTTTGAATTGAGATGATAAAAAGTTAACAGCTTTAGTTCCGACTCCGTTTAATCCAACAGATTTTTTGAAAGCTCTACTATCATATTTCCCTCCTGTATTCATTTTAGAAACTACATCGACTAATTTCCCTAAAGGAATACCTCTACCAAAATCTCTTACGGTAACAAGTTCATCGGAAACGTGAATGTCAATAACTTTTCCAAAACCCATCATATATTCATCGATGGAGTTGTCGATGACTTCTTTTAGTAAAACGTAAATACCATCGTCAGCAGATTTTCCATCGCCTAGTTTTCCGATATACATTCCTGGTCGGGAACGTACGTGTTCAATAGGACTAAGTGATTTTATATTATCTTCGGTATAACTGACATTCATTTTGTTTGGTTTTAAAAGAGTCTTTACTAAATACTTTTTCTCAATTACAAAAATAATAGTTCAATCTCTTGAAATTTGTAGCTTTTAAAAATATTATCAACAAAAAAATCAACAAAAAAGCCTTTCAGAAATTAATCTGAAAGGCTTGATTTATTTGTTATGTAAATATTATTTGTCTTCGCTAATTGTATAATCGAAATATTCCATAATAGGATTGGATAAAATATTAGTACTTAAATCCTTAACTTTTTTCTCAGCTTCGGATTTATCTTGTGCTTGTATGTTTAAAGTGATATGCTTTCCTATTCTAACATTTTCGACAGTTTTAAAACCAATATTATGCATGGTACTTGTAACTGCTTTTCCTTGAGGGTCTAATAATACCTTTAGAGGCATAACGTCAATTTCGACTTTGTAGTTCATAGTTTCTGAATTTTATTCTGATTTTCTAAATTTTACTATTATACTGTATATGATGGACAAAAGTATATAAAGAAAAATAATTATAGGTAGTGCTTTGGCAAGAATATAAAATATTTCTCTAAGAAATAAGAATGGTCTTACGGCAGTAATTAATGACCATAGAAATTCGGCATCACAGTTTCCTGAATAAAATAGAAGGACTAAGATTATTCCTAAAAATATAAATCGAATTCCATTGTCTCTCAATTTTAAATTTTTAAACTTGAAAGAAAACATCGGAATTGGAGATACTAGAAAGAGAGAGGATGCGATAATAATCCCTAATAATATATTCTTATTATAAATTAAAAAAAGTACTGGGTCGAATGGGTTGATAGAAGAAATAATAGGAATAGAAGCAAAGAATAGAGCGTTTGCTGGGGTAGGTAAACCTATAAAAGAGGTGGTTTGACGAGTATCTATATTAAACTTTGCTAATCTTAAACCTGAGAAAATAGGAATCAGTAATACCGAAAAAAGATAAAATAATTTGTAGGTTTCTAGATTGCTAGGATATAGTGTATCAATAAGTAAACTCGACTTCATAACGTGATAAACAATCATAGCAGGAGCCAAGCCAAAGCTAATCATATCAGCTAAGGAGTCTAGTTGTTTACCTAATTCAGAATAGGCATTTAAGAGTCTAGCTGTCATTCCGTCTAGAAAATCAAAAACTGCAGCAAGCAATATTAGATAACCGGCTTGTGTGGTAAGTCCTTCAAAAGTAAAAATAATAGATAATCCTCCTGCGGCAATGTTTAATGAAGTAATAAAATTTGGAATGTAATTTTTAATTCTAATCATTTGATACAATTTTTCCTATAAAATGTAGTTTATGTTAACGAAGATAATAATATAATTGTTTTAAAAAATTATCTTTACAAAAATTTATGTATTATTAATTTAAATGGTGATAAGACGTAAAGTTAATTTAGAATATTTTTGTTAATTATATAGAGTGTATATCAGGTGATTATAAATAAGAATAGAAGCGGAAATAAAATTATTAATCGTTTTGCTGTTTCAGTAGCTTTGTTACTTTTCTTTTTTAGTGGGAATATATTACAAGCACAAACAAAATATAGCAACGAATTTTTGGCAATAGGTGTTGGTGCTCGTTCTTTGGCAATGGGAAATAGCACTGTTGCTAGTGTTAATGATGTTACTTCTGGCTATTGGAATCCTGCGGGACTTACAAAAATAAAGTCGGATTGGGATATTGCCTTGATGCATTCGGAATATTTTGCGGGTATTGCTAAATACGATTACGGTGCTGCTGCTTATAAATATAGCGATTCTCTAGCTTTTGGTCTTTCTATTATTCGTTTTGGAGTTGACGATATTCCTAATACTTTGGAATTGGTGGATGCAGAGGGAAACTTACGCTACGATAGAATCACATCTTTTTCGGCTTCTGATTTAGCTTTCATTTTTACGATGGCCAAAGTTTCCAAAATAAAAGGGCTTAGATATGGAGCAAATGTAAAGGTGATTCGAAGAACAGCAGGCGATTTTGCTTCGGCTTGGGGATTTGGTTTAGATATTGGGGCTCAGTATCAATATGGTAATTGGGATTTTGGTGCTAGTGCTAGAGACATTACTTCTACATTTAATGCGTGGAGTTTTAATACTACAGATTTAAAAGAGGTTTTTGAAATGACTGGTAACGAAATTCCTGAAAATTCGATAGAATACACTATGCCAAGATTAATATTAGGAAGCTCGTATCATAGACATATCTATAAAGGGTTCTCTGCAATGGCAGAACTAGGCTTAGATGCTACTTTCGATGGAAGACGAAATGTGCTTATTAAAACTGATTTTATGAGTATGGATCCTCATATGGGATTAGAGTTAGATTATAAAAAAATTGTTTTTTTAAGAGCTGGAGTTAATAACATTCAAGAAGCTCGTACTTTTGATAACAAAAAGGAAATGACTTGGCAGCCTAATATTGGAGTTGGAATTCATTTCTGGAAATTAACTCTTGATTATGCTTTTACTGATGTTGGAGATGCCTCCGTGGCCTTATATTCTCATGTGTTTAGTTTGCGTCTAGCTATTTCTAGACCTGTGCAAGAATCAACTCGGCTGTAAATGATTGACGATTCTCGTTTTATTATTGTTGCAGGTACAGCAAGGAATGTAGGTAAAACCACTTTGGTTTGTGATATTATTCGAGAAAATTCTAAAAAAAATATTATTGCCTTAAAATTTATTACTCTTAAATCAGGAGGTTTTAAACATCAGCATCATTCAGATGTGGAAACCTATTCAATAATTCAAGAAAATGACTTATCGGTTGAGAAAGATACTGTGAAAATGCTTAAAGCTGGAGCCAATCAATCATTTCTTATCATCTCGAAAGAGGAATATATAGGGGAGGCTCTGTTCCAATTTATGAATCTAGTAAGAGCTGATGATTTTGTGATAGTGGAATCGGCTACGTTACGGAATTTTATCGAGCCAAAGTTATTTATTATTGTTGATAGAAATGGTGTAGAAAGTAAAAAAGAATATATAAAAGAATTATTGCCTTTGGCAGATTATTTTCTCGAAGACTTGAGTCAAAAAGAAATGATAAACGAAATATTAATGGCAAGTAGATAGATGGAGGAAAAACGTTTAAATAAAGCCATATCAGAAACGGGATACTGTTCGCGTAGAGCTGCGGATAAGTTGATAGAAGAGGGACGTGTAGAAGTGAATGGCGTAAAAGTAGGACTAGGAGTAAAAATAATTTCTTCTGATATAATAACGGTGAATGGACAGAGGGTTACGAAAAAGGTTGACAATATTTATTTAATCTTTAATAAACCTGTTGGAATTACTTGTACCACAGATATTAATATTAAAGGGAATATTATTAATTATATTAGTTATCCAGAACGAATATTTCCGATTGGACGATTAGATAAGCCTAGTGAAGGTTTAATATTTATGACTAACGATGGTGATATTGTGAATAAAATTCTGCGTGCTGGTAACTATCACGAAAAGGAATATGTGGTTAGGGTTGACAAAAAGATAAGTCAGAATTTTATCAAGAAAATGGCAAATGGAATACCAATATTAGATACAGTAACAAAAAAATGTAAAGTTACTCGAATCGACGATTATTCTTTTAATATCATTTTAACTCAAGGTTTAAACAGGCAGATTCGAAGAATGTGTACTTATTTGGGATACGAAGTTCGTCAGCTTAAGCGGATACGAATTATGAATATTTCTCTTGGAAAACTTAAAATAGGAGCTTACCGTTCTTTTACCAAAGAAGAATTTGTACAACTTAACAATTTGTTGAAAGGCTCTAGCAAAACAGAAGAAGCTTCTAATTAGTTATTTTAGAATAAATTTTCACAATTTCTTTAGCCTCTTTAACATCGTGAACACGTAAAATATTTGCTCCTTTTTCGATGGCTAAAGTGTTAATTATGGTTGTCCCATTTAAAGTTTCGTCTATATTGTTATCCAATAGTTTTTGAATCATCGATTTTCTAGATACGCCAACTAAAAGTAGTTTTTCGAAAATATCGAAATAATGTAGCTCTTTTAATAATTGATAATTGTGCTCGAGTGTTTTTCCAAAGCCAAATCCTGGATCAATAATAATATCGTGAACTGCAAATTTTTTGAGCTCGTTAATCTTCTGAGCAAAATAATTGATAATGTCCTGAGTAACATCTTTATAAGTAGGTTTTTGTTGCATACTTTGTGGTCGTCCTTGCATGTGCATCATAATATATGGAACTTGTAATTTACCAATTGTTTCGAACATTTTAGTATCAAGCTCGCCTGCCGAAATATCATTAATAATAGAAATATTATATTCTTGAACTGCCCATTTTGCAATTTCAGAACGAAAAGTATCTAGTGAAAAAATGTTTCTTGAGAAATTCTTATTAATTTCAGAAAGTAAAGGTTTTAATCTCGATTTTTCTTCCTTTAAACTTAATAATTGCGAACCTGGTTTCGACGAAATAGCTCCAATATCAATAATATCAGCACCCGAGTTAATCATGTTCTCTATATGCAGAATAGCTTTATAAGTTGTATTAAACCGCCCACCATCAGAAAAAGAATCAGGAGTGAAGTTAAGAATTCCCATTATTTTGGGTTCATTAAATTCAAGTAGTACACCTTTACAATTGATAGATTTCATTATATAATGTATTTAATCCCATTCGAGAAATTTAAATTCTCAATGCTTGTATCAAGTTAATAATAACTACAAATTTACAAGTAAATTTTCTGGTAACAGACAATTAATTAGAGTAATCTATTACCTTTTTTAATCACATCATTATTAGATTGAAATACTTTCTTTATATTTGTGACTTATTATAAATAATTATTATGGCATACAATCTATTAAAGGGAAAGAAAGGAATAATATTTGGAGCATTGAACGATAAGTCAATAGCTTGGAAAATTGCAGAGAAAGCATACGAAGAAGGCGCTGAGTTTATTTTAACAAATGCACCTGTCGCTATGCGTTATGGAGAGATTAAGGAATTAGCAAAACAGTGCAATACAGAAGTTGTACCTGCCGATGCTTCTAGTATGAAGGATATCGAAAATTTACTAGACGTTGCCGAGAAAAAATATGGTAAAATAGATTTTATCTTACATTCAATTGGAATGTCGTTAAACGTTCGTAAAGGTTTACCCTACGATAAAGTAAACTACGATTATTATCATAAAACGATGGATATTTCGGCCATCTCTTTCCATAGGGTAATACAAGAAGCTAAGAAAAGAGACATAATGAACGAATGGGGTTCTATAGTTGCTCTCACTTATGTGGCAGCTCAAAGAACCTTGTACCGATACAACGATATGGCCGATGCAAAAGCAGTATTAGAATCGATAGCACGTAGTTTCGGTTATATGTACGGTAGAGATAAAAATGTTAGAATCAACACGATTTCTCAATCACCAACCATGACCACTGCAGGTAGTGGAGTGAAAGGAATTGATAATCTGTTAGATTTTACAGAACGTATGTCTCCTCTCGGAAATGCTACCGCAGAAGAATGTGCAGATTACTGTATTACATTATTCTCAGATTTAACTCGAAAAGTGACCATGCAAAATCTATTTCACGATGGTGGATTCTCTAGTATGGGTATGAGTGAGCGTGCTATGATGGTTTACAATAAAAGTTTAGAGCAAGAAGAAGAAGAATAGATATTTTTAGTTACAAAAATATATAGATGCCTTTTGAAGTGATACTTTGGAAGGCATTTTTATTTCTGATACGAAATTTTCAGAACCTGTAGAGTTTCGTCTGTAATTTTATATCTATCGTCTATACGTCTGCCAATTATTCCAACAATATCAGTCTTAGACTGAATTATAAAAGTATTTTCCTTATCAATCATAGACACTTTGGAATCGATTAAAAAGTCGCTTATTTTCTTCATCCGATTCATGCCAAGAGGCATGAAATAGTCGCCATGTTTCCAGTTTCTCAACAATAGCGGGAAAGATAATTTATCAATATCCAATGCCATTATTAGGTTAGATTTAGGGATATCAAATTCTTCTCTGTCAATAATTTCGATATTAAGAGCAATGGGCTGAGTGATGCTTTGATTTTCCTTAGCTAAGAATATTTCGTGCTTTTTAGATTTATTTATTTCTGATAATATTAAAGAATCTCTATCTTTTACAATTTGATGCGTTTTTGAAAAGAAACGCTTTCCCGATTCAGCTGTAAGAGCATGTTCAATATCATTAATTGTTCCCGAACTGAAGCCGTAAGGTTTAAAGAACTCATATAAATATGAAGATAGAGGATTGAGTTGTTTTAGTTGTTCGAGATCTATTTTTATTTTATCAGTGAGCTCGATAAATATTTTTGATTTTTTTAAGGCTATCTCATTTTTATATACCTGATTAGTATTTTCTATCCTTTTGATATTTTCAATCATTGTTTTTTTGAAAGACTTCGAAATAGCTATAAACTCAGGAATAATATGGTGTCTTAATTTATTACGGATGTATTTAGTTGATGCATTTGAGGAATCATCTCTATAATTGATATTATTTTTAGACATAAATTCATCAATTGTAGCCCTTGGAATATTTAACATAGGTCGAACGATATTCCCATTTTTGGCACTGATACCACTTAATCCTTCAATTCCAGTTCCTCTAGTCAGATTAATAAAAAAAGTTTCTATAATATCGTCACTATTATGAGCAATTGCAATACAATTAAATTGCTGTTCAACTCTTACTTTCTCGAACCAATTGTATCGTAAATCTCTAGCAGCCATTTGTATAGAGATATTATTTTTTTTTGCATAAGATGAAGTATCGAATTTAATCTTATACAAATCGAGATTCTCTTTCTCAGCAAAATCTTCCACAAATTTCTGATCCTGCTCAGATTCTTCACCTCTTAGGCTAAAGTTACAATGAGCAAGAGCTACGTTATAACCTAAATTCTTTAATACTAGACTCAAAGAAACAGAATCTCTTCCGCCACTTATTCCGATAAGAATATTATCTTCTTCAGAAAATAACTCTTGTTCTACAATATAGTCCTGAATCGATTTTTCCATAATCAATTTTCTTTTTTGATTGAATATAACAAATTTAAGCTAAAATAAATTGTTCATTACTATTTCAAAAAAATAAAAAATGGTAGAATAAAAATGTAATAGAGGCTTTATTTTTGTAGGATAAGAGCAATTAAATTTCATAATAAATGAAAGTATTAAAAAGCATTTTTTTAAGTAGTTTTATTTTAATTAGTATCTCATGGACTCCAGAGGGTAATAAAAGTTTACTTAATGTGGATGAACCTCCATTTTATACCTATTTGTACAATTCGTGGGTCGATTCAGTTATGCAATCAATGACTATTGATGAGAAAATTGGACAACTTTTTATGGTTTCCGCTTATTCTAATAAATCAGAAGCTCATTTTCAGAAAATAGATAATTTGATTATTAATCAACATATCGGAGGGCTTATCTTTTTTCAAGGAGGAGCAGCTCGGGAAATAGATTTAACCAATCGTTATCAGTCGAAATCTAAGATTCCTCTGTTGATTGCCGGTGATTGGGAGTGGGGTTTATCCATGCGACTAGATAGCACCATTATGTTTCCTCGCCAAATGATGTTGGGGGCAATTCAAAATAAGGAATTAATTTATGATATGGGAAAGGAAATTGCTAGACAAATCAAATTGATTGGTGGTCATGTGAATTTTGCTCCTGTTGTCGATATTAACAATAATCCTAATAATCCAGTTATTGGTAGTCGCTCTTTTGGAGAGGATAGAGAGGAGGTTTATCAACATGCCTTACGTTATATGAATGGTTTGCAAGATCAAAATATATTAGCAGTAGCCAAACATTTTCCTGGTCATGGAGATACAGATGTTGATTCGCATAAAGATTTGCCGATAATTTTACATAAACGTGCCCGATTAGATTCTATTGAACTTTATCCTTTCCGAAAATTATTTAAAGCAGGAATGGGAGGGGTCATGGTTGCGCACTTATTTGTCCCAGAATTAGATAGTACAAAAAATACAGCAACTACATTATCGCATAAAGTTTCTACAGATTTATTAAAAGGAGAATTAGGATTTAAAGGGTTGGCTTTTACCGATGCATTAAATATGAAAGGGGTGAGTAAGTTTTTTGCTCCAGGCGAGGTCGACTTAAAAGCTTTATTAGCAGGGAACGATGTGTTATTATTCCCAAAAGACGTACCTACTGCTATTGCAAAAATAAAAGCAGCCCTTAAATCAAAACTTTTAACAGAGAAAGAGCTAAATATTCATGTTCGAAAAATATTAGCTGTTAAATATTGGACGGGAGCTAACCGGTTTAAGCGTATTTCTAAAAAAGATATTGATAAAAAGTTGAATAATCAAGATGTCCTGTTGATGCAACAGCAGTTAATTGAAAATGCACTAACTCTAGTCAACAATAAAAACAGAACATTACCTCTAAGGGGATTAGATAATTTAAAAATAGCCTCGGTTACTATTGGAGATTTTTCTACCAATGAGTTTCAAAAAACCTTAAAGCTATATACTAAGGTTGATGATTTTCAAATGAAGAAATTTGCTTCTGAAAACGAACAGAGAATAATGAAGCAAAAATTATCTAAATACAATCTAGTTATTTTTAGTTTTAATAAAACAAATAGAAGTCCACGAAAAAATTATGGTATTTCTATTCAGTCTATGAAATTTGTCGAGGAATATGCCAAAACACATAGTGTTATTGTAGATATATTTGCTAACCCATATACATTAAAGAAATTCAAATCTTTAGAGGACTTTAAAGCTGTTATTGTGTCGTATAATAACTGGAAAATCACACAAAAATTGTCTGCTGAACTTATTTTTGGAGGAATTCCTGCTCTTGGTAAACTTCCTGTTAGTATCAATACGATGTATCCTGTGGGAACAGGATCTACTTTAAAAAAGGCTACTCGGTTTAAGTATACACTTCCAAAAGATGCAGGTATAGACGAAAGTTATTTATATAAAATTGATAGCATCGTAATAAATTCGATAAGAGAAGGTGCATTTCCTGGCTGCCAAATTTTTGCCGCTAGAAATGGAAAGGTTTTTTACAATAAATCTTTTGGACATTTTACATACAACAAAAAGCAAGTAGTCAAAAACGATGACTTATACGACCTAGCTTCGATGACCAAAATTTTAGCAACTACCGCATCGTTAATGAAGTTGCAAGACAAGGGCTTATTTAATGTAAACGATTCTTTGGTTGTTTATTTGCCCGAGTTGGACAGTACGAATAAATCAGGATTATTGATAAAAGATGTACTTTCGCATCAAGCAAGGCTCAAACCATGGATTCCATTCTATTTACATACTACAAAGGTTGATAGTATTAGAGAAAGAACCTACAAAACTACAGCCCAAGGCAAATGGACGGTTCAAGTTGCTAATAATTTATTTATTGATAGTACTTATAAAGATACTATTTTTAAAGAAATATTAGATTCTAAACTGAGAGCTAAAAAGACTTATAAATATAGCGATCTGGGGTATTATATATTACAGAGAATTGTCGAAAAACAAAGCCATCAGAGTTTAGATTATTTTGCAGAAAAAACTTTCTATAAAGAGATAGGCGCAAATCATATGTGTTATAAACCATTAAAAAAGTTTGATAAAAAAAAGATCGTTCCAACAGAAGAAGATGACTATTTTAGAAATCAATTGATTCAAGGTTATGTTCACGATATGGGTTCTGCTATGCTTGGTGGAGTAGGAGGTCATGCTGGTCTATTCTCGAACGCTAACGATGTAGCAAAAATGATGCAAATGTTTATGAACGGGGGAACTTATGGCGGACGTCAGTTTTTGACAAAAGAAGTTCTTCGTTTATACCAAACCTGTGTAAATTGCCCAAATAATAGAAGAGGATTAGGCTTTGATAAAGCAGAAATGAATCCGAATAAATTAGGTCCTACTTGTGGCGGTTTATCACCAAAAAGTTTTGGACACACGGGTTTTACAGGAACAATGACTTGGGCTGATCCCGAAACAGGAATCTTATACGTTTTTCTTTCGAATAGGATAAATCCTAAAGCCGATAATAAGTTAATAATAAAATTACATACACGTACACACATTCAAAAAGTTTTAAATAATGCGGTTCTTCAATAAATTGAATTGGTTTGAAAAGTCAATATTAAAATATATCTTACTTTTCTTAGTTGTTTTCTTTTTTGGGCGACTAATATTTATCGTCCATAATTTTTCAGATTTAAGCGATGTCCCGAGTTCACAAATCTTTCTATCTTTTATTAATGGGATAAGAATGGATTTATCTGCTTTGTCTTATTTTTCGCCGATAATGTTATTGTTATTCTTTTTGTATTATCAATTCGAAAAAAAGCTTTTCTTACAGTTATTTAAAATCTTGATGAGCCTTATTTTTTATTTGTACTTCACAATTGTAATCGCCGAATTACCTATATATGAAGAGTGGCAAACTAAACTAAACTCTAAAGCTCTATCGTATCTCTCTAATATGACAGAAGTATGGCGTACAGCTACTTTGGGGCAAATTATGGCTACTTTAATATTAGTCCCATTTTTAACATTTCTTTCTGTTTTGTTGATGAATAAATTAATAAAGTCTGATATAAAATTTAAGAGCACTCTAGCTCGGAAATTTGCGATTTTTATTTTTGCATTAGGATTAGGATTTTTAGGAGCTCGAGGAGGATTTTATCAGATTCCACTGAGTGCGAGTGCTGTTTTTTATTCGAACAATAGAACTTTAAATTTTGCAACTGTAAATTCCATCTGGAGTTTAGGATATAGTTATTATAAAGAATCTAGATATGATGATAAAGAAAAATATAAGTTTTATTCAGAAGAAAAATCAAATCAAATATTAAAAGACTTTTATACCCATTCTGTTGTTTCTGACAGTATTTTGAGAATAAAGAACCCTAATATAATTTTAGTTCTGTTCGAGAGTTGGTCAGCCGATTTAGTCGACTCCTTAGACCAAACCTATGGTATTATGTCTAATTGGAGAACGATTCGTAAAGAGAGTCTTAATTTTAATCATTGCTATGCAACAGGTCGGCATTCCGAAGAAGGGATGTTAGCCGTTTTTGCAGGTTATCCATCTTTAGCAAGTTCATATTTAATGGGCTTTACCGATAAGAATGGTCAATTACCGACAATGACAAAAAAATTACAAACCAGAAATTATCAGCAATCCTTCTTTTTTGGAGGCGATTTGGGATATGCTAATATTAAATCGTTCTTTTATCAAAATCCATTTTATAAAATAAATGATGAGATGAATTTCCCAGATACATATTATAAAGGAAAGTTAGGTTATCACGACGATGCACTTTATGGAGAAATGTATAAAGAAACTACAAAAGCCAAAGAACCATTTTTTATTGGAGGATTTACAACAAGTACACATTCGCCTTACGATGTGCCTTTAGATAATCTAAAACAATATACTGAACAAGAAAATGGATATATGAATTCTGCATATTATGCCGATAGTTGTTTAGGTCATTTCTATCGAAAATGTAAAACTCAAGAATGGTTTAAGAATACTTTATTTGTATTTGTTTCTGACCACAGCCATCCGACACCAATTAAGCGTCAGTATTGTTCTGCCGATGATCATAGAATTGTTTTTATGCTTGCCGGTGGTGCTTTGAAAAATGAATATAGAGGTAAAAATATATCTAAAATAATGTCACAAATAGATGTTCCCAATACGGTACTCTCTCAATTAGGATATAATACCAATGAGTTTATTTATAGTAGAAATGTTTTAGATACAATGTACCAACCTTTTGCGTATTTCTTAGATAAAACTTGCGAAGGGACAGTAAATGAATTGGGCTTTGTCCGATATTCTCTAGTTGATGATAAAGTTAGCTTGAATAAGATAGGAGCAAAAGTAGATTCAGTTACATCTATTTCTAAAGCCCTTTTACAAAAGAGTTATACTAGATTTCAAAACTTATAATTGGATTGATTAATTGTCAGTATCCGACTAGCTTAAAGCTATTTTAATATATTTCTCTTATTAATATCATTCTGATATATTACTTTTAGGCACAAAAAAAGCTTGCCATAAATAAATGACAAGCTAAATTTTTTCGAGCTAAAGCTTATTTTACAGAATCAGATAATTCACTTCCTGCTTTAAACTTAACAACTTTTTTTGCTGGAATTTGCATTTCAGCACCAGTTTTAGGGTTACGACCAGTTCTTGCAGAACGTTGTGCAACAGAAAAAGATCCGAATCCTACTAATGCTACTCTATCACCACTTTTAAGTGCTGCACCTGTAGTTGAGATAAAAGCATCTAATGCTTTTTTTGCGTCTGCTTTTGTTAAATCAGCTTTTGATGCCATTGCATCAACTAATTGAGCTTTGTTCATAGTTAAATGTTTATTGATTAATAATAAAAAATTCTTCTACAAATATAGTGTTATTAGTGACTTAGACAAATGTTTTGATAAAAAAATACTATGAATGTTGAAAATTTCTAAGTTGGATTTCTAAAAATCATGTAAAAATTCATATTGTTGATAATCAGCAATGTAAGATTATGGCTTTTGAATGTATTGTAAATCAGGCGTTTAGAAAAATTAAAATTCTGTATCCCTTACTACGTGGGAGTTCTGAAAAATTTATTAAAAGAATGGAAAAAAAGTTATTAACAGCCTAATAAGTGTCAATATCTAGCATCTTTTTGTTGAAATTGATCAGAAAAAGATGGTTAGAAGGGCGGGTAAAGGCTGTATAAAGCCATCTTAAGTACTCTTTGTTGATCATTTCGTCGTTAACATACCCTTGATCTAAGAATACATTTTTCCATTGTCCTCCCTGTGCTTTGTGACAGGTAATGGCATATGCATATTTAATTTGAAGAGCATTAAAATAAGGATTTTCTCTAACTTCCTTGTATCGCTTCTTTTTGGATTTAATATGCGAATAGTCTTCTAATATTTTATAGAAAAGCGTTTTGTTTTCATCGTAACTTAAAGCAGGAGTTTCTGTTTCCAAGGTATTGAGTAATATTTTCACATTAATTTCAATTTCCTCGTAATCGATAAGTCGAATTGTAATATCTGCAAAATCGAATCCATAAAGCTTTTCGTATCCAAAAATACGTGTAATTTCTGCAATATCCCCATTGGCAATAAAATCAATTTCAAATTCATCTTCAGTCCAAAAATAATTATTTTTGACCACCATGATTAAATCTCCCGTCGAAATCCTCTCTTCCTTATATAGAACCGAATTACGTATTCCTTGATTAAACCGATTAGCTCTTTTATTCGATCTGCATACAATAATACTTTGTTCTAGCCCATCTTTATCATAGGCTGTGGTTAAATCGTCAATAAGTGTTTCTCCATTTATAGCTTGTATATCATCAAAATCTAAAGTGTTTATTTTAATGTTAATTATTTTGTCGTCTAATTGATTTCTGAGACATGTAGCATTGTAAAGGATTCCAGAATCTTTTTCTTGTCGGACCACCTGTGTAAGCGTGTTTGAATATACAGGATACATAAACATTTTCATGGCTTCTTGGTCGAGAGCAGGTGAAATGTTCAGTTTTACAGGTGGAAGTTGAGCTGTATCTCCAATAAATATTAATTTACACCGCTCACCACTAAAAACAAAGCTAATTAAATCTTCCAATAATCTTCCCGATCCAAAGGTAGATTGATCGGCGCTGTTATTAGCTATCATCGAAGATTCATCAATAATAAATAGGGTATTCGTGTGTAAATTTTCACCGAGGGCAAAAGAACCAAATCCATCATTTGAACCTTTTTGTCGATATATCTTTTTATGAATAGTATAAGCAATCTTTCCTGTAATCTTATTAATAACTTTTGCCGCTCTCCCTGTTGGAGCTAATAAAACGGTTTTTATTTTGAAATGATTGGTTGCTTTTACAAGACCATCTATCAAAGTTGTTTTCCCTGTACCAGCATAGCCTTTCAGAATATAAATTTCTTGTTTTTCGATATCAAGCGTAAATTGAGCAAGTGTTATTATCGCATTTTCTTGATCTTCGGTAGGCCGATGTTCGAGCTTTTGTTTAAATATTTTAATAAATTCGTCTTGAATCATAGCTTGTAAAAGTAGCTTGTACTTATGGAAACAAAAAATTTCAAAATAGATAATTATCAACGAAATAATGAAAGAACAGAAAAAAAAGTATTAAATAAAATTACTTTAGAGTTTTTTCTATGAAAAATATTTTATTTTTGTAAAAACATATAATTAATAAAGAGGTATGAGTACATTAGTTCTATCACTAGTTATTATTGCAGCAATAGCAACAGTAGTCTTTGTTTTGAAATTTTTCAAAACGAAACGTCCAATTTTCTTTGTAAATTTGGTCTTAGTTTATGTAGCTTTAAGTTTAGGCTATTTTTTAATTTCAGGAATCGAAGCACCTATCAATTTCAAGAAACAAAGAGAATATCGTTACGGTTTTGTTATTGATAGATTAAAAGATATTAGAAAAGCTGAGCTTGCCTATAAAGATGAAAAAAATGTCTTTACGGGTAGTTTTGATACATTAATAAATTTTGTTAAAATGGACTCTATGAGAGTACTTAGGAAAATAGGTACGCTTCCTGATACTTTGAACGAACAAATGGCAATAGATAAAGGTATGATTTTCTCTAAGCTACCTGCTACCGTTTCTAAGAAAATGGCAAAAGAATTATTTAATGTGGAAATTCCATCAGATTTTGAAATTACCAATCCTGCAACTGTTGAAAAAGCAGTAGAAATAGGTTTCTTAATTAGAGATACTGTGAAAATCTCTGTTAGAGATACCGTTTTTGGAGCTAATTATCCAATAGATTCGTTACGTTATGTTCCTTTTTCAGAGAAACATGCCGAATTTAAGTTAGCTGCGGGCGTAATTGAAACTGCATCTAAAATTAAAATTCAAGTTTTTGAGGCTGTTGATACAGACCCTTTCGATCCTAATATGGTTTTACAAGTAGGTTCTCTAGAAGAGGCTACAAACAATGCAGGAAACTGGGAATAAATATTCATGCCTAATAACAATTCTCTAATAGACGAAACTTTAGATTTCAATAAATCGGAACAATATAAATTGTCCATTCTTATTAGTAAGGATGGACTTTCCTTTGTTATATTAGATGCCGTTACCAAGAAGATAATAGCTAAAAAACGACATAAAATTTCAGCTATTGATAATATCAAAGAATATTGCTACTTTGTTGCAAAAAATATAAATACAGAGGAATTACTTAAATATAAGTACAAGAAAATTTATGTTATTTATCAAAGTTATAAATCAATAATTATTCCTTCCGACTTATACTCAGAGAAGCATAACGAAAAATTATTTAAGGTTAATATAGAATTAGATTCTGTCGAGAAACTTCAAGAAAACTTCATTTCTAATCTAAATGCTTATAAATTATTTGCCATTCCAGAATGTATTTTATCATTAATTAATGATAGACTTCCTGAAGCACAAATTATTCATCAATCAGTTCCTATTATTAATCGTGCTTTGACAATTAAGTCGAAGCATACTTTTATTATCAATATAAATAAAGATTTTTTTGATTTTCATATTCTTGATCAGCAAAAATTAATTTTAGATAATTCATTTAAGTATAAAACGAAGGCAGATATTCTGTATTATATACTCTATACAATAGAACAGTTAGGCTTTAATCCAAAAGAGGTTAGTTTACTGGTGTTTTCTTCTTTAGAAGATATTAATGAGACGATAAATTTTTTAAATCAATATTTTGCCAATATTAATAGCCCCGAATTACCAAAACATTATACAAATAGCTATCTCTTTACTAAAGAATTAGTTCAGCAATATTCAGCACAAATACAAGTTTTCGAATGCGAATAATAAGTGGCTCACTAAAAGGGCGAATACTACCAAAAAACTCAAAATTAAAGGCTCGTCCCACTACGGACAAAGCAAAAGAAGCTTTGTTTAATATTTTGAATTATACCGTCGATTACGAAAACCTAAAATTGTTAGATTTATTTTCTGGAACAGGAACAATTAGTTTTGAATTTGCATCGCGAGGCGTTAAAGATATTACGGCTGTCGAATTACGATTCGATCACTACAAACATATTCACCTTGTTAATAGAGAATTGGGAACTGGTGTGAAGGTAATTAAAGCTGATGTTTTTAAATATTTAAAGAAAACTACAGAAACCTTTGATTTAATATTTGCAGATCCTCCTTTCGATATGGAAAACTTTGAGAATGTGCTTTTGGCTATTAGTCAAGCCAATATTATTAATGAAGGAGGAATGCTTATTTTAGAACACGGTCCTCGTGTAAATTTTTCAGAACATCCTAATTTTGTTGAACTTAGAAATTATGGAAAGGTTCAATTTAGTTTCTTTCAATTTTAGATTAAGATTTATCAAAATAAGCTTATCATAAACTTTGTTAAATAACATCCGTAAGCTTGATAAAAATCATTTATATCTAATGCTATTCCTATGATATTTGAATACTTTTGCAAGAAATTTAAAAACTAAAATATTTAGATATATATTGTTATGGATTTAATGTCCCAAATAAAAGAAAAAGCCAAAGGTTTAGACAAAAAAATTGTTTTGCCAGAAAGTTTCGAAGAACGAACTTTAACGGCTGCAAATCAGATTCTTAAAGAAGGAATTGCTAATATCGTATTGATTGGTGCAAAGGATGCTTTACTCGAAGAGGCTAAAAAGTATAATTTAGACTCTGTTGCTAAGGCTATTTTTGTTGATCCAGAAAAAGATCCTAAAATTGATTCCTACGCTAATTTAATGGTTGAGTTAAGAGGAAACAAAGGAATGACGAAAGAAAAAGCTTTCGAATTACTTAAGAATCCTTTGTATTTGGCTACACTGATGATTAAAGCAGGAGATGTAGACGGTGAAGTTGCTGGAGCTAATAATGCTACAGGTGATGTTTTACGTCCAGCATTTCAGTATGTTAAAACGTTACCTGGTATTTCAGTAGTTTCAGGAGCATTTATCATGGTTCTAAAAGATGATACCTATGGCGAAAATGGAATGTTAGTTTTTGCAGATTGTGCAGTTCATCCAGATCCTACAGCCGAAGAACTAGCAGAAATTGCTGTGGCAACTGCCAATACAACAAAATCTATTACAGGAATGGAACCTAGAGTTGCTATGTTAAGCTTCTCCACAAAAGGAAGTGCATCGCACCCAATGGTCGATAAAGTTGTAAAAGCAACAGAAATAGCTCAAAAGATGGCTCCAGAATTTCAGTTCGATGGAGAATTACAAGCCGATGCCGCAATTGTTGAGGCTATTGGAAAAAGCAAAGCTCCAGATAGTAAAATAGCAGGAAATGCAAATGTATTAGTATTCCCAACTCTAGAAACAGGAAATATTGCTTATAAATTAGTACAGCGTTTAGCAGGAGCTGAGGCTGTGGGTCCAATTCTTCAAGGAATGGCAGCTCCTATCAACGATTTATCGAGAGGATGCTCAATAGAGGATATTGTAAATTTAGTCGCAATAACAGTTAATCAATCAAATAAATAGAAATTAATATTAATTATGTCTGATATTAAAATCGAAAAAATCTGTAGTTACGCATTGAGTAAAGATGCAAAACCAAAATCACTTTTTTCAAAAATTGGAGTCATTGGTTGTGGAACCGTTGGCCAAAGTATTGTACGCTTAGTAAGTGCAAGAGGTATAGAAGTTGTATTTATTGAGCGAACAGAAGAGCGTATTCAGAATGCATTTTCTAAATTAGAAGAGAGTTTAGAGTCAATGATTAATCGTTGGGGAATGACTTCTAGCGAAAAAAGAGCTATACTCTCTCGTATCGAAGGAACTACTGATTGTTCTAAATTAAAGGGTTGTGAGTTGGTTTTTGAATCAGTTCGTTCAAAATCGAAAAAAGCAGATGTGAAATTAGTTGAGGAAGTATTTACTCGTATTGAGGAAAATACAACTCCTGATACAATTATTGCTACCAATGCTACTATTCTTGGAGTTACTGAATTGGCCTCTGTACTTAAACATCCAGAAAGAGCAGTTTCGATTCATTTTCTTGTTTCGCAACCAGATGCACCTGTAGTAGAAGTTTCTAAAGGTGTGGAAACGTCAGAAGAAGTTACCAATAAAGTTAAAAAATTTATTAAATTATTGGGAAAAAGAATAGTTCCAATTGCCGAATCTCCTGGTGGTATTTCTGCACGGCTAATTTCTCCATTAATTAATGATGCTTGTCAAATGCTCTTAGAAGGAGTTGCCACAATGGATGAAATTGATGACATGATGACTAAAGGGCTAGGAATGCGCCTAGGACCATTTGCTATTGCCGATAAAATAGGATTAGATAAAATATTGTTATGGTTAGATGGTTTATATTTTGAATTTGGAGACCAAAAATATAAAGCTCATTCAGTTCTAAAAAATCATGTTAGAGCAAAGCATCTTGGTAGAAAATCAGGTAAAGGATTTTATGAATATGATTCTGAGGGAAAACGTTTAAATACACCTACTTATCATCATTTGTAAAATTACCCTAGATATCTAATTATGTTCAATCAAATAATAATTTATCATATAGATGAGCATATTAGAGAAAATGAAATTATTGAGTCTAAAATGTATAGCGGGTTGTCATCAGTTTGAGACGATTAGAGAAGTCAACGCTGAAGTAAAAGAAGTGAAATGTAGAAATTGTGGAAAAGAATTTGGAATATACGCTGGAATTAGTTCATGTATTCCTTTAGATGATGAAATGAGAGCCGTTCATAGTTCATTGATCTTTTCTAAAATAAAATTTCGTAATTAAAAAAAATAATGATTTCGGAAGGAATCTAAAGAAATAAAAAATGAAAGTATTAGTATTAAATTGTGGAAGTTCATCTATTAAATATCAATTATTTAATATGACTGATACCTCTGTATTAGCAAGAGGATTGGTAGATAAAATTGGGATGAATGGAGCTTCGTTAACTAATAATCGAGACGATGGAGATAAAGTCCGTTTAGAAGGTGAAATAATCGATCATCAACAAGGCATTGAATATGTTTTGGGAGTTATAACAAGCTCAGAACATGGATCAATTAAAGAAATATCAGAGATTAAAGCAGTAGGCCACCGTGTAGTTCATGGAGCTGAGAAATTTAATTCTAGTGTATTTATAGATAATGCTGTAATTGATCAAATGGAAAACTGCGTAGAATTAGCTCCTTTGCACAATCCTCCAAACTTAAAGGGAATATATGCAATGAAGGCTTTGTTACCAGAAGTCCCTCAGTGTGGTGTTTTCGATACAGCATTTCATCAAACGATGCCAGATTATGCTTATATGTATGCATTACCATATTCTCTTTATAAAAAATATGGTGTTCGTCGATATGGATTTCACGGAGCAAGCCATAGGTATGTGTCTAAAAAATCGGCTGAGATTTTAGGTGAAAAATACGAAGATTTAAAGATTATTTCATGTCATTTGGGCAATGGAGCATCGATTGCAGCTATTAAGAATGGGAAATCTGTAGACACCTCAATGGGGTTAACTCCTGTAGAGGGCTTAATGATGGGAACTCGAGTTGGCGATGTCGATGCAGGGGCTTTAAGCTTTATTATGAATAAAGAAGAGATTGGAGTTGCTCAATTAAGTACAATAATGAACAAGCAATCAGGAATCCTTGGTGTTTCGGGAGTATCTTCCGATATGCGTGAAGTAGAAAATGCTGTAAAAGAAGGAAATGAAAGAGCCGCTTTATCGTTAAAAATGTATAATTATAGAGTGAAAAAATATATCGGTTCTTATGCTGCTGCTATGGGAGGCGTAGATGTTATTATTTTTACTGGAGGTGTAGGGGAGAATGGAATAGATGCTAGAGCAGAAATGGTTTCTGATTTAGAATTTATGGGCGTTAAAATGGATCTAGAAAAAAATAATGTTAGAGGAAAAGACGCTATTGTATCTACTGATGATTCATCTTGTAAAATAATTGTTATTCCAACAGACGAAGAACTTGTAATTGCACAAGATACTATGGAGATATTAGAATCAATGGAAAAATAGAATCTTAATTTGAGTAATGATAAATAAATTAGAAGACTTAATAACAAAAGCAAAGGCGCAAGGTAAAAAAAGAATTGTTGTCGCTGCTGCTGCCGATTTGCATGTGTTAGAAGCATTGAAAGCTGCTTGTCGATTCGAAATTGTAGAACCAATTCTTGTTGGTGATAAAAGCTTAATTATTGATATCTCAAAGTCAATACATTTCGATTTGGAAGGCATTGAAATTATTGATGAACCAGATGTTGTAAATGCTTCTCAAAAATCAGTTTCGATAATAAAAAATGGGAATGCTGATGTTTTGATGAAAGGATTGGTTGCTACAGGAATCTTACTAAAAGCGGTTTTAAATAAAGAGAATGGTCTACGCAAAGGAGGTTTACTTTCGCATGTCGCTTTTTTCGAATCTCCATATTATCACAAATTATTGTGTATTACAGATGCTGCAATGAATGTTTCACCAGATTTTAACGAAAAAGTTTCTATTGTAGAAAATGCTGTTGAAGCTTATCATAAATTGGGGATAGAAATACCCAAAGTTGCTGTCGTAGGGGCTGTAGAAACAGTAAATCCCAAAATGGAAGCCACAGTTCACGCAGCATTATTGACACAGATGAACAAAAGAAATCAAATTTTGGGATGTGAAATTGACGGTCCTTTGGCTTTAGATAATATTGTTTCGAAAGAGGCTGCTGAACATAAAGGTATTGTTAGTAATGTTGCAGGTGATGCCGATATAATTTTAACTCCAGACATCAATGTTGGGAATGTTTTTTATAAA
>Ga0256842_1000713_pt1 | contig 28878 bp, 19 predicted proteins | sample 4559240metaG_FD_185973 | JGI IMG/M metagenome (GOLD analysis project Ga0256842, IMG submission 185973) | Hydrothermal vent microbial communities from Guaymas Basin, Mexico - 4559-240 | ecosystem: Environmental > Aquatic > Marine > Hydrothermal vents | place: Mexico: Guaymas Basin | collected... | reverse complement strand
GCCCTAAAAGCCATTTAAAAATTTACGAAAATAAACAGATCCAGACAAAAAAGAAAAAATCTTTATCTTTCTTTCCTATAAACCAATGGTGGGGATTGTGTGGAGGTTATTTTTGCCTGACATTTTTTCCCAAATCCCAAATTTTCCAAACTTCAAACTTTGCCTGACACTTTTTCATTTTTTGCCCAACACTCTTTCCTAAGTCTTAAATCTCAATCCCAAAATCTCAAATTGTACCTGACACCTTTTTAAAACTTTTTTTACTTATTTGTCTTACTTATTTGTCTGACACTTTTTAAAATTTATTCCCAGGTTCAGGCCTATCCCCCCTTCCTCCCCCAAAAGCCCCCTGAAGGTTTATAGGATAAAAAAAGAGTTTTTATTTAATCGTTGCCTTTTGCCAGAAGAGTTTAATTCTGCCAATTTCGAGTTTTCTTACTGCTTTCCCACTCTGAACCCCCCTTAAAGGTTTGTAGGATGAAAAAAAATTTTATTTAATCGTTAATTTCTGCCAGAAGATTTTAAGTGATTGCCAGTTTCAGGTTTTTTCTCTTACTTATCAGCCCTAAAAGCCATTAAACTTTTCTTGAATTTTCTGCCTGACACTAAATTACTCTCTAAATTACTCTAAATTCTGAATTTCCTGAATTTTCAATTCTTCTTATCTTTCCTATAAGCCCACAGTGGGGATTGTGGGAAGGAATTCGATTATTTTAGCCTGACACTTTCCTTAAGACACCTTTCCCCAAAACCCAAATCTCAGTCCCAAATCTCAAATCTAAAATCTTGCCTGACACCTTTTCCAATTTTTCTCTGACACAATTAATGTTGCACTGCCAAATTTGATCATGAAGTTGATAAATGAAAATGTTTTCTTTTATAGTCTTCTCAGACATTAGATTCTGGGTATATTTCTCCAGAACTTCCTTCTTGTGTTTAGCATCATTTTTTACGTTCTTCAAAATATTTTCCATGAGATTATTTCCATCTATAAGGTATTTCACTTTTTCCTTTCCCTGTTTGAATTTTTAAGTATATCAAGGGTGAGTTTTATGAATATTAACCCTCCCAGTAATATGAGCATAAAAAGAACCTGCCTGACACTTTTACTGTATTTATGGTGGAAATTATGTTGGATGGAAATTACTTTGCAATCAGGGATTTTTTCTAACGAAATAATGGATGGCTTTTCTTTTATTCCATTTCCATATTCCAATAGATAGTTTCCCTTTGCAATTTGTGGGACAAAGATGTAGGTAAGAGGATAGTAGATTTTGCAGTATATTGGAGGAGAGGGAATTTCGTTGAATTTTATTTTTATTTTGAGAAATTTCCCCCTTAAGTTATTACAGAAAATAAACAATCTGTAATTTCTTATCTCAAAATGGGGTGTTAAAATTTTATTGAGTTTTGAAATTTTATTTCCTGTACTGATTGAAATGGATTTTATTGGTAATTCTTTCTTATTGAAGTTTATTTGTACTAAACTCTTTGGGAGATTAAACTGGTCCAAAAAGAGGATTTCTTCCTCTTTTTTCACTATATGGCTGTAAATAAGTGTGGCAGTCTTGTATCTGTCATATAGTTTTAAAATAACCCTTTTATAGTTTTTTCCAGGGACCTTTTTTAGTAATATTTTAAATTTTACTGATTTGCCATTTTCATTTAATATTTTAAATGAATTAAATGCTGGGGAATATTTAAACATATGTAAGTCAAATGGTATCAAATAACATCCACTTTTTTTAATTGAAAAAGTTCTCTTAATTATCTCTGAAGATTTCATGAACATTTGCATAGAGATGATTAATAAAAAGAGAATTAAAATTTTTTTATTCATTCTTTTTTAAAATTACTATAGTTGCCCCATAATGACCTCTTTCTGGTGGTGCATCGTAAAAATCTTCAACATAGGGCAATTTTTCAAGTAATTTTCTTATATTTTTTCTTTGAATCCCCTTTCCTTTTCCGTGGATTAATCTTACTTCGTAAAATCCCGAGTCCTTAGAAATTTCCAGGAATTCTTCTACCACCGATAAGATGTCCTTTGGATTGAAGGTGTGGAGGTCAATTACATCTCCAGGAGGAATTTCAACTATTATTTCTTCATTTTCAGAATCTTCAGATGGTTTCTTCCACTCTTTTTTTTGCCACATCTCTAATTTGATTAAAATCCCTATTGTAGATTAAACTCATTACATATAGTTCATTTATCAGGTGGAGTGGTATCAGACAGTATTCCAGAAGAAGTATGGAAAAAAAGTGTGGCTTTTCCATTAGTGTTTCCATTTTTTTGCTTTCAATTTTATGAAAAACTTTTAGAATTTTAGATTTGGCTGTAGATATTTTCCTACTCTCTAAAGTTACCTCGGGTAAAAATTTAAGTATTTCACTGACTTTACCATTATTTAGGTCTTTTGCTTCTTCCTTTGCTGATTCTAAAAATGTATTAAAATCCCTAAACATTGTTTTCTTTCTGTCGAGTTCTGGATCAATTATGAATTTTCTTTCATCTGCAGCCCTCCAGAGTCTCATCTTTTCATTGAAGTTAAAATTGAATCTCAAGAAAAGGAAATTTATATCTACATCTTTTAATGTTCCCTCGAAAATATCCTTAACCAATATATCAAATTCTTCATTTTTAAATTTGTCGTGATAAACATTTACAGAAGATTCCACAACATATCCATCTTTTGCTTCAGGAATTTCTATTACATAGATATTATTTAGATCCATGTTAAATCTACCGTGAAACCTCATTCTATATTGATTTCTCTCTTTATCATCGTCATTTTCAGGTTTTTTAATTTCCTCTGTTATGGATACGGTATGTTGGGAACCGAGATCACTTTCTTTAAAAAGGCTCAGTGTATTGTAAATTATGTCATCTATACTTTTGGGATTTAATCTCAGGAATTCTTCCATTTATCCTCCCGTAATTTTTTTAAGTAATTATTATTACTAATTTTAGCCTTTTAAACAACCACTTTTTGAAAATTGCATTTTTTAAATTAAAATTTAGGAGATGTATGCCATTTGAAAGCACTTTCTAAAATTGAGTTTATACCTGAATTCTCAGTTTTCCAACCCAAAATTTCTTTTGCCTTTTTATTATCGGCTACAAGTATTGGAGGATCTCCCTCTCTTCTCTTACCTATCTTATATTTACTTTTTTTGCCAGATATTTTTTCAAGTTCTCTGATAATTTCAAAAACTGAAAATCCCTTACCTGTACCAAGATTTATACAATCTGATGTTCCCCCATCCAATAGGTAATTTAAAGCCAGGATATGTGCTTCAGCGAGATCTAAAACGTGGATGTAATCCCTTATACAACTTCCATCTTTGGTGTTGTAGTCATTTCCAAACACTGTTAGTTGAAAGTTATTGTCCAATATGGATTTAATCACCAGGGGGATTAAATGCGTTTCAGGATTATGACTTTCTCCTATCCTTCCTTCAAAGTCTGCACCTGCAGCATTAAAATATCTGAGGGAAATAAATTTTATTCCATAGGCTTCTTCATACCTCTTTAAGATTTTTTCTCCAAAAAATTTTGTTTCACCGTATGGATTAATTGGATCTTTAGGATGTTCTTCAGTGAGTGGAATAAATTGTGGATTTCCATACACTGCACAAGATGATGAAAAGATGATATTGTCCACTTTAAATTTAAGCATACAGTCCAGAATATTTAGTAGACCATTTAGATTTTCTTCAAAATAGAGTTTTGGATTTTTAATAGATTCCCCTACAAGACAGTGGGCTGCAAAATGGATAACTCCATCAAATTTGTATTTTTCAAATATTTTTTCCAATCTTTTTTTATCTAAGATGTCTACTTTTTCAAAGTTATCTGTTAAAACTGCTTTTCTATGTCCCTTTGAAAGATTATCCACTACAACGGTGTCTATATTTTTTTCTTTTAATTTCAGTACTGTATGTGATCCAATATATCCTGCACCACCAACTACAAGTACTTTCATATCACGTTTTCTCCCTTTAATACTTTTTTAAAATATTCAATTGTTTTCATTAAACCTTCTTTTAGTCTGACCTCTGGTTTCCAGTTTAACTTTTTTGATGCAAGTTCTATATCTGGTTTTCTCCTGATGGGATCATCCTGTGGCAAAGGTTTAAATACAATTTTTGATTTTGATTTTGTAAGTTCAAGTATAATTTCTGCAAGTTCTAAAATTGTGTACTCTTCAGGATTTCCAAGATTTACAGGTCCTATAAAGTTTTCTTTATTTTCCATCATTAAAATCATGCCATCTATTAAATCATCCACATAGCAGAATGAACGTGTTTGTGAACCATCTCCATAGACTGTTATATCTTTATTGGTTAAAGCCTGAACAATAAAATTACTCACCACACGTCCATCATTAATGTTCATTCTGGGGCCATAGGTATTAAAAATTCTCACAATTCTTATATCCACGCCATTTTGTCTGTGATAGTCCATCATAAGTGTTTCAGCAACTCTTTTGCCTTCATCATAACAACTTCTTATGCCTATTGGGTTTACATTTCCCCAATAACTTTCCTTCTGGGGATGTTCCGATGGGTTGCCATATATTTCGCTTGTGGATGCCTGAAGGATAGTTGCCTTAACCCTTTTTGCCATTCCAAGCATGTTTAAAGTTCCAAGTACATTTGTCTTTATTGTTTTTATGGCATTGTACTGATAATGTATTGGAGATGCCGGACAGGCAAGGTTATAAATTTCGTCAACTTCTAAAAATATGGGAAAAACTATGTCATGTCTTATGACCTCAAATTTTGGATCTTTTAGTAAGTGAAGGATGTTTTCTTTCTTTCCGGTAAAAAAGTTATCGAGACATAAAACTTCATAGTTTTTAGAAAGTAATTTTTCACATAGATGACTACCAAGAAAACCAGCCCCACCTGTTATTAAAACTCTTTTCATTTTATTTTCGCCCCAGTTAGTTTTGTAAAAGATTGAATTTTATATTTTTTTTTAAAAATTTTCCACTTAATAAAGTATTTATTTTTGATTGATTTTTTTTACAGGTAGTGCAAATCCTTTTAGGGGCTCCGGGAAGTTCATACTTTCCTTGTTCAATATAGATATTTCTCCAGTTGAATTGCCCAGAGAATACATTTTATCTTTGACCTTTATACCAATATATATTATTTCTATATCGCTGTTAAAGAGTTGAGAGAATTTGTATTCAACTTTATCCTCTTTCTTCTTAAAGTAAAATTTTCCAATACAGTTTTTTCCTAAAAAGTAGACAAATTTTCCATCTTTTATCATCCATGAATAATCTGTTTGATTTGCAGGAATGTAAAAGAGTTTGTCACTATCTAAATTGTAAATATATATTATTGATGGATAAATTCCAATTCCTATTGCAAGATTTTGATCTTCAAGAAAGTGCATCTGATAAATAGATGTGGATTCAACTTTATATGTAGATGAAACCATCCACTTCCCCTTTTCTTTTTTCAATATAAACAACTTGTGGTTCCAGCTACCTGCAAGAAGTAGATTTTCTTTTACCAAAAACCCCGCAAAAGGGGGCTTTTCTTTAAGGGAAATTTCTTCTTCAAGATCGAGATAGGGTAGGGACCATTTTTTTATTGTTCCATCGGAGGAAGAAGTCCAGAAATATGGTGAATTGTCTGGATTGAATAGATAATTTACAAGATAGGAATGGGCTTTACTTCTCATAAGTAGTTTTGCTTGTGGGAGTGAAAATATTCCTATTGTCCTGTCATCGGATGTGGCTATTAAGAATTTGTTGTTCTTTACAGCAATATAGGGAATTCCATCGTTAAAACTAAAGATTTTTTCTATCTTATCCTTTTTTATATTGTATTTATATAACACTCCATCTCTTCCCCCGGCAAAGATATCTTCATTGTAGTTTGCCATTGACCAGAGTTCTCTATTTGAAATTTTGATTTTCTTTTTAATTGGGAATTCTGCAAATTTAAAAATGTATAACTGGGAATTTTTATTGTTAATTGCCAGGATGCCTTTCGTTGAGAAAAATATATGTGAAAAATCTGAGCCCTTTTCTTTAAAGGAGTAGATTCTCTTTCCATTTGAAAGTACAACTACCTCTTCATCTTTACCGATGACTAATTTTGAAGAAAGTGGGAGAAATTTTAAAGTGAATGTTCTATGGGGTATTGTAAATGTCTTTTTTTCTCCTTTTTTTAAGTTGAATAGAAAAATTTTGTCTGTCCAGCCTCCAACAGCGAGAATATTCTCTGTTTTTTCAAGTGCCAATGTGGGGTTCCCTATGAATTCCTTGAAGGTGTATTTATAGATTATTTTTTTTGATGTGAAATCGTATACCGTTAAAAGTGTATTTGTTAATAAATATATAAAATTATCAGTTAATTTAACCCTTAAAACTCTATAATTTTCCTTTAAGGGGATTTCCATTACTTTTTGTGGCCTCTTCTCAACAATTCTATAAACATTTATTTTGTTTTTTTCAAGAAGGGATATGGTTTTACCACTGTTTGAAATTTCAAGTAAATCACCCGTTGGTAAGTTTTCCAGAATGAGATTTGCTTCTGAAGTTAATTTTTTCAGATATAATTTGTTATTATTTATGGAAAAATACTCATTGAACATGTTGTTTGTTTTTACAATTTCTCCATCTTGAAGTGAAATGGTGGTTATTTTTTCTGTGTCGGGGTTTAGTGTGTAAATTTTTCCATTTCCCTTAAGGGCTATCACCGATCCATCTTCAGTTAAAATTGATTTTACATCAATTGGAATATCGATTTTTTTAATTAGGAAGAGACCGGGTTTAAATTCTTTTTTCTTTTTAAGAAAAAAGTTGTGAAAAATTAATGCAGTAATTAGGGCTATCAGTGGAATAAAAAGGAGATATCTTTTGTTTATTTTGAGTTTCTTTTTTTTACCTTCTGTTAAAGTCTTTGTTAATGTTTTATCTCTTTTTATTTTGACAGTTTCTTCATTTACCTTTATTGTTGGAGTTTCCTGGCAGATATCCTGAAAGAAACTCAAGGCATCTTTGTATCTCTTTTCAATTTCAGGTTGAGTTGCCTTTTCAATAGCTTTTACAATATATGGGGGGAAATTTTTTCCCTCTGTAAGTTTCACAGGCTTTCTAATCTCATTTACAATTATTTCACCCAGTGTTTTGCTTTCTCTTACTGGCTTTCCCGTAAGCATCTCAGCGGCTATAAGTCCCAATGCGTATATATCTGTGTGGGGGCCTATTTCATCCTTCATTACCTGCTCGGGGGCTATATAGTGAGGGGTACCGAGAACTTCAGATGTCGCTGTGAGATTCATTTTTTCTTTTTCATCTTCTTTTTGGGAGTATAGTTTTGCTATACCAAAATCAAGTATTTTAATTGTTTCAATTCCATCTTCTTTTGAAATAAAAATATTTGAGGGCTTTAGATCTCTGTGGACAATTCCTTTTTTGTGGGCATAGGATAGTGCTGAAGATATTTGCATCATATAAGTACAAAAAGTATATGGATCCATTCCTTTTGGATATTGGGATAGTCTATCCCTTAAAGATTCCCCCTTTAAAAGCTCCATTACATAGTAGGGATAGTGTCCTTCCTCCGTGAAATCAAAATCAAAAATTTCAATTATATTGGGGTGTTTTAGTTCTGCCAGGAGTTTTGCTTCTCTAAAAAATCTTCTGGTGTAGTTTGGATCCATTTTAAGTGGTAGAACAAGTTTTATGGCAACTTCCCTTTCAAGAAGTGTATGAACCCCCCTGTATACCACTCCCATTCCCCCCACACCTATAATGTCTACAATTTTGTATTTTCCTAAGTTTTTCCCTATAAAAAAATTTTTGTCCAGAAAACTACTCATAACTTTTACTATTATATTTTAAAAAATTTTTAACATAAAATATTATTTTTTTTCTTTTTTAAAAGAGGATTGCCTGAAAACTCAATTTCTTCCAGATTGTTTTTTATTGCTAAAATTTGAGCCATTATGGAGATTGCAATCTCCGTTGGTGTGTTTGATTTTATTGATATTCCTATTGGTGCATAGATTTTCTTTAATATTTCTTCTTTAAAACCCCTTTCCATTAAGTGTTTAAAGGTCTCCTTTACTTTGTGGGGGCTTCCCATAAAGCCCAGATATTTCAAATTTTTGCCTGCCAGTTTTGAGATTACCAGTTCGTCAAATTCATGTCTTGGGGTCATGACAGCCACATAACTTTTCTGGGAAAATTCAATGTATTTGTCAACTTCTTCATAGTTTGCAACTATTAATTGATGGGCAAGGGGATGTTTTTCTCTGGATGCCCATTCCCTTCTGTGGTCAATTACCACAACATGGAAACCACATTTTTGAGCAAGTGGAGATAATTCCACGGCACAGTGGCCTCCTCCAATTATATAGAGCGTTTCCTCAGAGTGAATTGGTTCTACAAAGAGTTCTACATAACCACTGCACATTGAGTTTAAGTTGATAATTTCATGTCCCTTTTCACTTTCCTCAATTTTTTTAGGTGTTAAGTTAAATGCCATGACAGTGGCTTTTTTGATTTTACCCTGAGATATTAGATTTCTAATCTCAAACTCAACCTCTCCACCACCGATGGTGCCAAAGAATGTGTTATCCGATAGGATTACCATTTTCGCTCCCACCCTTGAAGAGGTTGTTCCCTTTGTTTTTATTACTGTTATTAAAAATGCCTCTTTATTTTCTTTCTTTAATTTTGATACTATTTCAAAAATATCTTCCATACTTTATTTTTCCCTTTTAAGTTTCAATGTATTAATGGCTTTTAGTATATTTTCAGGTGTGGCGGGAGGGGTAAGTAGTGAATCTTTCTTTTCCCCATCTTCTATAGCGTTTTTTATTGCAAAGAATACACTTTCTCCATAGAGAAAAGGTGGTTCTCCAATTCCCTTTGTTCCAAAAATACTTGAATATTTTGAGCCACTTATAAAAAGTTCCACATCAAAGACTTCTGGTATATCTGATATGGTTGGTATTTTATATGTTGAGGGGGAAATACTAATGGGTACACCTTCTTTATAAACCATATCTTCAAGTGTGAGCCATCCCATTCCCTGAATGTATGCACCGGTTATCTGTCCCATATCCACATCTCTATTTATTGAATTTCCCATTTCATGAATAATTTTTGTCTTAAGGAGTTTAAATTCTCCTGTGAGTAAATCTGTTTTTACAACGGAAACCGCCACTCCAAATACATAGTAATAGAAGGGATGTCCCTTTCCCTTTTCTTCATTGAAATCTGTGATTTCAGGGGTTTTATAAAATTGATATTCAGCCATCTTTTCCCTATCCCATATTGCCCTTTCAATGACTTCTTTTATTGGAATCTCTTTGCCTTCACATTTGCAAATGTCATTTTCCATTTTAATTTCTTCACAGGAAATATTAAATTTTTCCTTAAATATTTTTTTTGCAACCCTTTCCAATCTCCTTCTTAAAATTTTTGCACTTTTAAAGGCTGCATTTCCATTTAAATCAACTGCTGTGGAGGCTGCAGTTGGTGGTATATTTGCGATTCTTTTGGTATTTGCACTTTCAATGTGTATATTTTTGACTGAAATTCCAATAGTTTTGGATACAATCTGCGCCACCCTTGTGGAGACTTCCTGCCCCATTTCAATACCACCGTGGGAAACGGAGACAGTTCCGTCTGGATATAATATAATTAGTGCATATCCTCGATTCAGTGCCCGTATTGTAAAGGAAATGCCAAATTTTATCGGAGTAATTGCTATTCCCATTTTTTCAAATTTATTTTTTTGATTAAATTCTTCCACTTCTTTTTTCCACTCTTTATAAGTGGGCTCAATTTTTTCAAATAGGACCTGAAGATAACTCTCTTTAATCTTTTGTCCATAAGGGGTTCTGTCCCCACTTTTGTAAAGATTTTTCTTTCTAATTTCCATGGGATCAAGATTTAGAGTTTTAGCAATTTTCTCAATGATTGATTCCATGAAAAATACACCCTGGGGACCTCCAAAGCCCCTGAAGGCGGTGAATGGGTGAAGATTTGTCTTACAGGCTGTGGCCTTCAATTTAAAATTTTCTATAAAATATGCGTTTTCAGAGTGGAGGACACATCTTTCAAGGACAGGTATTGATAGATCTACATATGCCCCTCCATTACTGTAAATTTCATATTCAAGTGCTTTTATTTTTCCATCTTTATTAAATCCGCAGCGATATTTTGCCTTAAATTTATGTCTTTTACCGGTTGCTGTAATATCATCATCTCTCATAAGTCTTAGTTCTACAGGCCTCTTAACTTTAAAAGAAGCAACTGCAGTTATTGCCGCATAAAGTCCCGGATTGTGTTCCTTTCCACCAAAACCTCCCCCGAGTCTTTTGATATCTACTGTTACTAAATTTTGGGGTATATTTAGCACGGATGCTATTATCTCCTGAATTTCAGATGGGCTCTGGGAAGAGGGCTTAATTAGAAATCCCTTCTCAAGTGGAATAACTCTACAGGTCTGGGTCTCAAGATAAAAATGTTCCTGTATGGGGGTTTCCAGTTTTCCCTCAATAACAAATTGGGATTCTTTGAAACCCTTTTTTACATTTCCCCTGTTTATGTTAAGTTGAGGCTTGAAAAAGGAGTTTTTTTCTATTGCTTCTTCAATTGTTAAGGTGGGTTTTTTTTCTCTATATTTAATTTTTACGAGTTTTGCACATTTTCTTGCGGTAAAGTAATCCTTTGCAATAACTGCACATACAGGTTGTCCAAAAAATTCCACTTCCTCTTCAGGGAAGACAGGTTCCCCCTTTTCAACTACCCCCACATTGTTTTCACCGGGAATGTCTTTGCAGGTTATTTTGTCTATGAAGCCATCAATTTCTTCACTTTCAGAGAAATCAATCTCAACTATTTCCCCCCGTGAAACATTTGAAAATACTGGATAGACATACACGAGATCCTTTTCAGGTGGCATATCGCTGATAAACTGAGATTTACCAGTTGCATGCAATATTCCATCAATATGGGGTATTTTATCCGCCATTTCTTTCTCCGAAAATATGTGGAAATAAATTGAGGAAGTGTTTAAGTATGTGATTATAAACCAATTCCTTTCTAAATGTCTTACTTCCCCTCACATCTGATATGGGAGCTACTTCCTCTTTACAAAGTTTTGCAAGTTCATAAATGTTTTTTTCTTCTAAATTTTTTCCCTTTAAAAATCTTTCTCCCTTTTCTATTCTAAATGGATATGGATAGACACCTCCAAAGGATATCTTTACATCCCTTATCTTTCCATTACTTTCATCTATTACAAGGGATGAGTTTACACTTGCTATGTCAACTTCTTTTCTTTTGGAAGTCTTTAAATATGATATTTTTCCCTCTGGAATAGTAAATTCTATTTTGGATATTATCTCTCCTTCTTTAAGGTCAAATTTTTTATAACCCTGATAAAATTCTTTTAATGGAACAACCCTTTTGCCATCTTTTTTTTCAAGGGTTAAGATTGCATCCATTGAAAGTAAAAAAACAGCACCATCTGCAATTGGAGATCCATTGGCAATATTTCCTCCCATGGTCCCCACTTTTCTTATTTGATTTGAGCCTATTATTTCAAAGATGTGTTTAAATTCCTTTAACTTTTCTAATAATTCGTGAAATGTGATGCCTGCACCGAACTCAATCCTTTTTCCATCTATGTGTATAAAATTTAGTTCCTCTATACGGGAAATATCTATCAATCCATCGAATTCTAAAGATAGTTTGTTTATCCCAACAAATAAATCACTTCCACCATTTATTATTTTGTAATTTCCCTTTGAAATTTCCCTGAATAGATCCTTTAGGGAATGGGGAGATATGTATTCCCTGAATGGAAAAATTTTGTTTAATCTAAACTTTTTTGTTTTCCCTTTTTCTAAGTTGTACCTTTCATATATTTTTTCTTCCACCTTTTTTACATGTGATGGAATTTGAAAATCTTCTCCATTTATGTCAAGGGCTGCTTCTTTTATGGTTTTGTAGCCAGTGCATCTGCATAAATTACCTGATAGTGCCTTTGTTATTTCCTTTTCTGATGGGGATGGATTTTCAAGGAACAATCCAAAAAGACTCATTATCATTCCAGGTGTGCAGAAACCACATTGGATTGCATGGTGATCTATAAAAGATTTTTGTATGGGATGTAAATTACCATTTTCTTCAATGCCTTCAATTGTTATCACATGTTTTCCATCGACTTTGAAAAGAGGATAAATGCAAGAGGTTATTGTTTTGTAAATTACCTTCTCATAAATGGGGGAATATTCTCCTATCACAACTGTGCATGCGCCACAGTCACCTTCAGAACATCCCCTTTTAACTCCTGTCAAATGAAGTTCATTCCGAAGTAAATCTAAAAGGGTAAAACTCTTAATTTTCTCTACATCTAAATTGACTTCTCTTCCATTTAGAAAGAAGTTTAAAGATTCCTTTTCCAACATAATTTCATTATATCAGTTTTTAGGGTATTGTAAAAGTTTGATGTGGCAAAAATGGGGGAAATCATTTCCCCCATTTTTCATGGATTTAAGAATTGATGTCCACAAGGAGCAGACATAAATCCACTGCATCTATGTTTCCATCGTTATTCATATCTGCTGCCCCTGTATCGATTTCTGAAGAACTTACATTTCCGGCAAGATAGTTTGCAAGTAATATGGCATCATTTATATTTTCATTTCCATCTCCGTTTATATCACCGTTTACTGAAGGGGTGTAGGGATTGCATGTGGCGGTTGTTATTTCAAGATACCAGCTGTCAAGTGTTCCCACATCTGCGTTTGCATTGTCTGAGACATTTAATGTCCAGGTCCCCTGTGCATTTTCGCCGTTAAAGTCATCTACTATAAAATCCTGATCAATATTGTCATTACTTCCACCTTCTCTATTCCACAGAACAGATATTGTTCCACTGGGTGAGGTTAGCATTATTATGAGATCTCCTATATAGGTGTGGGTTATATTAATGTGAACCTTAAGTCCATTGATTATTTCGCTTTCTCCTATGTCGATTACACTGTTTACGCCAGATGAGTCAGCATCCGGGATATCTTTGGGAACGTCTGTTGAATCGTAGTGGTTAGTTATGCTTTCTCCAACAGTTTCAGTAATATTTGAACTGTTATTCCCTTCATCTGTTGAGATGTTAAATGTGAAATTTAACTCCTCTCCACAATTTGTGCTTGAGTTAATTTTAAATCTAAAACTTCCTGCTGGAGAAGTGGCACTGATTCCAGCATCTAAATCTCCATAGTTGTATCCATTTTCTATTAAAGTTACATTGTTTGAATTTGCAGTAAGCGAGCCTGATACATTGTGGGATGTTGCATAACCATTATTTTTAACTGTGATTAGTAAATCCCATGTTTCTCCGGGATCAAGGTAGTTATCTCCATTTCCAGCATATTCCACCAGTTGATAACTTTCCATTTCAGTGTTGCCCTTTGGATCCATCTCTACATTTAACACAGTTGCATCGCCATCACTGACGGTTACCTGAACGTCCTTATCCACATATCCATCAGCCTTAAAGTGTAGTGTATAGGTTCCAGGTTTTAGATATCTGTGATAATCCCCTACATCTGGATCTGTGTAAAAATTCATATCTCTGTCATCCACAGTTATTGTGGCCTCCACCGGATCTCCAGTATTTATGTTGGTCACAACTCCCTCAACCCCTTTGTGGCACATCTGCATGAAGTGTATCATGCTCTCTCTGTTGTCATCCCACAAACCAGGAAGTTCAGTGGCATCAGGCCATTTGTCATTTGACAATTCTATTGTTACCTCCATATCACCAAGCCAGACATAATTCCAATCCTGCATACCGCCACTTATAGCATACCAATTATTTCCATTTGTTATTCCATGGTTAAATTCTGTGGAATTCCACATGGGAGAGTTGTACTGTGAGTAGGTTTCAGAAAGGGTGATAAATTCTGCGTCGTCTGGAGTTGCAGCATAATTTCCGCTTGAGATATCTGGATCATCATCCCATGGGTAGTTCACAACAAGTGCCCCTGTATGGAAATTTGCAGAGAGAACAGGTCTTCTTGGAGAAAAGAAATTCATTATGTCCTGAACTTCTATGGGCCTTCCATCGGGGGTATTGTTGGGATCATTTACCCTGTCCGGAAAACTTCTATTTAAATCTTGATTATCTGCATTTTCCCTCTGGTGTAAAACATATCCATCTGGATTCATAAGAGGCATTATGTATATTTCTGTGTTATTTACGAGGTCAGTAACAGTTTGATCTGTTCCATAGTTATCCACAAGATAATTTATGAGGTTAAGACACATCTCCATTCCTACGGGTTCATCTCCATGCATGGTTGAGATATATTTAAATTCTGGTTCATTTTCTTCAGTATCTACATTGTCAGAGATTTTCATTACCCAGAGATCCCTATTTTGAACTGATTTTCCTGCGGAATAGAGATGACATATGTCTGGATGATTGTTTGCAATATTTTCCATTTCTGTTTCTAATTCATCATATGTGTGATATGCATCAAGTGGATTTCCACTTTTTAGACCCAGTTGGTAATGTTTCTTCCACTGGGCCTCAGCCCTGTCCTCTATTCTATAGATTTCAAAACCATTAAGTGATAATTTGTTGAGTTCTTTGTCATTTACATAGACAATTGCCAGTCCCTTTTTCAGGGAAACCCTATCAATGTCCACACCAAATTTCGTTAAATTTACCACATCTGCTTTGTCAGATATATAGACAATGGCAGGGGTCCTTTTAATTGGATGTGAAAAGATAGAAAGTGAAAAGAGAGAAAATAACAAAAGTGCCAAAATGAACTTTTTCATCACTCCTCCTGAAAAATTTTGTTTATAAACCATAAATGATATTGGAGATTAGTTTAAATAGTATGAATTTTTTTTTGAAATTTTGTGAAGATGAAAATAATTGTTGATAAGAAGGAGAATAACATTCCAAAGAAAAATATTGAAGATGGATTTATTTTCCACAAAATACCTGCGATAAAATTTCCAACCATGAGGGAAATCCCTGTAAAACTGTGAAAAAGTCCATAGGCGGTGCCCCTAATTTTTTCTTCTGTTAAATCTGCCACAAAGGCCCTTTGATTTCCATCTACTATTGCGTAGGTAATTCCATATAAAATAAAGGAAATTATAAAAAGATAAAATCTATTAAAAATTAAAAAGGTAAGAAGTGTAACTGTGTATAAGGCATATCCCGTTAAGAGTATTTTTTTTCTCCCATATCTATCGGAAAGTTTTCCTGCTGGAATTGAAAAAAATGCATAGAAAATGTTAAAAAAAATATAAAGGAGTATTGGAAGAATAATTTTACTTTCCTTATTGAAGTAACTTCCAGAGTAAAGCATAAAAAACATATAACTGAAGTTTGAAATATTAAAAAGAGAAGAAATTAAAAGGAATTTCTTTAAATTTTCAGGCATTTCTTTTAATTGGAGTGATAATTTTCTCTTGCTATTTTTTTCACTTTTTACATCTTTAACAAATAGGATGGGTATCAGGGATAGGAAGGAAAAAATTGCGGCAATTAATATTATTGTATTAAAATTTAACTTCATATACCAGAAAAGGTATAGGGCTCCAATTGATCCTATAATTGCTCCTGCTGTGTCAAGTGCCCTGTGGATTCCAAAGCCTTTACCCTTTTCCTTTGTGGATTTTGAAATTAAAGAATCCCTTGGAGATGTTCTAATTCCCTTTCCAACCCTTTCAAGAGATGTAAAAATTAAAATTTCCTCCCAGATTTTTGAAAAGGATAGAAAAAATTTAAATATTGAGGATATGAAATACCCAATGAAGACAAGTTGTTTGCTTTTACCAATTTTATCTGAAATATACCCGGAGAATATTTTTAAGATGTTTGAAATAAGATCCCTTATTCCGCCAATTAGCCCAATTATAAATCCACCACCTCCCAGTGCTTCAATGAAAAAGGGGAGAATGGGTAGGATAAGTTCACTGCTGAAGTCATTTAAGAAACTGACAAGACCTAAGAGATATATATTTTTTTTCTTTTCCATATTAAAAAAAGGGGGAGTTCCCCCCCTATGAGATTATTTTACCGCTGCCTGTGCTGCAGCAAGTCTTGCAATTGGCACCCTGTATGGGGAGCAACTCACATAGTTCATTCCCACCTTATGACAGAATTCCACAGAGGAAGGTTCTCCACCATGCTCACCACAGATACCCACTTTCAGATTTTCTCTTGTATACCTTCCCTTTTCTATTCCTATTTTTATTAGTTTTCCAACACCTTCGACATCTAAAACTGCAAAGGGATCTTCTTTGAGGATTCCCTTTTCTAAATAAATTCTTATAAACCTTCCTGCATCATCCCTTGAGTAACCAAATGTTGTCTGGGTTAAGTCATTTGTACCAAAGGAGAAAAATTCCGCCTCTCTTGCGATTTCATCGGCAGTGAGTGCTGCCCTTGGAATTTCTATCATGGTTCCAACTAAAAATTTTACTTCAACACCCTGTTCTTTAAATACTTCTTGAGCAACTTCTAAGATTATCTTTTTTTGAGCTTCAAGTTCCTCAACCTTTCCCACAAGGGGTATCATAATTTCAGGTTTTACATCAACGCCATCTTTTTTGCAAATGCATGCTGCCTCTAAAATTGCCCTTGCCTGCATTCTGGTAATTTCTGGATATGTAATTCCAAGCCTGCAACCCCTATGTCCCAGCATTGGATTAAATTCGTGGAGTTCTTCAACTCTTGCAAGTAATTTTTCCTTTTCCCTTATCTTTTCTTCATCCTCTTTTCTCTCTTTCATCACTGCAATTTCAACCATGAGTTCTTCTCTTTTGGGCAAAAATTCGTGAAGTGGTGGATCAAGGGTCCTTATTGTAACGGGGTATCCATCCATTGCCTTAAAGATCCCAATGAAATCTTCTCTCTGCATGGGAAGTAGTTTCTCAAGTGCCTTTTCCCTTTCTTCTTTTGACTCTGCAAGTATCATTTCCTGGACATGGGGTAGTCTTTCAGGTGCAAAAAACATGTGCTCCGTTCTACATAGACCAATACCTTCGGCACCAAATTCCCTCGCAAGTTTTGCGTCTTCAGGAACATCTGCATTTGTCCTGACTCCCAATTTTCTAAATTTATCACATATTTCCATAAATCTCTTGAAATAGCCACTTTTGAGGTCTGGATTTTTCTTCTTTAAAAATCCTTCATATACTTCCCCTTTGCTTCCATCAAGTGAGATATAATCTCCTTCTCTATATTTTTTGCCATCTGAGGTAATTAAAACCTTTTCCTCCTCATCCACATTTATGTCAGAACTTCCGGCAACACAGGGGATTCCCATTCCCCTTGCAACAACGGCAGCGTGACTTGTCATACCACCCCTTGCTGTTAAGATTCCTTCAGATACCTTCATACCATGTATGTCATCCGGGCTTGTTTCAAGCCTCACCAGAATTACAGGTTCTCCATTTTCAGCGAGTTTTACGGCATCATCTGCAAAGAAGACAATTTTGCCAGATGCTGCACCAGGAGATGCAGGAAGTCCTTTTGCAATTAGTTTAAATTCCTGATTTTCATCAAAAACTGGATGTAAGAGTTGATCAATGTGTTCAGGGGATACCCTCAAAACCGCTTCCTGCTCAGTAATCAATCCCTCATCCACCATATCACAACTTATTCTTACTGCTGCCTGTCCAGTCCTCTTTCCTGTTCTCGTCTGAAGCATATAGAGTTTTCCCTTCTGGATCGTAAATTCAAAATCCTGCATGTCTTTGTAGTGTCTTTCAAGTCTATCTGTAATTTCCTTTAATTGATCATATACATCGGGCATTATCCTCTTTAATTCATCAAGTTTATAGGGAGTTCTGATGCCTGCCACCACATCTTCACCCTGTGCATTGGGAAGAAATTCCCCATAAAATTCCTTTTCCCCGGTTGCAGGATTTCTGGTAAAGCCAACCCCTGAACCAGAATCCTCTCCCATATTTCCAAAAACCATTGTCTGAACATTTACTGCGGTACCCAGGTCATCGGGAATTTTGTGAATTTTTCTATATTCTATTGCCCTCTGGTTGTTCCAGGATTCAAAAACCGCTTCAATTGCCATGTATAATTGCTCTTTTACATTTTGAGGGAAATTTTTCCCCTCGGTCTTTACAAATTTTTTAAATTCATCAATGAGTTCAAGGAGATCTTCTGCTGTGAATTCCGTATCCAGTTTAATTCCCTTTTCCTCTTTTTTTCTGTCAATTATTCTTTCAAATTTACTCTTTTCAATTCCCATAACCACATCTGAAAACATCTGAATGAACCTTCTATAGCAGTCATAGGCAAATCTCGGATCATTTGTCTTTTCTTTAAGCCCCTCTACCGTTTCATCGTTTAATCCCAGATTTAAAATTGTGTCCATCATTCCCGGCATTGAAATTTTTGCACCTGATCTCACTGAGACAAGCAGTGGATTTTCCCTGTCCCCAAGTTTTTGTCCCTGTATGGACTCAAGTTTTTGTAAAGATTCTTCAATTTCCCCAATAATGTAATCTGGTAGATTTTTATTGTTTTCGTAATAGATGGCACATACTTCTGTGGAAATGGTAAACCCGGGAGGCACTGGCAATCCAGCATTTGTCATTTCTGCAAGGCCAGCCCCTTTACCTCCAAGTAAATCCTTCATTTTTCCATTTCCATCCGCATGCCCATTACCAAAGAAATATACGTATTTTTTCCCTTCCATTAATAATCCCTCCTTAGGATATAAAATTATTTTTTTTATTCTTCATCGTAATAATAGTCAAGTCCAAGATGGGTTATTACCTCTTCCCCCATCATATGCCTTAATGTATTTTTAAGTTTTGTTTTTTGAATAAAAAGATCGTGTTCTGGGTATAAATTTCTTGCGTGATGGGGTGATTTAAAGTAGAAGGAGAGCCACTCCTGAATTCCATACATTCCTGCTCTCTGTGCAAGATCCATAAATAGCACTAAATCCAGTACGATAGGCGCTGCGAGAATACTGTCCCTACATAGAAAATCTATTTTTATCTGCATTGGATAACCAAGCCATCCAAATATGTCAATATTGTCCCAACCCTCTTTGTTGTCTCCTCTGGGTGGGTAATAGTTTATTCTAACTTTGTGGTATAGGTCTTTGTAAAGATCTGGGTATAGGTCTGGTTGTAAAATCTGCTCTAAAACAGAAAGTTTACTTGTTTCCTTTGTCTTAAAAGATTCAGGGTCATCTAAAACTTCACCATCCCTATTTCCAAGTATGTTCGTGGAAAACCATCCAGAAATCCCAATTAGTCTTGCCTTAAGTCCGGGGGCAATTATGGTTTTCATAAGGGTTTGACCTGTTTTAAAATCCTTTCCCGCAATGGGAACCTTATTTTTATTTGCAAGTTCTTCAAGGGCAAGTGTATCTGCACTTAAATTGGGAGCACCATTTACATAGGGAATACCCATCTTTATTGCTGCATATGCATAAATCATGCTGGAAGGAATATCTGGGTCATTGTTTTTGAGGCCCTCCTCAAGTTTTTCAATGGTTGAATGCACATCCTTTTCTGGAATAAATACCTCTGTAGATCCACACCATATCATTACCGCCCTATCACATCCGTTCTTTTCCATAAAATTTTTTATGTCATCCATTACCATCTCTGCAAGTTGCATCTTGTTGTCAGCCTTTTTAACATTTGGTCCATCCAATTTCTTGACATATCTTTTATCAAAAACAGCCTTCATTGGCTTTATCTGGGAAAGTTCATCCTTTATTGGATCAAGGTGTTCTCTTTTTAAAACCCCAGCCTTTATTGCAGCGGTATAACAATCGTCTTCAAAAATATCCCATCCTCCAAATACAAGTTGATTTAAATTTGCAAGGGGGACAAAATCTTTAATGAATGGGAAATTTTTTTCGGTCCTTTTTCCGACCCTTATGGTACCCATCTGGGTTAAAGATCCATAAGGTTTTGCAAGTCCTTTCCTTACATTCATTACCCCGGCAATAAAAGTTGTTGCTACGGCTCCAAGACCGGGAATTAAAACAGCCACTTTACCGTCTGTTGGTTTTATATCCATTCCTTTTTTCATAATATATAACCTCACATTTTATTTTTTTTCTTTAACAAATTGAGAAAAATCACAAAAACTTTCAAATAATACACCTATTGCCTTAAGAAGTTCAAGCCTATTTTTTCTTATTTGAATATTATCACTCATAACAAAAACCTTGTCAAAAAAATTTTCAAGGGGCATGCTGAAGCGGGAAATTTCTTCAAGTGCAAGATCATATTTTTTGTCCAAGATATAATTTCTAATTTCCCTTTCAAGGCTTAAATAGATTCCGTAAAGTTTTTCCTCTTCCTCTTCTTCAAATAGATCTATGTTTACTTCTCCTTTGGGAGTGTAATCCTGTTTTGAAATTATATTTTTGATTCTCCTGTCTGCTAAAAATATGGCGTTGAAGTTTTCATTTCCCCTTATTTTTTTAAGTGCTGATATTCTCTTAAATCCATCATATGGATTGTAAATGCCATATTTTAAAATAGCCCTGATTTCATCATACAAAAAGCCCATTTCTTTAAGTATGAAGGAAAGTCTGAGTTCCAGAAATTCTTTAAGTTCCTTCTTTTTTGCTACAATATCAAAATCCAGATTCTGACTGTAAATTTGAAATACCTGTTCAAATATTTTTTCAAGATTTAACTCAAGTTTGCCTTCAATCAAAATTTTGTAAATCCCATTTCCCATCCTCCTCATTCCAAAGGGATCTTTGGACCCTGTGGGAGCCCCCTTTACTATTAGAATTCCCACCAATGAATCAATTTTATCACTTAAGGATACAATTTTTCCCCCAATTGTAGGGGGTATTTCATCTTCAAACCCCTCTGGTTTATAGTGATAATAAATTGACTTCCAGACATTTTCCGGATATCCCTGTTCTCTTGCATATATTCCTCCCATAATCCCTTGAAGTTCAGGGAATTCCCCAACCATTTCTGTTACGAGGTCACATTTTGAAAGAAGAGCAGCCCTTTTTATTTGTTCCTTCTCTTTTTCTTTTAAATTCAGGTATTCCGTTATAAATGATGAAATTTCTTCCATTCGAAGCACCTTTTCATGGTAGGACCCCAATTTTTCCTGAAAAAGGGTACCCTTAAGTTCTTCCAGGTGAGATGATATATCCCTTTTTAAATCTTTCTGGAAGAAAAATTTACCATCTTCAAGTCTTGCCCTGAGCACCCTCTCGTGTCCCTCTATTATTTCCCCTTCTTCATCTTGAGGAAGGTTTATAACTGTTATGAAGTTTGGAACCACTTTTTTAACTTTATTTCTAAGATAGAAATATTTTTGATGTTTTCTCATTATGGTTATTAATACCTCTTCTGGAAGGGATAAGAATTTTTCTTGAAATTTCCCAAAAATAGCGGTGGGGTATTCATTTAAATTGATTACTTCTTCTAAGAGTTTCATATCTTCATGAATAAAGTAACCTGTTTCCTTTTCAATATTTGCAAACTCATTTAACACCTTATTTTTTCTTTTTTCTTCATCTATGATAACAAAGTTTTCCTCAAGTTTTGATTTGTATTCCATAAAATTTTTAACTTCAATTTTTTTACTACCTAAGAATCTATGGCCAAAAGTATAATTAGAGGATTTTATACCTGCTATTTCAAAAGGAACAATTTCCCCGTCCAAAATTGCAAGAATGTTTCTTATGGGTCTTACAAATCTGAATTTATCTTCCCTCCAGTACATTGTTTTTCTAAAATTTATTTTTTTTAATACCTTGGGGAGTATCTCACTCAAAATATCAATTGCAGATTTTCCCTTAACCTCTTTTTTAAATGAGAGATATTTTCCATTACCTTTTTCTAAGAATTCTAAAGAATTAACATCCACATTGTTTTTTCTGGCAAATCCCATCGCCGCTTTTGTGAAATTTCCCTTATCATCAAGGGCAATTTTTTGTGGGGGACCATAGACAATTTCTTCTCTATCTTCTTCTTTTTCAGAAATTTTGGCTGTAAGTGTAAGTCTTCTTGCAGTTTTAAAGGTTTTTACATCTTTTATCTTTAAATTAAATTTTTCCAGTTCCCTTTTAAAATTTTCTTCAAGTTGTTGTATCCCCTCTTCAAGCATTCTTGCGGGTATTTCTTCACATCCAATTTCAAGAAGGAATTCCACCATTTTCATCATATATTCTCCTCAACTTTGTTTAAGAAAGGATATCCAAGGTTTTCCCTTTCCTTTACATATAACTTTGCAACGAGACATGCAATATCCCTTACCCTTTTTATAAGACTTACTCTCTGAGTGACGCTTATTGCACCTCTTGAATCAAGTAGATTAAATGTATGGGAGCACTTTAAACAGTAATCATAGGCAGGAAGTATATTTCCATTTTCAAGAAGTCTATAGGCTTCTTTTTCATACATTTCAAACAGGGAAGAAAGCATTCTGGTGTCTGCAAGTTCAAAATTATATTTTGAAAATTCAATTTCCTCTTGAAGTCTTATATCTCCATATGTGAAGGTGTCATTCCAGGGAAGGTCATATATGCTTTCCACTTTAAAGATAAATGTTCCAATTCTTTCAAGTCCATAGGTTATTTCACATGATATGGGATTTAAATCAAGCCCTCCTGCCTGCTGAAAATAGGTAAATTGTGTTATTTCAAGGCCATCAAGGAGAACCTGCCAGCCTACTCCCCATGCCCCAAGGGTGGGAGATTCCCAGTTGTCCTCTTCAAATCGAAAGTCATGTTTTTTTAAGTCAATTCCGAGACTTTCAAGGCTTTTAATGTATATATCCTGAACATTTTCAGGAGATGGCTTTAAAATAACCTGAAATTGAAGATGCTTTTGAACCCTGTTGGGATTTTCCCCATATCTTCCATCCGTGGGTCTTCTTGAAGGCATAACATATGCTACACTATACGGCTCAGGTCCCAGCACCCTTAAAAATGTTTCTGGATGCATTGTGCCTGCTCCCACTTCCACATCGTAGGGCTGTTGAATTATGCAGTTTTCTTCGCTCCAGAACTGTTGTAATTTTAAAATTATTTCCTGAAAATTTTTTATACTCATATAAAACCTGCAGTTAAGAAATCATTAAATCAGTAAATATAACAAAAAATGTATAGATTTTAAATTAAAAATTTAGATGGTATATACAATTTTAAGGAAATGTCTTACTTACCCTGGGCCCGTAATTGTCTTATAAAGAATCTGCAGGTGTACTAAAATAAAATGATTTAAAAAGAATTACCCTTCACCTAAAATGTAAAAGCAAAGCCACCGGATGAAAACAAAACAGGAATATAACAAAGAAGAATTTGGTGTCAGGCAAGATCTGGATAAAAGAAAGGTGTCAGGCAAATATGTTTGGCAGGTAAGAAAAAAGTGGTGTCAGACCTGAATTTGAAAAATATGTAAAATTAAAGGCGAGTAATAAACGGAGACAGACCTAAAAATAAGAAAAATTAAAAAAAATTAAAAAAGTGTCAGGTAAAAGTTGAGATTTGAGATTTTGGGGGTGGGGGAGGTGGGGAACAGACCTGAAAAGGAAAAGAGGCTAAAAGAAAAAAGGTGTCAGGCTAAAAAAAATCGAATTCCCCCCACAATCCCCACTATGGGTTTATAAGAAAAAAAGAGAAAAATAGAAAATTAAGGAAATTCAGGAAAATTCAGAATTTAGAGTAATTTAGTGTCAGGCAAAAATTTAAGAAATTTAAGAGATATTTAAATAGCTTTTGGGGAAAGCAAATAAGAAAAAAATCAAATTTTGGCAAAAAGAAAATTTTTTAGCAAAAACCAACGATTAAGTACATCCTTTTACTTTCCTATAAACCCTTAGGGGGCTTTGGGGTAGGCAAACATAGGAAAAAATTAAAACTGGCAATAACTTAAAATTTTCTGGCAGGGACAAACAATTAAGATTATTCCTTTTACCTTTCTATAAACCTACTGGGAGGCATATAGGGTGGGCAAGTAAAGAAAGAAATTAAAACTGGCAAGGTCTAAATTTTTCTGGCAAAAGCCAACAATTAAGCATCTTCCTTTTATTCTTCTATCAGCCTTTAGGGGGTATTTAGGGGAGGAAATAGGAGGAAAAAACGAAACCTTACTAAAAATAAAATCTTTTAGCAGAAATCAACTGAATTAAGAAAAATTTTTTTTATCTTCCTATAAACTTTTAGGGGACTTTTAGGGTGGACAAATAAAAAGCAATTAAATTCTTGCAAAGATAAAGTCCTTTGGCAAAAATCAAATGATTAAGTATCTCCCCTCCTCCTTTTTATAAACCTTTAAGGGGATATTCAAAGGGGAAAATAAATAGGAAGTAAAGAAGGAGAAGGGAACAAACCTGAACTTGGGAGAAGATCATTTTAAGTGTCTTTTAAAGGAGCAATTTTTACCTAATTTGAGGTAGTTATTATAAAGTATTTGCTTTGCAGGGAAAATTTTTGGCTTCATTTCTTAATTTTCATTCATTTCCTTTTTAAAATACTCTTTTTCAAAAATCAATCGCAGATTTTGAGATGACTTCTTTTCTGTTTTCTGGCATGATTTGTGGTAAAATTTATCTGAAATGTAAATGAAATTAAAATTTTTTAAAAAGGTTTTTTATGACACTTAATACTGCCCTTTCATTCTGGTCCATATTTATTCAGATAATGATTCAGGTGGCGCTTTTTTTGATGTTTGTTGTTTCTTGGCTTTCTACAAGAAAGAAAATATTTTTTACATGGACGATTGCCTGGGGATTAAACATCCTTGCACTTTCTCAGGTTTTAGTAGTTTCTTATGTTAGTTTAAATATTTTTTATCAAACTTTTTTCTATTCTTTTTATGGTGTTATAAAAATTTTATTTGGATTTTTTTTGCTTTTTTCAGCAATCCAGTTTGTTAAAAAAGATAACCCCTTAAACATTCCATTTTTATGGGTGTTTTTAGTTTTTGTTTTTTTGTGGTTTTTCTTCTTGTTTCTTAAACCTGTAGTTATCCAATTTATTGTTTATGGAATTGTGGCTTTTTTTCTTTTTGCTGGAGCCATTCTTTCATTTCGAGATTGTTCTTTTGTGGAGTGTAAAGTAATGTCTGTGGGATTTATTATACATGGGATCATGTTTTTACACCATTTTATGGTTCTTTTCCCCTGGTTTGTAGGTGGAAGGGTACCTGCTTATATGAGCAGGATTTCCTTTGTGGATGCAATTTCAGAGTTCATTCTTGCCCTTTCCTTCTTTCTGGCTGTTATTATCAGAGTTGTCAGGGAGTTGCGGGAGAGTAATAGAAAACTTGAAATGGAGCAGGAAAATTTGAGAAATATTGTGGATATAGATCCTTTAACTGGCTTAAAGAATAGGCGAGTTTTGAGAGATTTCTTTGAAGAAATTAAAGGTAGGAGAGGGTGTGTAATATTTATAGATGTGAATAAATTTAAAGAGATAAATGACAATTGGGGACATGAGGTTGGAGATAGATGTCTTCGTGAAATCGCACTAAAATTAAAAGATGTGTTTAGAAAAGATGATGGTTTGTTCAGAATAGGTGGAGATGAGTTTTTAGTTGTGTGTCCAGATCTTCATGAAGAGGGTGTCAAAGAGAGGATTGAAGAAATAAAGAGGAAAATTTTAAATGTAATAAAGGGATTAAAACTTACCATTGCTGTAGGGATAGAAAATTTTGAAGAGAATTCTCATATTGATGAGGTTATGAAAAGGGCTGATGAAAAAATGTATGGGGATAAGAGGAGATAAATTTATTGGAAACTTTTTTCACACTTTAATCGTATTTCCTATTTAAGTTTAAGGAACTTGAGAAAATGTTTATAAAAAGGAATATTTCTTTAAAAGACTGCATAAAGGAAGCGTGGCGTTCTCTACTAAAAAACAAAGTTAGGACTTTTCTGACTTTTTTAGGCCTTACAATAGGTGTTTTAAGTCTAATATCTGTAATGACCGTTATAGCAGGTGCAAATGATTTTGTTGCAAATAAAATTGCTACGCTTGGCTCCAATGTTTTTGAGATAACCAAAGTTGAAGATATTTCTAAGGGTATAGATGCTTTAATTCGTTCCTTTCGCAGAAAAAACATAGATTGGAATCAGTACAAAAAATTTAAAAGGAAACTTGAAGGCGCAAAATTTATAGGAGCGGAAATTTCAAGAAGTGGAATGGTTAAGTTCGGGGATAATTTTATGGAAGATGTTTCTATTAAGGGAGACACTTCGGAGATGATTTTTATAAGTGATGATGAAATTTTAGATGGAAGGTATTTTTCTTCCAATGAGGAATTATTTTCAAAGCCTGTGTGCGTCATAGGATATGAAATAAAAAAGGAATTGTTCCCCCATGTAGATCCAATAGGAAAAGTAATAAAGATTGAAGGATGGAAATTCAAAGTTATAGGAGTTTACAATTCAAAGGGGACAATTTTGGGGCAATCAATGGATAATTTTGTAACCATTCCAATTACCATGTTTTTCAAATTGTTTGGTAGTAGGAGAAGTTTAAATATCTTTGTGTATGTGGATAATGTAAATGATATTGATGGGGTAATGGAAGAGGCAAGGACAATTTTGAGAAATATCAGAAAGAGAAAGTACAATCAGGAGGATGATTTCACCTTTGTTACTTCTGATTCAACCATGTCACTGTTTCATACAATAACCGATAACTTTTTTCTTGTGTTTATTTTGCTTTCAGCAGTATCTGCAATTATTGGGGGGATAGTTATTATGAATATAATGCTTGTTGTGGTCACTGAAAGAAAGATGGAGATAGGTATTAGAAGGGCTCTTGGGGCAACTAAGGGAGATATCCTCTTCCAATTTTTGGTGGAGTCCCTCATTATTTGTTTTGCAGGAGGTGTGTTTGGTATTTTGGGAGGATTTTTGGCAGCCAAGATATTTGGGGCAATTGCAGGGGCTCCGGCTTCTGTTAAGTGGTGGGTGGCACTTCTTGGGGTAGTACTTTCTTCCTCCATTGGAATTTTCTTTGGAATATATCCTGCGTTAAAGGCGGCAAATATGGACCCTGTTGAGGCAATTAGATCGGAGATTTAAAATGAAGGTAAAATTTGTAGGTATAGGAGAAATATTAAAACTTTCTCTTAGAGAGATTTACAATAATAAGTTTAGATCTTTTTTAACAATTTTAGGTATTACAATTGGTGTCCTTGCAATAATTATGATTTCTTCGATAATTCACGGTTTAAACAGTTCTGTAATTGATAGGGTGGCGTCTCTTGGAGCCAACAGTTTTTATGCCACAAAACACGCACCTGGTGTACATATTGGAAGGCCAAAAAGATCAATAAGACAGAGAAAAAATATAACCTATAGGGATGTGGAATTTTTGAGAAGAAAATGTAAATATGTTGATATCATTTCTCCCTTTTTGACTGCAAGGTCCCTTTTTGGGAGTAAATATGTGGTTAAGTATAGGGGAGAGCGCGCAGAAAACCCGCTTATAAGAGGGGTTGAGGAAAATTTTGATGATGCAATGGGTACGGTTATTGTAAATCAGGGAAGATTTTTTAATAAGACAGATTTAATCCACCGCAGAAATGTAACGGTACTTGGTGCAGGTGTTGCTGAGTCTCTTTTCCCCTATATGGATCCCATTGGTAAGAGGATAAGGATAAATGGTAGGGAGTTTGAAGTTATTGGAGTACTTGAACATCAAAAGGGACTTTTTGGAGGCTTTAGCGAGGACAATTATGTGTTGATTCCCCTTTCTACTTTTAGAAAAATATGGCCTGAAGTAAAGGATATGGCGATAGCCTTTAAGGTCAATGATCCCAAAAAACTTGTAGATGCCATGGAAGAGGTGAGATATTATCTGAGGATAAGCAGAAAAGTTCTTCCGGGGAAACCGGATGATTTTTCAGTATTTTCTGCAAATATAATTGTGAATATCTGGAAATCCCTGACAAATGTTTTGTTTATTGTTACAATTGTAGTTGCTTCCATTGGATTACTTGTTGGAGGTATTGGGGTTATGAATATCATGCTTGTAAGTGTTAGGGAGAGGACAAGGGAGATTGGTATAAGGAAGGCTTGTGGAGCAACAAAAAGGGATATTTTGCTGCAGTTTATAATTGAGGCCACCATTTTATCTCTTGCCGGGGGATTGATGGGAATTCTTCTCGGAGGTGTGGGAACACTTATTTTAAACTTTTCAATACCACAATTACCTGCTTCTGTGTCTATCTTTTGGGTTTTAATTGGATTCTTTGTATCTGCTGGGGTGGGACTTCTTTTTGGAATTTTACCCGCATATAGGGCTGCTCAGTTGGATCCCATCGAATGTTTGAGATATGAATAGTGGTAAAAATCTAAAGGAGATTGAAATTTTTAACAGGGTCAGGTTTGGAGGGATTGAAGTGGCCTGCCTCTATCCCAATTCCTATGATGTTGGGATGTCAAATCTTGGGTTTCAATGGCTTTTGCATAATCTTGAAAGGGATAGAAGATTTTGTGCAAGGAGATTTTTCATAGGGGGAAGGGGAGAATTCCTTTTTTCACCGGATACTGATAAAAATCTTTCAGAGTTTAAATACATCTTCATTTCCATTTCCTATGAACTTGACTATTTAAATCTCATAAGGGCTTTGAAAATTTCAAAAATTTTTCCTCTTTCAAAGGATAGAAAGGGGAAAAATATCCTGATAGGTGGAGGTGTGGCACTTTCCATAAATTTTTTACCTGTGGCAAAAATTTTTGATTTAATTGTGGTTGGGGAGGGGGAAGGCAAGTTGGAAAATATTTTAAATCTGATTGAAGATAATGCCCCTTACAATGTTTTTATGGAAGAAATTTCTAAGTTTAAAGGCCGCTATTTTATACCCCTATTTGAGGAAA
>Ga0256842_1000712_pt1 | contig 28898 bp, 31 predicted proteins | sample 4559240metaG_FD_185973 | JGI IMG/M metagenome (GOLD analysis project Ga0256842, IMG submission 185973) | Hydrothermal vent microbial communities from Guaymas Basin, Mexico - 4559-240 | ecosystem: Environmental > Aquatic > Marine > Hydrothermal vents | place: Mexico: Guaymas Basin | collected... | reverse complement strand
TTTAATCCTTTTCTTGGTGCTCGTTTTTCAAATCTAAAAAGCCCAGGATAATGCCTTAAAGTTCCAACTGTTATTACTTCTGGATCAAGGTCTTTTATTCTTTTACAAATGTCTTCGTAGTCCTTTAATCCAACTTCCAAACAAACAGGGTCAAGCCTTATCCTGATTCTCCATCCAAGTGCTTTTAATTTTTCAGCACTTTTTAATCTTCTTAAAGGAGAGGGAGTTTTCTTCTCAAAAAGTTCCCATGCTTTTAAGGAATTTATGGAAAAAGAAACTATTACCTGGTTAGAAGGACCAAATCTTTCCAGAAAACTTATATTGGTGCTTTTTGTAGTTAAAAGCAAATATCTATCCTTCTGATTAGAAAACCATAAAATGGCTGATTCCAGCAGGTCTGGTATTACCGCTAAACTATCAGCAAGTTCTCCAGTGGAGAAAACTCCTTTTGATACTTTTAATAATTCCTTTTCTACCTGAGACCAAGGATTTGTGAAAATTACAGGGTTTTTGTTACCTCTAAAAGTCAACTTCAAATAGCAGTATAAACAATCAAATGGGCATCCATTGGAAAGAATCAATTCGTAAAAATGAGGGCAAACAACATTAGAAGGGGTTTTGTCAAATAATCTAACAAACGGACTTTTTCTCACTTTTTTTATTATTTTAAAACCACTAGATTCAGTTTTTTCAACAAAAGAAACAAAATTCTGACCTCTGTCAAATAACACTAGACCCTTCATCTCTAACTCCTTTTATATTTTTATCTTTGTGCAATAGCAAAAAAATCAGTTAAATCTTCATTTTCCTATTACTTCTAATAACTGCTCTCCTTCCCTTAAAGATTTTATCCTCAAGCTTATTAAAAAGCTCATCTACCATCTCCCTTCCCCACTCACTTTTAATAACCATACAACCCACATCTACTTCCATAGTCCTTCCCCTTGCCTTTTTCCTAAGAGGAAAAATAAACATCGTTCCTCTTAAAGAACCATCCTCTATTCCCTGGTTTACATATGCTCTTGCCTTTCTAATAAGATTTTCTATCTCTCTATCTGTCTTCCTTATCCAAAATTTTATATCTGAAAATTTTTCTTTTTCTCTGTCCTCCTCTACACATATGCCTATAACACCTCCAGATCTTATCACAGCGTCAAAAATATCCTCTCCCACAAATTCCCTTACCAAAGGGATAAGCCCTCCCAACTGATCTTCTAAACTAAATTCTAAGTTCTGAAAAGTATCTTTGCCCATAATTTCCTCCTCAATGTGTTTTTTTATTTTTTTCAGCTTTTACTTCTCTTTATTTATTTTACTCTTTGTTTTGCTCTACTTTTTGTTTTGTTTTTTATTTTGTTAGAAGCAAATTAGAATTAACAGTAAGATAAAACTTCCTTCTAGGAAATACTCTATCAAAAACAGTTTTTCTAAAAAAATTCCACTCACTTTTCCTAAAGATAATATAAATTTCAGATATCTTTTTCCCTTTACTATACTTCTTAAGGATCAATCCACTTCCTACTCTCTTTCCACCTCTTCTACCACTTTTTTCCCTCTCTTTTGAAAAAGTATTCCCAATTTTTTCCACCTTCTCCTCTATATCCTTTAACCATTCCCATACTCTCTTTTCCCTCCATCTTTTCCACTCCTTCTCTTCCCAGATAAGCTCTATTACATCTTTCTTTTTTCTCAATAAAAGGAAAACAAAGTTCTTAAATTCTAGGACAATAATGGGCTTAAAAACTTTCTCCTTTTTAATTATCTTCCCTTTGGCTGATAACGAAGAAACCTTATCAATTTCCATTATCCTCTCAGTTATCTCTTCCACTTTTTCAAAAATCTTCTGAAGGAAACTAAAACCCTTTCCTCCTTCCCTCCCCTTCAATTCAAAGATAAATTTAACATCTTTTCCATCTTCTTCTGTAAACAGGACTAAATCTCCAGGAAATCCTCTCCCTGCTCCTGATACTGGAACTCTCTCACATCTCACACTAAAAACTTCTTTTAAAAAATCTCTAACATAGTACTCCGTACTTTTTCCTCGCCTTCTTGCCTTTTTCTGTTTTTGAACTCTTTCTTCATCCACCATCACAACTTTTACTACTATATCATAACTTTTCTTTTGCATAAAAGCAAATATCCCCTTTAAAAAAAGGGGGGAATAAAAATCTATCTAACAGATAACAAACAACAATTAAACAGACAATTTTTTATCTTTTTCTACCTTCTCTGAACTTTCTTTAATTTTTCTATTTCTTCAGATATTCTTTTTCCTTCCTCTCTAAAATCTTTTACATTCCAGTTAATTCTGATAGGACATATTCCCTTTTGTTTACAGAGGGGATAAACATATACTGTTTCTCCAGCACTCATTCCTCCTATTACAATCCCATCCATGCCCCATTTTAAAAATTCTTTCTCTTTTTCCACAAAAGGAGAAAGAATTACATTTCCCCAAAAACTTTTACTCCTCACCAGCATAATAGAAGGAAAAATCCCCACATAAGATGGTAAATCTTTTCCTATACTATGAATCCTATGGTATCTATAAAACATTTTACTTTCCCTGTTTCTTTTCTTTCTTTTCTCTTCTCTCTTAATAAGGGAGAGTAAAAAACCTATTCTTCCTCTTTTTCTACCAATCACTTCTTCCTCTATCTCTGGTAATCTCACTTTTACCTTCACCTCATTTTTTCCTGCTTGCGTAGTATAGTAAACTACAGCCCATACCCCCATACCTTCTTTATATCCAGATATACCAGAAAGCCAGGTTCCTATGTCAAAAAACAATGTCCAGGGAAGCATATAATCTGTACCACAAATAAGAACATCTCTTTCCTTTAAGAAATTTCCCATTCTTAAAACAGTATCTACGAATAATCCTGCCTCACCTGCTTCACCACAGCATTTTACTTCCCCTTCTACCTGTTTTCCCTCCTTCTCTGCCTCTCTCACCTCCTTCCTTTCTTCCTCTACTAACTGTACTTCTTCAATCCCTTCTTCTTTAAATTTCTTTTTATTATTAATGTTTCTGTTAATATTCTCCTCACAGATTTTCCATCCCTCATCCTTAAAAACACTCTCTCCCCATGCATCCAATAAAATTCTTAAAGAAGAACCCTCATCTTTCACCTTTTTTTCTTCACTTTCTTTTTTTTCTTCTTTTTCGTCCTCCTCTTTTTCATCTTCTTTTCTCTTAGTACTCTTCGTAAAATTTAAAAGACTTATCTTGAGTTGATTTCTGTATAAATCAAGCCTTTTTTCAATATACGAAAGTAAAAGTGTGTCTTCAGTCTTACAACCAATAAAAACTTCTCCTCCCTTTCCAGTAAACACATAAAATCCTCTCATCATTATATCAAGAAGGGAAAACTCCTTTATGAAGGGCTTAATTAAATTTTCCAGCCTTGACTCTCTTACAAGAAAGAGAACCGCCCTCTTTCTTTCTTCCTTTACCTCTTTTCCTTCCTTCTGATTTTTATTATGCTCATCCACTAAAACTTCCTTATCCTTTTTACTCTTTTTTAGAAAAAACATAGATTCATACCCCTTTTTATATTTTTGTATTTATATTCCTGTCTCCTTTATTTAAGGATAAACTTTAAAGCAGTAAGAGAGTAAAAAGAGAGAAAAAAAGAAAGAAAAAAGAATAAAAAAAAACTTGACAGAAGGTAAGCCTAATATTTATAATACTACAACAGTTTTGAATTTTAAAAGATATTTGTATCACTATAAACTATGAGCAAAGTGATATTTACAATTGGTCAGGGGAAAAAGAATATTAAAAAATTTCTCCATCTCCTTTCTGAATATAAGGTGAACCTACTAATAGATGTTAGAAGCAATCCCTACTCAAGGATTTCTTCCTTTTCACAAAAAGAATTAAGCAATTCCTTGGAAAGGAGTGGAATAAAATACTTCCACTTAGGCAACAAATTAGGAGGAGAAAACATAAAAGATGTCTTCTGTAAAAACCAAGGAACTCTATTTGATATTCTTAATAAAGAGTCTTTCAGAAAAGGCTTAAAAATTTTATGGAATTTAAAAAGGAATTATAAGATTTGTTTGTTCTGTGCAGAAGAAGATCCTTTAAGGTGTCATCGCTTCCTTTGTATAGGAGCTATTTTAAAGCTAAAAGGAAATATAGATATTATCAATATCCTAACTGATAAAAAAGAAGATTTTGATTCTTCTATCTTATTTCCCTCTTCATAAGGCAAGCCCCCCCCTTTTTTTTTAAAAAGGGGGGTGATTTAGTGCAAAACTTATACTAAGTCTCTTCCTCTTTAGCAAGAACTTCACTCATAACAGAAAGAAATTTTTCTATATCTTTCCATTCTTCATCAAAAGCAGTAAGCCCTGCTTTTCCCTGTAGAGGCTTTACATAAAGCTTACCACTCACCATTTCTCCATTCTTTAATCTTTTAAGATTTTCATCTTCCATAAATTCCTTCACATAAAAAACATAAACAGAATCTCCTTCTCTTAAAGAAAGAAACACACTTTCTCTTACTTCAGATAAAGACTCAGTCCCCAATAAAAGATGCATGTCTCCTTCACCATTCCTGTCAAATACCATAACCACCACTCCACCATTACTTACTACCTCAGATAACATACCCTCAAATTTCCTGTCAATATCTTTCCAGAGCTTCTCCATATTAATTTCTAAAACCTCCTGACTTTTAGGAATTCTCTCTTCAAGAACTTCCTTACTACCACTAATACCATTCATTTTCTCCCTCCTTTTTATTTTTTTTACTATGTTTATCCTAAATCACCATACTTTGTCTTCCATTCTTGCCTAAACCAGCTGTATTCTCTTCACTTACAGCGAAATACTTCTTCCTTCTTTTTAAAGTTCTTTCAAAATCATCAATACTGTTGTGAATCTCTACATCCATCACTTCAATAATGTCAACTACCTCCCTCTCTTCATTTAAAAGAATAACATCATAGCCAGAGTTCCTTCTAACAATTGCTCCTATCATCATAACTCCTCCCTCCTTCTATCTTTTTTTCTTTCTTTACTTTTCTATTTTTCTATTTTACCAAACCCCTTTCCTAAAAGGGTCTCTTCAAAAATAGCTCCCAGTATCTCTTTTCCTCTCTTCCTTCAATATACTTTAAAAGAATTTCAATAATGGTTGGAACTTTAGGCTTTTTTAAAAGCTTCATTCCAGCTTCCTCTGGAGTTCTTCCCCCTTTCTTCATATTGCACTTCTTACAACAAAGAACTACATTAGTCCACACTGTCTTCCCACCCCTGCTCTTAGGTATAACATGGTCTATACTTCTCGTATTCTTTGAAAGCTTCTTTCCACAATATTGACAGGTATTTTCATCCCTTATTATAAGAAGCTTCTTTGAGAAAGAAAGCTTCTTTTCCCCCTCAAAAACCCCATTCGTAAGAACAATAACAAAAGGCTTAATTAACCTTCTTGAAACCCCTTGAATGTAGGGAATTTCTTCTCCCTCATCTCTATGCATTTCTATGATAAACTCACTCATTTCTACCCACTCCTCAAAATCAAGAAATCCATAATTCTCCACAAAAATTTTAGCCTTTCTTAAAAAAAGATAATTTACAGCACTCTGAAGCGTGGTAATATATGCTGGACAAAAGTCTTTGCTTAAAACCAGAACTTCTCCCCCTATCACACTCAAAGCCTACCTCCTTACTTAGAACTATAAAGGTTAAGATTTAATTCCACACAATTTCTCTTCCTTCTTCCTCATCCTCATTATCCTCATCAGTATCAGTAGTAATATAACTATAGAGACATTCACACACAATTTCTTTAATTTCCTGTGCAATTACCTTCTCCCCTTTGGTAACATCATCTCCTACAACAAAAGTAAAAGTAAAATCATATACTTTCCCCTTTGACAATTCAATCTCTTTTTTATCCACTTCCTTTATGTCTATCTCAAGTCTTACCATATTCACCTCCTTTTCTCCTTCCTTTTTTGTTTCTACATTAATTGAAAGAAATTTCTCCTAAAAATACTTCAGAAACCTCTCTGTATTCTGGAAACCTTAATGTTATCTCTTGAGCATCTGTAAAAACAGCAAGAAGAAAATTTATAAATACTTTCTCTACATCCTTTTTTACATCTTTCATAATTCCTTCCAAAAACCTCTCTCCAAGCACTACTACTGCATCCTCATCTATAAAAAGAGAACCTTTATTTTGTTTTATACTATTCAAAATATTTTTTCCAGTCCTTTCATAAATTAAACGATCTCTCTTCATCTGAGCATAACTATGCATATCAATAAGAAAGTCTTCTTCCATTGCTCTAATAAGATCAGTATAAGACGCTGAGCTCTTTTCTTCTAACTCTTTTGATCTTATGAAAGTAAGCATATCTGCTGTTTTCCTTGCCCAGCAAAAAAATATAAAACTTTCTACCTGCGTCGGACAAAAAGTTATCCTTCTCCCTTCACCTACTTCAAATTTTAAAGATCTGGTAACAAGACATACCACATCAACACAAACCTTCCTTAATAGGAATCCCCTCTCCTCTGGAGAAAGCCCTTCTCTATGAGAAAGCTTCCCTGCTATTTTCTCCATTTCCTCAACTATCAGATAAGGAATTTTCTTCCCTTCTACACCTTCTATATAACTTTCTTTAAAATATGAAGCAAGCCCACTTTGCATAATAAGGTCATTTTTTCCAGAAAAGAACCTCTCATCTTCACTTTCTCCGTTAACATCAAAAAAAGGAAGTCTTCTAACCTCAAGAAAATCTACTATCTCTTTAAGTTTTCTCTCTCTATAATTAAGAAACTTTTCAAAAGGTTTATTTAGCATTTTTTAAATACCTCCTTTATAGCTTATGCTTCATTTTCTTAGTTTTTTATTTAAAAGAATATCCCTAAAAAGGAAAAAAGGAAAAAGAAAAAGAAAAAAAAGAAAACGCTCAAGAAAAAACGAATATTTAAATTTAACACCTTCTTCTAATTTTAGACTTTTTGCAAGAGTTACCAGAAATTACTCCATTTTTATTAATCTCACTTTCTATTTTTTCTAGGAATTCAATTGTTTGTTTTTCCTTTCTACAATTTTTTAATATAAAATCATCAATCCTTTTAAGGATTTCTTTCTCATCTTTTGCATTTACAGAACTCATAATAACAGGAAATAGAAACTCTCCCCTATATTTCAGAGCCATCTCTTTTCTCGTTAAATTTAGTTTTAAAATTTCTTCAATTTTATTCAAAACATTGTATCTAAAATTATTTATTATGTTTGAAATACTCAAAATATACTGTCTTAATTCCTCAGAAACAACGACTGATAATACATCATCAATCTTGTCATTTAATACAAATTCAACGATATCATAAACTTTCAAATCTGTATTTATTCTATGCCTCTCCAAATACCACTTTGTTTTAAACTTCTTAAAACCTATTGGAGAACTAAAATCTGAAATCACAACATATCCCTCAATACCTTCTTTTGTCTCACATTCTCTAATAATGTCATCTATTTTATATCTAACCATCATTGGTATTTTTATTCCAAAACGACTGCAAACTGTATTACCAAAACTTTCATAAAGACTAATGTAATTACCACTATCTAAATCCCTCACCTGAATTAAAACTAAATCTGTCCTTGGATATTCAATAATTATCCTATGAAAAGGAGACACAAACTCAAATATAGGCTGTAGCCCTTCTTTATAGCAAAACCGAATAAACTCCTCATAGTTTTTATTTTCCTTTATAAACTGATATGCAACTTTAGAATGTTCAGAAAAAAAAGTATTCCTTGACTTCACTAATAGTCTATCCTTTAATAGGATAGGAACAATTAAAGACCCATCAATTTTTTCAAAAGCTAAGTAATTATTTTTTTTATTAAACAATCTGTCTGTTTCTGGAACCTCATTGTAATTAAAAAATTTATGAATAGACAAAAAGGATTGCCCAGTTGAGATATGATATGCTATCCCTCTGAACTCAAGTCTTTCTGGTCTTTCTAAAAACTCTTTATAGTCAACAAATCTATAGCTAAAGATGGCAAATTCTTCACCATCAACAACCTCTTTTTTAACAAGAAAAGACTTGGTATCTTTCACAAGCTCAAAAGCTTCTTTAAGACTTGGGATTTTAAATTTCATCTTGTTAACCCCCCTTACAAACTGTCAACTCCTTTTAAAATTTTACTATAATTTTTTGGTGAAATATCAGTAGATTCTGTAAGTTCCTTATTTAAGAGGATCATAGGATAGCAAATAGTAATTTTCATTTTCTTATTTTGTGTTTTTTAATTACATCATCACCATCACCAAATACTTTAGCAAGATCAAAAAAGCTTTTGGGTTTTTTATCAATAGCAAGAGCAAGTTCAACAAGTGTTTTTATAGTCAAATTTTTGTAATCCCCTTGGAGGAGCTTGGTTACATATGCTTTACTCTTACCAAGACGCCTGGCAAGCTCAGCTTTATCTATTCCCCTCTCTTCCATTCTCTTATAAAGATTATCAAGAATTTCAGTGATAATCCCTATAGTTATAAACTCTGGATCATTTTTATATTTTTCATAAAAATCTCTAGCCCATCCATAAAATTTAGCCATTGCTTATACCTCCAGACCTCCTCAATTTGTTTTATAAACTATTCTGTTTCTTTAATTTTCTTTCATAATTCTCCGTATAGAAATAAATACAATCTTTTTAAAGATTGTTAATAGTCCTTGGAAAATAAGGAAAAATTCAAAATTACCAGATACATCACAAAACTTTATTGCTTTTTCTAAATGATATTCCAGCTCACTAAGAACTCTTTCACTATTTGGCTCCCCTTCCAGCATAAATTTTCCTAATATTTCTATAGACTTTGCATAATGATAAAATGATGCTAATTCTAATACTGCTCCTTTTTTGAATTCTAATTCTACAGATTCCAAGTATTTTTTTTCGTAAACTTTTTGTTCTTCATGTAATTCGTTAATAAGTTTAATTACTTTGTTAAGATCCTCTTGAGAATTCTTTCTGAGAAGATATAATGTTGCTAAAAATGTTTTCTTAAGTAGTATTCTATCCCAAGAATCTTCATTGCCAACTTTTATTTTCCAGACATCTTCTTCTATTAAGAATCTCTTCGCACTTTCCCATTTTTTGCCAAGATAAGAATATATCATAAATTTGAGAATGTGTTTAATTTTCTCAATATCATCTAATGGTATTGGAATGATTTGAAGAATATCAGAGCATTTTTTACTTAAAACAGAAAATGTATATTGACTATTTTTACTATTCCACAAATCTATTATTGCCAGCTCATATACTTCTAATATTTTTTCAAGTAATCCTTGCTCTTCCTTGCTTAATTCAGCTCTTCTAAATATCTTCTTCTCAAACCTTTTTTTATTAACTATCTCCTCTGCTTGTTTTAATACTTCCTCAGAAATCTCATTAACTATCCAATGATTAATCTCTGCCATCCTCCTTGACAACTGTTCAAGGATTTGTTATAATTCATTAGTGATTTTAACACTTTATTAGAGGTTTGTCAATATGAAAAGCACAATGAGAATTTCAGAATTTGCAAAAAAAGTGGGACTTCATCCCCAAACAATCAGAGGAATGATAAAAAGAGGTGAAATTAAACCTTTTATTACCCCTTCTGGACAATATCGTTTTACAGAAGAACATATCAAACAAATATTAGGAATAGAAGAAAAAAGAAACAAAAAAGCAATCATTTACGCAAGAGTATCAACTCAAAAACAAAAAGAGTATCTCCAAAACCAAACAGAAATTTGTAAGCAATTTCTGGCATCTAAAGGATTGCAGGTAGATGAAATTATTACCGATATAGCAAGTTCTTTTAACTTTAAAAGGGAAGGACTAAATAAGCTATTGGATATGTGTTTTGATGGTGAAGTTAAAACAATTTGTATTTACTCAAAAGATAGGCTTTCCAGAATAGCTTATGACTTATTTGAACAGATTTTAAAACGCTTAGGAGTGGAAGTTCTAATTATTGATAATTCAGAAAAGTTAACAACTAATGAACAACTCAAAGATGCAGTAGAGGAAATGATTAGTTTTATCCACTACATTACTTTAAAAATATATGGTTCAAGAAGTTATAAAAAGAGAAAAATTGAAAAATGCATTAAAGAGGTAATCAATGCTTCTAACATTGAGCATAATAAGTAGAAAAAGAAGCGTTATTAACAAGCTGGAAAGAGCATCAAAAACCTTTCAACACTTTAAAAATCTCCTTTACTTATGTTTGTTGGAATATAGTAAAACTACTGGAGACATCAAACCATTCTTTTCAAAATCATTTCTGGAAAAGTTTGTTAAAGGAAAAATGGAACTCCCATACGAAAATGAAAAAATTAGAGAGTGGAAAAAGGAACTTATAACTCTATGGACAGAAAAAATTGGATCAGATACAGCCAAAGCACTTGTCAGAATGGTAACGAAAGAGGTTAAAAGCGTTTTAGAGAAGTGGAAAAAGGGAGAAAAAGCGTCTTTACCAAAGCCAAAAAAGCTATCATCCCTCTACTCATTCACTCTTGAAACAAATCCAAATATGGTAATTGATAAGAGAGAACTTAAAGGGAAAAGAAAATCTAACCACATAGTAATCAGAATAGGAAAAGAATTTGGAGCAGTTAAATTCAAAATTCCTGCTGGAATTAACTTAAGACATATTAAAATTAACTGGTCTGCAAGTGGAGAAGTAACCTACCTTATAAATTACGAAGTCCCCAAAAGCAAAGTGAAACTTAATAAAGATTACTTTCTTTCTATAGACTTAGGAGTTAAAAACCTTATGTCAGCAATATCCAACAAAGAAGATTTACCATCGTTTATCATCAACGGAAATCCTTTAAAAGCATTCAACCAATGGGTAAACAAGTTATCTGCAAAGTTACAAAGTGAAGGTAGAGGAAAAGAGCATAAAAAGTTGTGGAGATACAGGAATAAGAGAATAAATCAATTTTTTGGAGCAGTATCAAATTTCATTATTTCTCTCTGCTTAAAAGAAGGAATAGGAAGAGTTATTATTTCAGATAGCTTAAACGGGGAATACCAAAAGAAAAACACTAAAAGGGGAAAATTCAATCAAACTTTTCGTTTCATTCCCCTTGGAAAACTAATAAGGAAACTTGAATACAAGTGTCAGTTAGTAGGAATAATAGAATTTCTCAAAGAACCTGAAACTTATACTTCTCAAATCTCAAGTATCACGGGAAATATAGAAGAGATATCAGGGAAAAATAAAGAAGAGCTTACAGAAGAAAATATTAAAAAACTTCAATTTACAGGAAAAAGAATAAAAAGAGGTCTTTTCAAAGACCTTAAACTCAATAAAGTTTTTAATGCAGACCTTAATGGAGCTTTAAACATTGCAATTAAGAAATTAGGGAAAAAGGTTAGGGAAGAATTCCTTAAACTCTCTAACTGGATAGATAAGTTAAGTAGAGCTGTGAGAATAACTTTCTTTCCACATAACAAGTATTCCGTGAGTCCTCTATTTCAGAGGATAACGGATAGTATTTCCTACCCTATACAGGGTAGCGAAGGACATCTACTAACGGTAACTAATAAATACTAACAAAATCTAACCGTTAGTGGATGTCCTTACATTAGGTTTCGCTGATATATTTATCATTTTTTCCTCTTCTCTGTAACACACCTTCCCTTCCTTTACTTCCTGAAAACTTTCTATTCACTTATTCATTTTAGTATTTCTTTTATTCTTAGTTCTTCCCCTCTCTTTCTTCCCATACTTACTCTTGTATCCACTTTTATACCCATACCTGCTCTTATTTCCTTTACTTTTCTGAAAAGAACTCCCCTTAAAAGAAATTTCCAATTTTAAGTTAGAGGCATTCATTTCCTTAATTTTTTTTACAATTTCCTCAGTTTTCACTGATACATCCTTGATAAACCTCTCATAAACCTTCCAGCCCTTTTCTTCTATCTCTGAAAGTTCTTTCTCCCATGCACTTGTAAGCTGTATATCTATAACAGGAAGATCTAACCTCTCACATACTTCTACTACCTTCCTGCCCTTTTCTGTAATATAAATTTCCTTCTTCTTCCCCTGGATTGCAATATACCCCCTCTTCTTAAGAGTCTCTGTAAAACCATCTCTTGTTGAAGCTTTCCCAAGATTTAACCTCTCCATCAGCTTAACCAGGCTTCCCTCTGTATACCTTGCTGGAGGCTTAGTCTCTTCCTTTAAAGGCTTAACATCCTTTATAGGAACCTTTTCCCCTTTTTTCCACTTTCCAAGTGCCTCAAATACCATATCCTCTCCCTTATCCTTCTTATATAAAGCTTTCCATCCAAGCTCTATGTCCTTCTTTCCACTCACCTTAAAAACAAAATTTCCTACTTTTATCTTAGCTGTTATTTCCTCATACCTGTAATCTGGCATAAATGCCCCTACAAACCTCCTCCAAATTAAATCATAAATAAGCTTCTCTTTGCCCTTTAAATTGTCTCCTTTTTTAAACGGAATGAGTGCATAGTGATCTGTGAGCTTTTTATCATTGAAAACCCTTTTATTATTCACATCAACCCTTTTTACAAGCTCTCCCCTACCAAGGGCTTTTAAAATCTCTTTAACCCTACCTACACTACTTCTCGGTAGGTACTGACTGTCTGTTCTGGGATAACCAATATAATTTTTTTCATATAAAACCTGAGCAATATCATGTGTCTCTTTTAGAGAAAATCTATATAACTTGTTTGCTTCCCTTTGCAAAGAAGCAAGAGAATGTAAAAGAGGAGGCTTCTCTCTCTTTTCTTTCCTCTTCAGCTCTATTACCACACCCTTACCACCATTTTTCTTTAAAGCTTCCTCAAGTTCTGACATAACCTCCCTTATTTTCTCAGGCTTTATTTTAGCTGTCCTTTCTCTGCTTTTAGTATTTTTTTCACTACTTTCACTACTACTGTCTTCTCTTCCATCTTCTTCTACTTCCTCTCCCTCTTCAACTACTTTTCCCTTTTTAGGGACAAAGATTATATCCCTTTTTAAACCCTCTTCAAGAAGAAAGCCCTTTATTCCTCCATTCTCAAATATTCCCTGAACCAGAAAATATGGTTCTGGAACAAAATTTTTTATTTCTTCCTCTCTATCCTTTATTAGTTTTAAAAGTGCTGTCTGGACTCTCCCTATACTCCACACACCTTCTCTTCCATAAACCCTTACTACTTCCTGTGCTTTCTTGGTAAGTGCTCTGGTTCCATTAATACCCACAAGCCAGTCTCCCCTCTGCCTCCCCAGAGCAGAAAAATAAAGATTATTAAACAACTTTGCTTCTTTTAAATTTCTCATTTCTCTTTTTATCACATCTGGAGTTAACACCTCTGATGTCCAGAACCTATACACTTTATCCCAATCCTTCCAGCCAGCCCTCTGAAGGATTAGCCTTGCAATCAGCTCCCCCTCACGCCCAGCATCTGTTGAAATAACAACTTTATCAACCTTCCCCTCACTTCCTTTAAGAAGCTCTTTTATAATCCTGAATTGTCTTCCAGCACTCTTTGATACTATCTTATACTTCCAGTCCTTACTATCCTTTGGAATTACAGGAAGCTTCTCTAAATCCCACTCTTTTCCTGCTATTGCCTCTGTATCAAGATCAACCAGATGCCCCATTCCCCAAGTAATAATATACTTACTTCCCACATAATATCCCTTTTTCTTCTTCAAAGTTCTGTCTTCATCTTTCAAGGCTTTGTAAAAAGCCTCCCCAACACTTTCTTTCTCTGCAAGAATAAGTGTTTTCCCCATTTGTATCCTCCCCTTTTTCTGCTCTTTCTTCTCTCTTTTCTTCCCTTTTTTTTATTTTTCTTTCTTTCTTTTTTTTTATTTCTTTTCCCTTATTTTATCTTTTTTTCTTCCTTTTATCTCTTTTCTTCTTTATTTTTCTGTCTTCTGCCTTTTTGTCTCCACTCTCCAGTATTCCTTTCTTTTTTCCTTCTCTTTTTCCTTCCTCCAATCTTTTTCTTATACCCTCATTGATTTTCACACCAAGACCTTTCTCAAGAGCCCTTTTTTCCTCATCTGTAAAACCTAAAAAAACGGCATTCTTTTCCAGCAAATGTTTTAAATTCCTATCTGGATAAAACTCCTTAAGTATCCATTTTATGTTCTCTGAAACACTTTCTTTCCAGCTGTCTATTGAAGTGCTTTTGCCCTCTTTGTCCTTACTCCTATCTGGGGTCTTCACACAAATAATTAGTTTATAATTTCCACTTTTTTCTTCAAATTCTGAAAGTAAAAGACTTTTTTCTCCTTTCTCACCTTTTACTCCTTTCTGAAAAGCAAATCCTCTCCTGAAAAAATCTGCTATAAATACATTAACCCTCTTTCTGCTGTAAGCCTCATTCACTACATAGGAAATTCTTGGTATAAACGCTGTAAGAAAAAGTTTGCCCTCATCTCTTATTTTTACCCTGCTTGGAAAAAAGATGTTACTGTTGTTTCTTTCATTAAAATTCCACCCTTTTCCTTCTTCAATCGCTAAAAAAACTACATCTTTATTAAGTGCCTCTCCAAAGAATGTTCTTCTTCCCTCCCCTGTGTAAAATAAATACCTCTCAAAAGCAAAAGGAGAAAGAAAAAATACACCTCCTACACCAAAACTACCATAAAGGTTATATCCGCCTCCTTCTCTTATCCCCATCTTCTTTGCTACACTACAGGGAAGTACTTCCTTGTAGTTATCACCATCCCAGATAGAAAGGAAACCATCACATTCTCTGAGTGCACTTTCAACTTTCCTCTCTTCTTTTTCCCCAACATCTTTATAAAAAAGAAAATTTACCTCCTCTGAAAAAAGCTTCCTCAGTCTTTTCTTTAGAAGAATTTTGTCTTCTCTATTTTCAAGCCCCTCCTCAAAAAGAAAAATCTTTAAAACCACTTTTTCATCTGCCTTTCTACCCCTCTCTTTGCAGATTCTCTGAATTTGCCTTACTGCATTCTTTACCTCACTCTTTATCTTCCTCACAGAACTATCATCATCCAACAAATTTCTGCTAATAGCCACACCAAGAGTCATCATCTTCCTCACCTCCTAAAGTTTTGTTCAACATATCAAACCTTGATTCTTGATTAACTTAATTAAATACCTTTACAGCCTCTTCATCAAATAGAGCCTCTCCATCTACATATACCTCTTCTATCACATCATCCTTTACATTCCCTCTGCTATCCTTTTCTCTAGTATCATCTATATATCTCATACTCTTTGCTTCCTTCCTTTTCTTCCTTTCTTCTGCTTCTTCTGCTTCCTCTACTTCCTCCACTTCTTCTACTTCTTCTGTTTTAACCTCTGTATTAACATAACCTGTCTTCACAGTTTTTACATCTATTTCTTCTCTTTCTTCCTCTATATCCTCTACAGTTTCATCAAGAATAATCCTCTCCTTTATTTTAACCTTCTGATTATCCACTTTAATAATTTTTCCAGCATCTCTCAGTCTTGATACTGTCCTCCTTACAAGAGAAAGATCAATGCCAAGCTCTCTTGAAAGCTCTTTAATCCCGACTTCTTTCCCTTTTTCCTCAAGATAATCAAGTATCTTCCTTTCAACCAAAATCTCCTCTTCCCTGATAGAACCCCTACCAAGATAACTTATCCATACCTCTGTTTCCCCTTCCTCTGTCTCTCTGAATTCCCAGACAAACTCTGTCTTAGCAAGCTCTCCAGCATTGTTTTTCTTTTGCTCTATTACCAATCTCCACTTTCTTCCTGAAATCCCACCTCCTACAACTTCTCCTTCATCTTTATCTTCAAACTCTGATATATCAACTTTCCCCTTCTCTGTATCTACCTCCACTACTTCTGATACTTTTTTTACCTGGAAAATGGAACGCATAGCATTATATATGTAGCTTGAACCAAAAGGAAGTGCCTCCTCACTTTCTCCACTTGCTTCTCCCTTTATGTCCTGCTTTGAAATATGGTGCAAAAACAGAATGGTTAACCCTTCTCTTACAGAAAAAAGAGAATTTACTACATTAAGAAATCTTAATGTTTCACCACTTCTCAATATATCCCCCTCACTTGCCCAACCTAAACTGTCAACAATCAATAAATCAATTTTCTTTTCTATGACCCATTTTTTTAGAAGTGAAAAGAAAAACGGATTAAAAAAACTTACATTCTTCTTTGAAAAATAATCAAAAGGCTTAACAGGACTATACCCCATTTTTTCAAGACTCCTTTTCACTATAGTGATTTTCCTCTCAAGTTCCTCTATGTCCCACTCCAAATCTATATAAAGAACTCTTTTTGGCTCACTGCAAAGAAAAATACCATTTTCTATACATAAGCCCAAAAATACAGAAAAAAAGCTCTTCATACTGCCTGCTTTCCCATAAAGAAGATTATATGCTCCCTTTAAGATAAAGGGCTCCCAAAGATATTGAGGTTGAGTTTTTACAATTTTTTTTGAAACTTCTCTTCCTTCTTTAAACATCCTTTTCACATTCTTCGTAAGCTCCTTAATTGTTCTTACAGTAACAATCTCAAGAAGACTATTCCAGTCCTCATCTTTTTCTCTTTCCTGTAAAAGGGCTACAAGATTTTTTCTTCGCCATGCCTCATTTAACACCACCTTTTCTTTAAAAAGGAGAGGAATATATCCATTTCCCCTAATCTGAAAGATAGAAAGAGAACCCTCTACTTCTCCTCTTGATCCCGTCCTGATATTTTCTACCATAAAAGCATATTCAGTCATAATATTTTTCCCTTTCGGCACAATTCTTAACCTTCCACAAACTTCATTATCTGTTGAATAATCTATCGCTGACTCCACCGACTCATAATACCCTCCCTTGAGAGCAACCTTGAACCTTCTTCCATTCTCAGAAAGCGTAGAAAATGCAAATGCTGATATAAACCTATCATCCTTTATTCTCATACTCCTCCCTCCAAAATAAATATTATTTTTATGTGAATATAAAATTAAACTCTTTAAAATTCTCTTCTCTTTAAAAAAGAGAATATCCCCTTTCCCTTAAAGAAGGAGAAAAAAAACAAAATAGCAAAAAAACTGATATCTACTCTATAACAACAGGGCATAACCCCCTTTCTGTGGGGTAAATTTTAATTTCTACCCTATCTGGATAGCCTTCTCCAAAAAACTCTGTAAAAATTCTCCTTACAACCACTGTCGGATACTTCACCCCATCCTCAAGAACATTCTTCCCCTTGCTTTCCTTTTGACCAAATACCTTTCTCATCTCCATTACCCCACCCTCTTCTACCAAAACCTTTACATTTCTATATCCCAATCCTCTCAAAATATTTTCAAGGACTTCTCTTGCTGAAAGAAAAGGTGAACGGGCTTTCCAGCTAACTCTTTCACACTGAGAAAGCCACTTTTCTATTTCAGACCTGTTTTTCACACCTATAACTTCTCCCAGTTCTACTAAAAGTCGGTATTCTCCATCATCTATAAACCGTTGAATCTCCCTTCTCCCCTCTTCATCCTTAACTATATCTATTCCTCTGATCTTTACATCAGCCTCAACATCCCTTCTCCAGACAACCTCTCTTATCCCTTCCCTTGGATAAACCTTATAAAATACCCCCCAATGCTCGCCATTTCCCCTCTCATATTCATAGAAATATCCTCCCTCTACTTCCTTACCAATCATAACTACCTCCTTTTATAAACTTTGTTTTTTCCCATAAACTGCATCTCAGTTGGGATTCTTCTTTCTACTTCTCTTTCTATCTCTTCTCTAAGCTCCTTTAGAGCCCTTCTCAGCTCCTCATCCCTTTCTGCAAACCTCTTCTCAAACTCTGAAAGAACAGCTTTTACTCCTTCCTGGAGTTCCTCCTTTATCCTGTCTATCTTCTGTGAAATAACCCTTTCCATACTCTCCTCATATATCCTGAGCCTCTCTCTAAGTTCTCTATTTTCATCCTCAAGAACCTTTATCCTCCTCTTTAAAGCCTCTATCTCTCCTTTAACACCATTAATCTCAGTCGTTACCTTCTCTTTTACCCCTCTTATACTCTCGCTTATATAAGGAAAAGTCTCCCTCTTTACCTCTTCTTTTACCCTTTCTACTCTCCTTTCTATCTTTTCTTCTACCTCATAACTTACCTCTTCCTTGACTTCTTCCTTAACTTCCTTCTTCACTTCTTCTTTTACTTCTTCCTTTACTTCCTCTTTTACTTCAACCTTTATCTCCTCTTTTTCCCTCTTTCTTCCTTCTTCAAGACTCTCCTTTACAGCCCTCTGTACACTTTCTGCTATCCTGGGAAGTACATCCATTATATTCTTCTCTTCCTTTATGCCTCCAGCTAATCCTTTCCTTTTTAATTCCTCTACCTCCTTTTTTAACTCCTTTACCTCTTCACCAACTTCCTTTATCTTCTCATCAAATCTGTCTATTACCCCTCTTAATGCATCTCTTAAAACTCTCTCAAACTCTTCCTTTGTAATCCCAGATGACTTCTTTATTAAACCTCCCTGACCCCCTCCTTTCTGTGGGGAATATGAAGAAGTCTGGTTCTTTCCACTTCCCCCTACCATCCCCAAGGCACTCTCTCCTTCTCCTATCCCATACCCACCTTTTGCCATTTTTCTCTACCTCCCCTTTCCTATTTTTTTCCTCTTTCCCTTTTTACTTTTCTTTTCACCTATTTTGTCATTTTACTATCCACTTCATTTATAATAAAATTTACTTACTTACTGTTTGTTTATGCTTATTTTCCATACCTATCCTTACTTTTTTCTCTTTATTCTTTGCTTTATCCACTCCTTCTTTACTCTTTCCTTTAGCCTCCTCAGGAGATTCAGTACTACTACTACTCTCCTTTAGTTCTCCACCACCTGCAAAGGAAGAGGCAAGAACCCATACTTCCCTTCCAAATCCCCTCTCAAGCTCTTCTTCAAGTTCCTTTACCTCTGCCTCCATGTCCCTTAAATATCCTTCAAGCCTTGCAGGACTTACTCCCTTTTTCTTTGCCTCCATTACCATTTCTAACACCTCCATCAATTTTTCAACTCTCTCCTCAATTTTCCTAAATACATCACTTTTTTCTTTTTTCCACCTTTTTACCTTCTCAAGGAACTGAGAAACACCTCTCATAAAACTTCTTATATCCCTCTTCCCGAATACAACTTCTCTTGCCCCTTCAATACAAAGAGGTAAAACATCTTTCAAAAAGAGAATTTCCCTTGAAGTAAATTCCTCCCTCGCCCTCCTTAAAAAAAGGATTTCCTCCCTTAACCTCTCAGCCTCCCTTGTTAACTTCTTTACCTCCTCCTCTTTTTCCTTCCTTCTTTTTTCTATCTCCTCTCTTAACTTCCTTATCTCTTCCTCAAGTAGTTCTTTCTCCCTTTTTAAAACACTTAAACTTCCTTCCACAAGAAACCTTATCCTTTTTACTTCATTTACTTTTGCTCTCTCTTTTTCCACCTCCTCTTTCAACTCTTTAAGCTCCTTTTCTACATCATCCCTCTCCTCTTCAAGGTAGGATATTTCCCTTTTTAACTCCTCTTTCTCAAGAAGTATTGCATCTCTTATCTCCCTTACCTGTCTTTTTGCTTCTTCCCTTGCATCCTCTACACTCTCTTCTATTTCTCTTAACTCCTCTTCAAGTTCTGCTTTCCTTTCCTCAAGCTCCTTTACAACCTGGACAAGACCTTTAAGTTTTTCCCTTTCAAGTTCTATTTCTTTAGGCAAATCCTCGTGAAGTTCCTTTACCTGTCTGGATATAAGCTTCCATAAAGGCTCTCCTTCCGCAAGCCTCTCCTCCATCTTCTTCCCACGCTGAAAACCCAGAACCTCATACCCCTTCCCTACTAAATCCTGAAGAAATCCAAGCTCCACCCTGAAAAATCTCTTCCTTCTCTCTTCTTTTTCTGCCTCATCCTCTATCTCTTCTATTTCCTTAAGCTCATCCTCCACCCTTCTCTTTGAAACAAAACTCTCCATAAAAAGCCTTCCTTTCCCTGCAAGAAGTCTCTCTTCAAGTTCCCCCTCAAGCCCATACTTCCTTACCAGATACTTCCACTCTTCAGTCTCTCTTATACTCCTTATATCTCTGCCGTTATACTCTCTTAAATTTGTAGCAAGTATATGGAAATGAGGAGCACTCTCATCAAGATGAAGCACACAGTAATACACCTTTACCCCTATAATTTTCTCAAAATCCCTTACAAACCTCTCTGTTACTGAAATTAAATCCTCCTCCTTCACAATTCCTTCCTCAATGTCTTTTTGAGCCTTCTTTGAAAAATGGATAACAAACCCCACAAATGGGAAAAAACCTCTCCACCCTACCTTGCTTACCTGATATTCCTCCTCTCCAAGAAAAAATACATCTCTCGCCCCAGAAATAAATCTCCTTACCCTACTACTTCCCTTTCTGTCTTTTCCAAGAAAGTATGAAAACCTTTCTCCACTCTTCCCAAAATAAAGCTCAAAAAAATCAGATACATACACTATAACATTCCTTCCACTTTTTGCTCCGTTTATATGTCTTGGCAGTCTATACCCTTCTGCCTCATATAAACGAAAATCATGCCTTACACACTCTACAACATCATACCTTCCCCTTCCAACACCACTAATCCCCATTCTTCCCAAGCCTACACTCTTAATGTCGTACCCCATTTCCTCTTTCTCCTATTTCTCTTCTTCCTATCTCTCTTCTCTCTTAAAACTCTTAAAAACCTTTGTAATACTGTTTACCTACCTCAAAAATAAAAGATAACCTACTGCAAATGAAATGGAAAATGTAAAACATAAATAAAGGAAAAGAAAAAATAAAAAGGAAATACCCTTTTCAAGAAACTTTAGCTTATTTAAAGCAATATTACCAAGCTCCCCCTTCTCTCCCTCTCCCTCTCCCTTTTCCTTTCCCTTTCCCTTTCCCTTTTCCTTTCTACCCCTTATCATCTCTTGAAAGTAGAACCACTCTTTTTTAGATGAAGTGCTTTCTGCAGAGCTTCCCACCACCTCTTACCACCTCCAAGCGTTTTCTCCTCATATTCCTTCCTTGCCTTGGCATACTCCTCATAACTCCCATACCTCCCTTCCCTCTCTTTGAGCTCTTTCTTACCTATAATTTTGCTTTCCGTTTCCTTCTTTAACTGCTCATATCTGGCCTTGTTTATCACACCTCTTTGATAGAGATAATTTACAAGCTCCTCCTTAAGGTTCCCCCTTAAACAGTCTCCCTGGTACCTAAGAAGATCCTTCCCTATATCAGGAGGAAGAACTCCATCCTCTACCATATATACAATTCTCTTTAGTTTTTCACTATCCCATTTTTGATTCTTTAAAGCATAATCTATTGCCTTATCCACCTTTTCCTGAAATTCCTTCTTGTCTTTTAAAGAGGTATCCTCCTTTAGATTTAAAAGAAAATTCATGTCACTTGAAGATATATAGTATCCCCTTTTTGCTCTAGAATAAATATCTGCAAATCTTTCACTATCCTCACTTGAAAGAACTCCCTTCACCTCTTTTACTGCTCTCTGCACATCTTTCACAGCCATAGCATTTGTCCTCATAACCCTGCTGAAATCCTGAAAAACTCCTACTACCCTGTTTGCAACCTGATCTACATCTATCATTTCAGCCCTGGCTTTTTCCATCCCATATACAATCTTTCCATTTTCTATGCCCACTCCTCCACCAAATGCAAGAAGATTAGCAGTAAAAAGCCCTACAAGAGCACAAACCTTAAACCTTTTCCAGGCCCTTCTTTTATCTCTTTTTTCCCTTTTCTCCCTTTCCCTCCTCTCCTCTACACTTTTTATCACTGCCTTGAGTGCCTCCATACCAATCCCCTCCTTTCCTTCCTCTTCTTTTTCTTTTATCCCACATTCCCTCAATACATCCCCAATAATTTCCCTTACCTTTTCTCTGCCTACAGGAAATCCAAAAACTTTAGATTTATACATGTCCATTTCCTCTATATTTTTCATGCTCTTCTTTCCCTCCTTCCCTTATTTCTCCCTTTTTTAATCTTTTACCAGAGAAAAGGTAAGGGAAACCCCAAAAGGGTTCCCCATTTTCATTTCCTTTACTACCTTTTTATCTTCTTACTACTTCCCCTTCCCCTGCTGTAGTAAGTTCCATATCCTCCTCCACCGTACCCACTACCTTTTCTGTATTTACCCTTCTGTCCCCCCTTCTGAGAAGGAACCTCTTTTTTTTCTGCTTCTTCCTCATTTTCAGCTTCTACCTCATCCTCTGCATTTTCTACATTTTCTTCTACTCCTTCACCTTCCTCTATACTCTCTTCTACACCTTCTACCTCTTCTGCCGTTTCTTCCACTGTTTCTTCTATCTCTTCTGCCTCCTCCACCTCCTCTATCTGTTCCTTTCCACTTCTTACTTTCTTTTCCTCAGTTTCATCAACTTTCTCCTCCTCTATCATAGCAGAATCAAGAACTTCCTCCATAGCCTGCTTGGCTATAGCCTTCTGAATCCTCCTTGTAATCATCTCCTGGCATAAGGCTACAAGAAGCTCCTTTAAATAAAGGATATTTTCAGGACTCCTCGTTATGATAGATACACCTGTCCAATCCCCCTTCTCCTTACCAGTCTTCTCAAGAAAAGCAACCTTTATACCAATCTGTTTTCCTTCTAACCCTTCAAAAATAAACCTTCTAAAAACATCTTTCCCATCTCTCTTTGACTTGTGAATAAAATCAGGATAATCCTTTTTAAGAGTCATCTGACAAAAGTTCCTTGCAGCTTCTACACCCTCAGAAAGAAGTATAGCCATATAGTTTTTAATAAAAATCATTTCCCTATCAGAAAGCTTCATAAACTCGCTATCCTTCTGGTTCTGCTCCCTATCATAAAAAACAGGTAGTACCTTATCCCCCATTTTTGTAGTTCCTATTGCTCTTTGAATCTCCCAGAGAAAAGAACCATCTCCCATAACCCTTACAACAAGCTTCCTGCTCTTCTCCACCTCCTTTGCTCTAACAATCATCACAGGAATACTTGCTAATTCATCCCAACTTTTTCTTCTCTCTCTTCCAGCCATAACTAACCCTCCTTTTATTTTTTTTTATTTATTTTACCTTACTTCACAAATCTATCCCTCTTTTTTTCTTTTCTTTTTTTTTCTCTCCTCTATCCTTTTTAACCTTTTTACAGGTTATACCTAATATATAACCTATCCTCTTTACAGAATAGAAGGGGAGAAATAGAAATAAAGAAGAATTTACCGATAACAAATAAAAACATAAAAATGATTAAACATGCAAATACCAAACAAAATACCCAACAAAAAACAACTAAACAAAAAATATTCGTTTTTCTCTGTGAAGATGGTATTCTCCTGCTTGTTTCATCTTCCAAAAAAGAAGAAAAAAACTCAGAAAAAAGAAAATCACCTGATTTTACCCAAAACCAGAATATAGAAGAAAGCTTCATAGCCCTCCTCTCTGATGAAAACTTCATTTCCTCCCTTTTTATACCACTCTCCCTTCTTTTAGAAGAAAATGTTATTCTACAACAGAATAACCCAGAAGTATCAAACTTGTCTGCTGAAAATGTTTCCCTTAATTCTATACTTGAAAAACTGCCCTACCAAATATTTATTGTTCCTGCTATGCAGGAGAAACTTGAAACAATAAAAAACTCCCTTCCACCATATCTCTCTCCACCTTTCTATAAACAGATAGATATCCCATCAGAAAAGAATCCATCTAAAGATAAAAAACTTCTCCTTAAAGAATCCATGAAAAAAGTGCTTGAAAAAATATATATACAATAACACTAACGCTTTGGTTTTAGCTTAGAACGAGGTTTAAATTCACTTTCTATATAAAGAATAGGAAAGGATATTCTTTTTGTTGAAGTAGAGAAGGTGGGGTTTAAATTCACTTTCTATATAAAGAATATCTTCACTACTCCTGTCCCTAACTTCTATACGATTTGAAGATTTAAAAACAATCTCAGGCTCTTGAAAAGCATAATGCTCTTTAGCTATAAGCTCTATATCATCATTACTGAGAGTAGTAAGATCTAGAGCACTAAACAAAAGACAATATCCCATCATATTATAACCCCCATAGAAATAGCCTTTCATCTATTATTTTACCTAACTTAACTAAATTTATGGATCCATACTGCTTGTTTTCCATCAAAAATCTGAAGATTTATTCCCTTCTTTTTAAATTCAGAGGCAAAAGACTTAATTAAAGTCCACACTTTCTCTTTTGGCAATTCCCCAGCTCCAGTACCTGGGAGAGGAAGAGCAATAGTTTTAAGCTCTTTCTTCTTAGCAAATTCAAGAAGATCTTTTAAACTTTTTTCTATTATACCCAAATCTGCCATGCAAAGAAAACCAGGAACTTTATCTCCTGATTTGAACTTATTTCTAGCATGAGAAACCACAGGACAGGGATAAATATTAGAACGAGGCTTTACAGGAAAGGAAAGAATAAGGGTTCCCTTTACAGAACCAAGCACATTTATAGAACATTTTCCCTGATATAAAAGGGACCCTAAAATAAATTCAACATCAGGGATAAACACTTTCACCTGAAAAGCTGTACCACGCCCCATAACAGCCTTTGGTTTGCCATTTTTAATAGTAAAAAAATTATTGGTAGTTACACAAATAGCATCCACTTTGCCAAGTTCACTCCAGATATTGGGCTTCTGAGAGAGAATAACCACTTCAACAGGAATACCTTTCTCGTAACCTTTTCTTATCGTATCTACAGTTCCTCTTGATTCCCCATCCCAAATTGCAAGGATATAATCAGCCTCTTTCACCATAATGGAATTCCGTATAACACCTGCTTTTTTACCATACTTTTCCCATTGAGCGTAGTAGATTTTGCAGGGAATACCATTAGCCTTTGCCCATTTACCAGCAAGCTTATCAACACCATATGCACCACCATGGATGATCATAACCTCATCTTTATGGGACATAAAACCCATCTCAGCAAAATATTTATTTATAACTTTGAAAACCTCATCCTTATCTATAATACTTCTACTACCACAAATTAAGATTTTTTTCATTTACCCCATCCTCTGAATTTTCATTATTTAACAGAAAAAACAATAACAAACTCCCTTCTTTAATTTGCTGGAAATTCTTTTATAACAGGTAGATCTGGATATGCCTTATATATATTATCTTTTATAAAAAGTTTAATTTCTAACTTTCTTGTATGTTTTATAATTTCGAAATTGATATGGGTTTGTCTGAGCCCCTACAATAACCCATTCTATATCAAGCAAATAATTTTCAAAAAGGTAGTTGTCTAAGAAGGGTTCAAGCAAGAAAAAAAATAAATTTCTATTTCTAACTTTCCTTACATAACCAAATTCTTCAAGCCTTGACTCTTCTCCATGCCCCCCTGTAAAAGTAACTCCGAGCCAGCAATTTTGAGGGAATTCATACTCTTCATATACAACAGGAAACTTAGTTAAAAATAAAAAGATGTGCTGAGGATATTTTTCTATTTTTTCTAAAACAGCCTGCATCCACTCCCTTTGCCAGAAATATATATCGCCCGTAGAATTAACAAGTATACGACTTGGTTTTTTAGGAAAAGGCTTTTTGTAATTTTCTGGTAACCAAACAGGCAAAAAATAAATAAGCCGTTCTTCCATTTCATCTTTCCACTTCTGGATGTCATAAATTGATATAGTTTCATCTATAACATAATTTTTAAATTGCCTTTCTACTATCTGTTTTGCAAACCTTTTTGCTATTTCACGAGCAAAACAATAAGGACATTTGTCAAGACAGCCCCAAACAGGATTCCATGTATAATTGTACCAACTCATCTTATTCATTTTTCTCCTCCTGCTTCTTATTTTTTTATAATTTCTTCTTTTTTCTAACTACAAGAACGATCTTAATTACCAGTTTTCCCTAAAAAACTCCAGATGAATACAGAACTCAGTCCTGTTTGTATCTATTACTTTTTCTTCTATTTTATCAATAATAAGTTCATCATGATCTATCCTTATACCAGTAGTAGCTAAATAATGAGAAATTGCTTTTTTTAACTCTTCCTCATTTAAGACAATTTTCATATACATAACTCCTCTCCTTACAAATCACTCAAAGTCCCATTTACAATAAAAAATATCCCTCCAAGAAAAAGGTGATACTTTTCTAGTTTCACTATACTTCTTTAACGAACTTAATATCTCATCAGTATCAACAAGCTATCAATATAAAAAAGAAATAGTTATCTAAAAAACCATCGGCATTACAAGATAGAGAAATCCTTCATCTCTATAGCCTGTTATAACTGCAGGCGTTTTTTCCTCTCCTATTTTCATTTCTATTTCCTCTGATTTCATAGCCTCAAGGGCATCAAGCAAATACTGAGCATTATAATTTACCGAAAGAGGCTCACCCTCATATTCTGCAGGAAGCTTTGTTTCTGCCCTACCCATTTCTGTCTCCTGAGAAGTAAGTGTTATTTCTCCCTCTTTAAGTGTTATAGTAACAGGCTTAAATTTCTCTGTTGCTACCAAAGAAACCCGCTTAAGTGCGTTTATAAAAAGCTTCCTATCCACTTTGAGAACATTTTTATTAGAAGTAGGAATAACAGATCTATAGTCAGGAAAAGCACCTTCAATAGTTCTGGAAAAAAATACAGAATTCGGTGTTCTTAAAACCACATGGTTGTTTACAAAAGCAAGCCTTACCACAGACTCCTCATTGGCTATAGCTTCCATTTGCCTAGCAGCTTTTCTTCCAACAACAAAACCCTCTTCAAGGTTTCCTTCTTCAAGACCTTCCACTTCCCTCTCTAAATAAACCAATCTATGCCCATCAGAAGCAACCGCCCTTAACTTGCTTTCCTCCTTTAAAGGTTCAAAAAAAATCCCATTAAGCACAAAACGAGGCTCATCTTTAGAAGTGCAAAAAATAGTTCCATTAATAAGCTCTGAAAGCACACTTCCAAGGATGTTAATACCTTGCTTTTCTATAAACTCTGGAAGGCTTGGAAACTCTTCACTATTTGTTATAGCAAGAGAATAAGTAATCCTTTCTTCAGCATCCCTTATAATAAGGCGAGACTTTTCAAGCTTTAAAAGAAGTTCATCCTCTGGAAAATTCTTGATAATCTCATAAAACTTTTTAGCAGGTACACAAAAAGGTGCCCCCTCTCCTTCAATCTCTACAGGTACCTGTACCCGATAGCCCATTTCCAAATCTGTTGCAGTAAGTTCAATTAAATTTGCTTCAACCATAGGATTTACAAGCACCATAGAAAGAATAGCCATAGTAGCCTTCTTATCAGTAACACCTTCCACTTTTTTGAGCACTTTCTTAAAGTTATCCCTATTAACCCTTACAAACATAACCCCCTCCTTTTTTAAGATTTGATAATTTATAATCATCAAACTTTCTTTTCCATCTTATTATTTTGTTTAGCACTTTATTTGTTATAGCTACCAACCACAAAGACATTTCATAACCTCACCATACTTATGCCACAATCCCCTTCCTTCATTCATAGCTCTTATTTCCCTATCTATATAAATTCCCTTTTTTCTGGCAAGATAAGAAGACTCCTTTTCATCCCCAAAATCTCTTTTAAAAGCACAGGCATATCCCTCCTCTACAAGAAGCTGATTCACATCAATCCATTCTCTACTGCTGGGAAAATACACTATCCCTATTACCCTCCCATAATATCCCCTCTTCTTTACTACTCTAATAATAACCTCTTTCCCCAAAAGAAGATTTTTTAAATATTCTTTTGCCTTTTTTCCAAGGTTTTTTCTCATCCACCAATCTCCCACATTACACCTTTCTGCTTCTCTCTCACTCTTTGCAGAATGCCAGCTCTCTGGTGTATCTATACCCCAAAGCCTTACCTTCCATACCCTCCCTACATCCTCTTCCTTTCCATTCTCTACCTTAATCCTTATCGTATCTCCATCAATTACATTTATTACCACACCCCTAACCTCATACCACTTATTCTCTTCCCCTGCAAATACCCCCTTGTTAGTTGTCCATATACAAAAAACTAAGAATAACAAACCTACAATAACCCAAAATTGAAAAATTTTCTTCCTCCCTTCTTTCTTTATCATCCTTGTCCTCCTTTTTAAAATTTTTAAACCATCTCACAAAACTGTATACTTTCTCTAAGTGTTATCTCTCCTTTAAAAAGGGAAGGATTAGCACATAAATTTGTTCTAAAAACATCCCCAGAGAGGAGAGGAGAGAACATAGAAAACTTATATCCTATAAAGGTAGCTGTGAAAAAGCCTGATAACTTTTGCCTCTGGAGGATCAGCATAGTATGTCTGCACTATTACAGGCTCATCATCAGTAATCATAACTCCACAACCATTCTTAAGAGAAGTAAGAATTTTCGGATCAAGAACCTTTTTCCTTTGAGTTTCTACACTATAGCGTATATCTTCCATATAACTCCCCTCCTCTACTGAAATAATCTGAGAAGTAAGAACATCTTTCTCCTTTAAATACTCTGCTACCATTCTTAGGGTTTCATCATCTTTAATTCTGAGAATAAACTTCTGAGTGTTTGCCCAAGCTCTCTTAACCGTATTTTCCTTTTCTTCTCCCTGCCCTGCCCTTGCAGAAGTATAGTCCTGCGTTGAAAGAAGAACACTGAAGTTAATACTTCTTACCTGTGCAAGAAATGTATCAAGACCCTCTACAGGATAACTTCCATACTCATCTAATACCAAAACAGAAAGAGGCTGAGGAGTTATCATTGATACTAAGACATCTCTCTCCACATCTGTTAATCTATCAATGTGTCCTCCTAAAGCTATACCTACTGCCTGCCTTGAAGCATAAAGTATAATTCGTCCCAAAAGCTTTGTTGTTGCTGGACTCTGTTTGAGAGGGGGCAGAAGTACATAAAGTATCTTCTGGTTTTTTA